>Ga0160467_100135_pt1 | contig 103265 bp, 90 predicted proteins | sample HID1972I_E11MG_FD_108221 | JGI IMG/M metagenome (GOLD analysis project Ga0160467, IMG submission 108221) | Enriched pill bug-associated microbial communities from UW Madison campus, WI, USA - HID1972I_E11 MG | ecosystem: Host-associated > Arthropoda: Insects > Digestive system > Unclassified ... | reverse complement strand
GAGTAAAACACAAGCCTGAAAAGGCTTGAACAGCTAAATAATATCATGAGTTACAAGCAGATTTATTATCAAATCGTTTTTGGTACTAAATACTGGAAACCACAATTGCGGAAACGCATTGTAGAGAATTTGTATCAATAAATGTAATTCAACCCCTTTTGGGTTGAGTGGTATGGCGTTTATCAGCCGCAGGTTTCACTTGCGGTTACGAACATTGAAGCCCTCTGGGCTTCCCAAAATAATAAGTTTGATTGTTGGCTGTAGCGTAAATCGTTTGCGACATTTTGAGATGCACCCATACAAAATCATCCACAAGGTGATTATTGAATATTTTAAAAAAGCACTTAACTTCGTAAAATAAAACATGGAATTACAAATATGAAAATGCTCATTTTATTCCCCGCTTTATTCCTGGCTTTTTTCGTCTCCGAAGCTAAAAGCACTGATTACCAAAGTTATAATAATTATATCAATAAAGCGGAAATGGCAATTGTCCATTCAGGAAATCAACAAGCCCAAATCTATTACGATTCCGCATTTATGATAAACCCCGTGCCTTTTGCAACAGATATTCAAAATGCACTGTTTAACGCCATCCAAAATAAAAACAGTTCAAGGGCATTTATGTATGCCAAACAGTTAGCGCAGCTTGGCGTAGGCAAACCTTATTTCGAAAAAAGACAAGATTTAAATTGGTTAAAAACACAAAACGGTTGGGATAAGTTACTCGATCAAGCGCTTGTTGGTAAAAACAAAATAGAATCAGAAAATGCGGGGTTATTAATGCATTTAAGAAACAACAAACTCAAATATGAGGAGATCGAAAAGAAATACCTTCCACCAACCGGTTCTACAGAAGACTATACCGCATTTATCAAAAATGAAGAATTATTGGCCCAGGATTTACTGGCTGTTTTTGAAAAAAACGGCTATTTGACAGAATATAAAATTGGTGTGAACATGGCAAACGATACTTTAATTGATGAACCCATATTTACGCAAATAATGAGGATGCACAATGTGATGGGCAAGGATCAGGACATTGTTTATCGGGATGATGGCTTTACAACCATCTTGTTTCAGGCCATGAAAAACGGACTGATCAGTACCGATTATTTCGGGACAGCAACAAAAAGTCAATGGGCGGATTCCTTATCTTCATCGCTATCTGTGACTCGACTAAAATGTGATGTGTACATTTGTCCCGATTACAGCTCGGCAGAGACAAAAATAAAAAGAAGGGAAAACGGATTGGGAACTTATGAGGAAGCTGTGGAAAAACTAAAATTCAATATTGAAAATCCAGGGACTCCTTTTCAAATTGCTCCGAAAATCCCCCAATATTCAATACAAAAAGATTACCTGCTTCAAATGGATCCCGGTTTTTTTGAGCATAACAAAATTGCAGGAACAATTGCAGCTTGCAAATAAATAGCGCCGATAATATAAAACATCCATTAAATTTGCCGCATGAGCACCATACATATCACTGTTGGCGAAGCAAATGCAAAGCCGATTGAAGCAAGCATTTCGCAGGATTCCGAAAACAAGGATGAAGTATTTATATTAAAGGATTACTTAAATATTGGCCCATTAAAAACAACGGACATGACCTATAATGAAGGTCGGAATGCAGTTTGGGAAAAATTAAAAGCCAATCAAAAATCTAGTGCCATTGATGACTTAGAGCGGCTAATGCAATTGTCCACAAGGATTTCAAATGGTGAAAACATTGAAATATGGTTTTGGATGGCTGCAAATGCCGAAGACATTTGCGCTTATTTTTGGTTATTGCATTTCTTAAAAAAGCACCAGGGGAAATTTTCAATCATAAATATTGCAGGATTGCCTTTCCTCGATAATGAAGCGCAGCTTTTTTATCCGAAAACAATTTCTGAACTTCCACTAAGGCAAGTCTTTAAAGCCAGGAAATTAAAACGGCTTATTTCCGTTTCCGAATGGGAGGCGGAGGAGGAAGAATGGAAAAAAATGGTTTTGGAAAATGCCGAAATCAGAAGTTTGGGCAATGGGAAGAATTTACTGGGTAAAACCTATGATTTTTATGACCAATCCCTACTTGCCGCTCTTTCCGAAAACCAAAAATCAAATAAACTAGTGCAAAGTTTCGCTCAAAAATATAATTTCAGTCATACTGCAAGTTTGTTTTTACAATGGCGGATTCAGGAAATAAAAAATGATGTGGAACCAATTACGCCAAATTAAAAAATTGAAAATTACATAATATTTAAACTTTTCAATTTTTCCCATAACACCGGCATATAAAATATTATCGTACTTTTGAAACAAGGAAGATTATAATAATTAAACGCACTTTGCGTTTATAAAAAAATAGATGTTTATGAAACAAGTGTTATGCAGCTTATTGATTCTGTGCAGTTGTGTATTTAGTGTATTTGCTCAAGAAAAAACCATACGAATTCCAGGTAAAAGTATTCAGGAATTTGATGTGGCAGGAACGGATTATATTACCCAAAATATCCCGCTTGAAAACGCAGATCATATTGAAGTTAAATTAATTGACGTTAATACAAAAGAAGCCTCTGCCATTCCGGCTGGATTAAAAATAACCAACTCTTTCAATCCCGATGTATTGATCAACACACAGCGTAAAAAACAAGTCATTTCCTTAAATATCCCACTTTATAGAAAGCAAAACAACAAAATCGAGCAATTGGTTTCTTATAATTTAACCGTAAAATACACGGAAAAACAAAGACCTCCTTATGCTGCAAAACCAACAGGGGTTGCCAATTCAGTGTTGGCATCAGGGAATTGGTATAAAATTGCAGTATCCAAAAGAGGCATTTTCAAAATCGACTATGCATTTTTGCAAAGTATCGGTGTAGACCCCGCTAATATTAATCCAGCCAATATCCGCATTTATGGAAATGGCGGAACGGTAATTTCCGAAAAAGTGGATTCGAATGATATTGATGATCTAGAAGAAAATGCAATTTTCGTCAGCACGAATGCAACAACTTTCACTCAAAACGATTTCGTTTTATTTTATGCAAACGGACCAGTTAAATGGACGAAAGATCCGAACAATCCTCAGTTTTTCCATACCAATAATTATTACGAAGATAAAAGCTATTATTTTCTGAATTTTGACAAAGGAGCGGGAAAAAGGATCCAAACAGAAAATGCGACAGGTACAACAACTACCACTTTTACCACATTTAATGATTATGCCGTTGTGGACATAGACAGCATCAATGTGGGCAGCGTTGGAAAAATATGGTGGAGCAATCCAATGAACTCCATCAACAGCTCTTCCTTAACCACTACAATTCCCCTTAATCTCGGCTCAGTAACTGGATCTGTTTTGATGGAATCACATGTTGGGAATAAAAACGATGCTGGCGGCAATATCCTTAAATTAAGCGTAAATAATCAATTTCAAACTTCCGACACACTTACCAGTAGTGGCTCTGAATTCATCAGCCACAAATATTCTTCTAATAATTTTACGCCATCCTCCCCTTTACTCAATATTAAATTGCAATACCAACCTGCTGGAAACGGAATTGCCTATCTGGATTACCTTCGCTTCAACTACAATCGTCCATTGAGTTTCACTAACGGCCAAATGCCTTTTAGGAATATTGAAAGCATCGACTTATCTGCGAACGAAATAGCGGCATATCCTATTCAAAATGCAAATACCAACTTAAAAGTCTGGGACATAACAAATCCTTTAATGCCTGTTGCATTAGTTGGAAGTCTGAGTGGGAACAGCTATACAGTTACAAGAAATGGGGGTGCATTGAGAGAAATGGTTGCATTTGACGGCTCCAGTTATTTTTCGCCTTCGTTCGTTGGAACAGTTCCCAATCAAAATTTACATGCTTTAGGAGCAACGGATTTACTGATCATCACCAACAATACTTTTTTGGCTGCGGCAAATGAACTTGCTGATTTTCATCGTCAAAAAGACAACATGAAAGTGACGGTTGCACTTACCAGCGATATTTACAATGAATTTTCTTCTGGTGGTCAGGACATAGGCGGCATCCGTAACTTTATCAAAATGTTTTATGATAACGCAGCAAATGATCAGGAAATGATCAAAAATGTATTGATGTTTGGTGCAGCTTCTTTTGATTACAAAAATAGAATTGCCAACAATACGAATTATGTACCCACCTTTCAGTCTCAAGAAAGTGGAGATGCAGACGACTCCTATTCCTCTGATGATTTTTTTGGACTATTGGACGATAATGAAACAATGGCACAAGGTAATTTAGATATCGGTATCGGCAGGATTCCTTGCTTTACCGCTGAGGAAGCACATAACGCAGTTGAAAAAATAAAGCATTATGTAAGTTCCGAATCATTTGGACCATGGAAAAATGTAGCTACATTTGTAGCAGATGATGTAGAAGATGTCATGAATCATTTAGATGATTGCGAAGTGATCAATTCCTTTTATAGAGTATCCGACCCACTTTATAATGTATATAAAATATATTCGGATGCCTATCAAAAAGTTGCGGGTTCTGGCGGAATAAGATATCCTGCTGTCAACAAAGCAATTGATGATCAGATCTACAATGGTGCCTTTTTAGTGAGTTATAGTGGTCATGGCAATCCTAAACAATGGTCACATGAGGCTATTTTAACAGCTGATGACTACAACCATTGGACCAACAAAAACAAACTCCCCGTAATGATAACGGCAACTTGCGACTTTGGAAGATTTGACGATCCCGCTACGAGGTCTGCCGGGGCAATGTTAATGCTTAATCCCAATGGTGGCTCCATTGCAATGATTACTACCACACAAGCTGTATATCCTGACAGAAACACGACTTTGTCCAAAAACTTCATCATAAGCCAATTTACAAAAACTTCTGAAGGCAAATATCTCTCTTTAGGAGAAGCTTTAACTGATGCCAAAAACAATTCAGGTGGCAGGGAAAATGACCATAAATTCACCGTTTTGGGCGATCCTGCATTAACTCTTCAAATACCCAAATACACTGTGAAAACCGACAGCATTTTCATGCAGGAAAACGGCGTTCTTACTGCAACCGACACAATTAAGGCATTAGGGAAATATATTATAAAAGGTTCTATAAGGGACGACAACGATGCCGTTTTAAATAATTTTACAGGTTCAGTTTACATCACTGTTTATGACAAGATGGCAACGGTACAAACCATTAATACGCATCCAAAGACTACATCCACTTTTAATCTACAAACCAATGTGGTTGCCCGAATTAAAAGCAATGTAACCAATGGTCATTTCTCCGCTAATTTTTTAGCACCAAAAGATATTAATTATGAATTTGGTAATGGAAAGGTCAGTTATTATGCCAACGATGACCAAACCGATGCTGCCGGAATGGATATGCAGGTAACCGTGGGTGGCTTCAATGAAAATGCGGGCATTGATAATACTGCGCCAATTGTAAAACCTTATATCGACGACGAACATTTCGTTGATGGTTCTGCAGTTGGTCCAAATCCATTATTATATGTAAAGCTATACGACGACAATGGGATTAATGTATCTGGAAGTTCATTAGGTCATGATTTGGTAGCTATCTTAGATGATGACATCCAAAATCCATTTGTAATGAATGATTATTATCAAACCGAAGAAAATGATTATAAAAACGGCTTTGTCAAATTTCCATTCTATAACTTAGCCGATGGCGAGCATACAATTAAAGTGAAGGCCTGGGATGCATTCAATAACTCAGGTGAAGGAACTGTTCATTTTGTTGTAAAAAATATGGACAAAGGATTTATCGACGAATTATATAATTATCCAAATCCCGTGACTGACATTACTCACTTTGTTTTCCAACATAATCAAAAAGGGGTCAAAATGAAGGTTACACTTCAAATTTTCAATACCGCAGGTGCATTGATGAAAAGCATGCAATATGATTTGCAACCCGAAGGCAACCGCACGGAAATCACATGGGACGGCACTGGAGAAAACGCTGTACCATTGGCAAAAGGAGTTTACCCTTATCGCTTAATTATCAAAACAGAAACAGGAATTACCGCAACAGCATACCAAAAGCTAGTACTATTGCGTTAATCATAAACGCAAGAAACAACAAATAGATAAAATCAAAAGGATTTAAGAAAACCATTCTAAAAAATGCCTATCTTTGCCTACTTTTAAAAAATAAAAATCATCAAAAGCCTATAAAAAATATCTTTACATTTTAAAGAATTTATTTTAATAACAAACAGAAAGACGAATGGCTAAACGCTTTGCAATTGCCGGGATTACATTAATATCCGGCTTGATGATTACACAAACTGCTCAGGCACAAGTAGGTGGCGGTTCCACAATAGATGGGAAAGTTGGTACGATTACTACTGCCGTACCTTTTTTAAGAATCTCACCAGACGCCAGAAGTGGGGCTATGGGTGATGTGGGTATCGCCTTATCGCCAGATGCAAACGGACAATATTGGAATGTGGGGAAAGTAGCCGCAAGTGATAAACAAGCAGGACTTTCTGTAACTTACACGCCTTGGCTAAAGGAATTGGTTCCTGATGTATTCTTGGGCTATCTTGCAGGTTATGTAAAATTTGGCGAGAATAATGACCAGGCAATCAGTGCCTCCTTAAGATATTTCAACTTAGGAAATATTGACTACAGAACTGACGACAATAACCCAAACGGAAGTGGCAAACCTCGTGAATTTGCTTTTGACTTAGGTTATTCAAGGAAGCTTTCAACGGATTTGTCATTGGGAGTCGCTTTGCGCTATATCAACTCCAATATAGCCGCAGGCGCCAATGACTTCACAAGCTACAAACCTGCAAATGCCTTCGGTGCCGACGTAGGGGTTTATTACAGTAAAACCCAGGAAATGGAAGAAGACAGAAGCGGTACTTTTAGTGCAGGTGCGGTATTGTCTAATGTAGGTTCCCGGATTACTTATTCTCAACAACAAAAAGACTTCCTTCCTGCCAATTTAGGGATAGGTGCAGCTTATACCTATAAAATCGACCATTTCAATAAAATTACCGGTGCCTTGGATTTAAACAAATCATTGGTTCCTGCACCAGTTCAAAAAACAGATAGTGACGGAAATACTGTTTGGGATCCTCAAAGAGACCAATCCGTAATCAGCGGCATGATGAGTTCTTTCACCAAAGCACCTCCGGGATATGGGACTACGGTGTCAGTGGGAGCAGAATATTTATACCAAGATCAATTTGCTGTTCGTGCCGGTTATTTTTACGAAAATGCCAATGATGGGAACCGCCAGTACCTAACCGTAGGCTTAGGCGTCAAATACAATGTCTTTGGATTAAACTTCTCTTACTTAATCCCATCAGGATCAAGTACTGCGAGAAATCCATTATCCAATACATTGCGTTTCTCCTTATTGTTTGATTTCGATAGTTTTACAAAAAAAGGATAATACATCAATTCAGTACATAACGGTTTACTAACATACACTACCCATAAAAGGCTTCTTGAAAAAGAAGCCTTTTATAATTTTTATTACTGAAAAATAAATAATACATTTACCCAAAAAAATCAAAATGCCATGAAATTAAGAATAGGAACCGGAATTGACTACCATCGTTTAGAAGAAGGGCTGCCTTTTTGGTTAGGGGGAATTAAAATTGAACATCATAAAGGCGCGCTTGGGCATTCAGACGCCGATGTTTTATTACATGCCATCTGTGATGCACTACTGGGTGCCGTAAACTTAGGGGATATAGGCAAACACTTTCCCGATACTGATCCACTTTATAAAGGAATTGACAGCAAAGTATTATTGAAAAGATGCTATAACCTAGTAAAAGAAAAAGGATACTGGATAGGGAATATTGACTCAACCGTCTGTCTGCAAACCCCAAAAATAAACCCCCAAATCAATAAAATGCAAGAAACAATTGCCGCAACTTTAGGCATATCCCGAGATGATATTTCCATAAAAGCGACCACGGCAGAGCAACTGGGATTCATAGGACGGGAAGAAGGCGTAATGGCCTATGCAACAGTTCTGCTTTCCAGGCAATAATATTTCTGAACTGTATCCTCCGGATAAAACAATTTTTATAGACTTTGTGGTTTATTTATTTTTCTTCATTATAATTAATAAAAATAACCACAATGAACTGACATGATGAGAGACAACCACACAATGACATAAAAAGATAAATGCCACGATGTGAACTTCATCTGTCCATTTAAAACAACTTATTTTCAGATGAAAAAACTGCAATTCAAACAAGATATCAAAGCGCCTGCCAAAAGGTTTACCGAACTATGTTGGGACTCAACGGCAAGACAACATATACACAATGGACAAGGCGAATTTAACTCTACCTCTGACTTTGAGGACAGCTGGGATAAAGGAAGTAAAATATATTTTACTGGAACTGACGAAAAGGGTAAAAAAGGCGGAATGGTATCCGAGATTGCCGATAACATCGCAGGTAAATTTGTTTCTATCCGGCATTACGGCATCTTAGATGGTGACCATTAAATTACCACCGGTGAGGAAATAGAAAAATGGGCAGGAGGCTTTGAGAACTACAGTTTTGACGAAAGCGATGGCATTACTACCCTTACGTAGATGTTGCAGAAGACCATCTCGATTATTTCAACAATACCTTTCCTAAAGCCTTGGATAAATTGAAACAGCTTGAAGAAAATTAATTAGTGCGATATACCAACAACCTTTAATCGGATAAATAAATGAAAAAAATCGCTATTGTGGCACTATTGATTGTATCGTCATTTTGCCTGGGTTTTGCTTTCAAAACTGTGCTAAATAAAAAAAGCGTCAATAAAGAAACAAAAAGAGTAACAAGTATTGGTGGGATTTTCTTCAAATGTGAAAATCCAGAAAAGTTGAGACAGTGGTACAAAACCCACTTAGGATTAACTACCAACGATTACGGAACGGTATTTGAATGGCGGCAGGCTACAGACAGCACCCAAAAAGGATTTACCCAGTGGAGTCCCTTTAATAAAACAACCACATACTTCGAGCCCTCTGCCAAAGACTTTATGATTAATTACCGGGTAGCAGATTTGGACTGGCTTATAGTACAATTGAAAAAAGAAGGCGTTACCGTTGTGGATACGATAGCAACTTATGAGTATGGGAAATTCGTTCACATAATGGACATCGAAGGGAACAAAATCGAATTATGGGAACCAAACGATGTTGAATTTGAAAAACTTGGCAAAAGCATTGGAAGCAAAACCACAAAATAAAGATACCTCCATTTTTCTTTGATATAGTCTTTAGTGAAGTGAATTTATCTTCCTAAATTAAATTTTCAAAATTGGATTCCGATATATTTTAAACCATCAAAACTGTTGATCATTATAAAGGAGTTGCTCAATGTATATCACAGCATATAATTGGTACTCAATCTTTCAATCGGCACTTCAGTGTCCCAAACAATGGGTAAATTTGCATGCACTATTGGAGATTTAGGATTTATACACCTTGATTTGCTATAATAGGGAAACACTTAGTCAGATTTCAATAAAGCTCACTGACGACAAATAGAAAAGAAAGAATGCCTCATACAATTATTTTTGTTCTCATTATCATATTTATTGCTACACTTGTAAGATCAACATTGGGTTTTGGAGAGTCTTTAATCGCTGTTCCATTGCTGCTTCTTTTTTTGCCTGTAGAAGTTGCCGTGCCCTTGTCTGTTATGCTGTCTATCACTATTGCCCTCGTAGTAGTGATACAAGATTATAAAAAGATACATTTCTATAGCGCAAAGTGGTTGATTATTTATGCAATACCAGGAATACCAATAGGAATTGCAGTCCTTGTTTTTGGAAGTGAATTTTTAGTCAAAATAGGACTCGGAGTACTTATTATATTATATTCCTTCTATGCTCTTTTTGTCAAAAAAAGTAAACCACTTAAAGGAGATAATAAACTTTGGTTATTTGTTTGCGGTTTCCTGTCGGGAATTTTAGGGGGTGCATATGGATTAAACGGTCCGCCATTAGTGGTTTACGGAAATAAGAGGCAATGGACTGCAAAACATTTCAGGGTTACATTGCAAGCTTATTTTTTACCGGTAAGTTTAATTTCTGCAATTGGATATTACGCAAAAGGTCTTATTACCACGGAAGTGACTGATTATTTTCTGGTGTCTTTGTTAACAGCTGTTCCCGCAATTTTTTTAGGAAGATATTTAAACCATCAGTTGAAGGATAACACTTTTTTTAAGTATGTTTATTGGGGACTTGTAATTATTGGAATAGTTCTGATCTCAACTGCATTAATATAAAAACGGCATGCAATAATTAAAATTTCTTTTAATTTCCAGTAAGATTTACTGAATAATAGCATTCTTCTCTAGGATGCAAATTTTTAAGTCTTCACAAAAATCACAAATTAAAATCATCTTTTCGCAAAAAGATTTTATCTTTGTATCCTTAAAGGAAATGGTGTCTTCCTACCTAACCGCTTTCGCACCGCGATGCTAATGGCGCCTACAAATAAAATCTGCTTGTCAGGTATTATTATTATTTGTAGGGAAGCATGAAAAAAATTAAAAACTCTTTCGAGCACATTTTTATTATCCGCCATTTGCTGAAATGGACGACGATTACAATTCCGCTGGCTGCCGTGGTCGGTTCAGTGGTCGCCTTGTTTTTATGGCTGCTGGAGCAAGCAACCCGTATCCGCTGGAATCACCAGTGGTTTTTGTATTTATTGCCTTTTACCGGTGTCTTAATTTACTTCCTGTATCGGTTTTCCGGAAAAAATGCGGAAGACGGCAATAACCTGCTTATGGATGAAATCCATAAGCCCGGCGGTGGTGTTCCTTTCCGAATGGCACCATTAGTGCTGGTCACAACGGTCCTTACCCATTTGTTTGGCGGTTCTGCAGGTCGGGAAGGGACAGCTGTTCAAATCGGCGGAAGCTTTGCCAGCTTTCTAGGCAAAAAATTGAAGCTGAGTAAGGAAGACACCCGTATCCTTTTAATGAGCGGTATCGCTGCCGGCTTCGGTGCGGTATTTGGCACACCGCTTACCGGCGCTATTTTCGCATTGGAAGTGTTAACCGTAGGCAGGATTAATCACAATGCACTGTTGCCCTGTTTTATAGCCAGCGTTCTGGCAGATATTGCCTGCCGTGCCTGGGGTATCCAGCATACACAATATTTTATCTTTTTTAAAGATGTACTAACGGATGATACTTTGCTCCATTTCAATTTCGTCTTATTATGCAAAGTGATTTTTGGGGGGCTCTGCTTTGGCCTGGCAAGTTATTTATTTTCCGAACTATCGCACACGATTAAAAATTACAGTAATAAATTCATCCCGATAAAATGGCTTATCCCTTTTATCGGCGGCTGCATTATAATTTCACTTACTTTCCTGTTGGGCACTACAAGTTACCTTGGGCTTGGCGTTACTAATCCTGAAGCCAATACAGTAAGCATTATATCTTCCTTTAAAGCCGGTGGTGCAGGCTATTTTAGTTGGTTCTGGAAATTATTGTTTACCACAATCACCTTAAGTATGGGTTTTAAAGGCGGCGAAGTAACCCCTTTGTTTTTTATCGGCGCTGCGTTGGGCAACGCTATCGCCATGCTGACAGGCGCTCCAGTTGATTTAATGGCTGGCCTGGGCTTTATTGCCGTATTTGCAGGTGCCACTAATACTCCCATTGCCTGCACGCTGATGGGAGTGGAATTATTTGGCACAGAACATGTCCTGTACTATGCCATCGCTTGCTTTACAGCCTATTATTTCAGTGGACATACGGGAATTTATCATGCACAAAGATTGGGCTTTTCAAAATCAAATGCAAAGCTTTATAAAAACGACGAAACATTAAATGACATCCGGAAGCACCGTATCAAAGACAACAAATGGAAAGTAGAAGAAGTACATTTTAAAATAAGGAAAAAAAGAAACGGAAATATCCGGGACACCTAAATTTTTTATTTTTTTCAGGCAATACTTGGTATATGCAAAAAATTTCCAGCGAAATTTCCAAATCTATCTATCATAAAGATAATCAGCCATGCTTAAAGAAACAATCTCCCAAAAAATGGGCAAATTAAAAATCTATATCGCCCCTGCGGATAAAATAAGACAGGGAGACCGGACGATGTTTCGTAAATTCTTTCCCAAATCGGAAGGTTATCAATACTTCAGGGTATAATACCCATTCCGGATTCAGCAATGCCAATGAAAAGCTCCGGTTCTTTAATGTGGAGGGTGATAATTCGAAACTGGCCATGTGTCTAGAACTGATAGACAGCCAGGAAAAACTGGAACGTTTTTTTAAACGGCATCAGAATCATTTAAAAGGCAAAGTGGTTATCATAAAGAAGTGGAAATTTGGAATACGAACTAAAGTAAAGGTTTACGATTAACCATTATTGGTTATGGGGCTTAGTGGAGCTTTTAGCTGACTATACCACTTTCCAGCCCTTCAATGGCAATTATATTTAATTTTCTATACGATCAAAACGTTCCATATAAGTATAAAGAACAAATCTTATCCCTCAAAAACAAAATTTAAAGAATTGGTGTTGTTGAATAAGCTGTTTTAATCAATTGAAACTTAAATCACATCAAACATGAACAACGAACACATAAGTCCGGAAAAGACAACAGAAGAAGAAAAAATAAATGGAAAAGGGATTCTTATTTCCGGAGGAACGACAGGCATCGGACGAGCAACTGCAGTGCTTCTGGCAGCTAAAGGAGCAAAAGTTTTCATTTTCGGAAGACATGAACAGGAATTAAAGGACGCGCTTTCAGATATAAACGCCACAGGGGGAAAAGGATTTGGAATGGTTGCGGATCAGTCCATAATTGAAGAGGTTTCCAATGTTATCCGAGAGGCTGAAAGTAGCATGGGAAGAATAGATATACTCATTAATAATGCGGGAATGGGTATAGGGGAAATTGATAAAACAGAAGCAGAAGATATCGAGTATGTTGTAAAGAGCAATTTATTAGGATATATGTATTGCACTAAAGAAGCTATTAAAAGCATAAGCAAAAACAATGGCGGGCACATTGTCTTTATCGGTTCCATGAGTGCAGATGAAAGAAGCGGAAGTCCCGTTTATGTCGCGACAAAATCCGGCATTCAGGGTTTTGCCGAAGCGACCAGGAAGGCATATAATGATAAAGGGATAAAAGTCACTTTAATTGAACCTGGAAGCGTGGGAACAGACATGCCCAAAGAAAGTTCTGCCCGCCAAAGGGAAAAAGAAGCGGCTTCTGAAATGTTGAAAGCGGAAGATATTGCAGCCAGTATTCATTTCTGTCTTATTCAGCCGAAACGATGTGATATAGTAGAAATGAAAATAAGGCCGCATCTGCAAGTTATTTAATTTGATAAAAAACAATAGATAAATTATCTGATTTTAAAACATACTGAAACATCCAATTTCAACTATAAATGTAATTGGCATTTCATTAAAAACAATAGCATATTTTATTGGTTTTAATGAAAAACTAGTGCAATAAGATTTCCCTTTTAATAATTAAATAAATAATGATGTCACACAATAAATACGCCCTTATAACTGGTGCCACCAGTGGAATTGGTTTCGAACTTGCAAAATTATTTGCCCGCGATAAGTTTAATTTAATCATTGTTGCCCGAAATCAACAAGAACTGGATGAAAAATCAAGAATCTTTGAATCAATGGGCGTAAAAGTGAAATCTTACGCAAAAGATTTATTTAAAAGGGAAGACGCCTTTTCGCTTTGTACAGACGTGGAACGCAGTGGAATACAAGTGGATGTATTGGTAAATGATGCCGGTCAGGGCTTATTCGGTGAATTTAAAAATACAGATATCCAGCGTGAACTTGATATAATTGATTTGAATATTTCAGCAGTTGTCATATTGACAAAGCATTTCCTTAAAGATATGATTTCGAGGAAAAAAGGGAAAATCCTCAATCTGGCCTCTGTAGCAAGTACGATGCCTGGTCCATGGCAGTCTGTTTACCACGGTACAAAAGCCTTTGTCCTGTCTTTTTCAGAAGCCATTCGGGAAGAAGTTAAAGATACCGGAATTACTATTACCGCTTTGATGCCCGGAGTTACGGATACCGACTTTTTTAATAAGGCAGACATGCAGTCTAGCAAAGTGGTACAAGACAAAAGTAAGATGGCGGATCCCGCAGATGTCGCCAAGGATGGATATGAGGCTTTAATGAGTGGGGAAGATAAAATCGTCTCTGGAATGAAAAATAAAATCATGGTTGCGATGAACAATATAAAACCGGACAAAAATGTTGCACATAGCATGAACGAACAACAAAAGCCTGTTGATGATGATACAGAATAAAACAAATTAAGATTAAAGAAATCATGCTCAATCATCTTCTATTTGCCAAGATAACCTTAAGGGAAAAATAAAAAAACACCTTGACCTGTTTGACAATACTAGAATTGAGAGCGCAAAAAGCAACTGGGATTGCGGACTTAAAAACAAATTTTACAAACAAAAGAACTAAGTATGGATTTACTTCTAAATTCAATGCTCTGGTGCAATGGTTAACCTCTTTAGCAACATTTGAAAGATCCAAAGAATTTATTGTGATTTTTTCATTTTCAACCTTTCCACAAATGGTAACAAAGGGAAGCAGCAAAAGATTATATCCAAAAAGGAGCTAAAGGTTTTATTACGACCCAACTTATCATTGTTTCCGGATAATATGGCAAGTTAACATGCAATATTATCCGGAAACAATGATATTTGCTATCCATCCGCCACTTTATACTCGAGCCTTCAAGAAGTCCTGAGGATCTTTGTATATTTTTGGTTAAGAAAAGAGATAGTTGATAAGCAAATTTAGGACTACCTATATTAGGTAGTTTTAAAGGAATTTTTTGGAGTTTAGTATTTTAAGTTGTATTTAGCTGAATTGTAAAAGTAATGAAGATTCAAAAATTGAAAGGGTAAGTCTCGGGGATATTATGCCCATGAGGCTTTAAATGCAAAGGGTGCAGGGCTTTCGTCTTATCCAGAAAAATAAAAGCATCATATCTGGAACTCAAGACAGAAGGAACATAATTGCCCTGCCTTTCCCGAGAGGGATCATAAACGACACCTATTGCCCGGTGCGGCATTATTTTTGAAAACTTATTTTCATTTCCAGGCCGGTCAAAAATCAGGAATTTATTGTCTGGAGATTCCTGATGTAACGCTGCTTCTATACTTCCTTCCTTGGCTGCCGGAACAGGCATGGCTTCCATTGGCGCACCCCATTCATTACCTGCAATTACGGAACCGCTATAAGTGCCAAAACCTATCAATACCACATCATCATCCCCCCGTTGTTCCCTTACAAGCTGACCAATGTTAATCATCCCTGCAGATTTCATGTCCGTATAACTGGCGTCGCCGATATGCGTATTGTGTTCCCAGACAATCGCTTTCGCTTCCTTTCCATGAAATTCAAACAGGCGGTTCAGCGTTTCCATCATGTGAGTATCCCTTATATTCCAGGTGCTATCATTAAATGTCATCATTTTACTATAATATTCTTCCGCATTTAAGGCAATCTGCGCATTTTGTTCCGCGTTCAGTGCAGCCTCCGGATCATGGTCATAATTCATGGCTTTTTTCTTAATTTCTGAAAGTAAACGGATAAGCGGATCTCTGCAGGATTCTGAAATAGAGTTTTGCGCCCGAGATTGAGCATACCTGAATTCATCTTCCCCATAAGGTTCAAAACATTTGAGTGCTTTATGTGCGAAGCTGGCGGCGGCGGGATCATTCTTTTCGAGGTAATGAATTATCGTTTCCATCGATTCCCAAAGACTATAGACATCCAGTCCGTAAAAACCCACTCTTTTATCTACCTGGATGGCAGTATTATGATTTTTCAACCAATTCATCAGCGCTGCAATTTCCCAATTAGCCCACATCCATGTCGGCCACCTCCGGAACTCATGCAACAGTTCTTCAGGCTTTTTACTTTGATTTTCAAAACCTTTTATATACCTGTTCAATTTATAACAATCAGGCCAGTCGCCTTCGACAGCAATAAAATTAAACCCCTTTTCTTCTATTAAGCGTTTTGTTATTGCCGTGCGCCATGTATAAAATTCATGTGTACCATGTGAGGCCTCTCCGAGAAGTACGGCATGAGCATCCCCTACCCTTTCCAGAATAAGGTCCAGATCCTGCGAACTATTCAAAGGGTACATTTCATTTCGGTTGCTTGTTGTTGAGGTATCCTTACCAGATAAATTTTCCATATACATTCCAATTGAAATAAAAAAAACACGGCGGTTCAATATTTGTTCAATCCACAGTTTTAATCTTTTTCGGATAATGAAATTAAGCGCAGCTGATTTAAGAAATTTAAAAAACGACCAACTTTTTATTCTTTCCCATGTTGAAAGTACCAGACATTCAAACCCACTTCCATGCAAATAAAGCCTGAAGTTTATTATTTCAAAGATGATGGACATATTCCAAACAGCAAATATCCCTTACTGGTTTACCGCAACATACATACTGCCGCTGCAGAGGAAGGTGCTGCGTGGCTGGAGAATAAATTCGCTTCCAATGACTGGACAAACTCCTGGCGAAATGGCATCTATTCCTATCTTCATTATCACAGTACCGCGCATGAAGTATTGGGAACATATAAAGGTCATGCAACAGTGCAACTGGGCGGTGAAAATGGAGAAATCCTAAAAGTCAGCGCCGGCGATATCTTGGTCATTCCTGCAGGAGTAGGTCATGAAAAAAAAGAGGCCAGTGAAGATTTTGGTGTTGTGGGAGCCTATGCAAATGGCATGGACTATGATATTTTAAAAGGAAAAAGTACGGACCGAGTCCGTGCGGATTTAAATATGCTACAAGTACCCTTCCCTTCCCATGATCCCTTGTTGGGAAAAGATGACGGATTACGAAGAATTTGGATACCGGAATAAAAAAAGAAAAATCATGCACAAAAAAGGAAAAATACATATAGGCACTTCCGGCTGGCATTACAAGCATTGGAAAGGAACATTTTACCCTGAAGGAACTAAAGATATTGATCAACTCGGCCTTTATATAAAGACTTTCAAAACGGTGGAAATTAATAGTTCATTTTACCACCTTCCTTTAGCCCAGACTTTTATTAACTGGAGAGAAAAAGTACCGGCTGATTTTATCTTTTCCGTAAAAGGAAGCAGGTACATCACCCATTTAAAAAAGCTGAAAGTAACAAAAGAAGAGCTTGTTCAATTTTTGGATAATGCCATGGGACTGAAAGAAAAAATGGGACCGATCTTGTTTCAATTACCACCAGGCTGGAATATGGACATACAACGATTGGATGATTTCCTGCAATTGCTTCCTGAACATTACCGTTATGTTTTTGAATTCAGGAATCATACCTGGTACAATGAGGAAGTGTACGACCTTTTGAAAAAACACAATTGCTCTTTCTGCATTTACGAACTGGGCGGACATCTTTCGCCAAAAGAAATAACCGCCGATTTTGTCTATGTAAGGCTGCACGGACCAGACAATAAATACGAAGGCAGCTATCCCGCTGAAACATTAAAGATGTGGGCAAAACAATGCCTCCAATGGCAGGAAAAAGGATTGGATGTCTTTGTTTATTTCGACAATGACCAATATGCCTATGCAGCGTTCAACGCAATGGATTTGAAAAGGTATACGGAATAATAGAATATAAATCCCGGTAGTTTTTACAACTTAAAATAAAGCCAGCTTAGGAAAATTACAAAAGAGTCAAATAAAAAAGCAATCCACGAAGGGGATGAAAAAATAAAGTAAATAACCGCGACTGTATTATAGAGCCACAAATACTTCAGTCTTCTAGCTTTTACCAATTAAGACTTTTCGATGCTGCAAGCCCCATTCTACCATCACATCCAAAACTTTTTTAAACGATTCGCCGGATTTCGTTAATTGATATTCCACCGTAACAGGAATGGTATCATAAACTGTCCTTGTAACAACTCCGTTGGCTTCCAGGTCTTTCAATTCTTTGGAAAGCATACGCGGCGTAATTTTAGGAATTTCCCTTTCCAACTCTTTAAACCGCTTCTTGCCATATAGCAATGAACCGATTATCGGCAGCTTCCATTTACCATTGACGACATTCATCGTATCGTTGACCGCCAGAACAAAAGTTCCCGAACACTTTTTAACCTGCTCCAATTGAGATAGTTTGCTCATTTGATGTCGTATTTATTGGCACTATACTAAAGTATACCGATATACTTTAGTATAGTAATTACTAAAGAATAGCAAATGTAACTATCTTTGCGCTATCAAAAAAATGTTTCAAAAAACGAACAATGAAAATATTAATCACGGGAGCAAGGGGACATTTCGGAAAGGCAACGATTGATTTTCTGTTAAGAAAAGGAATTTCCGCCAATCAGATTTCTGCATTGACAAGAAATGAAGAAAAAGCAGCAGATTTAAAAGCCAAAGGTATTGAAGTAAAAATTGGAACCTATGATGATCCGGCTTCACTTATAGCAGCATTTAAAGGAGTTGAACAATTGCTGTTCGTCTCAGGCAGCGATGTGGTTCATCGGCAAAAGCAGCATGAAAACATAGTGGATGCGGCCATAGCAGCCGGGATCAAGCAAATCATCTATACCAGTTTCGTCCGTAAATCGGATACTTCTTCATTGGGTATCATGGCAACTGCACATGTCGAAACAGACAAACTCATTAAAGCAAGCGGTACCGATTTAGAAAATCTGCTGGGCAGAAAACCGGCTTCATTGAAAGAATATTTGAATTCAATTTATAATCATAACTAAAAAAGCAATAATGAAAACAACAAAATGGATATTAGATCCTACACATTCGGAAATACAGTTCAAAGTAAAACACTTGATGATTTCTACCGTAACAGGCCAGTTTAATAAGTTTGAAGGCACATTTACATCTGAAGGAGCTAATTTCTCCACTTCCAAAGCTAAGATAAATGTAGATGTTACTTCAATAAGTACCAACAACGAGCAACGTGATGCCCATTTGAAAGCAGATGATTTTTTCGATACGAAAAACTTTCCCAACTTAACTTTTGAATCAGGAAAAGTAGAAAAGCTAGATGAAGAAAATTATAAAATTCATGGCACGCTTATGATAAGAGGTATAAGCAAAGAAATTGTTCTTGACGGAGAACTGAGTGATACCATAAAAGATCCCTGGGGCAATGAGCGTATCGGTATTTCCATAGAAGGGAAAATCAACCGAAAAGACTTTGGCGTGAGTTTTAGTATGCTTACCGAAACAGGAGGTATAGCGCTTGGGAATGAAGTGAAATTTTTTGTCAATGCACAATTCGTTAAACAACAGGCTGAGACCGCAGCCAATTAAAGCTTTTTTATAATGAGAAATCAAAGAGACTCCCACGTACTCAAAACCTGAAAATATTTTGAAAAAAATTGCAGGAAAAGTATGCACATCTGGCGGCGGAAGCCAATAATGAAATACTAAAATTATGGAACTCGGAATATATACATTCGGTGACCTCGCTACAGATCCAAAAACAGGGAAAATGGTTTCGGCGCACGAGCGGATGAAGCAGATATTGGAAATGGCGGAGATAGCTGATGAAGCAGATATTGGAAATGGCGGAGATAGCTGATGAAGCAGGTCTGGACATTATCGGCGTGGGCGAGCATCACGGATTGAATTTTGTGAATTCTGCCACCACCACCACGCTTGCCGCCATGGCAGCCATTACCAAACGCATCCGCCTCACGAGTGCTACCACCCTGTTGAGTACAGTTGACCCGGTGCGAACTTTTCAAGAGTTCTCCACAGCCGATCTGGTTGCTGACGGCAGGGTGGAACTAATATTCGGCAGAAGGGCATTTACAGACAATTTCCCCCCTTTTTGGTTTCAGTACGAATGATTACGATGCACTATTCATAGAAGTTGAAACTGTTTGAACAACTCAACGCAAACGAAAGAGTAACATGGAAAGGGAAATTCCGTCCCGAACTTAAAGATGCTGAAATTGCCCCACGGCCGGTGCAGCAAAAACTTCCTGTTTGGATTGGTGCCGGTTCAATACAGAGTGTGTCTCGTGCACAACCAGCGGTGTTTACTGCCTCCTCCTAGACATGTCGGTTGTGTAACCAACCTACCAAAGTGAAAAACAAGAAAGGGCATATAAATTTAAAAAATCCGTATCTTTACTAAAAATGTTTGTATGAGCACGCACAATTCTTATTTAGGATCAGACGAAACGCCTGATTATATTCCCTCCAGTGATGAAAAGACAATGGGACTTTTGGCTCATTTAATCACTTTCATAAGCACTTTTATAGGGCCCTTAATCATTTATCTTATAAAGAAAGATGACTCCAAATTTGTAGCTTACCAAGCAAAAGAGTCTTTGAACTTTCAAATTACCATGGCTCTTGTGAGTGTTGTTTTGGTTATTTCTATTATTGGGATTTTATTATTGTGGTTGGTAGGAATACTTGTACTCGTGCTTGTTATAGTGGCAACAATAAAAACATCGGAAGGAAAATTATACCGTTATCCGCTTACCATCCGGTTCATTAAATAATAAGACAGAAAAGGGTTTCTTGACTGACTTACAGGTCGGCAACTGTAAAGATTGATTCCTTTGGAACAATTTAAAATACGGCAAACAATCCAATATTGCCCTTGTCACAATTGAACAAGGCCAATACAATTCCGGATTCGTTAGAACAGGCCCTATTGTATTGAAATAAAGAAAACACATACCATATGCCAAATCATCCCGACCGTAATGCAAACGGAGCGGAAACAGTTCTTGCATCTTTTTTACCAGATAACCTTTAGTTGTTCGCTTTTGCTGCCAATCTCGCCTCCTTTTTCTCCTGTTTAGTTTTGGGTTTTGTATCTTTTTCGTTCACTGCCGCCTTTTTATCTTTTGAGCAACATCCTTCGCCTTTTGCGCATGCCTCTTTCTTTTCTTTAGCGCATTCTTTCTTTGTATCCCCTTTTTTACAGCATGATTTGTCGCCATGTGCAAAAGTTACGCCACCAAGGAACATAAGGCTTATAAATAATAATGTGATTTTTTTCATGATAGAATCAGGTTTAATTTTAATGACGTTTCAAAGATAAGAGTTTCATTCATATAAGGCTAAAGTTTTATTGAAGAATTTTATGCTTTCTTATTTATTCCATAATTTTGGAAACCAATTGCATGTTTCCAATATCATAAATATCATAAATCGCTATGCCGCCTTCAATCATACAAATCAAAATATTTCCATAAGGGATGCAATCAAAGTAAACACCATCTGAAAAACCTTTTTTATAAGTTGGCATTTCGGGTTGTGTAATGTCATAAACTTTTAATCCAGCACTACCATCACAAATAAATAAATAATTTTGCTGTACTCCCAATCCGTATGGATTGACTAATGGTATTGAATTTTTTTGCTGTGGTTGCATGATATTTTTCACATCATAAACCAAAAGCGCATTTACCGTCCCTCCGCAATTGCTTCCTGACCTCACAGTTACATAAGCGATGGAGTCGTTTGCAACTACCGGATCACAAGCCCTAAAATGTTCGGCACGACCCAACATTTCCGGTTGTGCGGGATTGGCAATGGAAAAAATATATAATGCTGATTTCGAACCAATGAATAATTTGTCTTTAAATGCAAAAATCGTTTCTATTTCAAAGCCGATCTGCAAGGAACTTATCTTTACCGGATTGACAGGTTGTGATAAAGAAAAAGTATGCAGCGCATCACCGTCAACGACATATAAATAATCCCCAACAATGATAAAGCGGGCCAAGGAACCGCCTGTACCAATTCCCGAAGCGGAGTCCGAGCTTGCATATTCGCTTTTTTCACAAGAAGGCAGGAGGGCTAAGCAACAGCCCGTAAACAATAAAATCGTAAATAATTTTTTCATATCATTAATTTATTTTTTTTAAAATTTACATTTTGGGTAATGCAATAACTTCTTTTCCCAACCGACTATTTTTCCTTTTTGCGGATCGATGCATTCAAAATAGCCACTCATTGGCGGCTGATCCAGGTTTTCCAACTTAAAGGCATTTTCCATCCTTTTCAATAATTTGACATTTCCCAGGTCGCTAATGTCAATGATCACTAAATCGTTGTAATTATTGCTATACAACAAATTATCCTTGATGGAAATCTCTTGCGCGCCGGGAATTTTGATAAAGGATTGATTAATAGGTTGCGCCGGGTTGGAAATATTGAAAACATGAATACCTGTCAATGCCTCTACCTGATAAAGCATGTGCTCCTTTGCATATATCTTTCCGGCATTCAAGACCGGCTGAGGATAGGTTGACTTTATGTCGGTTACTTGCCCACTGGTTTGGTAAACAGGAGCCCAGCCTTCTACTTCTTTTGGTACATTGTCCCTATTGCAAGCACTAAGCGCAATCATCAGGCCTAAGCTCAAAATCGTAAGTTTTGATTTCATAGTTAAGAATTTAACGGATTTTCATTTGGTGTAATCGTAGAGACGATAAAACATTATGTTTCATTGGGTTTTAAAGTGAAACTGGATGAAAAACATGCTTTTCATTATTTTCATCAATTCATTTCATTATTTTTGCAAGCAATACTTATACTTTTATTCGTTTCATGGAAATCAGCAAAAACTACAACGCAACAGATTCAGATCATAAATGGTACCAACATTGGATGGGGAAAGGTTATTTCAGCAGCACGCCTGATGAAAGGCCGGCATACACAATCGTGATGCCACCTCCAAATGTTACGGGGATTTTGCACATGGGCCATGCCTTAAACAATTCCGTACAGGATATCTTGATCAGAAGGGCAAAAATGCAAGGTTTCAATACATGTTGGGTTCCGGGAACGGATCATGCCTCAATTGCGACGGAAGCTAAAGTGGTCAATATGCTGCAAGAAAAGGGTATTGATAAAAATAATTTGTCACGACCGGAATTTTTGGAACACGCCTGGGAATGGAAAGAAAAATACGGCGGTATTATCCTGGAGCAATTAAAAAAATTAGGCTGTGCCTTGGATTGGAACCGCACCGCATTTACAATGGACGAAAACTACTATAAAGCTGTGATTCGTGTTTTTGTGGAATTATACAATAAAGGCAATATTTACCGGGGTGTAAAAATGATCAATTGGGATCCGCAGGCATTGACTGCATTGAGCGACGAAGAAGTCAACCATAAAGAAACCCAATCCAAATTAACCTATGTCCGTTATAAAATTGACAGCGAAAGTGAAGAGTATATCACGATAGCAACCGTCAGGCCGGAAACAATTTTAGGGGACACCGCAGTTTGCGTGCATCCCGACGACCCTCGTTACGCACATTTAAAAGGGAAATTCTGTTTCGTGCCTTTAATTAATAGACGGGTACCTATTATTTTTGATGATTACATTGATATTGATTTTGGAACCGGTGCACTGAAAGTTACGCCCGCACATGATATCAATGATTACAACTTGGGAATTAAATACAATTTAGAAGTCATCGATACTTTAAATCCCAATGGTACATTAAGTGAAGCTGCAAAAATGTATGTTGGCGAAGACCGTTTTGCCGTTCGGAAAAAAATAGTGGAAGACCTTAAACTTTCAGGGAATTTTGTAAAACAAGAAGATTACACCAACCAAGTTGGGATTAGCGAACGGACAAATGCCGTGATAGAACCCAGGTTATCCATGCAATGGTGGTGTAATATGGAAGAGATGGCGGTGCCGGCCTTAGCTGCAGTAGAAAACGAAGACATTCAATTTTATCCCGGGAAATTTAAAAACCTGTATCGCCATTGGATGTCAAATATCAAGGATTGGTGCATCAGCCGCCAATTATGGTGGGGACAAAGAATCCCGGCTTGGTATGATAACCATGGAAATATTTATGTTGCAGAAACGGAAGAAATAGCCATAGCTCAATTCCGTGAAAAAAATCCGAATGCAGCAGTTGAGTTAAGGCAAGACAACGATGTTTTGGACACTTGGTTTTCAAGCTGGTTATGGCCAATGGAAGTTTTCGGTTGGGACAAAAATCCGGAAAATAAAGATTTAGCTTATTATTATCCTACCACAACTTTGGTTACGGCACCGGAAATTATCTTTTTTTGGGTAGCGCGGATGATCATGGCCGGATTTGAATTTAAAGATCAAAAACCATTTGAACAGGTTTATTTCACGGGAATCGTCAGGGATAAACAAGGACGGAAAATGAGTAAATCATTAGGGAATTCCCCTGATTTATTAAAATTAATTGAGGATTATGGCGCTGATGCGGTCCGCTTTGGCGTAATGATTGCATCGCCCGCAGGAAGTGATATTTTATTTGACGAATCATATTTGGAACAAGGGCGGAATTTTGGGAATAAAATGTGGAACGCCATGAAATTGGTCAAGATGTGGGAAGATAAAATAGATGAAAGCCCTTATAAAAGCGCGCTGCCCTTTTCCGTTCTGTGGATGCAGGAAAAAATCAATGAAAGCAGAAAGGAAATCGACAAATTATTCCAGCAATTTCAACTAAGCGAAGTTTTAAAAACCATTTATTCCTTAATATGGAACGACTTCTGTTCCTGGTATTTGGAATGGATAAAACCTGCAAAAGAAGAAAAAATAAATAAAGCAGTTTATGATGCCACTATATTAATATTCAATGATTTATTACAATTATTGCATCCTTTTATGCCGTTTATTACGGAGGAGCTATATCATTTGTTATCCATTCAGGAAAATGATTTGATGACCACGCAATTGCCTCAAATCAAAGAAGAAAATAAAGACATTTTGAAATCGGGCATTTTATTGCAAAATTTGATTTCTTCCATAAGGGATGCACGGAATAAAAACCAGCTCAAACCTAAAGATACGATTCAACTTTTCATTGATTCTTCCAACAAAAGCTTTTATGGGCAAACGGCAGAAATCATCAACAAACAAGTGAATGCCGAAACATTATCCTTTACGGAAAATACAATTGCAAATTGCATAAGCTTGGTTGTGGATACCGAAAAAATTTATATTCAAAGTAATGTAACCGTAGATGTGTCCGTTCAAAAAGAAAAAATGGAACAGGAATTGAATCATTTAAAAGGATTTTTGACCAGCGTAGAAAAAAAATTGGGTAACGAACGATTTATGCAAAATGCAAAAGAAGAAGTGATTGCCATCGAAAGGAAAAAACAAGAAGACACACTGGCAAAAATCAAAAGTATTGAAGAAAGTTTGGGTAATATTGCAATATTTTAAATTAAAAAAAATATGAGACTTTTTCGTTTTTTAATCATTCTCAGTTTATGTATCGTTGTCGGTAATCTTTTTGCTCAAAAAAAAGAAGGCCCAAAAATTGTCAAACATTCCGGAAAAACCTTCATGGCTGGCGGCACTTTCAGCGGTGGAACACTATCCCCTACCGTATTTGACTCTTTGATCCTACTTCCGATGATGAGTATGGATACCCTCAATCAGCCACATCCGGTTACCTATTTTTTCTTCACCTATATTGAACGAAATCTTTATGAAGACAGCACGGGCCGCCCTGAAATTCTGGCTGATTATATCGGATTTAACAGCGTAGAAGGAAAAGTACCTGAAATATGGATTAAAAGTTTGAAGGAAAGAGTAAAAGAAGGTGATACGGTATTGATTTCCAATGTGGAATCCTTTTACAACGACAAAAAACTCACGAAATTTTATACCGAGCCGATTAAAATAATCATTACCAAGTAAAAGTTGTTCTATGGCAAAAATCAAGCTGGATCTCAAAGAAATAGAACTCGAATTTTTTACAGATGTTTGGGTATTTGCCATAGCAGCATTTGGTATGAAAGATTACCGCTTTTGCTGGTTGTTGAACAAAGCTTTTGGATTGAATTTAGTTCGTAAACATGAATTTGACATCCCTTATTTTGAAAAAAAAGCAAAGATAATAATTGGTAATTTGTTTGAAATTGAAGAAGAAGAAGCGCACATAAAACCATCTTATTTCAGTTTTTATCAACATGAGGTCCCAATGACGGGAACAGGGATTTATTTATACAACAATCGTTTTAAAAATAACCTCTTGATCCCGGAATGGAAACAAGCTGACTATTTCCTTTATGTACCTTATGATTCAGGTTTTTTGGAACAAGATATTTTGCTTTCTTTTGAACAGTTAAAAGAAGTGCAGTGGGCAAGGACAATGAAACTGAACGAACCCGGGTTTAAATCGAAACAGAACCTAATGTTTTAAAGAATTATGGGATTTTTCATCCTGCCATATTAAATAAATCATAGTTTAAAGATTTAATCAATCCTTTTTGTATTTTTGCCCCATAACCATACCATTTTATTTCATTAAACAAAAATAGCAGAATGGCTCAAAAAATTAAAGTAGCAAACCCAATCGTAGAATTAGACGGTGATGAAATGACCCGCATCATCTGGAAATTCATAAAAGATAAATTAATACTTCCTTATTTAGATGTCGAAATAAAATATTTCGACTTAGGTATCGAACACCGCGATGCAACCAACGACCAAGTTACCATCGACGCCGCCAATGCAATCAAAGAATATGGCGTAGGTGTAAAATGTGCGACCATCACGCCCGATGAAGTACGCGTAAAAGAATTTAACCTGAAACAAATGTGGAAATCGCCAAATGGCACGATCCGGAATATCCTGGACGGTACTGTTTTCCGAGAACCAATCGTAATTGACAATATTCCAAGATTAGTTCCTAACTGGACTGCCCCGATTTGCATCGGCCGTCATGCTTATGGAGATCAATATAAAGCGACTGATTTCGTAACTAAAGGGAAAGGGAAATTAACCATAAAATTTGAAGGTGAAGACGGAACAGTTGAAGAGCATGAAGTGTTTAATTTCAATGGAGACGGCGTTGCATTGGCAATGTACAATACCGATGAAAGCATCAAAGGCTTTGCGCGCTCTTGCTTCAATCAGGCATTATTAAAAAAATGGCCTTTATATCTTTCCACAAAAAATACAATCTTAAAGAAATATGATGGCAGGTTCAAAGATATTTTCCAGGAAATTTTTGAAGAAGAATACCACGGGGAATTCGAAAAAGCCGATATCACTTACGAACATCGCTTAATAGACGATATGGTTGCATCTGCATTAAAATGGCATGGCAATTTCGTATGGGCATGTAAAAATTATGACGGTGATGTACAAAGCGATACCGTAGCACAAGGGTTTGGAAGCTTAGGCCTGATGACTTCCGTATTGGTGACTCCCGATGGACATACAATGGAAGCAGAAGCCGCACACGGAACAGTAACACGCCATTATCGCGAGCATCAAAAAGGAAATCCGACTTCAACGAACCCAATTGCATCTATCTTTGCTTGGACAAGAGGTTTAGCATTTAGAGGCCATCTGGATGAAAATCAGGAATTGATTGATTTTTCCCATGCTTTGGAAACGGTATGTATTGAAACCGTTGAAAGTGGAAAAATGACTAAAGATTTAGCAGTTTGCATTCACGGTAAAAATGTTACCCCTGATCATTACTTGAATACAGAAGAATTTTTAGATGCTTTGGATGAAAATTTGAATAGGAAATTGAATGCCTAGTTAATATTATACAATCAATAAAAACCATGTTGAACTTAACAGAACAACATGGTTTTTTTTAATTATATCTCCAAAATAAGCTGGATTCCACAAATCTCCCTACATGAAAATGTTTAATTGTAATCATTTCTCTAATTTTCATTATCTTCGGTTTGATTTCAGAAATTAATATTTTATAAAATGAAAAAAATCTATTTAGCAGGTTGTTTGCTGCTTAGTTCGTTTGCGCTCTTTGCAGCAGATGGCGATACAACAAATGTGATTTCACATACGGATGTCCAATTGACGGCGCATGGTGATTATGACGGCATTGCCGCTTTCCCGGATGGGAGTGTGAATTATCGTAAAATCACTATGGAATTTGAATTGGGCAAATATGCATGTCCAGGCTATAACCCTAATAATCCAGGTGAAGATTCTACTCAAACTGGCTGGTGCGGCGATTGGGATTACGATGTGCATATTCTGGCATGCACGCCCGGTGGAGATACGATTGAATTAGGTAGGATAATTACACCATATGCAAATTCCAATATGCCAAGAACACCATTAAGTTGGAAACATCCTTATCTTTTTGATGTTACGGATTATTATCCATTATTAAAAGATGATGTTACGATTCGGGTTTCCTTCGAGGGATGGAGTGCTGGATTTACCGCCTCCGTTAAATTTCATTTTATAGAAGGAACACCAGCGAGGAATGTTGTTAAGATAGACCCGCTTTGGAGAGGCACATACTATTATGGAAAAGCGAGTGATCCAATTGAAACAAGCGTTGCTGACATCACCCTGAATACGCCTTTAACAGCAAACTTTGCTGAAATGAAAATGTTCATTACTGGTCATGGTGGAGATAACAACGAAAACTGTGCAGAGTTTTGTAAAAAATGGTATAAATTCAAAGTCGACGGCAATGTAGTAGATCAAAGGGATATCTGGCGTGATGATTGTGGCTCCAACTTCCTATATCCGCAATCAGGAACTTGGGTTTATGATCGTGGAAACTGGTGCCCTGGCGATTTAGTTCGTACAAACATTCATAAAGTTCCTGCTTCCTTAACAGCAAGCCCCACCTTTACAGTTGGCCTTGATTTCCAACCTTATACATCTCCTGACAGCCAAGCTGTATATAAGATTGGTGCTGCAATGTTTTATTATGGAGCATTCAACCATTCATTAGATGCTGGAATCGAAGAAATCATCAGCCCTAATATGGATGAAACCTATTACCGCTCCAACCCAATTTGTGGCGAGCCAAAGATTACCGTAAAAAATTATGGCAGCGATCCAATTACTAGTATCAAATTCCAATATGGCATTGAAGGCCAAACGCTGAACAATTATACATGGACAAATAACCTTTCTTCACTAAATACAGCGGAAGTAACCTTGCCTTCTATTGCTGATCTAAGCACGGCTTCGGGAACCAACAATTTCGTTGTTAAAATAATAGAAGTAAATGGCAGCACTGACCAAGAATCGTTAAACAATACCTTGGTTAGCAAATTTACAAGTGCCCCAAAATGGACTGGTGGTAATTTTTATGTCGATTTTAAAATGAGTGATAAAGTTTATATGGAAGACAACATGTATCATATCAATGAAGTAAATTGGAATGTTTCTGATATGGATGGAAATGTAATATTCAACCGTAGCGGCAATGTCAACAACTCTCGTTATATAGATACTTTTAGCTTACCAAATGGTTGCTATAAACTAAATGTTGATGCCAGTACGCTCGGTGTGGGCCTGAACTTTTTCAATTCCTTTATTAAAGGATACTTCCGCATTTATGATTTAACGACCGGAAATAAAATCGCATTACCGAAAACAGATTTAGGCGCTTCGAGTTTAGCAGGTAATTTCGGAAATGGTTTTACTCAATATTTCACGGTTACAAATTCTACCGCTTCAATTGAAGATTTAGGAAAACAAAATTACACCTTGATTATTTACCCTAATCCGGCAAAAGATTTTATCCAAATTGATGTAGTCGGTGAATTATCTAAAGAATCCATCATTACCATCAGCAATATCATTGGCCAGGAAGTTTATTCCACAACCACAAAAAGCAAAAAAATATCGATCCCTGTTTCTTCTTTAGCAAACGGGATTTACACCTTGAATTTCCAAAATGAAGGAAATAGAAAAGTTGAAAAGATAGTAATATCTAAATAAATACATAAAGAAAGATCATCAAAAAATCCCCCACCGTTTGGGGGATTTTTTGATGAAATAGAACTAAAATTTCTTTCTCCTGTAAAATGGGCTTATTTTTGAACAATTTTAAAAAAACAAATAGAAACATGAAGTTATTTACCAAAATTGCAGGTATTGCTTTTTTGTCCATGGTATTTGCGCAGCCGCTTTCGGCCCAACAAAAATACGAGTGGAAAACTGCAAAATCCGGAGGATACGATTATAAATATGTGGAAAACGATCCATCCCACGCTCGTTTTTATACTTTAAAAAATGGATTGACCGTCATTTTAAGTCCTTCCAAAAAAGAACCCCGGATACAAACTTATATCGCCGTAAAAGCAGGAAGCAAAACAGATCCCGCTACCCATACAGGTTTGGCACATTACCTGGAACACATGTTGTTTAAAGGAACAGATCAGTTCGGATCATTGGATTGGGCCCAGGAAAAACCAATGTTAGAAAAAATAGAACATCTTTATGAAGAATACAATTCCACAAAAGACGAAGCAAAGCGCAAAGAAATTTACAAACAAATCGATATAGCTTCAGGCGAAGCTGCAAAATTTTCCATCGCAAATGAATATGATAAAATGATGGCCGGAATGGGCGCAAAAGGCACCAATGCATTCACTTCTTTTGAACAAACGGTTTATACCGAAGATGTTCCCAGTAATGTAATCGACAAATACCTTGCCGTACAGGCAGAGCGCTTTCGCTATCCTGTTTTCCGTATTTTCCATACCGAATTGGAAGCAGTTTACGAAGAGAAAAACAGAGGTCTCGATAATGATAGCCGTAAAACTTTTGAAGAAATGTTCAAACAGCTTTTCCCAAATAACAATTACGGAAAGCAAACTACGATCGGAACAATCGAGCATTTGAAAAATCCTTCTTTAGTGGAAATCCGGAAATATTTCGATACTTATTATGTACCAAATAATATGGGCGTCATCATGGCCGGTGATTTCAATCCGGACGAAGTAATCAAAAAAATTGACCAGGACTTTGGTTACATGAAAGCGAAAACAATTCCGCCCTATACATTTGACCCGGAAAAGGCAATTGCAACACCCATCACTTCCGAAGTTTTTGGTCCTGAACCGGAAAGGATTATGTTAGGTTACCGTTTTCCCGGAGCGTCTTCGGATGATGCGCAAATCCTGACTTTGGTTGGCAATATTTTGGCCAACGGTTCTGCCGGGCTGATTGATTTGGATTTAGTGAAAAAACAACAATTATTAGGCGCTTACGCATTCCCCTATGTTTTGAAAGATTACAGCATGTTGTTGTTACAAGGTTTCCCCATAGAAGGCCAAAGCCTGGATGATGTAAAAACATTGCTCCTAAAGGAAATAAACAAATTAAAAACCGGTGATTTTTCCGATGATTTAATTACATCCATCATCAACAACGAAAAAAAATCAGCTATCCAGACCAATGAAAGCTATTCAGAAAGAGCTTCTTCTTTAATGGATAATTTCACTTCCGATGTGGATTGGATTAAAAATGTATCTTATGTAGAAAGATTGAATAAATTGACAAAAAAAGACATCATGGCTTTTGCCAACAAATATTTGAACGACAATTATGTTGCCATTTACAAACGTCAGGGTGAAGATAAAAACATCCTTAAAGTTGAAAAACCACCTATCACGCCCGTAACCGTAAACAGGGAAGCACAATCCGATTTCTTGAAAAAAATCGCCGAAATGCCCGAAAATAAAATAGAGCCGGTTTGGTTGGATTACAAAAAAGACATTGACCGTACACAAGCAGGCAACTATGAAGTATTAAGTGTAAAAAATAAAGACAATAGCCTGTTCCGGGTAAATTATTACTATGAAACAGGGAGCTGGAGCAATAAATTATTGCCGATCGCAGCAGATTATTTGGAATATTTAGGCACTAAAAACAAATCTTCTGAAGACATCAGTAAAGAGTTTTATCAATTGGCGTCTTCTTTCAAGGTAAATGTAAGCTCCGAAAACACTTATATCACCATCGACGGACTACAGGAAAATTTCGGAAAATCCATCAGTCAATTTGATGATTTATTACACAACTGTGTTGCCGATCAGGATGTTTTGGAATCCTATATTGCCCGTTTGAAAAAAAGCAGGGGAAACAACAAACAAAACAAAGGACAAATCATGCAAGGACTCATGAGTTATGCACAATATGGTCCACAAAATCCATTCAACAATGAACTTACGGATAAAGAATTAGATGGATTAAAAGCAGAAGATTTAGTGAATTTATTACATGATTTGGCAAATTACAAACACCAAATCTTGTATTACGGACCAAAAACAGCAATGGAAATAGCTTCAGAATTAAAAAACACACATCCTGCACCTGCACAATTCAAAGCGCTTCCGGCACCAAAAAAATTCATGCAACAAGATCAAAATACAAATCAAGTACTTTTGGCACACTACGATATGGTACAAGCTGAAGTTTATTGGGTGCGGAATTCAGATAAATACAACCCGACCCAAGTTCCCGAAATCTCCTTCTTCAACGAATATTTCGGTGGCGGCATGGGTTCCATCGTTTTTCAAACCATCAGGGAATCCAAAGCATTGGCATATTCCACATTCGCATATTACGGAACACCATCTAACAAAGATTACCGCTCCGCTTTCAGAGCCTATATAGGTACGCAAAGCGATAAATTTTCAGAATCCGTAACGGCAATGAACGAATTGTTGAACGATCTGCCTGAATCATCAAAAGCGATGGAAACCGCGAAATTGAGCCTTCGTAAAAAATTAGCGACCGACAGAATCACCGAGGATGGCATTTTATTCAGTTACTTGAATGCACAAAAAATGGGTCGCGATTTCGATATGCGTAAAAATGTTTATGAAAAAGCAGCAACCATGAATTTTACAGATTTGAAAAAATTTCACGCTCAGGAAATCAGTAAAAAACCTTACACTTATTGCATAGTGGCAGGCGATGGAAAAATAGAAGAATCCAAAATAAACGATTTAGGACCTGTGAAAGTATTGAACCTGGAAGAGATTTTTGGTTATTAATTTCTTTAAATGTTAAGGAAGAGCGCTGGCGCAAGTCAGCGCTCTTTTTTTATGGGAGGTAAAAAATATCTCCTGAAGTGGTGTAAGGCAAAGGAATGAAGGTATAATTTTCAAGACAAATGAAATACTCAAAAGTTTGCACTTTCCGACCTTCCTTAAGGTCCAAAAAACGCTGACGAATGAATTAAAAATCCATTCGACCGATTCTTTCCTAAACATTCACCGATTTTTGCTTTTTTTAAATATGAGAAAGAATAACTTTGCCCTTCGAAAAAAATAATAGATGGCATCCCACAAATCCAAAAATAAAAAAGCAAATATCTTCTCCATGCTTAAACCCTATTCGGGAATATTAAGCATTTTGCTCTTGTTTGCATTATTGAGCAACGCATTAAACCTTGTCATCCCCAAACTGATTCAATTTGGCATTGACGATTTCACGAATGACAAATGGAATGGCAAAAAAATCATTACCTGGTTTTTAGCTTCGGTTATTTTAATTTTTATTTTCACTTATCTACAAAGTGTTATTCAAACTTACGCCTCAGAAAGAGTAGCCCGGGATTTAAGGACAAGGTTATCCAAAAAAATCGCACAGCAAGATTACGCCTATATCCAGGATGCAACGCCGGCAAAGCTCTTAACTAATTTGACATCTGATGTAGACGCTATTAAAATGTTTGTGGCACAAGCCATTGTATCCATAGTTTCTTCAATTGTACTCATCATTGGCGCCAGTATTTTATTGATCAATATCAATTGGCGCTTAGGACTTTTGGTTTTATGTATTATCCCGATAATCGCAACAACTTTTGCATTGGTATTCAAAAAGGTAAAACAATTATTCAAACGCAGTCAGGAAGTCATCGACTGGTTGAACAAGGTCATTAACGAAAGTATTTTAGGCGCAGCATTGATCCGCGTCCTGAATGCTCAATTTTCTGAATACAATAAATTTATGGACGCCAATAGCGAAGCCAAAAATTTAGGACTGGGAATTTTACGGCTTTTTGCAATGTTGATACCTATAATCGTATTTGTTTCCAACTTGGCCCGTTTGGCAGTACTGGCATTGGGCGGTCATTTTGTGATTGACGGCAGTATGTCCTTGGGGGAATTGGCGGCATTCAATAGTTACATCGCTATTTTGATTTTCCCTATTCTGGTCATCGGATTTATGAGTAATGTCATCGCAAGAGCTTCCGCATCTTACCAAAGGATTCAAAATACTTTAGAAGCCGCTGATTTTGTCGATGAAGGAACCGTAGTTTCCAAATTAAAAGGCAATATCGAATTAAAGGATATCAGCGTGGTTTATGGGGAAAAAACTGCATTGAAAAATATTTCCTTTAAGGTGCAGGCAAATTCAAGGACAGCAATCATTGGCCCGACCGCTGCCGGGAAAACACAATTATTGTTTGTTTTGACCACATTGAAAAAGCCCCAAAACGGGCAGGTATTGTATGATGGCATTCCCATCAATGAATACAACCAAAGTGCTTTGCTCAGGCAAATCGGGATGGTGTTTCAGGACAGTGTTATTTTCAATCTCAGCCTTAGGGAAAATATTGCTTTCAATTCAGAAGTAACAGAGGATGACCTTTTGAAAGCTATAGAAACAGCGGAACTGAATGACTTCATCCAATCTTTGCCACAAGGATTGAATACTTTGGTCTCAGAAAGAGGATCCAGTTTGTCCGGTGGGCAAAAACAGCGTATCATGTTGGCAAGAGCATTGGCGATTAATCCCGAAATACTGTTGTTGGATGACTTTACAGCAAGGGTGGATACCCGGACGGAACAAACAATCAGTAAAAATTTAAGAAAGAATTACCCGGACATAACCTTGGTTTCCATAACACAAAAAATTGAGGATGTGAAAGATTACGATCAAATCATTTTAATGATGGAAGGCGAAATCGTGGACAGCGGAACGCATGATTACTTATTAAAAAGCTGCCCTGAATATGTTCAGATCTATAATTCCCAAAAAAGCACGACCTCAATAACTGAATAAATATTTTCATAGAAACACAATGGAGTATAATCTCAATATCGAACATAAAACATCCACGACATCAGCCTTTAAAAAGATGTTGCAGTTTATGAAAGAAGAAAAACGAAACCTGATTTTCGCTTTTCTCGTAATGGTCCTGAATGCCGGACTTGCCATGCTGGCTCCTTATTTAATTGGTTATACAATCGATCATTTTATACAGAATAAGGATTATCAGGGATTGCTGACCTTTTCAGGTATTTTATTGGTTTTGTATATCGTCTATTCCGGAACGGAATATGCACAAACCAAGATTATGGGAAGCATAGGACAACGGATGCTGTACAGCTTAAGGAATTCGGTTTTTCATAAATTGCAAAGTTTGCCGATTGCCTTTTTCAATCAAAACAAAGCCGGTGACTTAATCTCCAGGATAAACAATGACACAGATAAAGTGAACCAGTTTTTTTCCCAGTCCCTGATGCAATTTGCCAATAGCATTTTCACGATGATTGGAGCGGGTATCTTTCTTTTAAGTATCCATTTTGAATTGGGCGGCGCAGCCTTAATCCCCGGCGTATTTATTTTGGTTTTTGTCGCCATTGTGTCCCCTTTGGTAAAAAAGAAAAATGCACTGAGCATGAAAAGCACCGGTAATTTGAGTGCTGAAATCCAGGAAAGTTTGGCTAACTTCAAAACGATCATCGCATTCAACAGAAGGGATTATTTTCAGGAAAAATTCGAGCTCGCCAACCAAGATAATTATAAGACATCCCTGAGTGCAGGCATTATGAATAATATTTTCACGCCTGTATTTGCCTTGTTTTCAAATATTGCGCAATTGATCGTCCTTGCTTTTGGGATTTACCTTATTTCCATTGGGAATTTCACGATTGGTTTGTTGATTAGTTTTATCGCATACACAAATGCATTTTACCAACCACTGAGGCAATTGGCGGCTCTTTGGGCAAGTTTCCAGACAGCAATGGCAGCATGGGACAGGATCTCCATCATTTTAGGTTTAGAAAACAATTTGATTCAATTAGACAAAATTCAAGTGCCCTCAATAGAAAATGATTCATTATTGGTTTTCCAAAATGTATCCTTCCAATATCCTGATGGCAAAAAAGTATTACATCACATCAATTTTGAATTAGAGAAAGGCAAAACATATGCTTTGGTTGGTCCAACAGGAGGCGGAAAAACCACCACGGCATCTTTAATGTCCCGCTTATATGACCCAACGGATGGGAAGGTATTTTTAAAAGGACAAGATATCCGGAGTTACAAACAGGAAGAATTAAGTCAAAAAATTGGCTTTATCCTACAGGAACCTTTCTTATTCAATGGCACGGTAAAAGACAATATTTTATACGGTAACGAAACTTATAAAAACTTAAGTGAAGCCGAACTTTTAACGCTTTTGGATGAAGCCGAATTAAGTAATTTAATGTCGAAATTCGAACAGGGCTTAAATACAGAAATCACTTCAAGTGGAGACTCCATGAGTTTGGGTGAGAAGCAGATATTGGCATTTGTAAGAGCTTTTTTACGCCAACCAGAGCTTTTGATTTTAGATGAAGCCACTGCCAATATAGACACTGTAACGGAAAAATTATTGGAAGAAATCTTATTGAAACTGCCGGCTACTACCACCAAGGTAATCATTGCACATCGCTTGAATACAATTGAAAATGCAGATGAGATTTTCTTCGTAAATTCCGGGGAAGTGGTGGCTGCCGGGACATTGGACAATGCCCTGAAATTATTATTGGACGGGAAAAGGGAAAGTTAGTATTTCCCCATTGCAGCAAATGGAAATGCAATGTTATCCTGCAACATTTTAAGTGTTAGTTTGTTAGTTCTCCAAATGGAAACGAACAAAATTAAAGTAATCTTTTTCGACATTGGTGGTGTACTCCTCAGCGATGGCTGGGATCGGCATTCCCGAAAAAAAGCGGCTTTGAATTTCGGCTTTGATTACGATGAAATGGATCAGTTACATCAAATCCATTTCCCCATTTATGAAATCGGCAGTTATTCCTTATCCGCATATCTGGACAAAACTGTTTTTTACACGAAAAGAGACTTTTCAAAAGAAGAATTCCAAACATTTATAATGGCACAATCTCAGGAGCTGCCACATACACTTACTTGGTTAAAAGTCTGGAATGAAAAACACAAGTTTCGTATATTCTCTATTAATAACGAAGGCAAAGAATTACACGATTACCGAACTGAACAATTCCGGCTCCATGAATTGTTCGAGGGATTTATCACTTCCGGATATGTGGGATTAAGAAAACCTGACCCTAAAATTTATCAGCTTGCACTTAACATTGTTCAGGCAAAGCCTGAACAATGCATTTATTTTGATGACCGCGATTACTTAGTAAAGGCTGCCCGCGATATGGGTATAAATGCCTTTCAGCATCGCAGTTTTGAAAATACGAAACACATTTTAGAACAACTTCAAATCAATCACTAATGGAAAACGCAGATAAAGATAAATTCGTTTTAGGCATGATCGGCTTAGGCACCATGGGCAGGAATATCATGTATAATATGGCAGATCATGGTTTTCCTGTTGCGGGTTACGACAAAAGCCAGGATCAGGTAAATCGGCTGAAAGAAGAAGGAAAGGGGAAAACCGTAATCGCCTTCGAGGATTTAAATGCCTTTTTAGACAGTTTGAAAAGTCCTAAAATCATCATGATGCTGGTGCCTGCTGGGAAAATAGTAGATGCCGTAATTGAAGAATTAAAACCATTGATTCAAAAAGGCGACATCATCATAGATGCCGGAAATTCCCATTTTACCGATACGGAACGCCGGGCCGAAGCTTTGGAAAGCCAAGGTTTCCACTTTTTCGGAATGGGCGTTTCCGGCGGGGAAAAAGGCGCAAGAAATGGACCAAGCATGATGCCTGGTGGCGATAAGGAAGCGTATAAAACCGTCCAGCCCATTTTAGAAGCCATATCAGCAAAAGTAAATGGCGAAAACTGCGTAACTTATATTGGTCCCGGCGCCTCCGGCCATTTTGTAAAAATGGTGCATAACGGAATTGAATATGCCATTTTACAACTCATTGCCGAAGTTTATCAAATTTTGAAAAAAGGATTGGACTTGGACAATAAATCTATCCATGATATTTTTAAGGAATGGGACAATGGTTATTTATCCTCTTACCTTTTGGAAATTACGACCGAGATTTTCTCCTTCAAGGAAAAAAATACAAACCATTTACTTTTAGACGATATCAAAGACGAAGCAAAAGCGAAAGGTACGGGGAAATGGACTTCTCAAACGGCAATGGACCTGCAACTGCCTATCCCCATGATAGACACCGCCGTTTCTATGCGTGATTTATCTAAATATAAATCTTTGAGGCTGAACTTAGACAACATGTATGCAACTCAAAGAATCATTAATACCGAAAATAAGGACGCATTTCTAAAACAACTAAAACAAGCGTATTATTTCAGTACGATTATCGCATATACACAAGGAATGCATTTGCTATCAAAGGCTTCCGAAGAATATGATTACAAGTTGAATTTAAGCGAAATAGCCAAAATATGGCGTGGCGGCTGCATTATCCGATCGGAGTTTTTAAATGTGATTTTTGAAGCTTTTTCACAAAAAGCAGATTTGGAATACTTGCTGTTAAACGAAAAAGTACAAGGCTTAATCAAAGAGAATTTGCCCGCAATGAGGTTTATTATTTCCAAATTAGTATTACATGGCATTGGTTCCCCTGCATTTACTTCTGCCCTATCCTATTTTGACATGATTTCCAGCAAAAAAAACCCGGCCAACTTAATCCAGGCCCAACGGGATTTCTTTGGTGCGCATACTTATGAATTAATCGGGAAAGACGGTGTTTTTCATAACGAGCACTGGTAATTGTTTTGGATTAAAATAAATCGGGAGCACCAATCAAATTACTCAAATCAGAACTTAACATGAAAACCGACATTCAAAAAACCCCCACCTTATTTGTTATATTCGGCGCAACTGGCGATTTAACCTGGCGCAAACTCGCGCCCGCTTTGTACAACTTATATTTGGATCAATGGATGCCCGATCAATTCAAAATCATCGGCATTGCCATTGACAAAATGAAGGACCAGGATTTCAAGAATAAAATCAAAGAAGGCATCAATACTTTTTCCAGGAACGGAAAAGTGGATAATAAAATATGGACTGCATTCTCAAAAAACCTGAGTTATTTCAATTCCGATTTCGAGCAAGATGAATTGTACGAAAACCTCCAGACCCAAATTCAGACTTGTATAAAGGAATGGGGGAAAACCACAAATGTCATTTATTATCTCGCCGTCGCCCCCCGCTTTTTTTCGGTAATACCCACTTTATTACACAAAAATAAACTGTGTCAAAACCCTGATACCGGAAGGATTGTAATTGAAAAGCCATTCGGTAAGGATTTAGATTCTGCGAAAGAACTGAACAAGCATCTGGGTTCCATGTTTCAAGAAAAACAAATTTACAGGATCGATCATTATTTAGGAAAAGAAACAGTTCAAAACATTATGGCCTTCCGCTTTGCCAATTCTATTCTCGAACCCATTTGGAACCGTAACTACATTGATCATATTCAAATCTCCGTTACGGAAGAAATAGGTGTTGAAAACCGCGGGAATTATTATGAAGGCGCCGGCGCATTAAGAGATATGGTCCAAAACCATTTATTGCAATTACTCTGTTTGATTGCCATGGAAACCCCCATTAATTTTAGTGCCGATGAGGTAAGGAGCCGTAAAGTGGATGTGCTCAATGCAATGAGAAGATTTAAACCCGAAGACATCCGTAAAAATGCAGTAAGAGGTCAATATGCAAATGGTTGGATGGAAAGTGAGGAAGTAATTTCTTACAGGAATGAAGCCCATGTCAATCCAGATTCCAATACGGAAACCTTTGCAGCAGTCAAACTTTTTGTGGACAATTGGCGATGGCAAGGTATTCCTTTTTATATCAGGACAGGGAAAAGATTGCATCAAACCGCTTCCACAATCACAGTTCAGTTCAAAGATGTCCCACATTGCATTTTTCCTGAAGAAGCATCCGATAGCTGGCAACAAAACAGATTGATTATCAGCATTCAACCGGAGATGAGCATCCGTCTTCAGCTGCAAGCCAAAAGACCTGGTTTGGAAATGGTTTTAAATACCGTGGATATGTTATTCAACTATGCAGGAACTTATACCAAAGGTACTCCTGAGGCATATGAAACTTTACTGATGGACATTATGCAGGCAGACCAAAGCTTATTTATGCGTGCAGATCAAGTGGAAGCAGCCTGGGACTTATTGATGCCAATTTTAAATGCATGGGAAAATAAAAAAAGCATAAGCTTCCCTAACTATTCCGCTGGAACCTGGGGACCGGAATTAGCTGAAGCTTTAATTGCGCAGGATGGTTTTCATTGGTTTTTATTGCCTTTTGAAGAAAGTAAATGAGGAGCATTATATCGATAAGATCAGTCGGCACTTTATGATACATATTTTTATGAATCCAATTCGTTATTATCAGATTAAAGGTGCTTGAAAACTGCTTGGCTACCTTAAATCGGATTTCAGGTTTATTGAGAATAGACAAATCCGTCACTTGCTACACTGACCGTATAGGCTTGCTATAACCTCTAAAAAATTCCTCCCTTATCCCGACTCCGCCTCTATTTCCATAAAATCCTGTTGACAAACCAGTATTTTCTCTAAAGCCACAAAATTTTCAATTCCATTTCTCCCTGAATCTTCTGCTGTAACCATTTCTTCTTGCATTCCCTGACCAACTCGCTCCAACATCACCTTAGCCGAAGCTCCCACATATTTCTCCAACAACAACTCCAACGCATCATCGGCCAACATTCCTCCATGCAACAACCTGTTAGCCTTTGCAGTCAGCTTTCCAATCATCCCATGCCGCTTTTTTTGAATAGGCAATCTCCTATAAACGATCTTAGCTAGCTTCGCAGCCATCCCAAAAAGCGCAGAACTCCTCCGGCTTCCGGCAAAAGCCGCATCCCGCAACACCCGTTCCTTGCACAATGAAGTTTTCCTACGAGCATAATAACCACCATTCAACTTATAAAAAGTAATGTCGCCAATCGTTCCCCTCACTTTGATAAAACCAATTTGCTTAGCCATAATTTAAAAATAATTTGCATGAATATACAAACATACCAAACATTTCCGTAATGCACAAACAACCCAAAGATATCCACCATCACTAATCCTTTGTGAGTAAAACCATCTTTGTGTGTAAAAATGCACAAAAACCCCACATACTTTGCGCCTTTCTGCCTTCGGAAAAAAAATCCACATAATCACTCCACCCATATATCAAAATTATCCTAAATTGTATGTTGGGCAACCGGAATGCTTACAGCCAACAAGCCTATAAATCCTTCTTAGTTAGCCGATAACTAAAGCATGGTAACTCCGTACCTTAAGTAAGGTAACTCCGTACCTAAAGCATGGTAATCACATACCAAAAGTATGGAAGCCCCCTATATTTATTATTTGATGCCCCCCATTAAAAAAGCCACCCCTTTTCTCAATGTGCATTTTTAATTTGAAATAAAACAAAAAATCGGGCAATTTTTAATTGCCCGATTTTAAAATATTCAAAGAAAAATTATTTACCTTTCTTTTCATCGCTTTCCGCCTGACGCAATGCTCTTGTCATTACGATAGAAGCGATTGGTTGACGAAGGGAAATCATTTTTTCCATATTGTCAGCAACTACATCTTCCACGCGGATATTTTCGTTGATGTTTAGGTTAGTGATATCCACATTGATGCTTTCTACCAAATACTTTGGATAAGTACGCACTTTCAAATTTTTCATTTTGGTTTCCAAACGACCGCCGGCTTTAACACCAACCGCTTGTCCTGTAAACTTCAATGGCAAATTAGCGATTACTTTTTTGTCTTCAACCAATTCAAGGAAATCGGCATGGTTCAATGCATCAGTTACCACATCAAATTGTAAGTCTTTCAAAATACAACGGTAAGTTTTACCATCCACATTAATGTCGGCAGTCATAAAATCAGGCGTGTAAACGATTGATTTTAACGCTTTTGCAGGAGTAACGAAAGAAATTTCTTTCTTACCGCCATAAATAATGCAAGGAACCTGTCCTTGAGCGCGAAGATCACGAGCTGCTTTTTTACCCGTGTCGCTTCTGCGTTGTCCTTCGATAACAACAGTTTTCATACTTGTTTATTTTTTCACTTTTCAAAAGCCAAATGAAATGCCCAACGAACATCTGAACTCTGAATCGCCTTTTCTAAATTAAATTAAAAAATTCGGCTGTTTTAATAATACCGGTTGGGTTTTATTGGATATACATTCTTTATTTTGTTATTAATTCCGACTTGAAGAAGTTCCTCTATCTCCAACTCAAAATCTCAAGTCTCAAATCTCTTATCTCAAATATGATATCTAATGTCTCAAGTCTAATTAAACTTTTTCCCTATTTCTATGGTTATGAAGAAACAGCGAATTGATTGATTTATTCTCAAAAGTATTCCTGATCGCAATTGCAAAAAGATCCGCAGTGGACAATACCTCTATCTTGGAACAATGCTTTTCCGGATTCAAAGGAATGGAATCACAAACCACTAACTTTTCCAAAACGGAATTTTCAATGTTTTCATAAGCATTGCCACTCAATACAGGATGTGTACAAAATGCGCGAACGCTCAATGCGCCTCTTTCCTTTAGTATCGCAGCAGATTTGCATAATGTACCGGCAGTATCACAAATATCATCGATCAAAATTACATTCCGGCCACTGACTTCACCAATTACGGTCATGGAAGCTATTTCATTTGCCCTTTTTCTATGCTTATCGCAAATCACCATTTCCGCATTGAAATAACTTGCTACTTCACGAACCCTGTTTGTACTTCCCACATCCGGGGAGGCGAATGTAAGGTTATCCAAATCCAAATCTTCGATATAAGGGATGAAAATCGCTGAACTATCCAGATGATCCACCGGAATATCAAAAAAACCTTGAATTTGGGGTGCATGAAGATCCATTGTCATCACGCGATCAGCACCTGCAACCGTCAACAAATTAGCTACAAGTTTAGATGCGATCGATACCCGCGGTTTATCTTTACGATCCTGACGGGCAAAACCAAAATAAGGGATTACCGCAGAAATATAACCGGCAGAAGCGCGTTTGGCAGCATCAATCATCATCAACAACTCCATCAAATTATCTGAAGGTGCAAAAGTGGACTGCACTAAAAAAACATAATCGCCACGAATGGACTCCTGAAAAACAGGTTGAAACTCACCATCACTAAATCGTTGTGTATGCGCATTACCAAGTGGTTTTCCAAATGATTTTGCTATTTTTTCAGCCAAATATTGAGAATTTGTACCTGAAAATATCTTTACTGAGGGCATATTTCAATTAATTGAGGCTGCAAAGGTAAGAAGAAATTAATAGAATAAAAATCAAAATTTAATTATACCTCACATTTCATCAAGGATCGAATGGCAAAAACAAGTAATTCTAAGGAGAGACAAACATACGCAATTTGTACCATAGCCAGTTTTTTTAATTAAAAAATCACCGTCTTTCTGATATTGTATTATTTTGCATTCCTTTTCTTTTCCAATATTGCTTAAATTTGCATCAATTTTTATTCCATAATTAAATGGCATTGCCTTTTTTAAAAGTTTTAATCAGAATATGACTGCAGAAAAAATCGTTTTAGGTAAAGATAAAAAAATAATCGTCCCTAACCACCCCATCATCCCTTTTATCGAAGGCGACGGAATTGGTCCTGATATCTGGAGCGCTTCCGTTCGGGTATTCGACAGTGCCGTGGAAAAGGCGTATAATGGAACAAAGAAAATAGAATGGCGGGAAATCCTTGCCGGTGAAAAAGCGTTCAATAAAACCGGGGAATGGTTACCAAAAGAAACTCTGGAAGCGGCCAAAGAATATATCGTTTCCATCAAAGGCCCTTTGACCACGCCCGTTGGTGGCGGTATCCGTTCTTTGAATGTAGCCTTGCGCCAAACGCTCGACCTGTTCGTATGTCTGCGCCCGGTGCGTTGGTTTCATGGCGTCCCTTCTCCTGTAAGGCATCCTGAATGGGTGGACATGGTGATTTTCAGGGAAAATACCGAAGATATTTATGCAGGGATTGAATATGAAGCCGGAACTCCCGAAGCCAATAAATTCAAGGATTTCCTGATTAATGAAATGGGCGTTACTGAAATCCGCTTTCCCGAATCTTCTTCTTTTGGCGTTAAACCCGTTTCTAAAGAAGGGTCTCAAAGATTGATCAAAGCCGCAATTGAATATGCTTTGGAAAACAAACAACCTTCCGTAACCTTGGTCCATAAAGGCAATATCATGAAATACACCGAAGGTGGTTTCAAGAATTGGGGTTACGAATTGTCAAAAGAAAATTATGAGGAAAAGGTGTTTACCTGGAACGAATGGGAAGCCATTAAAAAAGAAGAAAATGAAAATGCTGCCAATGAAGCATTAAGGAACGCTCAGCAAAAAGGGAAACTCATCATTAAGGATGTGATCGCAGACAACTTTTTACAACAGATATTATTAGCACCTAAAGAATATTCCGTGGTCGCCACTTTAAATTTGAATGGGGATTACATCTCCGATGCCTTGGCGGCAGCTGTTGGCGGTATTGGCATAGCGCCCGGCGCAAATATCAATTACGAAACAGGTTACGCTATTTTTGAAGCAACGCATGGCACAGCACCACGGTTTGCAAATACGGATTCCATGAACCCTTCCTCATTGATTTTGAGCGGTGTAATGATGCTGGAATATATGGGCTGGCATGAAGCGGCAAAACTGATTACAGATGCTTTAAGTGTGACAATTATGCGCAAAAAAGTAACTATTGATTTTTATAATTTAATGACGGACGCCACTTTACTGAAAACAAGTGAATTTGCTACCGAATTAATAAAAAACATGGGCGTATCCATAGAACCTGTTGTTTTGGGAAAAGCGGAACTTTAATTTTTTAATCTAAAATAATAGAATCATGGAATATCGCAGAATGGGCAAAACGGGCTTACAATTAAGTGTTTTGTCTTTTGGTTCCTGGGTCACTTTCGGCAAACAAGTGGATGATTTCCATTCCGATAAATTAATGACTACAGCCTATGAGCATGGCATTAATTTTTTTGACAATGCCGAAGTTTATGCTCATGGCGAATCTGAACTGATGATGGGCAGGGTCCTGAAAGAAAAACAATGGGAAAGAAGTTCTTTCGTTCTTTCCAGTAAAGTTTTTTTCGGAATCCATGGCAGCAAATTAAACAAACCCAACCAATGGGGCCTAAGTCGCAAACATATTACAGAGGCATGCCACGAAGCGTTGGAACGATTACAAACCGATTACCTGGATTTATATTATTGCCACCGTCCGGATAAAACCGTTCCTATGGAAGAAGTTGTCCGCACCATGAACACATTGATCCAGCAAGGTAAAATCTTATATTGGGGTACAAGCGAATGGAGCGCAGCCGAAATCGTGGAAGCTCATGCCGCCGCAAGACAATTAGGACTGGAAGGACCAAGCGTGGAGCAACCTCAATACAACATGTTTGAACGCCGCAAAATGGAATCCGAATTTTTATCCATTTTCAACAATATCGGAATGGGCACCACTACCTGGAGTCCATTGGCTTCCGGTCTTTTGACCGGCAAATACAATAACGGAATTCCGGAAGATTCCCGTTTGGGTTTACAGGATTTCAACTGGCTGAAGGAAGAAACTTTGAGTGAAGAAAAAATCAATAAAGTGAAACAATTGGTTCCGATTGCAGAACGGTTAAATACTTCAATGGCAACATTGGCATTGGCATGGGTCATCAAAAACCCGAATGTCACTTCCGCAATCATAGGTGCAACCAAAGAAACGCAACTTTTGGAAAACCTCAAAGCACTGGATATTTATCCACTATTGACAGAAGAGATAATGGAAGAAATAGACATGATAATGGCAAATAAACCAGTCGAAAAACATAATCTTTAAGTTTCATCACCAGAATAAACTAAATAAAGTTTAGAACATTTCATTTAATAAAAACCGGACATTGCACTCGTAAATGTCCGGTTTTCTTATTAACTGCTCTTGGTATTGATTCTTTTCTGATAGGGATATTTTAATTCCCGCTCGGCAATATCAACCATAGTTAGTCTCATAGCCTCATTTCGGCTGTTTCCAGCTTTACTTGTTTGCTTCATTTATTTTTACTGCATTTTGTGTAAACTTATTTCTGAATAAAATAGATGCACCTAAATATATGGGCAATCGACAAGCTCAGTAACCATGTATTTCGATAAAAAGAAACGCAGAATATATTCGGCGTTTCTTTTATTTAATGGCAATATTTTTATTTCCCATATTGTGTATGACTATTGAAAATGGCATTTTCATATTCAGCATTCAAATGTCGGATATTTTGAATGGAAATCCCTTTGGGACATTCTGCTTCACAAGCACCGGTATTAGAACAACTTCCGAACCCTTCTTTATCCATTTGATCCACCATATTCAAAACCCTGGTTTTTCTTTCTATATCTCCTTGTGGCAAATTAGCCAAATGGGCAACTTTTGCAGAAAGGAACAGCATGGCGGAGGAGTTTTTACATGCGGCAACACATGCACCACAACCGATACATGCCGCCGCTGAAAAAGCTTCATCAGCTTTTTGTTTTTCAATAGGAATGGCATTGGCATCTACCGCATTTCCGGTATTTATGGAAATATAACCTCCTGCCTCAATAATGCGGTCAAAAGCTTTGCGGTCCACCATCAAATCTTTGATTACAGGGAAAGCTTTGGCCCGCCAGGGTTCTATAACAATAGTATCACCATCTTTATATGCCCGCATATGCAACTGGCATGTTGTGGTTTGATGCCAAGGACCATGTGGCTGACCATTTATATACATCGAACAAGCACCACAAATACCTTCGCGACAATCATGGTCAAAGGCTATGGGCTCTTTTCCTTCATTGATTAATTGCTCATTCAACACATCAAACATTTCTAAGAAAGACATTTCAGATGAAATCCCAGAAACCGGGAATGTTTCGAAATGACCTTTATCCTGTGCGTTTTTTTGACGCCAAACCTTTAGCGTAAGGTTCATATTGTAGTGTTCCATAATTATAATATTGTATGGTTGTATTGTATATTTTGCGTTGGCTTTTCGACCAGATTATTTGTAATTTCTTTGAGTTGGATGTGCTGCAACAAAAACCAAATCCTCTTTATGTAACTCCCAGGTATCTTTCCCCGTATATTCCCATGCAGAAACAAATTGAAATTCGTCATCTTTCCTCAATGCTTCGCCGTCTTCCGTTTGTGATTCTTCCCTGAAATGCGCACCACAACTTTCAGTTCTGTTCAATGCGTCAATGCACATCAATTCACCTAATTCCATGAAATCAGCTACGCGGTTGGCTTTATCCAACTCGGGATTCATCTCTTCAATACTTCCGGGAATACGGACATTTTTCCAAAATTCCGCCCTCAATACCTTGATGTCTTCAATGGCTTCGGCAAGATCTTTCGCATTCCTGGACATGCCGCATTTATTCCACATGATTTTACCTAATCTTTTATGGAAACTTTCAACAGATTCAGTTCCCTTAATATTCATTAACTGATTGATCCTGTCAGCGGTTCTCTTTTCTGCTGCAATAAATTCAGGGTGATCTGTCGGGATTGGGCTCGTCCTGATTTCATCAGCCAAATAATTACCAATAGTGTATGGAATGACGAAATAACCATCCGCCAATCCTTGCATTAATGCAGACGCACCTAAACGGTTAGCGCCATGATCGCTAAAGTTCGCTTCGCCTAAAGCATATAAGCCGGGAATTGTGGTCGTTAATTCGTAATCTACCCAAATTCCACCCATTGTGTAATGCACGGCCGGATAAATACGCATCGGCACTTCATAAGGGTTTTCACCAGTAATCTTTTCATACATTTCAAAAAGATTGCCATATTTTTCTTTCACGATATTACGGCCATGTTGCAAGATAAGCTCGGTACTCGGATTAGAAATGCCCAATTTATGGCATTCCACTTTACCATATCTTTCAAATGCAGAAGCAAAATCAAGGTAAACTGCTTGTTTGGATGTCCCTACCCCATAACCTGCATCACACCGTTCTTTGGCGTTACGGCTGGCAACATCCCGGGGCACTAAATTACCAAAAGCCGGATATCTTCTTTCCAAATAATAATCTCTTTCTTCTTGCGGAATATCACTGGCCTTCCTTGTATCATTTTTCTTTTTGGGTACCCAAATCCGCCCATCATTACGGAGGGATTCAGACATCAAAGTCAATTTGGATTGATGATCGCCACTTACCGGAATACAAGTTGGGTGAATTTGTGTATAACAAGGATTTGCAAAATAGGCACCTTGTTTATGTACCTTCCAAGCCGCGGTTACATTACTGCCCATCGCATTTGTGGAAAGATAAAACACATTTCCATAACCACCGCTGCATAACAAAACAGCGTGTCCGAAATGTCTTTCTAATTTTCCGGAAACTAAATCACGGGCGATAATACCGCGCGCTTTACCATCTATTTTTACCAACTCCAGCATTTCATGCCTGCTATACATCGTTACATTTCCCAATGCCACTTGCCTTTCCAAAGCTTGATAAGCACCAATCAACAATTGCTGCCCTGTTTGGCCAGCGGCATAAAAAGTACGGGAAACCTGCGCACCACCAAAAGAACGGTTGGATAACAATCCACCATATTCCCTTGCGAATGGAACACCTTGAGCCACACATTGATCAATAATATTAGCACTCACTTCTGCCAGGCGGTAAGTATTGGCTTCACGAGAGCGGTAATCCCCACCCTTTAGTGTGTCATAAAATAAACGCCAGTTGGAATCACCGTCATTTTGATAATTTTTTGCAGCGTTGATACCACCTTGTGCGGCGATGGAATGCGCACGACGAGGCGAATCCTGAAAACAAAAAGCTTTAACTTTATAACCCATTTCACCAAGTGTCGCGGCGGCAGAAGCACCGGCAAGTCCGGTTCCAATAACTATAATTTCAATTCTGCGTTTATTGGCAGGGTTCACTAATTTACTGGTATCTTTATATTTAGACCAAATTTCGGTTAATTCGCCGGCTGGTACTTTATTATCTAAAGGCATTTTAAAAGATTTTTTATTGAAAAATTAATTTAGTTGAAATCGTGGTTTCTACTCTTTTATGCTAACCAGCCAAAGTAAAAAGAAACCGGCATTGCGATAAAGATCAAAGGGATGACAATGGAAAAAGCATATCCCAAACCTCTAATGATCGGCGTGTATTTTGGTGTACTCAAACCAACAGTTTGAAATGCGCTCCAAAACCCATGCGCCAAATGCCAAGCTAAAGCTATGCAACCTAATACATATATCAGTACAATCCATCCATTTTCAAAAATCATTTGCATTTTGGCATATAAATCGATTTCGCCATCACCAAAAGTTTGGCTATAACGGTTTGGAATCCAGAAATGAGCTAAGTGAATGATTAAAAACAATAAAATCAATGTCCCCAACAAACCCATCGATTTGCTGTACCAGGAAGCATTTTTTGTTCCGGCTGGCACTTTATAAGCAACCGGTCTTTTGGCTTTATTCTGAAATGTAATCATTATCCCTTGAATGATATGCAGGAAGAAGAATACAAATAATCCTATCTCCAAAGTGCGGACTATAAAGTTAGATCCCATAAAATGGGCGGCAACTTCATATTGTTCCCTTCCGTTAGGCAGGAAAACCAGGGCATTAATATAACAGTGAACCAATAGAAACGCAATTAAAAATAATCCCGTAAAACCCATAACGAGTTTTTTACCAATCGAAGAAGTGAAAGCATGTTTCCAATTCATAGTAGCTTGAATAAAAGTTGAATTGTAATAAAAAAGTAAAATTTCTGAGGGCAAAGGTAATAAGCAATTTTATGAAATGCGAACTATTTTGGAAAATAATATGTGTATTTATATTTCAAAAGATTTAAAACCATTCTCCGAATTGCTTATTTCATACAGTGTTTACTTATTCAGGCTAAATCTTTTACCTTTACTTTTTTAAAGAAAACCGGGACAATTGAAACAAATCCAAGACATCAACTTCTATATCGATGGATTAAAAAGCAGGAATATAGCTATTTTAAGTCGGGCAATTACATTGGTGGAAAGCACGAAATCGGAACATCAGGAATTGGCTACTCTTTTAATTGACAAGATTTTACCCTTCACGGGAACCTCGATCAGGATGGGTATTACAGGTGTTCCAGGAGTTGGTAAAAGCACTTTCATTGAATCATTTGGAATGTACTTAATCAGTTTAGGAAAACGGGTTGCAGTCTTGGCGGTCGACCCCAGCAGCAGTTTGAGCAAAGGCAGTATTTTGGGCGACAAAACCAGGATGGAACAACTTTCGGTTCAAAAAGAAGCGTTTATCCGACCCACCGCGAGCAGTGGAAGCTTAGGTGGCTTGGCTTATAAAACCCGGGAAGTTACACTTTTGTGTGAAGCCGCAGGATTTGACCATATCATCATCGAAACGGTGGGCGTGGGCCAAAGTGAAACTGCTGTAAGCAACATAACGGATTTTTTCTTGCTGCTTATGCTTGCCGGTGCAGGGGACGAATTGCAAGGTATCAAAAGAGGCATTATGGAAATGGCGGACGGCATGGTCATCACAAAAGCAGACGGACCAAATCTGGCAAAGGCAAAATTGGCAAGGACGGAATATGCCCGCGCTTTACATTTCTTACCGGCACAAATTTCAGGTTGGCGACCTGAAGTTTTATTAGCTTCTGCTTATGATAATTTCGGAATAAAAGAAGTGTATGATTCAATAGACAAGTTCCTCATTTTCAATAAATCAAAAGGATTGTTTGAAGAGAAAAGAAAGCAGCAGAATTTATTGGCATTCCAACATTTGCTGAATGAAAAAATAAGAAAACTGATATTCGACAAAATGGATTTGAAAATGAAAATAAGGCAACTGGAGGAAGAGATTAGTTTAGGAAAAATAAGCCCTTATTCTGCGATACAACAACTGGATTTTCAGAAAATCTAATTTTAATGCGCCCTCAAAATTGTTTCCCGCAACCAATCTAATGCCAAATTTGCGGCCAATTCTTTGTTCCTGACCCGATCGTAACGCACATGGAATTTCCTTGTGATGATCTTGTTTTTACACGCAATCGCCATCCAAACCACACCGACCGGTTTTTCAGGTGTGGCACCCGTAGGACCAAGGATGCCTGAAACCGACAATGCGTAATCGACTTCCAAAACAGATAATGCACTTTCAGCCATTATCCGGACCGTTTCTTCACTTACGGCACCCACCGTTTCCAAAACAGAAGCAGGAATGGAAAGGATGCGCTTTTTAATTTCATTGCTATAACAAACAATTGAACCTTTGAAATAATGGGAACTTCCGGGAAGATTCGTGATTTTATGCGCAATATATCCGCCGGTGCAGCTCTCTGCAAGACCTAAAGAATATTGTTTTTCCATTAAAATTTCCGACAAAATCACTTCTATGGAACTGTCTTTTTCGGCAATGCAGTAATTACCAATGCGATTTTTTATTTTATTCGCTTCATAATCTACTTCTTGGATTAATTGGGTTTTATCTATCCCACTTGCGGTTATCCGCAATTTCAATAAACCCAAACCAGGTAAATAAGCCAAATTAAAACCTTGTGGCAAATTAGCTTCTATATCGGATATTTGTTCGGCTACCGCACTTTCACCAATTCCGGTAACCATCAATGTTTTATGATAAATATTTTCGTTTGTAATTAGTGATTTCAAGAATGGCAATGCACTATCCTCCATAATCGTTTGCATTTCATAAGGAACGCCGGGAAGAGAAATGACGATTTGGCCATTTTGTTCAAACAACATACCCGGGGCCGTGCCGAATTTATTGAACAGGACTTTACAATTATGCGGTACTTCGGCTTGCTTCAGATTTTGAAAAAGAACAGGTTTGTTATTGGTTTTGAAGATATCCTTTATATGTGCCAGCACCGCTTCATTTTGCACTAATTTGCTATCAAAAAGAGCACATAAAGATTCTTTGGTCAAATCATCTTGCGTTGGACCCAGACCACCAGTTATGATTACGACATCTGCATTGTCCATAGCAAATTTTAAAGAGGAAATGATACCTTCTTTATTATCCGCAATAACCAGTTTCTGTTTTATCGAAATGCCATATTTGTTCAGTTCTTTGGAAATCCAGACGGAATTGGTATCCATCACTTGCCCGATCAATAATTCATCTCCAATGGTTACGATAATGGAATCTGTCATTTCTTAAAATTTAATCATGCAAATATCCAGGGACAGCTTGCATAGAACACAAAATTTAACTTGCGGAAGCAGCGGTATCATCACTTGGAACCGGTTGTGTTTGTTTTTCCCTGATTTTCTGTTGTTTTAAAATCTCCTGAAGATAAGGTTCAATGATGGCTTTCATTTTCTCATTTGAAATCAATATTGCTTTGGGGTCATCCAAAGAATTGAGCCAAGGCCGCCTTTGCCCAAAAGGATATTCGCCAAAAACAATTACCGGAGTTCCTTTGGCAAGCAAAGTATTGTTATTTTTCAAAATCCATTGATCAGCGAAATTATAAAGCCATTTTGCATCTTCCTCATGTAAACGGAGGCAGGAATGCGAAGCGGGATAGCCGGGCATGGAATATTCATGCCAACCCACTCCGGCATTATTGACGATATTGAAATTCCATGGCAAAATCCATTCGCTTTTGACCGAACTGATCGATTTTTTTGATTTCCAATTAGAGAAATGAAGCCCGGTCGGTGTTGGATGCGCTTTCGCGCCCATGCTTGTGGGTCCCCATTTTATTTGCTTGCCGTTTTCATAAACCACAAATGCTTGGACGGGATAAGAAAAAATGATGAGTTTCCGTACAGACTCCAGTTCTGGCACATTCAATGGAAAGGGACTATATGCCATTAAATCATTGATAAAAGTATCCGGAATGATCAAGGTATCCGGCCGTAGGGCATTTTTTGCATCAACCCGGTTGAGGGCATACAAAATCCCTTTTTGCGCTTCCGTAAAATGTTCTTTGAAATAAGCTTTACCGGAATCTGATTTTTTTAAGGGCAATGCAGTATATGAAATCACAAGCGGCGGTTTTTCCACTTCTTTTTTCTTTACCGGTTCCGTCGTTTTGACAACTTCTTTCGTTTCAACCTTAGTTTTGTTTTTACAACTCCAAACGCAACATGCCAGAATGGCCATTAAGGGGAACAACTTATTCTTCGCAGGTAATTTCATAGATATTTTAGGTTGTCTTCTCTTTCTTTCTGTAAAATAAAGTATTACAATTTGATTTATCAAAAATATTTTTTGCACTTCGGTTTAAGTTATCCGAATTGATTTTATTGTATCGCTCCAATTCGGAATTCATGTCCTTGGCATCGCCCAGCATTTCATAAAATGCCAGGTTATTTGCCCGTGCAAGTAAATTCATGTCTTCAAATACAATTTGGGCTTCTATTTTGTTTTTGGCTTTCTCTATTTCTATTGCCGTAATCCCATTTTCCAATAGCTCCTCCAGTTCTTTTTCTACTGCAATATTAGCTTGTTCCAAAGTTATGTTTTTAGCCAGCCTGCCTTCAATCACAAATAAACCGGGATCGATGCTTCCCGTTTGGTAACATTCTATGGCACTGAAAATCTGTTTTTCCTTTACCAAGTTTTGATAAAACCTTGAAGAATTGCCATTCCCTAAAATTTCGGATAGTAAATCGGACGCATAATATTCGTCACTCCAACGGTCATCGATATGCCAGGCTTTGTAAAGGGCATCCACCGGAACATCCGCTTCTATTTCCAAAAATCGGGCTTCCGTTTGTTTAGGTTCTTTTGCTATATTCCTTTTATAACGAGCGCCTTGCGGAATATTGCTAAACCATTTTTCCGATAAGGATTTGACTTCTTCTAAAGTGGTTTTTCCCGCCACGCAGATAATGGCATTTTCCGGACGGTAATGTTTGAGGAAAAAAGATTTCACTTCTTCCAGATTGACTTGCTCAATTTGCTCCAGATTTTTCCCGATGGTCATCCATTGATAAGGGTGCACTTTATAAGCTAATGTGCGCAGGTGTTGCCATACATCGCCATACGGTTTGCTCAAATAACTTTCCTTGAATTCCTCAATGACCACTTTTTTCTGAACCCGCAAACTTTCTTCATTAAAACCCAAAGCCAGCATCCGGTCACTTTCAAGCCAAAAAGCAGTTTCTATATTTTCCGCTGGCAGTTGAATGAAATAGTTCGTGAAATCATTGGTTGTATAAGCATTGTTTTCACCCCCTGCCATTTGTAAAGGCTCGTCAAAAACGGGGATATTTACGGAACCGCCAAACATCAAATGTTCGAATAAATGCGCAAAGCCGGTATGTTCCGGATCTTCATCTTTTGCGCCTACATCATACAAAATATTAAACGCAACCATAGGTGTTGCGAGATCTTCATGAAAAATAACTTTCAGTCCATTTTCTAAAGTAAACCGTTCAAATTTTATATCCATATTATTTTTTAATTAAACATCCAGCCATTCTTGCATTTTCCGGATCGGCTGCATTAGGCTGGGACTCACTTTTAAGTTTTTGATTTGCAGGAAATAATTGCGTGCGGCTGTTTCGTTTTTTTGCACCATTTCCATGTCCGTCAACGCCAAAAGTGTCATTGCACGGTCGCTTTCCCTCTTCATCCCAATACGGAGCGCTTCTTTCAAACAAGTGGAGGCTTCGTCAAAACGATCCATTTCATGGGCAATTATCCCCCTGATAAAATAAAAGTAAGATTTGTAATTTTTATTCAGCCTATCTGGATTTTTAATTTGTTCCAGTAATTTTTCCGCTTGCTCAAATTCATTTTTCCGCATTTTACCTAATGCCAGATAAACGGTGCCGACATTATAGTATCCCCATAAAATAAATAAGGAAATAAGTGTGGAAATGATCAGTAGTGTCCATATGCCGAATATCGCCCCGGTTACGGACAATGCCACGCAAAGGATTAAAATAAGGAACCGCGAAAAAGGTGTAAACATTGGAGTAGGGTAAATGAAAAAATTATCCCTGAAAAACAAGCTTCCAGGGATATTTCATCAGGAATCAGATAATTTTTTTTGAAGCAGCCGGTTTTCCAATTGCTCTTCCTTTTCGTTTTTGGCTGCGTTTACTAAAGCCACAAACAAGGGATGAGGGTTTTCTACCGTACTTTTATATTCAGGATGAAATTGGACACCGATGAAAAAAGGATGGTTTTCCAGTTCCACTATTTCCACCAATCCGGTTTCTTCGTTTTTACCCGATGCACGCATGCCGGCCTTTTCAAAAGCATCAAGGTATTCATTGTTAAATTCATATCGATGGCGATGACGTTCCTGAATAGTTGATTTCCCATAAAAATTTATGATTTTGGAATCAGGGGCGATTTCACAATCATAAGAACCCAAACGCATAGTACCACCTTTATTCTGAACTTCTTTTTGTTCATTCATCAAATGAATAACCGGATATTGCGTATCGGCGTTCATTTCCGTGGAATGTGCGCCTTTCAAGCCTATTATGTTCCTTGCAAATTCAATAGTTGCACATTGCATTCCCAGACATATACCCAAGAATGGGATATTATTTTCCCGAACATATTTTATAGCGTCTATTTTACCCTCAATTCCACGGTTCCCAAATCCGGGCGCAACGATTACACCGTCTAAATTTTGTAATTTTTCATGGACATTTTCAGGATTTAAAAATTCAGAATGGATATTGACTACTTCCACTTTACATTCGTTTACGGAACCTGCATGAATCAATGCTTCTAAGATAGATTTATAAGCATCCTGAAGTTCAACATACTTCCCGATTAAACCAATCCTTATCCTTGATTTCGGATATTGCAATTTAGTCAAAAATTCTTTCCAAGCCGACAAATCAGGTTCGGTACCTAAAGGTAAATCCAACAGTTTCAGACTAATAACATCTAATTTTTCTTTCAACATCTCTAATGGGACGCTATAAATAGTCTCTGCATCACGCGCTTCAATTACTTCTTCTGTTTTTACATTACAGAAAAGGGCAATTTTCTTCTTCAAATCATTGTATAAAGGCTCTTCTGTTCTGCAAACTAATATATCGGGATTCACGCCATTCTCACTCATCAGTTTAACTGAGTGTTGTGTTGGCTTGGTTTTCAATTCTTTAGCGGCTCTTAAATATGGAATTAATGTAAGGTGGATTACAATGCAATTCGAGTCACCCAATTCCCATTTCAACTGGCGTACGGCTTCTATATAAGGCAAAGATTCAATATCACCAACGGTTCCGCCTAATTCGGTAATGACGATATCAAATTTATCGTCATTTCCTAATAGTTGAATCCTTCTTTTGATTTCATCCGTAATATGTGGGATCACCTGAACCGTTTTCCCTAAAAAAGCACCTTCCCGTTCTTTGTTGATTACATATTGATATACCCTTCCCGTAGTAACATTATTGGCTTGAGAAGTGGTTGTATTTAAAAACCTTTCATAATGCCCTAAATCCAGATCTGTTTCTGCACCGTCATCCGTAACATAACATTCGCCATGTTCGTAAGGATTCAAAGTGCCTGGATCCACATTAATGTATGGATCAAACTTTTGAATAGTCGTCCGGTAACCGCGAGCCTGAAGAAGTTTGGCTAAAGATGCCGCAATGATGCCTTTTCCCAATGAAGAAGTAACCCCACCGGTTACGAAAATATACTTTGTCATAATTCCAATTTGCAACCGGTAGTTTTCATAAACCCTGATTAAGGTTTAACGGTCATGCAAAGGTAACAAAGAAATTTTTAAATCAGGATTGATTTGACAATTGGGCATAGCCCCGTTCATAAAATTCTTTCCGTTCTTCTTCCGGAACTAAGTTCCCGCCCGTTGCCCAAACGATATGCGTTGCCTGTCCCATATCCAAGTGATTTTGAGCCGCATACTGTGTTGCGGCAATCATTTGCGGGCCTATTAATCCGGAAGTTGCTGATGGTTCCAAAAATATGTTTTCAGTATCCATCAAATTTACCAAAAGTTTATATAATTCATTATCCTCAATGGTATAAATCCCACTGATTAACTGGGAACTCATCACTGTTGCAAAATTGGAGGGGCGACCGACTGCCAATCCATCCGCTTCAGTTTTATTGTCAATCCCTAAATCCTGAACGCAGATATTACTCATTTCACCGGTAACCAATCCCACCAGAACCGCAGGGGAATGCGTAGGTTCCACAAAAAAACAATGTACTGCATCGCCATAGATTTCCTTTAATCCAAAAGCTATGCCTCCCGGCGAACCGCCCACCCCGCAGGGCGAATAAACGAATAAAGGATGATCTACGTCCACAACAATATTTTGTTCTTTCAATTGCGCTTCCAAACGCAAAGCGCCCACGCTGTAACCTAAATAAAGCTGGTTTGAATTTTCGTCATCCACAAAATAACCCATGGGGTCGGCAATTGTTTTTTGCCTTCCGGCAAGGATAGCTTCACTAAAATCCCCGGGAAATTCGATGACACTCACGCCTTTTGAACGCAGCAAATCTTTTTTCCAGCCTTTGGCATCGGAGGAAACATAAACCGTCACTTGAAAACCCAATTGCGCGCTGATAATGCCGATACTCAAACCTAAATTCCCGGTGGAACCCACGCCGATTTTGTAATTACTGAAAAAATCGCTGAATTCTTTGGTTGCAAAAACTTCATAATTGTCTTCTTTGTTCAACATCCCTGCATTCCGCGCCAGTTGTTCGGCATAATGCAACACTTCATAAAAACCACCGCGTGCTTTTATGGAGCCCGCTACGGGCAGTTCGTTGTCACATTTCAAAAACAAGCGACCTTTAATTTCAGGCTCTGTTTCACTTACGACGGCTTTCATATTGGGAATTTCCCTGAGCGGGGATTCAATAATGCCTTTAGTTGCAACAGTTTCAGGAAATGCCTTCATTAAAAAAGGGGCAAACCGATCCCATAATCTCGCTGCCGATTCCATGTCTTTTTTCCGTAAGGAAAAGGCAGGCATTTCAGCTTTTGATTTCCTGTTGGGATTAATCCATGCTACCGGTTTCAATCCCATGATTTCCTCAAGAATGGGTGCATGTTCCTCAAAAGAAGCAATTTCATTTTCTGTAAACATTTTATGTAATTTTGTACTTCCAAAGTTACTGGAATCTGAATGCAATTTTTATCATCAAAAGCTATAACTTCATACCCAAAAACTAAATCCTTCCAACAAACCTTTTTTAAATTGAACAACATCAAAAACATCATTTTCGACTTTGGCGGCGTTATCCTGAACATCGACTATACAAAAACCGAAGTGGCATTCCGGGAATTGGGCATTGAAAATTTTGAAACGCAATATTCACAAATGAAACAAAGCGCAGTTTTCGACAAATTAGAAACAGGAAAGATAACGGAAGACGAATTTGTAAGCGCCATTCAAAAAACAACTGATAAAAATATCCCCAAAGACCAAATCATAACTGCATGGAATGCGATGTTATTGGATTTGCCATTGAGAAGATTGCAGCTACTTCAGCAATTACAATTACATTACAACATTTATTTACTGAGCAATACCAACAGCATCCATGAAATTGCATTCAATAAAATGTTGAAATCGCTTACCGGATTTAATTCCATGGGCGTCTTTTTCGACAAAGTTTACTATTCCCACCATATAGGTATGCGCAAGCCCGATAAAAAGATTTTTGAATTTATCTTAAAAGAAAACAACTTAATCCCAAATGAAACACTTTTTATTGATGACAGTCCGCAGCATATTGCGAGCGCAAAAGAATTAGGGATTCAAACTATTTTCCTGAAAAAAGGAACGACGATTGAAGATGATATTTTCAAGCCCAAAACAAACAATAATTCATGATTTTTTCAGCGGACTTCCGGCTTCTTTCGCAAAATGGTCGAACACCATTTTGTCCATAAATCCGGGGAATAATTTATTTAAGAACACGGTAGCTTTTCCCTGAAGCGTCATGACGATCGTCCGTTTCCTTTTGGCGATGCCTGTCATGATGATAGCTGCGCATTGTTCCGCACTCATGAGCTTGTCTTCTTTTAAAGGTGTTTCCTTTTGCGTTTTCCCATCGGCCGCCAATGCGGTATTCCTTATATTGGAAGAAGTGAAACCTGGAGCCACCCACATCACATTCACGCCTTCATTTCTCATTTCCGTCCTCAAAGACTCCAAAAAACCGTGCATCGCAAATTTTGAAGAAGAGTAACCTGTCCGGGCCGGCAAACCCCGATAACCTGCAATGGATGATACGCCCGCAATCGTCCCCTTGCTTTTCTTGATGGACGGCAATGCCAGTTTGGTCATATAGACCGTTCCCCAGAAATTAACCTCCATCAATTCCTTTAAAATATTCAAATCCAGTTCCGCAAACATCGCGCGCATACTCATTCCGGCATTATTGATCAAAATATCAATTCCGCCCCACTTTGATAGAACTGCATCAACGAAGGCCCTACAATCTTCCAATTGGCTGACATCCGCTTGGAACAGCAATAAATCCTCGAACTGATCCTCGGGGAAAGCCAGCATCAGTTTTTCCATATTCCTTGCGCAAAGTGCAACTTTAGCACCCTGACTTAAAGCTAAGGATGCCAATGCTTTCCCTATGCCGGAGGAGGCTCCGGTAATGACAATGATCTTATTGTTAAAATGAGTATCCATAATTTATGCGAAAATACTATTGAAAATTTAAAAGTGCGGCTTATTTTTGCAGAATAAATAATTCTCAAAATATTATCCTATGAAAGTAATGATCATAATGGGTTCCAAATCCGATGAAGCTGTAATGCAAGAAAGCCAAAATTGGTTAAAGTGGTTTGGGATTGAAGGCGAAATGGTAATTGCCTCCGCACACCGCAACGCGGATTTAGTAAGCGACCTCATGAAAAATGCGCAAAAGAACGGTTTTGGTGCCGTAATCGCCGGAGCAGGAATGGCGGCAGCGCTACCTGGTGTTTGCGCGGCATTGACATCTTTGCCGGTTTTTGGCGTCCCTCTGGAAGGTGGTTTGCCAGGTGGTATCGATGCTTTGTATTCCATCGTTCAAATGCCCGCAGGCGTTCCCGTTGGCACTATGGCAGTCGGCAAAGCCGGCGCAAGGAATGCCGCAGTTTTGATTGCACGAATCTTTGCTTTGTCGGATGAAAAAGTAGCACAAAGAGTGGAAGATTTTAAAGGACAACAGTTTAAAATGTAAAAGACAGCTAGGAAACTTCTTATTTTCCCGTAAGGGCAGGATTGCACCCTGCCCTTTTTTATATTATATTACTTGGTCCGCCGCTGTGGATTTGAGGAATCCGGTAATGCAATTCTCTATCAGCTCTTCTTAAGATTTGAGTCTTAAGAAGAGCTGATTCACGCTCCATGGACTTAACTTAAGAGTTAATATCTTAGCCATTTATCACAAGCCAAGGGATTTCGTTGTTCCTTTTTTATTCCTTTGTCGGATGAAAGCTCCAATCGAGATGATGACAGGAGCAGAGGAGCAGTGTGGGCACACGAAAGGATTCGTGCGCCAGCGTTTGAAATTTAAAGTCCATGGATGGCCATGAACGGATGGGGATAAATACTGATGTTGGCAACCGGAAAATGTCGCTGACCGCATTGTCTGCACAGTAAAAATGGTATTAGTGAGTGTTGCTACCCAATTGTTGTACCCGGTTTTGTATGTCATTCTATTACTCCTAGGAATTGAGATGGGAGTTATTGTGCAATCACTAATTAATTACCATGCTTCATGTACGGAGTTACCATACTTCATGTACGGAGTTACTATGCTTCATGTACGGAGTTACCATGCCTTTAAGTAGGGAATTGCCATGCTTCAGGTACGGAGTTGCTCATGCGCCTTCAATGTCGTTAACTTAAGGGGTGATATCTTCCATTTATAAAAACCTAAGGGGATTTTGATCCATTTTTATTCCTTCGTCAGAACAAAACTCCAATCGAGTTTGCGACGTAGAGGATGTGTTGGCACACGTATGGATTCGTGCCTTTACTTTGCAAAATGGGATATTTCTCCTAATTTTAAAAGGAACTTAGAGGTGAACTATGATTCGTACGAGACATGTGGTCTATCTGGCGCATTAGTCCTCTAGTTCTTTTATCAGTTGAATAAGCTTCAAATAGAATGATAGACGTTCGGATCTACTAAGGCTGTAAAGTAATTCAACATTTTTGTTTAACACTAAATCGAAGTTATGAAAAAGTATTCATTTTTCGTAGGGATTGATGTTTCCAGAGTTAAATTGGACGTCACTTTTCTGGGCGAACCATTAGATGCAAAAAGAGCACAACAACATGTTGTTGTCAGTAATGACCCAAAAGGATCAAGCAGATTTTAATCTAACTTACCAAGAGGGGGGCGACATTTAATTTTTTGCCCCTCAAAAGGCAAAAAAAATTATGCGGCTATTGATTAAGCTTAAAAATTTTAGTCAAAAAAAGAAAATTGAATTTATTTGGATTTTACCATAGAATGCGCCAGTGTTGATGTACAGCGACTTTTGCTTAAGTTAACGACATTGCACGCACTCTCGCATGTTAGATGCGAAGAGGCATTATCGCAGGTTTGGACCTGAATTAGCAAACATGGAACTTTTAGAGTTATAATCAATCATTTGTTGATTAGGTTTTTCATTACATATTCCAAGGCATCCCCTTTAACTTCGATATCGGGATTTATACCGTTTTGATCAATCCTGAATCCATCGGATGAATAATAATCAGCAGTTGGTATGATCATCTTGAAACCTTTGTCTAAATCAAATACTTCAGCATTCAGCATGGCACCAGCTGTTTTCTCGCCCACGATTGTTGCATATTTATGTTGTTTCAGTCCATATACGATCGGCTCGCAGGTGCTGGCTGTTTTGTTGTTTGTTAAGATATAAATTTTTCCCCTGTAAATTGTTTCTTGTGGAATTACTTTTAAACATAAGCCTTCCACATTATGTATGCCTTCGATAATCAATTGGGAATTAGCTTCCGTAAAAACCGGGAATTTGTTATAATCACTAATGGCAGGGAGTGAATCCAACCGATTGAAATACTTTTGAGTTAGGAATACACCTCCATAAAAAGTACTATCTACAATATTGGTTGCAAATGCCATTCCAGCCTCCACACTCCCGCCGGGATTGTTTCGTAAATCCACAATCAGGTTTTGGTAATTCTTTTGCTTAATAATGGAAAAATTCTCTTCCATTTCAGTAGCTGAGCCGTCAAACGAAGTTATTTTAAGATAGGCCGTAGATGGGGATTTTTCTTCCAGAAAAACCCTTCTCTTATATTTTTGCGGTGTTTCTTCAATCTCTGGTTCAGGAATTTTCATTAAAGCGTAATGGGAAAGGGGTAGTTTTCTACCATAATAAAAGAAAGCAAAAACCATTTCAAGATCATCTTGCATTTTAGGGGATATCATGCGCATATTCTTTACAAATGCTTTCCAATCCTTAGTTTCCAAAAAGTCCTTGTTATAAATTTTACTTTCGGTTAATGATATTGATTTTTCAAATAAGGCAGGGTAATCTTCCATCGGTAACTTTAACTGTTTACGAAAGCCTTTTAATTTTCCTTTATAACCCTGGCTATTATTCTTTATTGTAGCATATAGCTCATTATTGAACACAAAACCTTCTATATTATATTTTCCTATCGCCGAAGTTAATATCCCTGCCCACTTAACCGTATCTTGTTCAGTGGCCATGATCCCATTTTCTATCCTGAGCAAACATCCATCTTTAAAATCTTTTGTAAAAGTCCTGCCTAATATAGAAGTCAAGCTACCTAAAATATCCTTATCCGCTTTTTTGCGTGTAAAAGCTTCAAATGTCTCACGATCTGTGTCGAAATGCATCATAGTTCGCACCATCCCAATATCATTATGTTGTAATTCAATATACCAATCACCTTCTAAAATTTCATTTCTTACTTTCTGTTGTGCTGTACAAGATGTTGCAAATAACAACAAACCCATCGTAAGCATCCTGTATTTTCCTCCTCTTAGGAAATAAAGAAAATTAAGAAGTTTCCGGGCGATATTGGTTGAAAAGATTTCAGTCATTATTTTTAACTTTCAGCAAAATTCAGCATTAAAATGAAAAGAATATTGGAAAAGGTATGAATGACAAAAAAATGTGGTTAATGGCAAGGAAATTTACGAATGGCAAAGTAAATTGATGAATGAACGCATTATTTCTACATACTTTCTTGATACAGGTATGATTGTATCGGCCTCTTCTACCCCCAATTTATATCCTTGGGCATTACCTTTAGCACTAACGATTTTATTGAGATTGATTAAGAAAGAACGGTGACACCTTATAATCTTTTCGCCACCTATCTGATGCTCTAGTTTTTTTAAAGAAAGACGAATAAGTTGTTTGTTTAAAATGGAATTATTTAAATAATGGACATTACAATAATTGCCTTCTGATTTTGCAAAGAGGAAGTCTTTTTCACATAATTCCAAAACTTCCCCCATATCTGATTGGATGACGATCAGATTATTTTTGGAAGGGGCAAATGGCGGTAGCGCTTCTTGATAAAAATGCGGTTGCTTTTCAGACTTTAAATAAATATATCTACCCAAAAAATAAATTAAACAAAGAGGAGTTCCCACAGCCAGTGTATAAAGGAACATATAGAGGAAGCTACGAATGGCAAACTCGGTATGATTTATGAATTGGGTATTATAAAAATAATTAAATAAAGAACAAATGGATAGGATGGCAATAATTTTGATAAGCTCCTTTTGCATGTTCCATTTTGGCGTCCTTCCGATTAAGAGGGAATTAGTAGCAGTAAAAATAAGAAAGGCTATTAAAGAATAAGGCGTTAAAAGGATATATTTAAATGGGCTCGAGAAATTATATGTACCAAATGGCTGAAAAATCACTAAAAACACAAATAGGCTTCCGGCAATAAAAAATGATGAAATCAATATTTCCATTTTGGAGTTGGATGCCGGATAAGGCATATTTAATATCTTGAGTAATTTTTTATTCATCGTTTTAATCTTTAAAGTATGCAAAAATCTATATTCCCTTATCCAATTCTGATTTCAAATTTAGGGATTTATAATTAGCATTCTTAATGGTCCATGAATAGTTTTGATTTAAATTTATTGATCATGGGAATATGGTAAATGAAAACCCATCAATATGATAAGAATACGACTATTTTTATTGCAATCCCCATACCCATTTTGAATTAAGATATTATATGACATAAGTTTGTCAATAACAAATCGCAATAAACTTGAGATAAAAGCAATTAGAAGGAAGATGAAAAAAAGCTATTTCTCCCTAAAGAAGGAAAACATGGTAGTCCCGTAATTTTTTACCTTTTCAAAATTAGGGTGCTGTTCGTAATTGTTCCTTGGTGTATGCTCTAATATAAAAATGCCGTTTGGGTTCAGCAATTTTAATTCGAAAATTTTAATGGGGATTTCATCAATTTCTTTTAGCGCATAAGGGGGGCCGGCAAAAATAAAGTCAAACTGTTCCGTACAGTTATTCAAAAATTTAAATACATCGCTTTGAATCACTTTGAAATGGTCAAAATGCAATTCGTCAACGGTTTTTTTGATGAATTCCACGGTTTTTTTATCTCGTTCCACCAAGGTCAGGTTATAAGCCCCCCTGGATGCCAATTCATAACTGATGCTTCCCGTGCCGCCAAAAATATCCAAGGTTTTCAGTTCTTCAAAATCCAGCATGTTTTGAAGTGTGTTGAACAATCCTTCTTTTGCGATATCCGTTGTTGGTCTTGCCGGTATTTTTGCGGGCGGATTAAATTTCCTGCCACCATGATCGCCGCCTATTATGCGCATAAATAAAGTTTTTTTAGAAAATCCAAGCTTGCAGCTGTTGTATTCTCGAATGGATCGATTATTGGAAAAAAATTACGCAGTTCATCTAATATATTGTTATAGAAAGGTGCAATCCCGGAAATGGAAATTTTGATTTCATCCTGAGTCAAATCTTTTTCCTGAAGGATGACCGCTATTTTATAAATAATATTTTCAGCATTTTCGTAACAACACACCTGATGTAAAATGTTTTTTCCGTTTTCCTGAAGGGAAAGCAACACTACTTTAGGCAGGTTGATGATTTTAATGAGATTGCCTTGTGTTTCCGAAGAGAGACTCAATGCTATTTTTGACAAGGCATTAAGTTGCGCATCTTTCATGTATTGGTGCAGCAATTCTTTTAAATTTTCCGGAATCGGAAAAATGATTTGGGCATCCAATGCCGGGTTCAGATCATCATGGAACAATAATTCATCAGCGTCCAAAAAGTGAAATTTCCGGAACCATTCATCGGCATAGTCTTTCACATACAGCTGCTCCGGCACCAAAATAATCCTTTCTTCCGCCAACCAGATTTGCGTAAAAGGTTCTTCTCCTGCAAATAAAGGATCATTAACGAAAATATGTTCCATAAATTCAAGATCCCAATCTTTAGGGAAAAAGAAAGTTTTTACTTTTTGAGGAATACCTTCTGCATTGTAGCCTGCCACGCACATGCCTTTTTGCCACAACAAAAGTTGCATTTCCAAAATGGTCGTAATCGCATTTTCCTCAGCTTCGTATTGCCAAACCGGTTCAAACTGGTCAATCGTTGTATTCATAAAAAAATCAAGTGGTTGTCATTTCTGCAATAAACACAAAAGTAATTGATTTGTATTAGTTAAGGGAATTTTATTGAAAGAAACGCAGACAAGATATTCCATCTTGCCTGCGTTAAAATAAAACAATCCTCCATATATGTTATTTCTCGTTGCTGGTCAATGATTGCGTGCGGCGGCGTTCGCGGTTTTGCTCTTCCATTTTTTCTTCCCTACCCTCTTCTTTATCATAAGCCTTGATCACTTCTTTCACTAATCTATGCCGTAACACATCCGTGCCATCTAATTCAAGATAACCGATCCCCTGTATATTTTTCAATATCCTTGTCGCTTTTATCAAACCTGACTTTTGATATTTAGGTAAATCGACCTGCGACAAATCCCCTGTTATTATGGCTTTTGCAGAAGCACCAATCCGGGTCAAAAACATTTTCAACTGAAGGTCGGTGGCATTTTGCGCTTCATCCAAAATAATGAAGGCATTATCCAGCGTGCGTCCACGCATATATGCCAAAGGCGCTATTTCAATAATGCGGTTGGTCATGAAATAATTGAGCTTGTCAACGGGGATCATGTCGTCAAGTGCGTCATATAATGGCCGCAAATAAGGATCTATTTTTTCTTTGAGGTCACCAGGGAGGAAGCCTAAGTTTTCCCCTGCCTCTACTGCCGGCCTGGTAAGGATAATCTTTCTTACGGCTTTATTTTTCAATGCCCGCACTGCCAATGCCACGGCGGTATAAGTTTTTCCTGTACCGGCTGGACCAACGGCAAAAACGATATCGTTTTCATTGGAAAGCACGACCATTTTCCTTTGGTTTTGTGTTTTTGCCTTGATTGCTTTTCCGTTTTCCCCGATTACCAAAATATCACTTCCTTCCAATAAGGATTTCGATTTGGGATGTCCTTCCGAATTGTTTTCATCTTCCGATAATATTTGTTCAAAAAACGCCTCAGGAAGATGTCCGTGCGCTTCGATGTGTTGCCTGATTAAATTGATTTTCTCTTCTGCCTTTTTGATTTCCTCTTCCTGTCCCGAAAGCTTTATTTGAGTGCCTCTGGAGAGGATTTTTAAAAGTGGGAAATGCTTTTTGAATAGATTGAATTTGCCATTATTCACGCCAAAAAAATCTATTGGATTGATATTTTCTAAGTCAATTAAGGATTCTGTCAATGTGCTGTCGTTTTAAAAGGTTATGAAGCTAAATTAAGTAAATAATTCACAAGTTGAAATTATATTTTCATGAAATCATAAAAGAGACTATTGGTAGAGAACAGTTATCCGAGTGGATAGTTTCTGTTTTTTTGCTAATAATCACTTAATTTGCCAATATTTTTAAACATGAAATTCGATATTGTCATCATCGGCGCTGGTTTGGGTGGTTTGCTCTCTGCAGTTATTTTAGCTAAAGAGGGGAAAAAAGTAGCCGTAATCGAACAAAACAAACAAATTGGGGGATGCCTTCAGACTTTTTCATTTGATAAAAAGATTTTTGACAGTTGTGTCCATTATATTGGCGCATTGGATGAGGGGCAAACACAAAACAGGATTTTCCAGTTTGTGGGCATCATGGATGATTTAAAGTTAAAAAAGTTAGATGCGGCTTGCTTTGATGAAATTATTTTCGGAGAAAACGCCAGCTCCTTCCTACAAGCTCAAGGAAGCGGAAATTTTGTGGAGCAGTTGCTCCCGCATTTCCCCAAAGAGCAAAAAGCACTTCAAGACTATATAGCATTATTAAAAAAAACCGGGGAAAGCTTTCCTTTATACAAGCTAAGAAATGGTATGGGATCAGAAAAAGACTGGATTATTGAGCAGGAAGTTTCTTCCACAATTGAAGGGCTGACCCAAAATTCACTTTTGCAAAATGTACTGACCGGAAACAATCTTTTATATGCGGGCGAAAAAGGCAAAACGCCGTTTTATGTCCATGCCTTGGTAACCCAAAGTTATATTGAAAGTGCCTATAAATTTATAGGTGGCAGTTCTCAAATTTCTAAACTTTTATGGAAAAAATTACAGGAATATGGTGGTGTTATTTTTACAAATGAAAAAATAAACCGTTTAAATATAAAAGATAAAAGCATCTCGAATGCCACATCTCTTCAAGGAAATGAATATTTTGCAGACCAATTTATTGCTAATGTCCATCCAAAAAAGGTACTGGAATGGCTGGATACTCCTTTAATAAAACCCGTTTACCGCAAAAGGATTTCGCAGGCTCAAAATTCCGTTTCTTCATTTATGGTCAACATTGTATTGAAACCGAAGTCGCTACCCTATCAAAACCACAATACTTATTGGAATAAAACGCAGGATACTTATGCAGCGATTCAACAAAAGCAGGATCAGTGGCCGATGAATTATGCCTTGTATTTTAGTGAGGATATTAAACATCCCGGATTTGCAGATACGCTCGCCATCCTGACTTATGATACCGTCCATGCATTTGAAAATTGGGAATATACACATAACCGAACAGCTCAATTATCGGAAAGAATGCAAGATTACCATGAATATAAGCAGGAAAGGGCGCATTTATTATTAAAAGTAGTAGGGCAAAGATTTCCGGAAATCATTAAAAATATACAGAGCTTCAAAATTGCCACCCCGCTCACTTTCAGGGATTATATGGGAACGGATGAGGGCAGTATGTATGGTATCATGCCTATTGCCGGTCATAATGCGCAGACACGGATTCCGGTTACAACCAAAATCAACAATCTTTTTTTAACGGGGCAAAATATTGGTTTGCATGGTGTTTTGGGTGTGAGTATCGGGGCTGTCAATACTTGTTCTACAATTTTAGGGGAAGCGTATTTATTAAATAAAATCAATCAATTTTAAAAATGGATATCGAATCATTAAGAAACTATTGCTTACAAAAAGAAAGTACGGAAGAATGCTTGCCTTTCGGTCCGGACAACCTGGTATTTAAAGTAAACAACAGAATGTATGCTTTACTGAGCCTGACGGATGACCCGATACGGATTAACCTGAAATGTGATCCTGATAAAGCACTGGAACTCCGGGAAAATTACGACTGCATTTTGCCGGGTTACCATATGAATAAGAAGCATTGGAATACGGTAATACTGGAAGAATATTTGAGGCCTTCGGAGATTAAAGCTTGGATTGATGATTCTTATGATTTAGTGAAAGGGAAAGGTAAACGGAAATAATGGGAATCATGTAAAATAAAAAAATATTTGCAAAGTAATTTGCTTATCAAGAAGCTTTTTCTTAACCGCTAGGGCACAAAGAAATACACAAAGAACACAATGTACTTGTGAACTTCGTGCAATGCAAAAAGAGGCTGTTCTTTTCAGACAGCCTCTTTTCAATAAAATAATCTTTATTTATACTGTGGAACCAAAGATTCAGCTAAAGCAGCTACTTTCTTCATATCCTCATCAGCAAGTTTACCGTGTTTGAAATTGGTTAGGATTTCAGGGTATTTTAATTCCAATTCATGTAAAAACGCATCTTCGAATGCCCGCACATTTTTAACTGCAATGCCTCTCAAAAGATTACTGGTACCCAAATAAATGATAGCAACTTGTTTTTCTACTGACATTGGGCTGAACTGTGGTTGTTTTAAGATTTCCACATTCCTTGCTCCTTTATCGATTACTGTTTTTGTTGCAGCATCCAAATCTCCGCCAAATTTAGAGAATGCTTCCATTTCCCGGTAAAGTGCCTGATCCAATTTTAATGTACCTGCCACTTTCTTCATGGATTTAATCTGTGCATTACCACCAACACGGCTTACGGAAATACCCACATTAATCGCTGGGCGAATACCGGCATTAAACAAGTTACCTTCCAAGAATATCTGACCATCTGTAATAGAAATCACATTGGTAGGGATATATGCTGAAACATCACCTGCTTGTGTTTCGATAATCGGCAATGCGGTCAATGAACCTCCACCTTTTACCAAATGCTTGATGGATTCCGGCAAATCGTTCATGTTCTTCACGATTTCGTCATTGTTAATCACTTTGGCGGAACGCTCCAATAAGCGGCTATGCAAATAGAATACATCCCCAGGATACGCTTCACGACCTGGCGGGCGACGCAATAAAAGGGATACTTCACGATAAGCTACTGCTTGTTTGGACAAATCATCATAAACCACTAATGCGGGACGACCTGTATCACGGAAGAACTCACCGATGGCAGCGCCGGCAAATGGAGCATAGAACTGCAATGGTGCAGGATCAGACGCAGAAGCTGAAACGACGGTGGTATAAGCCATTGCTCCGCTGTCTTCCAAGGTTTTCATGATCAATGCAACAGTAGATGCTTTTTGACCAATCGCTACATAAATACAATATACGGGTTTCCCTGCTTCGTAAAATTCTTTTTGGTTGATGATGGTATCGATACAAATCGCTGTTTTACCGGTTTGGCGATCGCCAATAACCAATTCCCTTTGTCCACGGCCAATCGGGATCATTGCATCAATCGCTTTGATACCGGTTTGTAATGGTTCTTTTACGGGCTCCCTAAATAGAACGCCGGGTGCTTTTCTTTCGATAGGCATTTCGTAAAGTTCGCCAGTGATTGGGCCTTTCCCATCAATAGCTTCACCTAAAGTATTGACAACACGGCCAATCAAGCCTTCGCCAACTTTGATGGAAGCGATTAATCCTGTACGGCTTACTTTACTTCCTTCTTTAATACTTTTACTTTCACCCATCAATACCACGCCCACATTATCTTCTTCAAGATTTAAGGCAATTGCTTTAGTGCCATCTTCAAATGCCACTAATTCACCTTGGCGAACGCCGCCCAATCCGTAAACACGAGCGATACCATCACCTACTTGTAATACGGTTCCTGTTTCTTCAAGATCTGCTGAATCGTTGAAGTTGCTTAATTGTTGGCGTAATATCGCTGATATTTCGTCCGGTTTGATCTCAACCATTTTATAAAAAAATTATAATGAATTAATGATGATAATTAAAAATATACGCTGATTAAATTAGCGGGACATACTCATTTTTGGTAAATTGTTTTTTGATGTCGTTCAAATCCCTTAAGATACTTGCATCAAATAACTTATCGCCTACTTCCAATACAAAACCACCAATCAAATCTTCGTTTACGCTTGTTTCTAAATCTACTGTGCCGTCTGCCAGTGCCGCAGTAACTTTAGCCTGAATATCGTTTTTGAGGCTTTCGTCGATATTTATGGCGGTTGTCAAACGAACTACATGTATGTTCTTATATGTTTTATACTGCGCCACGAAGGCTTCCGCCATTTCAGGAAGGAAAAATTCACGGCCTTTTTTAATCAATAAGGCAACAAACCCTTTAGTGATTACTTGAATCTTATCTTGGAAAATCGCATTTAAAATGGCAATTTTCTTGTCTGCACCAATAACCGGGCTTCGTAATACAACAGTTAGCTCCCTGCTGTCGGCACAAGCTTTATGAATCATTTTCATATCGTTCAATACCGGCTCCAAAGTATTTTGCTCAATAGCCAAATCTAATAGCGACTTGGCATATCTGGTGGCGAGGCGTGGATTTCTCATAAATTATAATATCAATATCAGCTTAAAAAAAGGCATTCACCTTAATTATTAATTTAACTTAATTTCGTCAGCAAGCATTTTCACAAAATCATGCTGCGCAGCACTTTCAGCTAATTGTTTACGCAAGATTTTTTCCGCCACTTCAATCGCCAGTTTACCAACTTCATTTTTAACTTCAATCAAAGCTGCATTTTTTTCATTGTTGATTTGCAAGCGCGCATTTTCAATGATTTTATTGGCTTCTATTTTAGCTTGTGATTCAGCTTGAGCAATGATGCTTTGTTTCATTTCCTTAGCTTCTTTCAACATCAAACTGCGTTCTTCGCGGGCTTGGGCCAACAATGTTTCGTTTTCCGATTTCATGGCAGCCATTTCGGCTTGCACCCTTTCAGCCGTAGAAATACTGTTTGCAATTTTGCTTTCCCTTTCGTTTAGGGTATTTAAAATAGGTTTCCAGGCGAATTTGCCTAAAATGAATATTACCAATAAAAAGGCGATGAATGTCCAGACAAAAAGTCCTAATTCCGGGGTAAGTAATCCCATTGTTTTGTTTTTAAATTTTACTGTTTATTTTTCTTTAAGCTTAATTTCTGAATAAAACCGTGCTTTTTGCCCTGTGCGCCAAGCACGGTTTTAGGTCGTATCTTACATAACGATTGCAAGAATACCTGCGATAACACCAAGGAAGGCAACCCCTTCCACAAGTGCTGCTGCAAGAATCATGTTCGCACGGATATCACCAGAAGCTTCTGGTTGACGAGCGATGGATTCTACGGCACTCTTACCGATTTGTCCGATACCAATACCAGCCGCCAATGCAGCAATACCTGCGCCGATAGCGCCTAAGCCTTTAGCCAAATCACCGGCTTCTAGCATTACAGTGTTCAATAAAGACATTGTATATATGGGTTTAAAAATGAAAAAACTACTTAATAAAACGCACCTTACTACTTACTCGATTCCAGCTTATATCGTAACCTCTTGTTCACTGTAAGCATGATCTTCTCCGTGATCTTCTGCTTCATGCCCGTGATCTTCAATCATCTGACTGATAAACACAGTGGTCAGATTGGTAAAGATGAATGCTTGTATCGCAGTTACCAACACTTCTATCAACATGGAAAACACGGATAACAATACAGATATAATGGAAAATCCACCACCTACATAAACATTCAAGTTTGCAAAAATAAAGATTAATAATACAAAACTTAAAATAATAATGTGTCCTGCCAACATATTCGCAAAAAGACGGATCATCAAGGCAATTGGCTTAATGAATAAGGAAATAATTTCGATAGGGACCAAAATCACTTTTACGAAAAAAGGCATTCCGGGGGGATTAATCAAATGGGACCAGAAATGTTTCTTACTGGTGAAAATCATTACGATAAAAGAGAATATCGCCAAACACGCCGTAACGGCAATGTTACCGGTTAAATTAGCTCCTCCCGGAATCATACCTAACAAACAAGCGATCCAGATAAAGAAAAACAAAGATAAAAGGAAGGGCATATATTTCATGTAAGCCTTGCCTAAGTTAGGTTTGGCTACCTCATCGCGAATAAATATAATTGCCGTTTCAATTGCATTTTGCATTCCGGATGGTGCTTTTGAAGAACCACCTATTTGGTATTTTTTAGAAATATTCAAAAATAAAACAAGCATTAATATTACACCCAAAAGCATGGCACTCACATTCTTGGTCAAAGAAAAATCATACACTTTGCTGCCATCCAAAGCTTCAATTTTACCGCCTTTATTCAATTGGTAACCATTATATGTGGCATGTCCGTGTTCAAAATTAGAGGACATAAATGTGCTCATCCCATGAGTGGGGCTGTAAAGGATTATGGGCAAGGGAATAGTAAAATGAAAATCAGGGTTTCCTTCCTTTCCTTTGACGCTGAAAACATGCCAATCATGCGCATCACCAATATGTCCAAATATTTCATTGGCAATGTTTAACTCTGATTTACCCTCTGCAGGAGCAGGTTCGGTAGCAAAAGAATTCAATCCCAAAGCGACAAATACGACAGAAAGTAATAATTGTTTTAATTTTAATAGCACGATTTTGAAATTTTGCGCAAAGGTAAGGGTTTTATCTTTATCTCAAAATTTATCGATTAGATTTAATATTTTGTGACTTGACATGAGATGAGAGACATGAGACACGAGACATGAGATTAGAGACTTGAGACTTATGACTAACCGACTTATTTAAAACCTTTTATCACTTGTGTTAATTGTTCTACTGCCTGAAGGGTGACGGCATTATATAATGCCACTCTTAATCCGCCTACGCTCCGATGTCCTTTTATGCCGGTAATGTTGTTTTGTTTTGCATATTCGATGAACCTGTTGTCCATTTCGGGACTTTGGCTATGGAAACAAACATTCATTTTGCTTCTGGAGTTTTTTTCAATGTTACAATGAAAAATCGGGCTTTCATCTATGGTATGATATAATAGCGCGGCTTTGGCGTTATTGTTTTCTTCCATTTTTTCTAAACCAAGTTTATTGACCCAACGAAGAACGAGCAAACTGCAATAAATGGCAAAAACCGGCGGAGTGTTTAAAATAGAATGTTTGGCGGCTATTTCTTTATAAGATAAAATACCTGGAAGTTGGCGCTTTTGAAGATCCAACAAGGATTTTTTAATGGCTACGAAGGTTACGCCTGCAGGACCTATATTTTTTTGAGCGACGGCATAAATCAAATCAAATTGGCGGTAATTTAGTTTCCTGCTAAATAATTCGGAACTCATGTCCACAACCAATGGGTTTTCTGTTTTGGGGAATTCAAAAAATTGTGTTCCGTAAATAGTATTGTTGCTTGTGAGATGGACGAATGCCAGAGGCTCCGCAATTTCTTTTACTGTTGGGATATAGGTATAATCGTCTTTTTGTGAACTTGTAATCAGTTTTACATTTCCGTATAATTTTGCAGTCTGCATGGCATCATTTGCCCAACGACCACTGTCGATATAACCAGCCGTTTCATTTTCAGCCAAAAAATTCATGGGTATCATGGCGAATTGCAACCTTCCGCCACCCTGTAACCATAAAATCTCATAATCGTCATCCAATCCCAATAAAGATTTGGACAAAGCCTTTGCTTCTTCCATTATTTCACTAAAATGAGAACCGCGGTGAGGCAATTCCAAAATGGACATGCCACTATTTTTATATTCTTTTATCGCCAATGAAGCTTCTGCAAGTACTTCATCGGGCAATTTTGCCGGTCCTGAACCAAAATTAAACAGCATTATTTTTTATTTTAAAATAAAGATTGATAAACTTCACTGACCTTCTGCACCAGTTTCACTTCGATGGAAAACTTTTCAATATTGAGACCTTTAGAATTTGCTTTTGGGATAAAAATGGCATCCATACCCATTTTTTCCGCTTCCGCTATCCTTTGCTCAATCCTGTTCACCGCGCGGATTTCACCACTTAAGCCCACTTCGCCGACCAAACATATCCTTGGCGGCAATGCTTTGTCTTCAAATGAAGACAGCAAGGCGCAAACCACGGGCAAATCAATTGCCGGGTCTTCAATTTTCAAACCTCCTGCGATATTGAGGAAAATATCCTTCATGCCAAAATGGAAACCTCCTCTTTTTTCTAAAACTGCGAGTAAAAGCTGTAAGCGACGAATGTCAAAGCCATTGGTTGTTCGCTGCGGCGTCCCATACACGGCATTTGTTACCAATGCCTGAACTTCTATCATCAATGGCCGGGATCCTTCCATAGAAGCGGCTATTGCAATGCCACTCAGGCCTTCTTCATGCTGAGTCAATAATATTTCAGATGGATTGCTTACGGGACGCATCCCGGTTGCCACCATTTCATAAATAGCCAATTCGGAAGTAGAACCAAAACGGTTCTTTAAAGTCCGCAGGATACGATAAGCATAATGCCGGTCACCTTCAAATTGCAAAACAGCATCCACCATGTGTTCCAGTATTTTGGGACCTGCGATACTACCGTCTTTTGTTATATGCCCGATAATACAGACCGGTGTTCCTGTTTGTTTCGCAAAGCGTTGAAATTCGGCAGTACATTCCCTGACTTGGGAAACGCTTCCCGGCGAACTTTCGATATAAGGCGATTCCATCGTTTGGATGGAGTCGATGATGACCCAATTGGGTTTTAGTTTTTTTATTTCCTGAAAAATGGTTTGGGTATCGGTAGCTATCAGTAAAAACAAATTTTCATTGTGCAAACCTAAACGGGAAGCCCGCATTTTTATTTGATGCGCACTTTCTTCTCCAGAAACATATAGTGTGCGTACGCCCGACCATTCTAAAGCACTTTGCAAAAACAAAGTGGATTTCCCAATACCAGGTTCGCCGGCGATTAAGGTAATGGAACCCAATACCAAACCACCGCCCAAGCTCCTGTTTAATTCAGCATCATGAAACAGCATCCGGGATTCTTCTTCCGTTTCGATCGCTTCGATATTTCTTACTTTGGCATTGGCTTTTACTTCCTCTGTCCACAAATCGCCAATTTCTTTCTTTGACTCCTTCGTTTCCTTCCGTTCTTCCACAAAAGTATTCCATGCACCACATGAAGGGCATTTTCCAGCCCATTTCGCACTTTCAAATCCACATTCCTGGCAAAAAAAAGCTGATTTTATTTTTGGTTTTAACATGCAGGTATTTTAATGAAGCCAAAGTTAAAGAAAATAAGAGGAACCGCATTTCTAAGTTTCGGAATGGGTGCATCGCAAATTATCGTTTACACCCAGTAAAATAAGTTTTCCTAATGAATTGCCCCTATTTTCAATTGGGAAGAAATAGCGTATCACATCTGACTTTAGCCGAAATTCGCATCAGAATTAGAAAAAACCACAACGACACAAAGAGAGCACGGAGCTCACAAAGCCTGTAGCTACTTAAATAAATGCTTTTTGATTAAATAAATTCAATCAAAAAGTAAATAACTCATGGGATTTTTTATTTGAATTTTGCATTATCAGCCATTATCCATCATCAAATACGCTTTGATAAACTCGTCCAATTCCCCATCCATTACGGGTTGCACATTCCCCACTTCAAAATCCGTCCTGTGATCTTTGATCATTTTATAAGGATGAAAAACATAGGACCTGATTTGAGAGCCCCATTCTATCTTCTTCTTGCTTGCATTTTCCTTGTCTTTTATCGCTTCCCGCCTTCTTAATTCTTCTTCATACAAGCGGCTTTTAAGCATTTGCATGGCTTTATCCCTATTACCCAATTGGCTTCTTTCTGTTTGACAAATTACTACAATACCTGTTGGGAGGTGCGTTAGCATGACTTTTGTTTCCACCTTATTTACATTTTGTCCGCCTGCGCCGCCACTTCTTGAAGTCTCCATTTTCACTTCACTGTCCTTCACTTCAATTTCAATGGTATCATCGATGAGGGGATAAACATACACGGAGGCAAAAGAAGTGTGCCGTCTTGCATTACTGTCAAAGGGCGAAATGCGGACTAAGCGGTGAACGCCGCTCTCGGCTTTTAACAAACCATAAGCGAAACTGCCATCGAATTGAAAAGTACAAGTTTTTATGCCTGCACCATCCCCCCATTGCCAATCCACTTCGGAAGTTTTCCAACCATGTTTTTGTGCATACATCCGATACATCCTTGCCAGCATTTCTGCCCAATCCTGGCTTTCCGTTCCGCCCGCGCCGGAATTGATGGTGACAATTGCCGACATCTCATCTTCAGGTTTATCTAGTGTGGATTTGAATTCGAGGTCTTCCAGACTTTTTATGGTATTTTCATAAGCGGCATTTACCTCATCTTCCAATGCTTCACCCTCTTTCCAAAATTCAAATAATACGGCTAAATCATCAGCTGAAGATTTGGCGGTTTCGTATAAGTCAATCCAGAATTTATTGAAATTGATTTCTTTTAAAATGGCAGTGGCACGGTCGTTGTCATCCCAAAAGCCTGCAGAAAGCGATAACTGCCGATTTTCTTCCGCCTTCACTTTTCTGTCTTCGATTTTAAGGAAGCGATTTAAATGCGCTACCCTTTCCTGGATTTCTTTTAATTGTTCAATTGTCATAAGGAATTACAAAGGTAAGAAAACGGAGAGTTGATCGATAAAATTCTTCTGCTGTTTTTTTATTTCGAAATCCAACGGAGCTTATAAAATGGATAATAATGGCGATGCCGAAATTATATCATCCCACAAAAGAAAATAAAAACCCTATCTTTGTTTCTCCTTTACATTGGGGATAAAATTTTAAAATGGAAAGAGAATACCTTAATTCAGCTTATATAAGAGTCAAAAAAAGACTTAAAAAATTGGTGATGGCGCAATGGGATTTTAGATAAACCCATTTCATCATAAACATTCATTTTTTAAAAACTTCAAACTCAAATATTATGACACAAGTAAAAGGAGCAACCTTTGCTGAAAAAATTGCGCAAGCTCAAGATTTTTTACCTATTAACGGTACGGATTACCTGGAATTTTATGTGGGCAACGCCAAACAGGCAGCGCATTATTACAAAACGGCATTCGGGTTCCAGTCCAAAGCTTATGCAGGACCTGAAACAGGGGTGAAAGACCGGGTTTCTTATGTATTGCAACAAGGGAAAATCAGGATTGTATTGACTACTGCATTAAAATCAGAGCATCCTATTTCCGAGCATGTGAAATTACACGGCGACGGCGTAAAAATATTGGCATTATGGGTAAATGATGCTTACAGCGCATTTGAAGAAACGACTAAACGCGGCGGAAAGCCTTACTTAGAACCGGTTACACTTACCGATGAATTTGGTGAAGTGAAAATGTCGGGTATTTATACTTATGGCGAAACGGTGCACATGTTCATTGAAAGGACGAATTATACAGGCGCTTTCATGCCAGGGTACGAACCTTGGGAAAGTGACTATAATCCTGCGGATGCCGGTTTGTTATACATCGATCATTGTGTAGGGAATGTAGGTTGGAATAGGATGTTGCCTACCGTGAAATGGTATGAAGATGTAATGGGATTCGTAAATATCTTATCTTTTGACGACAAACAAATCAATACGGAATATTCTGCATTGATGAGTAAAGTGATGAGTAACGGAAATGGTTTTTCAAAATTCCCCATCAACGAACCTGCGGAAGGGAAAAAGAAATCACAGATTGAAGAATATCTTGAATTTTACGAAGGTGAAGGCGTGCAACACATTGCAGTAGCTACCAAAGATATCATCACAACAGTAAGGGAGTTGAAATCCCGCGGTGTTGAATTTTTAAGTGCCCCTCCGGATGCATATTACGGCATGATGGATGAAAGGATCGGGAAAATAGATGAAGAAATTGCGCCATTAAAGGAATTAGGTATTTTGGTGGACAGGGACGAAGAGGGTTATCTTTTGCAAATCTTCACGAAACCAGTGGAAGACCGCCCTACTCTTTTCTTTGAAATCATTCAACGCAAGGGTGCGCAAAGTTTTGGTGCAGGTAATTTCAAGGCTCTTTTTGAAAGTATCGAAAGAGAACAAGCCAAACGCGGTAATCTTTAAATCAAAATTGAATTTATCATTTAAAAAACCAAATCCTTTATGGGTTTGGTTTTTTGTATTGTATAAATGTCTCATCAGCCTATTTAAATCAATAGTTCGTATGCACTTTATGACAAAAGTTAAAAATTCTATTGTTCTTACTCACAAAGAATAATTTTTTATCCCAGATAAATATCAATCAAACCATCCGGCAATTCCACTATTATTTCCTTTTGCGCCACACTGATGGAAATGATGGTGTGTTCCAATAACGGAATAAGCAACTCCTTTTCCTGATAAATTACCGAAGCAAGTACTTGTCCGGGTGTTTCAAATAAATCTTCAATTACACCTAACTTTCCGAGTTTTTTGTCAATAATCAAAAATCCGACAAAATCTTCCGTAACATTTTTGGGTTTTAGTTTTTTAAATATTCCCGGCTCAATGAATACACTTTTATTCAACAATTCACGCGCGGCTTCAACAGAATCCACTTCATCAAACCTGATCAATACTTCGGAATGATCCACCACTTTTTTTTCCTCAATAAAAAATGGGATATAACTTTCTCGGTTTATTTCAATAAATACATGATCTAAGTCCTTGAAAATATTTTTCCCTTCAAAAATATGCTTTAGGATTATTTTCCCATTCAGTCCATGTGTATTTTGTATTTTTCCTATTTTAGAGTACTCCATAATCAGTAATTTTGCAGCAAAGATATAATTTGGAAACTGTTATAGAGGAATTACTTAACTTGCAACCGGATTTTTAACGAATACCGCTAGATTAAAGATGGAATCAACGAACTTGTTTCTAAGTGAATTGGGGAAAAAGTTCAGCTCATTTGTGAGAGAAAAACAATAATACTACAATAGAACAATACATGTCGAAAGCTTCGAAATTTTTATGGAAGTTATTTTTTGCGGGAATAATCTGTTTTGGCTTACTCATTGTAGCCATCAATTTTGGGTTATTGGGTTATATGCCTTCCATCCGTGAATTAGAAAATCCCAGCAGTGCTGTAGCATCAGAGGTATATGCAATCGACGGATCGCTCTTGGGCAAATATTACATCCAAAACAGAACGCCATCAAAGTATGAAGAAATTTCCCCCAATGTGCTCAACGCTTTAATCGCAACGGAAGATGCGCGATTTAAAGAACATTCAGGAATTGATGGCGTAGCTGTCTTAAGAGCTGTTTTATTGTTGGGTAAAAAAGGGGGCGGAAGTACTTTGACCCAACAATTAGCTAAAAATTTATTCCCACGGCAAAGTCAGAATATCATCACCATGCCCATTATCAAATTAAAAGAATGGATAATGGCGATAAAATTGGAAAAGAACCTTACCAAAGAAGAAATCATCACTTTATACCTCAATACGGTACCATTTGGCGATAATACTTATGGTATCCGAAATGCTTCCATTACTTTTTTCGGGATTACGCCAGATAAATTAAGTGTGGATCAAGCGGCGGTCTTGGTTGGTATGTTGAAAGGAAACACACTATATAATCCACGCAGAAACCCCGAAAATTCACTTGCAAGAAGAAATGTGGTCATCGATCAACTGGAAAAATACGATTACATTTCCAGTTCCGAGGCCCTTAAATATCAGCAAAAACCATTGATTTTAAATTATCAGGTGCAGAATAACCATCAAGGATTGGCGCCTTATTTCCGTCAGGTTGTAGAGCAGGAAGTAAAAAAATGGTGTAAGCAGCATCAAAAAGAAAATGGTGAAGAATACAATCTTTATAAAGATGGGTTAAAGATATATACGACCTTGGATCCTCGTCTTCAAAGATATGCAGAGGAAGCAGTAGATCAGCATTTAAAAAGTCTGCAAGCCGCGTTTTCATCACAACCAAAAATAAAAAATGGCACTATCTGGCAATCCGGTCAGCCTAAACAAATATTGAACAGCATCATGGAAAGATCCGATCGTTATCTTATCTTGAAAGAAAGCGGCTTTAGCGAAAAGGAAATCCTTAAAAATTTCAATACGCCTACACAAATGCGCGTATTTACATGGAGCAACAAAAAACATGAAATGGATACCATTATGTCGCCTCTGGATTCCATTAAGTATATGCGTGCTTTCCTGCAAACAGGATTCATGGCAATGGATCCATATACGGGAGAAGTAAAAGCCTGGGTTGGCGGAATACAACATGATTATTTCCAATACGACCATGTCAACATCGGCACAAAGCGGCAAGTGGGTTCCACTATAAAACCCCTGCTCTATTGCCTTGCAGTGGATAATGGTTATTCGCCATGCAGCAGCGTAAACACCACGCCTCAATTATTCGATGGTCAAAAAAGACCCTATGATGCCGGTGGTTCAAAATCCGGTTCAATGCCGATGAGTAAAGCATTGGCGCTTTCCATCAACAATGCCTCTTTGTTTTTATTGAATCAGGTAGGCATTGCTCCATTTGTAAATTTTATCCATAAAACAGGGATAAGCAGCAATATTGAAGAAGTGCCGTCCATAGCTTTGGGTGTTTCCGACATTTCAGTATATGAAATGCTCTGGGCTTATACCATGTTTCCGAACCGCGGCATCAATACCAAGCCTTTATATATCTTAAAAATAGAAGACAAAAATGGCAATGTGCTTCAAAACTACACTCCTATTCAAAAAGAAATCATCAATGAAAATACGGCATTTAAAATGGTAAGGATGATGCAGGGGGTTACGGATTATGGCACAGCAAAAAGATTAAGGTATACATATGGCTTAAATGGCGACATGGCAGGCAAAACAGGTACAACCAACAATCAGTCAGATGCATGGTTTATCGGTTATACGCCTCAATTGTTGGCCGGTGTCTGGGTCGGTTGCGATGATCGTTTTTTAAGATTCAGCAGCATGGGCCAAGGACAAGGAGCAGCGGCGGCATTGCCGATCTGGGCTTATTTCATGAAAAAAGCCCAGGCTGACCCTAAAACGGGAATCAAGGATTCAGAAAAATTCATAGCACCGGAGAACTTTCAAAATTGTGACTCGTATGGCGTTCATGTGGGTGACGACACAGATGATTATGAAGATATCCCGCCTAACATCGATTCCACAGGAAGACAGTTGCCTAAACAGCAAAAATCGGAACCTATGGAAGAAGTGCCGCCGGCTGAATGGAAATAGCCAAAGAATAATCCTTACAAAAAATACAAATTACCTATGAGTAAATTTTCAAACCACAACTTCGCTGGCCAAAAAGCTTTGATCCGGGTGGATTTCAATGTACCCATTAAAAATGGGGAAATCACCGATGCCACGCGAATAATCGCCGCATTGCCAACCATACAAAAAGTATTGAACGATGGTGGAAGTGTTATATTAATGAGCCATTGGGGCCGGCCAATCAAGGATATGGCTAAAAAGCCGGAACTGACCAAAGCTGATTTCTCCTTGAAAAAAATCGTGGGCAAGCTTTCTGAATTATTAGATCAGGATATTGCTTTTGCAGAAGACTGCATCAGTGAAGCAACTTTGGAAAAAGCAAAAAGCTTACAACCGGGTTCGGTTTTATTGTTGGAAAACCTTCGCTTTCATAAAGAAGAGGAAAAAGGTGATCCTGATTTTGCAAAACACCTCGCAGCATTAGGTGATGTTTTTGTAAATGATGCTTTTGGAACAGCTCATCGGGCACATGCCTCCACTGCCGTAATCGCCCAGTTTTTTCCAAAAGAGAAAAAAATGTTTGGCCTTTTAATGGAAAATGAAGTGCGGGCGGCTGAAAAAGTATTGCATAATTCCGAAAATCCATTTACAGCTATCATTGGCGGCGCAAAAGTTTCAGATAAAATATTAATCATAGAAAACCTTTTGGAGAAAGCAACCGATATTATTATTGGTGGAGGAATGGCTTATACTTTCTTCAAAGCAGAAGGTGGGAAGATCGGTAATTCTTTATGTGAAGATGATCGTTTGGAAATGGCAAAAGAACTCCTGCAAAAAGCAAAAGAAAAAAATGTAAATATTCACTTACCTGAAGATAGTGTCATTGCCAATAAATTTGCGGAAGATGCACAAACCAAAAATGGTGACAATACTTCAATTCCTGATGGATGGATGGGCTTGGATATTGGACCAAAAGCGATTGAATCTTTTAAAAACGTGATTTTAAAATCCAAAACAATATTATGGAACGGGCCTATGGGCGTTTTTGAAATGGAAAAATTTCAGGCCGGAACCAAAGCAATCGCCGAAGCCATCAAAGACGCTACGCAAAATGGTGCATATAGTTTAGTCGGCGGTGGCGACAGTGTTGCAGCGGTCAATAAATTTGGATACAATAAAGAAGTCAGTTATGTTTCTACCGGCGGTGGTGCATTATTGGAGTATTTTGAAGGGAAAGAACTGCCGGGAATTGCTGCAATAAATAAAGACTGATGCTGCATGTTTTTGGTTTTTTGTAGAGAAAAGACATGCCTTTTCTCTACAAAAAACCAATAGGATATGTGGAATAATTTGTTTTCTTTGCATTTGATATCGTCACTTGCGTATGGAACACAAGGGAGTAAATACTTCCAAATTTCTAGTAAGTCTCAAATAACCCTAAAAGAATATTTCATTTAATAAACGACAAAGGAGTTGGTAAGCTGATTACCCACTCGATCAATTGCTTTTAAATAATAAACTCCCGGGCGTAAATTGAGGTTGAGCTTCATTTTGGTCTTATTTTCTGGAGTTACGCCTTCAAAAAATCGAATCCCATTGACATTTGTAATAACTATGGAACTTTCTTTTCTGAAATAATCTTCGGTTATATTCAATTCAAAATTGCCATTATTGGGATTGGGGACTATAGAAATGAAGTTTTTATGCCCTTCATCCATATTTAAAATGCAACCAATTCCATTAATGCCTTACTCCTTTAAATTTTTCTTGAATTGTCCTATTAGAAAAAGCAATAAGGAAAGGAACATCAGTAGCGTTACCCACAACAAATATTTAGGTATTTTGGGGTAATGAAAAGAAAAATAATATCCGAACGCCTGCAAAAACAATAGAATTTCATTTAAGATCGAAAAAAAGGAAAATAAGAGTAATCCTGATTTAGCAAACATAGAAGTGGCAAATTGAAATTTAAAATGTTGAATCAAATAACCAATTAAGAAAAAACTAACAAAGCAAATAAATATTAAATGTAAGTAACCAATAACCAAGGGTCTAAGGCTAAATGCGACAATCGCTAAATCGGGATGAAGGGAAAGTGCTTGAAAAATTGATTTTACCAATAAAGAAAGTAAGGCTACTCCCCATAAATATTGGGTAATTGGAAAAAGCCGGACAAGAATCAATGTTTTATTTTTCCATATTTCTTTAACCAGGATAATAATTGCTAACAGCTGTGTAACAATTGCAAACCAAGAACATGTATAAACCCAAAATTTGTTAATATATCCTATTAAGGAAAGGGCATATCCGGGTATTAATCCTATTATAAATAAAATAAAAATAAGATTTATGGATTTCGCGTTAAAGTGTATTTTCTTCCGATCCAACCATTGGAAAAACAATGCAAAAACGCCGAAGGAAAACCAACCGTTGTATTGAAAATGTAAATAATAATATCCTGAACCTCTGGTAACTATTGGACTCCCCCTGCCAGTAATAGAGAAATAAGCTAAGGCGTAAGGGCCTAAAGAGGAAATTAATGCAGCTATAATTGCAGCAATAGAAAATCCCTTCACAATCCAGCTGATCTTAACCTTTCGAAGATCAAGAAAGAATTGAACAGCAAACCAATAAAAAGCAAATTGAGATAGCGCAGAAAAAGCAATAGAAAGGACATTATATCCATAAAGGAAAAATGTAACTAACATCCCAAAAGCAGAAAGCTCCATCAACCAAAACTGAATTATATAGGACTGTTTGGATTGCTTATCCTCCGGAACAATATAAACGATAAAGCAACTAAACAATACTAAAGTTATCCATCCCTGAAATACAAAATGACCATGGGCATTCAATACATTTCCTTGGTTAATATCAGGTAATGCATAAATCATTTTGTAACGCATTATTACGCCTAAGATACTGGCAATAAATAAATTGACAAGACATATCACCGACCAGTTTTTATTCAATGTTCTCTTCTCTTTCATGTAAAAGCGATTTTTTGGGGTATCCTTCTTCACAAAGATAACTAAAACAAAAATGCATTTTGTTGCTAAAAATCATTCTTTATAAAAGAAATTAAGCTTATATTTGCGTAAACAAAAACATATATACTTATGAAAAAATTCATCATTCTTGGGATTGTTGCCAGCTTTTTTGCTGCCTGTGGTGGTTCTGAAACAAATCCTAAGCAAACAAGCGAAAATGGAGCGAAATCAGAACCTGCACAAGAACAAACCGTTGCAGAATACGATCCTCATCGGGGAGAAGGAAAATTTGAAAATATTGATTTAGGTTCTTTAGATGCTGCAAAGGCAACTAAAGGAAAAGAAATCTACGAAATGAAATGTCAAAGCTGCCATAAACTCACAGACGAAAGGCTTGTAGGTCCGGGCTGGGCAGGTGTGAGCAAACGCCATACTCCGGCCTGGTTATTAAATTTCATCACTAACCCTGATGCAATGATTGACAAAGATCCTAAGCTTCAGGCACAATTGGAAATCTGCATGGTCCGTATGCCGAATCAAAATGTAAGTGATGATAATGCTTATGAACTTGTAGAGTTTATGCGCCAAAACGACGGAATAAAATAATTACTTATAAAGAACTTTAGTAAATAATATTTCTAATGCGAATTTCAAAATATCAAGGGAACATATCATAATGTCTCAGTGATGTTTTGAAATTCACATATTCTCAGTATTAAGGGTTGTTAAGAAGAGATTTCGCTGGTTCATATCATTGACCAGGCTTTCAATTGTAGTTTCTTCAAACATTTTAAAAAGTTGAATTTTTAAGCTTTTGTATTTTTGATGCAGTGGGCAAGGTTGCATATCTGAACAGTTGGGAAGTCCCAAAACACAATTTAAGATCACCGTATCTCCCCCTATGGCAATAATAATTTTGCTGATCGGCAATTGTTGAGCTTGTTTAGAAATATAATAGCCTCCATTCGCTCCCCTGCTGGCTTTTATTATTTTCCCTCGTTTCGATAATACCTGCAATATTTTTGCAGTGAATGAAAGGGGTGAATCAATATTTTCCGCAATTTCCTTCAAACTTAATTTATGCTCATCCGTACTTTTTTGTGCGATATATATAGTTGCTCTTAGCGCATATTCTGTAGTTTTTGAAAACATATTCTTGAGGATTAAATAGATTCATCGGAAGTAAGTTAAAATATCGTCTTGAAAAATTCAGGGTGGACATACAAACTTAACCACGCCCAATTTTGATAGGATTTGGCATCAGAGACATTTTTTAATAACAATAATGAAGGACTTGTAAAATAGGTAGAATATCCGGCACTCAATTCTACGAATTGATTGACTTTAAATTCGAAACTCAAATCAATTTCTTGACCTAAATTATTACTATAATTTCTATTATTTGTATAAATATCCGATGTGGCAAAAAATAAATGACCATCAACGTTTACTTTTATTTTTGATTGGATATCATATTGTATTTTTAAGAAGTTGTCCATTAAGCCAACATCCTTATATTGGTTACCGGCATAGAAATAATCCATATTCCCATAAAATTTATGACCTGTTCCAAATAGTGTTTGAAAACTATGATTCGTAGCTGAGTTTTTCCCAAAAGTATTGCCACTTAAATAATCAGTACCTACACTAAATTTTAAATCCTTCCTGATCTTGGTACCGATACTTGCAGAAAACAAATAAGCATCCGTATTTTTTTCCGGAATAGATTTGCCGAGTTGATAATATCCTGAGATATTCCCATAGATTTTTGGGTAATTAAAAAAGTAGTTCATTCCTATTGTCTGCAGGTTATTTATGGTATTGCTTATATTTAAAGAATCAGCATTTTGAAATCCAATATTGCTAAGTAAAAAACTCAAATTCGAATAGCTGTCCATATTGTATTTCGCCCATAATGTTTGCATGGTTTTATAACTCTGCGCATCTGTTGTATTATATAAATTCCCCGTGGGATTGTTGGCATTATTATTATAATTTAATGCCTCATAATTTTGATTAAATGCGAAATAAGCGCTGATCTGGTATTTTTTCTTTTCAAAATTAAAAGAAAGGGCATCATGGGATCGTCCACTATTGGTCCAGTTAGAAATCCCGAAAAGCCGTTCATCATCCAGCGCAATAGTTTGTCTTCCTACCTTAGTTCGTAGGTTTTTATATATTTTCAAATCAGCCCAGGCCTCAAAAACAGAAAGTGAATTTCCACTTTTGTCTAATGTTTGCAATGGATTGGCTTGTCCCCAGATATTTACATTTTGAAAGGTGATTTTTGTTTTTAAAAGATCCGTGTAGGCATAATCCAGATTAAGCCTAAGCCGGTTTAAAATCAAGATTGCAGGCTCTTCATTTTTTGAAAGTGGCGTGAAATCCCCATGACGATATTCGAAACGAGACCTTAATTGCCCTGAAAGGGAAAAGGAATTTTCCCTTTCCAAGGGGGCTTCCTGAGCATTTACTTTCAAAGCTGATGAAATGAAGAAAATAGCGTAGAAAAAACAAATTATTTTTCTCATGGTTTTTATTTTAAAAGTTCGTTGATTTGGTCGATTGTCCCTTTGTGATCTGCATTCAGCCCTTCTTTTTGAAATTTCAAAACGCCATCTTTGTCCAGAACGGAAACTAAATTGCTGTGTGAGAAATTACCATCCGAATCTTTCTCAAATTGAATGTTTAGCAATACCGCAATCGTTCTTACAGATTCTTCATCACCATGTAATAAAGTCCAGTTTTTATCCAATCCATTTTTTTCAGCATAGTTTTTCAATTGACTTGGGATATCTCTTTCCGTATCGAAACTGATCAATAAGAAATTGACATGATCGGCGTTTTCTTTTAATTTTTTCTCAATACTTATCATATCGGCAGTCAACCGGGGACAAGCATATCCGCAATTGGTAAAAATCATGCCCACGACAGTCGGTTTCCCTTGAAATGCCGCTAATTTCATAGCCTGGTTATCTTGGTTTGCGAATATGGCCGGTATCTGATAAAGACTCTGATCTGGCAATATTGCTTTTTCGGATTTTGATACTGGCATTTCTTTTTTGCAACATTCTTTTTCCGCTTTTTTGTCTTCCTTATTTTTACAAGACCAAATCGTTAAAGCCATCAGGCTTAAGATGATTAATTTCTTCATTTTTATATATTTTTAGCGCAACGAAAACCTAAGTTTTGAATACAATAATTCCCTTTCAAACTTCCACGGTAACTGAACCTCAGAAATCCTGCATAATCTTTTTTATCTTTTACATCGATGGAACCAGCGGCACAAAAGGCTTTTAGTTCATCCGTATTACTTCCCCGGGAATCGCCAGAAGCTATAAAACTATTAAAATCAAAAGTCCATTCCCAAACTAGCCCATGCATGTCATACAGCCCAAAATTATTTTGATATGTGGTTTTCACATGAGGTAAAACTTTAGGGTTGGGACGGCGGTACCAATCTAATATGTATTCGGTTAAGGAGTTGAATTTGATATTTTTAGGTCCTGAATTCCCCGCATATTCCCATTCTGCGACAGTTGGCAATCGTTTTTCTTTCCATTTAGCATAGGCCTGAGCGGCAAACCAGGAAACATTGACCACGGGTGAATTTAATAAATGTTCTTTTCCTTTCCCAATATTCAAATCTGAATTCCAATGGCTAAGGTAATTTTTATCAGCAAATAACCTATTTACTTTTGATTTTCTCCATGCTGGATTTGCAGTTACAAATTCTATATATTCCGCATTGGTAACGGCATACTCGTCCATTTTAAAGGAAGGGACAATTTTCTGCTGATTATTTATTGTTTTGAAAAACGGGTCATACTTTCCTTGTGGAATAACCAACATCTTTTTCTCTTTAATTATCTGATTGCCCTTTACCTGATTGTTTTGTGCAGAAAGATTATTGAAAAAGAAAAGCGCCATTAATACCAAAACCAAATTTCCGGATTTCTTTAAACTTCGGGAAAGTCCAACCATGTCTAATTTATTTATAAAAAGCAATCGAATTCCATTACTGGAGTATCTTTTAGTACCTTTTAATTTAAAAATAGACATGGTGGCTTTTTTTACTTAAACTCAAAAAACTATTTTTATTTCGATTATTTTCCTTTTTTGAAAACCCCGGGATTTTCTTCGCCTTGTACTTTAATTTGTGCAATTGCGCCTTTATTAAACGCACGATAGATGGAGTGATCCACGATATTCAATACTCCCGGCACTTGTAATTTCATATCTACGATAGCACTTCCACCAGCAGGTATCAAAGTTGTTTGTACATGTCTGTTGACTAAACTACCACCTTCCACATGCACGGCGTCAAAAATTTCACCGATTACATGAAAGGAAGAAACTAAATTGGGACCACCATTCCCAACAAACAAACGAATGGTTTCGCCCACATGAGCCTCTAATGCGTTTTTGCCGGTCGTAGAACGAACCCTGCCATTGAATAGCACATAATCCGCTTGTTCCTTAATGGCTTTTTCTTCGTCGAAGTCCTGAAGTCCTTTTTCTTCAAATTTTCCTTTAGTATAGAAATCGCCTTGCATTAAATAGTATTCGCGATCTACTTTTGGAAGCGGGACAAGTGGCTCTACATAAATAAGGCCATACATACCGTTTGCGATGTGCATTCCAACCGGACCAGTAGCGCAATGGTACACATACAATCCCGGTTGTAAAGCCCTAAATTGGAAATTAGAGCTTTGTCCAGGCGCTGTCATTGTAGCTTCTGCCCCACCACCCGGGCCAGTGACTGCATGTAAGTCGATATTGTGCGGCACTTTACTATCGGGTGCATTTTTTAAGGTAAAGTCCACTAAATCGCCCACTCTTACTCTAATGAATTTTCCAGGCACAGATCCGCCGAAAGTCCAAAAAGTGTAATCGGTGGAGTCAGATATCTTCATTACTTTTTCAATGACTTCCAATTCAACCATTACTTTCTTTGGTGTGTTGTAAGTTAGCGGTTTGGGCATTAAAGGAGCATCGGTCAATTCTGCCGTTACAGTTCCGGTTAATACGGTATCCACCATTTTAAAGGAATAGTCTTCAGATTGTGAATTATTGTTTTGACAAGAAAACAATAAAACAGAAGCGGCAAGTGCGGATAAAAAAAGATGTGAGTTTCGCATATTTATGGGGTTTTAATTGAGCATTTATCTTGAGTTTAGGCTCGAAGAATTATTTCATTTTGTTGTTACAATGCAAAGATAAAACAGAAATAATTAATAACGGACAAAAATATCCGATTTATTTTAAAGCTCAAATCATTTTTACTTTTCTCAAACCAGTATATTTTAATAAATAATTATCCATTATTTAAACTATAACCAAATACTTCATTATCTTTTATTCTTTGTCTGCCAAATATTTTAATACTTAGCATTTTTAATCAAAACTGTCAAAAGAGCCATCCTATTTCCTATTCTTCTATTATTTTACAATCAATGTCAACTTCTCACCCAAATTATTATCAATTTGCGAATTTTGGAACGGTTTATGTACTTAATTATTTAACTTTGCCCAAGTAGCATTTAAAAAAAAAAGCTACTATCTATTTTTTCAATTTTAAAGAGGTATCCAATCAACGAAATGGAAGATTTTTCATACGTTACCAACTCACATCCAGCTTATGTTGAGTCAATTTACAATGACTATTTAATCAATCCCGAATCTGTGGATCCGGAATTGAAAAAGTTTTTTGAAGGTTTCGATTTTGCTATTTCCAAAACTTCAGGAAATGAAGCTAAAGAAAGCAAAGAAGAAGTCAGTGCTGACATGGCAAATGCAACGATGAGCCCTGTCCAACTCCAAACGGAAATCAGTGTTTTCGAACTGATTAGGTGCTTTCGCAAAAGAGGGCATTTAATTGCAACCACCAATCCTATCAGGCCGAGGAAAGACCGAAAAGCTTTTTTGGATTTATCTGATTTTAATTTATCAGAAAAAAATATGGATACCCGATTTTATGCGGGTAAATATATAGGTTTACCTAATGGTACACTTCGGGAAATCCATGAAAAGTTAATCAAAATGTACGCTTCAAATGTGGGTATCCAATATACCTATATGAACCGTGTGGAAGCACATCTTTGGGTTCAAAAACAATTTGAATCCCTTATGATGGAAAGCTTTAGCCTTCCGGAAAAGAAAAGGATTTTAGAAAAATTGAATTACGGCGTCATCTTTGAAAAGTTCTTGGCAACCAAATTCATTGGTCAAAAGAGATTTGGTTTGGAAGGTGGCGAAAGTACGATTCCCGCTTTGGATGCCATGATTAATACTGCTGCAGAAAGTGGCGTACAGGAAGTTGTAATCGGGATGGCACATAGAGGCAGGTTAAATGTTTTAACCAATATCATGCGGAAAACTTATGATCAGATATTTTCTGAATTTGAAGGGAATATGCCGGAAGACATGACTATGGGAACTGGCGATGTAAAATACCATTTAGGATTCCATAGCAATATCACCACCCCTGCCGGAAAACAAGTCAATGTCCAACTTTTGCCAAATCCCTCACATTTAGAAGTCGTAGATCCCTTGGTTTGCGGCTTTTCAAGAGCAAAAGCAGATGTGTTGTACAAAAGTGAATATGATAAAATATTGCCGATTTTAATTCATGGAGATGCTGCCCTAGCCGGTCAGGGAATCATCTATGAACTATTGCAAATGAGCAAACTGCAAGGTTATGGAAACGGCGGCACCATTCATTTCGTCATCAACAACCAAATTGGTTTTACCACTGATTTTGAAGATGCCCGCTCTTCGGACTATTGCACAAGCATTGCCGCAATGGTTCATGCCCCGGTATTGCATGTCAATGGCGATGACCCGGAAGCTGTGGTAAAAGCAGCTATCTTCGCCATTAACTATCGTCAGCAATTCAAGGAAGATATTTTCATTGACATGGTATGCTATCGAAAACATGGTCATAATGAAGGTGACGAACCTAAATTCACACAGCCAAAACTTTATGCTTTAATCGAAAAGCATCCAAACCCAAGAGAAGTATATACAAAATATCTATTGGAACATGGTGAGCCTGAAGCCCAGCAGATGGCGAAGGAAATGGAAGAAAAGTTTTGGAATGAGCTTCAGGCTCGTTTTGACGATGTAAAACAAAAAGCGTTTCCTTACACACTTCAAAAACCAGAAAAATGGTGGCAAGAATTAAGGAAATCAAATAACGGGGATTTCTTAAAATCACCAAATACTTCTATATCGGAAGAAAAAATAAGGGAATTATTTGAAAAAATAACTACTTATCCTGAAAGTTTAAAACCACTAAGGAAAGTAGATAAGCTCTTGAAAGACAAAATAAAATTGCTTCAGGAAGAAAATAAAATTGATTGGGCAACCGCTGAATTATTGGCATATTCCAGTCTTTTGGTAGAAGGCCATGATGTGCGCATGAGCGGCGAGGATGTGAAAAGGGGAACTTTTTCCCATCGTCACGCTACTATTATGGACGAGCAATCAAATGAAGAATATAATCGTTTGGCGCATTTAAAAGAAGGTCAGGGCGATTTTTACATTTACAATTCTTTATTGAGCGAATATGCTGTCCTTGGTTATGAATATGGCTACGCAATGGCGAATCCCAATAATTTAGTATTATGGGAAGCGCAGTTTGGTGATTTTACAAATGGCGGCCAAATCTTAATTGATCAATATTTGGTCAGTGCAGAACAAAAATGGCAAACACAAAATGGATTGGTTCTTCTTTTGCCTCATGGATATGAAGGTGCAGGTCCGGATCACAGCAGTGCACGCATGGAACGCTTCTTGCAACAAGCCGCAGAGAATAATTTCTTTGCCACCAATATCACGACTGCGGCAAATTTCTTCCACGCACTTCGTCGCCAGTTAGCATTACCGTTCCGCATTCCATTGGTGAATTTTGCGCCTAAAGCTAACTTAAGACAGTCTCGGGCTTATTCTCCTGTTGAAGATTTCACGACAGGCGGATTTCAGGAAGTTTTGGATGATCCGTTCATTACAGATGCGTCCAATGTGAAAAGGGTTTTGCTTTGCACAGGCAAAATCTACTTTGACCTCAATGAAAAACAAATCAATGAGAAAAGAGACGATATAGCCATTATCCGCTTAGAGCAAATTGCACCTTTACCACAGCAACAGCTCAATGAATTACACAATAAATACAAATCGGCACAATGGCTTTGGGTACAAGAAGAACCCAGGAATATGGGTGCTGCATCTTACTTAAAAATGAATTTGGAAAAAATAAACATCGGTTACCTAACACGGCAAGCAAGCGCATCTTCCGCAACCGGATATATGCGTATGCATGTTCAGGAACAGAAAATGTTGGTTGACGAAGCGTTTTCTATCTAAGGAAAACAAACGAGGTTATTAAAAAAAGACAGTCTTGAGACTGTCTTTTTTTATGGCTTTTATTTCCCCTTAACGAAATGCGCAAAACCTACAAAGGCCTTTCTGTACTTGAAAATTTGGCAGTAGTGTTTAAGAAAACAGCCTTTTGATAAGTAAAATTACGCCTTCAGCCAGTTTAAAAAATCGGTCATCTTTTCTTTACTTACCAAAATGTCTTCATCGAAGGAGAATTTTAGGGAGACAGAAACTTTTCTGGATAATGTTTGGCTGACTTCTTTAATGGCATCTTTGTTGACGATAAATTGCCTGTTGGCTCTATAAAAATCATTGCCGCATTCTTGCTGGATTTCGTCTAATGACTTATTCACATAATACAGCTTATCGTCAAATGTATATAAATGGCTTACTTCGTTTTTGATAAAGAATAAGGCGATGTCTTTAAACTTAATGGGTATCACTTTATCTTGTTGATACACCAAAATGGAGTTGGAGCTTTTTTGTTGCTTGTTTTGTAGCGCTTCTAATACTTGATTAATCGCATTGTTATCTATATTAAAAGAAGATTTCAGCTTCATGAATTTATCAATGGCTTCTGCAATCATGCTTTCGTTAAACGGTTTCAGGATATAATGAATGCCGTTGGTATTAAAGGCCGAAAGCGCATACTCATCATAAGCAGTGCAGAAGATAATGGGGACATTGATATTTACTTGTCTATAAATTTCAAAACTAAGTCCATCCCCTAATTGAATATCGCTGAAGATAAGCTGGGGCAAAGGAGCTGTCCTGAAGTACTGAACTGCTTCTTTTACGGAGCTCAATATTTTAATGACACGGGCATCGGGCCTCACTTGCTGGATAATATCCTTTAAATCCTCAGCAGTTATATGCTCATCCTCTATAATAACAATATCCATATTACAATATCTTTAAGCTTACGGAATAATATCCATTTTTAATTTTAATAGTCGGGCTTTCGCCTGATAGCAGTTTATATCGTTCTTTCAGCATACTGTGTCCATTGCCGGTAGAAACCTCGTTTTGTTGTTTGGGCTGTAAATTATTAATCACCTTTATGTATTGGCAATCCCTTTCTATTTGTATGCGCAATGGATTTTCATTTGTCAATTCATTATGCTTGATTGCGTTTTCCAATAAAGGTTGGAGGGAGAAAAATGGGAGCTTCATTTGTAAAACTTTATCGTCCGGATCAATTTTCACTTCATATTGCAAGGCTGTGCCAAACCTGATCTTTTGCATTTCCATATAATCACTGCATACTTTTAATTCTTCTTTTATAGAGGCAATGCCGCTGGTATTTTTAGAAATCGAAACTCTTAAAAAATCTGAAAGCCTCAGTAGATAAGCCTCTGCACTTTTAGGCTCTTTACGGATGAGTGATTTCAGGATGTTCAATGCATTAAATAAAAAATGAGGTTGTATTTGTTGTTGTAATAATTGGTTTGCCGCTTCTGAATTGGAGGCTTTCAATTTGATCAATTCCAATTGTATCCTGTTTTTTTCATACTGGTGCAAAACAAAATTTTGAATCAAAAATACAAATGAATAAACGATTAAATTGGCATACGGAATAAACACAATCCACTTCCAGCCTGTTAATTGATTCTGGTTACTGTAAGGTAAAATCCCGTTTTCCTGTAGTTTTAAAATACAGAAATTATGAATGAAAAAAAAGACCAAACTACAGAAATAGCCCAACACAAAGGTTTTTTTCCAAATCCGTTCCGAATTACTGGACCTTTTTTTATCAAAATAGTATAGGAATATGGTATTGATACAAAAGATAAAAATAAACAAAGTACTTAATGTCACGGCCTTGTATGCCAGGTCCTTTACATTAAAATCCTGCAAAGATGAAATCATCAATGTCCCTACAAAAAAACAAAGAAAAAGCTTCCCACTCTCTCGGATGAGAATTCTTAAAGGGATTTTGTTCGGTATCTGGTTAGGCATCATTTCGGTTTCTGAGGTTAAAAGTAGTAATTATTTGATGTTTGCATCTATATTATCATGAATAATATAGATTATAAAATAGGAGCAGTCCATTATTTTGTTAATCAAAAATCTCTTTTATTAACCACAAAGACACAAAGGTCTGCACTAAGTGCACAAAGTCTTTGTGAACTTAGTGCAGACCTTTGTGTCTTTGTGGTTTTTTCAATTCAATAACGTTTTAGAAGTAGCTTGGACTTTAAAATAAACACTATTGCTACCATTTTGCAACAATAACAATAGTGTTTTTCATCCTTGAGATTCAGTTATTGTCTTTAAAAAACTTCTTCATAAACTTCCAAAGGCACTTTCTGTACATCCAGTTTTTCCTTCATTAATTTTTCGTAATTGGGTTTCTTTCCTTTTCCAAAACGATTTCCTATGCTGTCAAATATGGAATATACAACAGGTACAATGATTAAGGTCAAAAATAACGATGACAATAAACCTCCAATGATGACCATTGCCAATCCGCGGTTCATGTCGGAACCATCTCCTTGTGCCATTGCAATAGGCATCATACCGATAACCATTGCAATAGTCGTCATTAAGATTGGCCTGAAACGCGCATGGTTGGCGGACATCAGTGCATCATAAGTTGAGGCGCCTTCTGCTTTGCTGTGGTTGGCAAAATCCACCAGCATAATGGCATTTTTGGCAACCAAACCAATCAACATGATAATACCCAATATGGTAAATATATTCAAGGTCTGATTAAACAAGGCCAGGAACAACAAGGCACCGATGAACGAAAGTGGAATGGAAAACAATACAACCAAAGGCGTTGCAAAGTTGTCGTATAATGCAACCATCACAAGGTACACTAATAGTATGGAGGCAATCAAGGCTATCCCTAAAGAGCCAAAGCCTTCTTCCTGATTTTCCATGTTACCGCCCCATGAATAAGACACCCCGGGCTTTCTATCCAATTGTTTGAACTGAGCTTCCCATTCAGCGGCAACCGTTCCAAGCGGTTTTCCAATAACCTGACCTTGAACAGAAACAGAAGGTGACTTATCTCTCCGTTCTAATAATGTAGGACCAGAGCCAAAACCTACATCAGCAAACTGTTCTAATTTAATCGATTGCCCTTGTGTATTTTTGAATTCAAGGTTTTTTACATCATTAATATTTGCTCTTCCTATTTCGTCGTAACGGATATTAATGTCGTATTCCCTGTCGCCGGATGTGAATTTTGCGTCCGTATTACCTGAAAATGCGGTCTGCATGGCCATTCCCACTGTTGCGACATTCAATCCCAATGCGTTCATTTTATCACGGTCCACTTTTACATTAATCTCGGGATTACCGTCTTCTGAAGTTAGTTTTACTTCGGTGGCTCCCGGTACTTTTTTCAATAAATCAGCCGCTTGGTTGGCAAATTCCATCGCATCTTCCTGTGTTGATGCCACAATCGTTAATTGCAAGGGCGCCAATTCCGCACCCATCAAGCCCGTATTTACCGTTTTTAGCTTGGCACCTGCAAATACGCCTTCCATTTCTCTCTTTAGCTTAGCGGCATATACTTTGGTAGGTTCTTTCTCCCTGAAATCATCCTTAACGAAAATGTGGATTTCCGATTTATATTTCGTCCCATTCGTGGACATCATGCCATCTGATGCTTGTCCTACGGTTGTGATGACGCTTTCTATTTCAGGTTTTTTTGAAAGGTATTCTTCTGCTTGCTGTGTCAATAAGTTAGTTTGTTCGATTGATGCATCTTTATTTAACTCAAACTGCAAGTAAAATTCCCCTTTGTCATTTCCGGGGAAAAAGTCGGTACCGATATACCCTTTGCCCAACAGCATCAGGGACGCGAAAAATAGTCCGACCGTCAAGCCTAATGTGATGAGTTTGTGGCTTCTTTTTGCCAAAGACCATTTCAGGATATTGCCAATGCCGGTAGTTAATTTATCCAAACCTCTTTCGAAGGAAGCAATGAATTTCCCGAACAAAGTTTTTGTATTAATGTGCTCCAGTTTTCCGAAACGGGAATATAACCAAGGCACAATAGTAAAGGAAATCAGTAATGAAAATAAAGTGGAAACCATTACCGTAACCGTAAACTGACGCAAAATATCTGAAACCAAACCGGTAGATAAAGAAATAGGCAGGAATACCACCACAATGACTAATGTAATGGCGGTAACCGTAAATCCAATTTCTTTAGCGCCATCATAAGCCGCCCTCACTCTGTTTTTCCCCATTTCCATGTGGCGGTGAATGTTTTCAATTACCACGATGGCATCATCCACAAGAATACCTACAACCAGCGACAAGCCTAAAAGCGTCATTAAGTTGAGCGTATAGCCGAACATGTTTAATGCCACGAATGTTGCAATCAATGAAAGCGGGATCGCAACCATTGTAATGACAGCATTCCTCAAGCTATGGAGGAACAATAACATAACCACGCCTACCAGGACAATAGCCAGGATCAAGTCAAAAATCACATTGTGGGCTGCTTTTAAAGTATATTCAGAGCTGTCATTTGCAATGGTAATGGCAATTCCCTGTGTTTTAAAATCAGATTGCACACTTTCTATGGTCTTTTTTACTTTTTCAGAAACCGCAACCGCATTGGCATCAGACTGCTTAAACACCTGCATTAAGATCGTGTTGGTTTGATCTATACGGGCGATTTTTTCAGCGTCTTTAATACCATCTTGCACATCAGCCACATCGCTCAAACGGATGGAAACACCCGTTGGCGTCGTTATAGGCATATTCCGCATTTCTTCCAAGGATGAAAATTTTCCTGCCAGGCGGATGGTGGTTTGATTATCCCTGGTTTTGATATTCCCTGTCGGAAAATCCATGTTGGAAGCCGCAACCATCTGCTGTACCTGATTAATAGTCAGGCCATAACCTCTTGCTTTTTCCGGATCCACGCTCACTTGGATTTCTCGCTCTTCGCCACCTACCATGTCCACTTTTGCCACGCCGTTAATACGCGCAAAGACGGGTTGTATTTTTTGATCCAAAAGGTCATAGAGTTCTTTCTCGGAAAGTTTGGAGGTTACGGAAAGATTGATAATAGGCACATCATCCAATGAGAATTTATTTAAAGAAGGCGTTTTTGCATCTTCAGGCAAATCATTGATTACGGCATTGATTTTACGCTGTGCATCAGTGAGCAGGAAGTTGACATCTGCATCATTGTTGAGCGTAATCATTACTATGGATACGCTTTCCATCGATTTGGATTCAATTTTCTTTACGCTTTCCAATGAAGAAACCGCATCTTCGATTTTTTTTGTCACCGAATTTTCTACCTCGGAAGGTGCGGCACCGGGATAAACGGTTTGGACAGATATTACATTGACTTCAAATTTTGGCACTAATTCGTAGCCCATATTCATGTAGGAAAAGATACCGCCAAGCGTAAGCAGGATAAACAGTACAATAATTATACTGGGTCTTTTTATCGATATTTCAGCTAATTTCATTCTTAAGATTTAATGAGTTATTATTGGATTATTTTAATTGGCGTTTCGTTCGTCAGGTTGATCTGCCCTGTAGTAATTACGGTTGTCCCAGTTTCGATACCGGAAATGATTTCGACAAAGTTGCCAAAGTTCCTTCCGGCAACTACTTCTTTCAAAATAGCTTTGCCGTCCTGAGCAACAAATATTTGGTTGGAACTGACATTGCCGACGAAAGCCGTTCTTGGCACTACTAATGCATTGCTTAATTGTTCATTCCCAAAAATCGCCGTGCCATACATACCTGCTTTCAAATCGTTGGAACCATTATTCCTGATTTCTAATTCAACTGGGAAATTAAGGCTGGCATCTGCTTTAGGGGCGATGAAAGAAACTGTCCCGGTCCATTGTTGTCCAGGAATTGCCGCACTTTCAACCAATACTTTTTGACCATTTTTGATTGTGCCAATTGTTTTCTCATCAACATTTACTTTCAACTTCAGCGTTGTAATATTGACAATTTCAAATAACTGTTGACCGGGATTTACATAAGACCCCGGTTCGATATTTCGGGTATTTACAACACCTGAAAAGGATGCTTTGATGTTTACATCGGTTGCATTCAACTGCGCACTGCGTAAATTATTTTTTGCATTCTCCAATTGTAATTTCACTTGATCCAATTGCTGTTTGGTAACACCACCGGAGGAAAAGGCATTCTCAAATCTCGCAACTTCAGCAATTGCGTTATTATAAACCGCTTGGGCATTGGAAACGGCAACATTTTGTTTGTCTCCTTTTATAATGGCCAAAGTTTGACCAGCACTTACCCGAGCACCCTCTTGCACCAACACACGAACCACGCTTCCTGAAGTTTCGGCTGAAATCATGACTTCTTGTTGTGGGACAAACACGCCATTTGTCGTGTATTGAATATTCAAGTCTTCATAGCCGGCATCAGCTACACGAACTGTCACTCCAGTGTTTTTTTGTGCTACAACGGCAGTCTGTGCTTCATTTTTTGCTTTATTTTTATTGAGCACATAAAAGATGCCGACTAATGCTGCGATGGTGATGACACTGGTTATAATTATTTTTTTCATCTTATATTATTGAATTGGTGTTTGTTGATTGTTTTAGTTTGCGTAAAATGTTTTTAATTCGCCATTTGCTTTTTTCAGCTGCACTTCGGCTAATTTATAATCCAGTAAGGCATTGGTATGATTGTTTTGGGCATCTGCATAAGAAGTTTCCGCATCCAATAAATCCGTCAGTGGGGCCAAACCATTTGTATAATTATTCTCCACATTTTCCAGTACCCGTTTTGCCAATTCCATATTTGATTTTTGGTTGGATAAAGTGATGATTGAATTTTTGATTTGTGTATAAGCATTTTCCACTGCTAAATCCAATGCTAATTTGGTATCTTTCAGGTCAGCCTCAAATTTGTCAATTTCTATTTGTGCCTGGCGAACTTTCGACCTCACTGCAAAACCGTTGAAAATGGGCACTCTCAGATTCAAGGAAATGCCTGAGAAATCAGAACCACTTACTCCTGCATCCTTACCTGCAAAATAAGGGAAACCGTCGCCCATGCTTAAATAACCATAGTTGGCTGACAATACCAGGCTCGGATAACGGCTTGCTTCTGTCGCTTTTTTGTTTAAGCGTAAAAGTTGCCCTTGCGTTTCTAATAACCTGATTTCTGTACGATTATTGATGTCAAATTCATTCTTTGAAAATACTGCATTAGCGGCTTCAAATGTATTTTCAGGAAAGCTGATTTCAGTTGCTATTTCCATACCGATAAGATATTTAAGCGCATTTTCCTGAAGTTTTAATGCATTATCCAATTGGATTTTGGAACTGCTCAGATTATTCAGCGTTACCGTAATACGGTCCAGGTCTATTTTTTTTGCCAAGCCATTTTCTTCCAGGCTTGCAATTACATTGCGCACACGCGTTGTATTTTCAAGCGTGCGGTTCATGGTCGTAATTTGGGATTTTGTCTTAAAAACCTCGTAATAACTATTGGCAACTTTTTCAACAATTTGCTCTTCCGTTAATTCAGCATTAATTACATAGAATTCTTTAGTTGACTTGGCAGCTTTCAATCCTTGAAATATGGACATGTTGAATATTTGCTGATCCAATTGCAGGGTACCTGTGGACTGCCATGGCGTACCCATTTTAATCACAGATGTTTGTCCGCCCAAGTCCAAGGCCATTTGCTGCAATTTGGGGTTATAGGTCAGGCCGCCTTGTGCGTTGATTTGCGGCAAGACACCGGCCCGAACTTCTGAAATCAAATTTTCACTGTTTTCAATATCAAGTCCGGCTTTTACTGCTTCTGCTTTATTTTTTAATGCATAGTTGACCGCTTCGCTGAGCGTTAGCACTGTTTGTGCAGAAGCCATCCCAAAACTTAATAGCATAATTGCTAAGAAAGAGATTTTTTTCTTCATTTGATTGATTGTTTTCAAGTTATCCGTATTTGTTTTTGTGGGTAAAAATTATTGTGTAAAAAATTAATCTTCTACGATTTCAAATTCCGCATCTTTTGTCCTGTCTTTAAAAAATTGTTTAAAAGATTGCAGTTTATGGTTGGTGTTTCTCAGTGCAAATGAAATGGCGATACAAACAAAACCAAGGATTAAAAACGGGATCCCGGAAAGCGTAACCATTAAGCCACTCAATAATTGAGGACGGTTCCAGATGAATAACGAAACAAGGATTAACAGGATGCTATACGGCCATTGAAACGATCCTGCCTGCTTACCGATTCTATCTGATTTGGATTGCAAAAGGATATTGCTAATCGCTTTTATCATTAAGAGTATAGCTATAAAAGTATTGAGGTAAGCAAAGGACAAAAGGGGATTAAATATTAAAATAATGCCACCAATCACAACAAATACGGAAGTGCTTATTTGAATTAGGAAATAGTTGGTTCGTTTCCTGTTTTTTAAAATTTTCCTGCATTCCCTGATCCCAAAAAATAAAACAGCAATACCAAAGCCAAACATTAAAAAGGAAATACTTAAAGCCGGATTACTAAAAATAATCAGCGCAAATAAAATTGACAATATCCCCATTACCAATGGGAGATACCAATTAGTTAATAATTTTCTTATTGTATTCATACCTGTGTCCCTGTTTATTGTAGTTTAAAAATCGCAATACCTATTGTGATATGCCGGGCAAAATTGAGACCGTTACGCAAAAAGAAAAAGTGCAGGAAGGTTAAAACGGACAAATTAAAGGGTGAAGCGTTTTGCGTGTTTTTGAGGAAAAAGGCGGATTTATTTCAAGGCGCATTTTGTCCGTTTCGACTATTTAGCGATTAAGCTAAGGATGGAATGCGCATAGCTTTGCCTTCACAAATCAAAACTGTTTTGATTTTTAAAAGTACATCTAATAATTTTTAAACTAAAACAAAATGAAAAAGCTCGTATTAATAGCAGCAGCAGTTGCTATCGGACACACAGGATTCTCCCAAATCAGTATTGATCCTGAAATTGGCATGAATATTTCAAATAATCGCTTAAAGATCAGCGGTAATGACGCGGAATCATTTGATTCGAAAATAGGCATCAGTGCGGGTGTTGGCGTAACTCTTGGCCTAACAAAAAATGTATATTTACGGCCTGGTATTTATTATCAAGATTTAGGTAGCAAAACAGAAGGTTTCGGTACAGCAAGCACTATCAATTATCATTACTTGAGGGTGCCGGTAAACATTGGATATAATTACAAAATTTCCAACAGTGCAGGGAGCGTTTTTGTAGAGGCAGGTCCCTATGTTGGCTATGCTTTAGCCGGTCAATCAAAAACGGAAGTTTTGGGTATTGAGACAAAGACGGATATTGAATTTGGAGATGGAATTGCTGAATCCAAAGCATTTGACTGGGGGTTTAATTTCGGATTAGGTTACGAGAGTCCTTGGGGTGTTTATGTGAAAGGAGGATACGGGTTAGGTTTGGGTAATTTATCCAATATTGATGATGTAAAATTAAGCCACAGGCATTTCAATATCGCTTTAGGGTATAAAATCAAGCTTTAAGTTTCGTTAGATTGATGAAGAATAAGGTCGGTGATTTCACCGGCGCCTTATTTCATTATAGTTAATTTTCATTCATTACCATAAGGGTAGATTGGTTTTCGTATGGAATCGCAATGCTGTCTTTTCAATTTATAACTGGATATGATTGCATTCAGAAAGGATATGATTGTCCACACGATTACCAGATTTGGGATAGGCAAAACAAACGATAGCCTAACTTTGTGTATCGCTAAATATCACATATTCGCTAATTGCCACTACCTATAGTTCAGGAGGAGTATTTCCAATTATTAAATCAATTGAGTTACTATCACTACTGTTTGCTGGGGAAACCCAAGGATTATTTTGTTTTAAAACTGGAAGTGAAAAATGTTGCCGGATTGGTCAGGAAAGCGATTCAGCTGGGATTAATCAATTGACAAAGCAAACTATCAATCTTCCCAAGCCCAAAAAACCCTCCAACAAATGAATGCTGAAGGGCTTGAATGAATATGGCGGCTACCTACTCTCCCGGAGTTAACCAGTACCATCGGCCATGAGGGGCTTAACTGCTCTG
>Ga0160467_100130_pt1 | contig 106056 bp, 88 predicted proteins | sample HID1972I_E11MG_FD_108221 | JGI IMG/M metagenome (GOLD analysis project Ga0160467, IMG submission 108221) | Enriched pill bug-associated microbial communities from UW Madison campus, WI, USA - HID1972I_E11 MG | ecosystem: Host-associated > Arthropoda: Insects > Digestive system > Unclassified ... | reverse complement strand
CCGGCGGATCACCGCAGCAGCCGAACTGCTCAAACCGAATTCGGTGGATGCCCGGATGCTTCCTTTTGTCTGTTTGATCTTACCCGGTTTCCCCTGAACGATGTTCTTGCCCCGGTACATGCGGTACACTACGGGACCTGCCGTTCCGCGTATCCTTCCTTTGTTGTCGATATGAGCCATATTGATAAGATTTAGGAAAGCAATGTAGAAAAAGCAGCAGATAAAAAACTGGAAATCTGAAATTTAGAAGAAAAATAAATTGCGAAAAAACGTCACCTTGAATAAACAATTAAAGGGTTTTCTGCACAACCTGATCTATATGATGCCCATAACAGACCGGGATAAAACAGTGATGAATCCGATTTTCTAGCTTTTAAGTCGGACTCATCAAGGCTGCAAGACTTCATCTATACGCCCGCATATAAAGTCAAACCTTAACCGATTATTTACGGATTCACCATCTGAATACCTTAACCACAAACCATTTTTAGCTATTTTTGTATAAATTTCGAAAAGAGATACACAGAAAAGCGTTTACATGAAACCAGGGGATAAAGTTATTTGCATCAATGCGCTTATAGACGCAGATAAAAAAGAGGAGATCAGTCGTGATTTCGAAATTTGGGTTACTAAAGACAAGGAATACACCATTAGGGAGATACTGGACAACAATGGCATTGTTACAGGAGTCCTTCTTGAGGAAATCTACAATCTGCCCAAGTTTTTTAAGCTCATCAACAAGTATCAGGAACCAGCCTTTGCTATCTGGCGATTCCGAAAACTCAATTATGCCACCTCAACAGCGGCTGAAGAACATGAGGAAGAACTTGTCGAAGTGGGGATTGAGCCTAAAAAAAAGAAAAAGAAACACTGAAACAATCCTAAGCTTTGGGCGATGGTAGCCCAATATTATTTTGATATTGCGTAAGCTGAGTGGCCATTCCTTTGAATATGAACAAATGAAATGGCCACATAGCATACCAGTACAATCGACCCCATAGTCCTCGCGGACGAAAAGTTGCAGTCTGAATCAATGTCTTTCCTGACCTGCCCGACTGATCAATGCAGAACTCCAGCCAAGCTTCGCCTGGAAGTCTCATCTCGGCATAGAGCAACAACCGTTTCTTTTCTTTGTCGGCGAGTAACACCCTCCAGAAATCCAATGCATCACCCGCAATGAGGCTGTCCTGGTTCCTTCTACCTCTTCTCATACCTACACCGCCAGCAACTTTGTCGGCAAAACCCCTTAGCTTCCATAAGAAGTTCAGATAGTACCAACCGCGGTTACCCCCAATTCCCCAAATATTTTCCAGTACTTCGTCCGGACTTCTGTTAAAGGATATCTTTACCTGCGAGCTGAGCGTTCCATTTTGTGGGACCTTGATCTGATCCATAAAAGTCGTTTCAAGGTATCCCCGGTTGAGGGCGTCTTTCCAGCTGCTGACAATTGAATGCTGTTCGATCTTGACGAAGGCCAGTTTTAGCGACTCTCTATAGCTAAAGCATTTCCCGGGAACTATGCTCTTGATATCATCGTTTTGGCAGACCACCTCATTTTTCATACTTTCCACTAAAGATCTGGCCAGTGAAAAAGGAACGGAAGTAACGAAATTAAGCCAATAGGATGACAGCTTGGGCGTCAGAAAAGGGACGTTTATTATGTAGCGGTTCAGATTTCGGGACGCAGCATATTCCAGAAGCATCTGCTGGTAGGTCAGAACATCCGGCCCCCCAATATCGAAAGTTTTATCATAAGCAGCGTCTTTTAAGAGTACACCGCTCAGATAGCGAAGCACATCACGTATGCCGATAGGCTGACAGCGGATCCTTACCCATCTGGGGGCAATCATGACCGGCAGCTTTTCTACCAGATCCCGGATTATTTCGAATGAGGCACTGCCTGATCCAATGATAATCGCTGCTCTTAAGATTGTGCAGGGAATATTGCTTTGCTTCAAAACGTCTTCCACAGCTAGCCGCGATGAAAGATGCTTCGACAGTTGGGAATCATTTACGATGCCCGTCAGATAAATGATCTGTTTGCAGCTGTCGCACTTCGAGAGGGCACTTGTAAAGTTTCCGGCGGTTTTCTTCTCCGAATCAGAAAAATCGACTTTGGGCGAAGACATAGAATGAACGAGATAATAAGCTGCATCAATATCCACAGGAATCTGATCTAGCCCATTTCCCGTTATCAGATCGGCTTCGATGATCATGACTTTCTCAGGATATTCGATTTTCTTTATAAAACGTCGCTTATCGCGAACCATGCATACGATGTCATGACCTTCCTCCAATAGTACGGGAAGTAGACGAGTACCGATATAGCCATTTGCACCTGTAAGTAGAATTTTCATCGTTTGTATGATTCAGACAGTGACAACAATAAGTTACGTGTATTGTTAGTATGGTAATAAACAGGGTTATGATAAAAATATGTACTGTCTGAAACGGATATTTAATACATTTGGAAATTCAAACAAAGCAAACTCATGAAATCTCTATTAAAAAAAGTACTGTACACGTTCTTGTTAATCGCCTCTTCAGCATATAGTTCATTCGCAGTCAATGTGGTGGACAGTGATTTAAGCAATACTGCAGGTTCCAACCGAGGACATGAAAATTTAACCATATATGTATTTATTATAATATTCCTTATTCTGGCTGCTACAGCACCTTTTTATGATAAAAAAGGGAACAAATAAGGGCTGAAAAATATTTAAAAATATTTTCACTTTTTTGAAACTATTAGCCGGTTTCGTCGTTAAAGTAAGTGATAAGGTTTAGGTGCCCTTGCTATACTCATTATAGCAGGGGCTTTTTTTATCATTACAAACCGCTTGAATATAGTAGTCCGCCTGCAATCAAAGCGGCAAAAAACGTATTTAGAAAGTTTACGGCATCGTTACCTATAAGGTGCTTCCGTTCGAGGGTAGCGCCAAGTACAGAATCAAAGAGATTTCCTGCCATACCTGCTACCAACACAACCGCCACCAACTGTGTCCATCCTGCAAAACAGGCGAATATAAAAGCTATTGCAGCACTTCCTGCTAGTCCGGCCAGCGATCCTTCCAAACTTATGACCCCGTTTTCTCCCCTTATATCTTTCTGCCATGTGAGAACATGATAGAAGCGACGACCATAAACGTTTCCCAGTTCTGACGAAAGGGTGTCTGAAGTCGTAGAGGCAAAGGCTGCGGCAATGAGCACCGTGCATAACTCGCGTTGTGCCGGGAAGCACAAGGCGATGAGTGCAGCTACCGCTGGTATCCCGGCGTTGGCCAATACCTGCGATGCGACCCGTTGCCCCTTATCAGCTTCTGCGAGTCCCATGCCCACTTTAAGCTGATGCCTCCAGGCGCTCGCACCGGTTCCCAGAACGAAGAAAGTCGCCATCATGATCACCCCTGCATATTCTGAACCCAAATAGAGAATATAGGCAAGGAGTCCGCCGCATACCGATCCCCATACCGTTAACTTCCTATGATATACACTGAGAAACATACCGGCACAAAGACATGCAATCAGAGAAAGATGGGATGCATTCATAATGCTAAATATAGGTGTATGATACTGGCGCGCTCATTGTTTGAGCAAAAAGTTACAGTATATGTATAAACTATTTCTTATTTTGAGGCGTTAACTAATAACCGTGTAAACCTTAAGAAAGCTCAAATATGGAGGATAATCTGATCGTCAACTTAAGACCCCTATTAATCCACAGCTTAAATGAGACTGGATTTTATGATCAGGCAATTGATCTGGTAAGGGTACCTGCGTTGAAATCGGCGTTTGCAAAGTACCTTTGGATGCGAGGGGAACACATAGTAGGTATACGTTCCTTTCTCGTTCGTGCCAACTGCAAAGTTAGTGAATTTAACTTTGCAAACTGCCCTGACCCGGCAGCCTGGGAAGCCTTCCGACAGACTATTAATAAGCACGATAGTGACGCATTATTACGCTGGGGACTGCAGAAAGGCAACCTCACTCTTCGTAAGTATGAATCAACACTATCCAACGCAAGCGAAAACAAGCATCTTCGTGGTATGCTGGACCATCACATGAAAGATATCCGCAACTCCCTTGACAACCTTTCTGCATTGAAGCTTAGCTTTCGCTAAATTTCCCAATTCGCTGCTCATGATTAGCGTTTCTTGCTGAAGTTTTTTTTCTTTGTAAAACAAGTGCGTTAAATTTACATTGTGTTGTTATACTTGTAAAATAACGCAGATTACAAAAGAAATACTTAAATCTTAATAACTATGCAGGAATTAGAGCCTTCTGTTCTAAACAAAATTAATGAATGGCTTGAGGGAAGCTATGATGCTGATACCCGCCAACAGATTCAACAACTACTTGACGAAAAAGCGTTTACTGAACTGACCGACTCGTTTTACAAGGATCTGCAGTTTGGTACGGGCGGACTTCGTGGAACTATGGGTCCGGGCTCCAACCGCATTAACAAATACACGATAGGAAAAACCACACAGGGATTAGCAAACTATCTTAAGAAGACATATCCTTCTGAAAAAATTAAGGTGGCGATTGCGCATGATAGTCGCAATAAATCGGATTATTTTGCACGTGTGACTGCAGAGGTGTTCTCCGCGAATGGCATTTATGTTTATTTCTTTAAAGAACTTCGCCCCACACCTGAATTGTCTTTTGCGATACGCGAACTGGGATGTAAGAGTGGTGTAATGATCACGGCATCACACAACCCGAAAGAGTACAACGGATATAAGGCTTATGGCGCAGACGGTGGACAGTTTGTGAGTCCGGAAGATGCCAGAGTTTTAGAAGAAGTATTTGCTATTCAAAGCATTGATGAGGTAAAGTTCGACCGTGTTGAGGAAAACATCGAACCGATTGCTGAAGAGATTGACCAGCTTTACCTGGAGAAGATTGCTAAGCTGAGCGTCTCTCCTGATGCTATCGCTCGTCAGAAAGACTTGAAGATCGTCTTCTCTCCTATCCACGGGACAGGAATCACTTTAGTGCCGAAAGCGCTTGAGAAATTTGGCTTTACCAACGTGAATCTGGTTGAAAAGCAGATTCAGCCGGATGGTAACTTCCCTACGGTGATTTATCCGAACCCTGAAGAAAAGGAAGCGCTTACACTTGCTCTTGAAAAAGGCGTGGAAGTGGATGCGGACCTGATCATGGCTACCGACCCTGATGCTGACCGTATCGGAATCGCGGTTAAGAACAATGAGGGCGAATTTATCTTGCTGAACGGGAATCAGACAGGAAGCTTGCTGATTAACTACCTGCTTACGGCATGGGAGCAGAAAGGCTTGTTCACCGGCAAGGAATACATTGTTAAAACGATCGTTACTTCTTACCTGATCGACGAGATTGCTAAGGCGAAGAACGTAGAATGCTACAATACGCTGACGGGCTTCAAATATATCGGTGAGCTGATGACCCGCTTCAAGGATGAAAAAGTATTCATCGGGGGTGGAGAAGAGAGCTACGGGTATCTGATCGGTGATCTGGTACGTGATAAAGATGCTGTTGTATCGGCTGCATTTATCGCTGAGATGACTGCCTATTATAAGGATCAGGGAAGCAGCCTGTATGATACCCTTCTGAATATGTACCTGCAATATGGTTTGTATAAAGAAAAACTGGTATCGGTTACGAAAAAAGGCAAGTCAGGAGCTGAAGAGATTAAAGCGATGATGGAGCGTTTCCGAAATAACCCTCCTGCAACTCTTGGGGGCTCAAAGGTGACTACACTGAAGGATTATGAACTTCGCATATCAACTGATATCGCCAGCGGCAGCAAATCGGATATTGAACTTCCTGAGTCTGATGTGCTTCAGTTCTTTACTGAAGATGGAAGTATTATCTCAGCAAGACCTTCAGGTACGGAACCAAAGATCAAGTTCTACTGTAGTGTTAAAATGACGCTTGCTGATAAAGCGGCTTATGAAGCAGCGAGCAGGGAGCTCGATGCGAAAGTAGATGCGATTATGGCAGATCTGGGAGTGTAGGTTAAACTTTTGTTAATAGTTTAAAGCGGCCATGTTTCATGAGCCGCTTTTGTTTTTTTATACGGTGAGAAATTCTATATTGCAGCAATTAAAATAGAGACCTGAAACTAAAAACGGGGCGTAACCGAAAGACAGAGTAGGAACCTAGATCTTAGTAAATATGAATTATTTTTTTGCTGTTCTGACCAAGTATGCCATTTTCAGCGGTAGAGCTACCCGAAGTGAATTTTGGTATTTTATACTGTTTAGCACGATCATCTCATTGGTTTTAACGATTGTAGACTCTGTATTGGGTATTGCATTCCTTGGCACAATCTATTCTTTAGGTGTATTCCTTCCTTCCATAGCGGTGGCGGTAAGAAGAATGCACGACGTGAACAAGAGCGGCTGGTTTACCAATATCTGGAGATTAAATCCAGTCAGAGACTCTGAAAACGCTCAGGCTGCTTTCTAGTTTAGATTGCTAACACCTTCTCCTCAGTGCCTGAATGTGAATATGTTAACAAATAATAAACATTTGTTTCACATGCTTTTATCTATCTTTATGCTAACACCAAGCAATCGAAAACTTCACTTTATGTAAACTTACTCTTATGACCTGGAAAAAATTTAGTGGTGAAATGATTTCAAACTCTATACATGACGCGGTAGAAAACGCAATTTTACGTGAATACCACCAGGGAAATAAGCTAAAGGTTTGCATTGGAACCGATTCACAGGTGAAAGGATCGGTGACGGACTACGCAACGGTTATTGTGTTCATCCGGGAGAAGAAGGGTGCGTTTATGTTCATTCACCAGGAACGAAGTTCTATTAAAATGAGCATCAAGGAAAGGATGCTGACCGAAGTCCAGAAATCAATAGAGGTGGCCTACTCATTATGTGACCTCCTCGATCTGTACCATGTGGATCTGGAAGTACATGCTGATATTAATACGAACCCCATGTTCAAGTCTAATCAGGCTCTGCACGATGCGATGGGTTATATCCTCAGTATGGGATTCGTCTTTAAGGCGAAACCTGAAGCTTTTGCCAGTTCTGCATGTGCTAATAAAATGGTACACTGAGGAATATCCAGTGTGGATGGGAAAATAATTGATCTTCTGTTAAAAGCTCAGCTTTTCGTACTTTTACGTCATGCTTTCTTATACAGAAGAGAATTATTTAAAAGCACTCTTTCACCTGACGTACGAAATTGAACATTCTAACGAGGCTGGAACAAATCAGCTGGCTTCTTACATGGGGGTCAAGCCTGCCACGGCAACCGACATGTTACGAAAACTGAAGGAAAAGGGCCTTATCGACTACGAGAAGTACGGTAAAATCACCTTATCCGATGATGGGAAAGGCCATGCGCTTGAAGTTTTGCGCAAACACCGGTTGTGGGAAACCTTTCTTTTTCAGAAGCTTGACTTTACCTGGGATGAGGTGCATGAAGTAGCGGAGCAACTTGAGCATATTCATTCTCCGAAACTGATTGATAAGCTTGATAAGTTTCTTGGCTTCCCGGAATATGATCCGCATGGCGACGCCATACCTGATGCTAATGGAAATTTGAAACCTTCATTCAGGAAATCCCTTGCTGAGGTCGAGCCTGGCGGACTTTGTAAGATGGTTGCTGTGCGCGACAATACGGTCGCCTTCCTGCAGTACGTAAGTCAGCTTAACTTAAAGATAGATACACCTATAAAGGTCTTGTCCCGCCAGAGCTATGACGGGACGATTGAAATTTTAATTGATAATCAATTAAATACGGTTTCTCAGAAATTTGCTGAAAACATAATGATTGTTTAGACCTTTGTTAAACAACAGACAGAAAAAATGAACGTCAACATACGTAATAAAAAAGCATACTTTGAATATCATATCCTCGATAAATATGTGGCGGGTATTCAGTTCCTGGGAACGGAAATAAAGTCGGTAAGGGAAGGCAAAGCCAATCTAAATGATGCTTTCTGTGCTTTTCTAGGCGATCAGCTGTTTGTTAGGAACATGCATATTTCGGAGTATTCACATGGTTCATTTTACAACCATGAATCGAAACGTGATCGTGCATTACTCCTGACCAAAAAGGAGCTTAAGAAGCTACGCGATAAAAGTGAGGAAAAGGGCTTTACTATAGTTCCCCTCCAGTTGTTTATCAGCGAACGTGGCTTTGCCAAGCTGGAAATCGGTCTGGCGCAGGGTAAGAAGACCTTCGATAAGCGTGATACGATAAAAGACAGGGAGAGTAAGATTGAGCTCGACAGAGCCATGAAACGTTAAGGTTTCTCTTTTCTACCAAGCCTGATCACCAACTAAGGGGACAAACCGGAACGTGTCGAGCTCGATGCGCTCATAGTCATTCTCGTTGAGACGGATCACGGTGATCATCTTCTGACTCTTCTCATCGCCAACGGGAATAACCATCGTCCCTCCTACTTTCAGCTGTTTCAGCATGATCTCAGGTACAAAGGGTGCGCCTGCCGTTACGAGGATCTTGTCATAGGGAGCATGCTCTGACAGGCCTTTTGATCCATCTCCAAGAAAGAAGTTGGGAAAATAACCCATTTTATTGAGAAAAAGCTTAGAGCGATGGAACAGCTTTTCCTGGCGTTCAATGGTGTACACATTCGCACCCAACTCAAGTAGGATGCAGGTTTGATAGCCTGAACCGGTACCTATTTCGAGCACCTTGTCATTTTTGCGGATATGCAGCAGTTGGGTTTGGTAAGCAACCGTATAAGGTTGGGAGATCGTTTGCCCTTCCCCTATTGGGAAAGCAATATCGCGATACGCCTGGTTCCAGAAGGTCTCGTCAAAGAAATAATGCCTCGGTACTTTTCCTATCGCGTCCAGAACGTTGGTGTCTTCAATCTGCCGCTCTTCCTTAAGGAGTTTTACTAACTTTTTCCTCGCTCCTTTTTCCCGGTAATTATCTACGAACTTATAAGCCATCCTGCGGCAAAAATAAGCTTAATTCGAGAATTTAACTGCATAATTAAACGGGTGGCCGATACTTCATTAGGAATCAAGTGCATAAAATTGCTTACATCCTGTTAAAAGGGGTCGACGTCTACTTGTATGAATGTCCCTTTGTTTTGCTTGTCGGCTTCAAACCCTAAAAGTGCCTGCGCCAGGTATTCTTTTACCTTGGAAACAGGGATGCCCTTGCGTTCGATCTTGATATAAATCGTTTTGATATACAGGTTGCGGATTCTGGAAATCATGGGCTCTTCGGGACCCAAAACCCGTTCTCCAAGCGTTGTACGGATAGCTGCAGCGAAACGCTGTGCAGCTTGTGAGAGCACTTGCTGATCCTTGTGCTTGATATCCAGTCGGATCATTCTGTACAGAGGGGGGTATTTAAAATTTAGTCGCTCCTGGATCTCGGTATTGAAAAGGCTTTCGTAATCGTGACGGATTACCTGATCGATCACACGATGCCTGGTATCGTAGGTCTGAATAATGACCCTACCGGCCTTATCGCGTCTGCCGGCTCTACCTCCTACCTGGGAAAGCAATTGGAAGCCTTTTTCGAAAGCACGGAAATCGGGAAAGCTCAGCAGGCTGTCTGCGTTGATGATACCGATGAGGGTTACGTGACTGAAGTCAAGGCCCTTGGCAACGATCTGCGTCCCAACCAGGATGTCGATGTTCTGCTCTTCAAACTCACTCAGAATATGCTGGAAGCTGTGCTTGGCTCTTGTCGTATCCAGATCCATACGGGCTATCCTTGCTTCTGGGAAGATGTACTTCAGATCGTCTTCGATCTTTTCTGTGCCGAAGCCTTTTGGCTCTATATGAACCGAGCCACAGGCCGGACATGAAGAAAGGACGTCTTGTTTGTATCCGCAGTAATGGCAATGGAGCTGACCGGTGCTCTTGTGGTAGTTCATGCTGACATCGCAATGGATACACTTGGGTATGTATCCACAGGTGCGGCAAATAGACAAAGGGGTATAGCCTCTCCGGTTTTGGAACAGGATGACTTGCTCCTTTTTTTCCAGATTTTCTTTTATAGCGTCAAGAAGGACGCTGGTAAAGTTGGCCTGGATAGTCTTCTTGCTGGTTTCTTCGCTGATGCTGACTACTTTGATCTCGGGCAGACCGGCTTCTCCAAAGCGCTCTGTGAGCTGCACGAAACCGTACTTGGAGGATTTAGCATTGAAGAAGCTCTCCAGTGAGGGTGTGGCTGATCCGAGAAGCACTTTTGCCTGATGAATATGCGCAAGATATATAGCCGTATCACGGGCATGATATCGAGGTGCCGGATCCTGCTGCTTGTAAGACGTTTCATGCTCTTCATCTACGACGATGAGCCCGAGGTTAGTGAAGGGAAGAAATACTGCAGATCGTGCTCCCAGGATAATGCTATATTCATTTTTAAGCACTCTTGACCATACTTCGGCACGCTCATTGTCGCCCATCCTGGAGTGATAGATGCCTATGGCGTTTCCGAAATATTTCTTCAGTCGTTCGATGATCTGGGTGGTGAGGGCTATCTCCGGAAGCAGGTATAATACCTGTTTTCCCCTCTGCAGGTTTTCTTCTATCAGCCGTACATAGAGCTGCGTTTTGCCGGAAGACGTGACACCGTACAACAGGACGACATCCTTTTGCTGGAAGTGATTTCGGATCTCTTCTTCAGCTTTTAGCTGGCTGGAACTCAGCAAGAAATTATCTGATAACTCCAGTTCTTCATGAGAAAGTCGGCTTACCACTTTGCTTTCTAGAACAAAGATCTCTTTATCGAGAAGGGTCTTGATTACGGAGGCGCTGCACCCGCATTCTTCCATGATGTCCTTTCGGAGAACCTCGCTGTTGTTCCGGCTCAGCTTGAGCCAGGCAAGAAAGGCTTCTAGTTGTTTGGGACTCCGCTCGAGCACCTCAAAGAGTGCCTTCTTGCTTCCCTCTTCCTGGTAAATGGGGTTCAGGTGAATGAAGGCCTTCGTCTTGGGTTTATATTTTTCGATGATCTCTTCAGATATATGAATGATCCCCTTGTCGAACAGAGATTTTAGTAGTTTAAAAACGGACTTCTGACCGAGAAGCTTAACGATATCGTTTACCTTCAGCTCCGGCTGGATCTCCAGGGCGTCGATGATCAGATACTCCTTATCATTTAGCTCTGCTTTATCATATTCTGCGTCAGCAATCAGGATGACACGCGTCTCACTGGCAAGCTTGAGTGCTGAAGGCAAAGCTGCCTGCATTACTTCGCCAATGGTGCACATATAATAGGTTGAGATCCATTCCCAGAGTTTTAACTGCTGTGTATTGACGATTGGCTTATCATCCAGGATATCAATCACATATTTAGCTTCATATAAAGAAGGGGCTTTCTCAGATACGGCATAGATCACGGAGGTATAGATACGGCTTTTACCGAACTGTATAACAGCACGCTTTCCAACGCCTATCTGATCATTGAGTACACGGGGAACCCGGTAAGTATAGGTCTTTGATATAGAAAGAGGCAGGATTACCTCTACAAAGTAGGTCTTGAACTCCTCTTCCGCTTCATTGAATTCGAGCATTATTTATTCTTGATTGCTGCCAGTAAAAGGAACACCCATCCAAGGATGAACATGAGCCCGCCTATCGGTGTGATGGGACCAAGGATTCCCGCTTCCAGTCCGGTTACCGCTCTTGTTGATAATAAATAGAGGGAGCCGGAGAATAGTAGGATACCCGCCGTGAAGGAGTAGTAGGCAAATTCAATGAACCGGTCGCGGTAACGAACCATAGTGGAGAGGAACAACAAGGCCAGAGTGTGATAAAAATGATAGCTGACAGCTGTTTTCCAGTTTTCCAGGTCAGAGATGGAGATGAGACTCTTTAGTCCATGAGCTCCGAAAGCTCCAAGGATAACGGCTAAAATTCCGAATAGGGACGCTGTGACAATAATCTTTTTGTTCATACTCAAATCTTAAGGTGCTAAATTAAGGTTAAAGGTAAAATTTATCTAAGTTTGTAAACAGACGATGAAGAAATTAATCATTTTCAGTTCTGTTCTATTAGTCGCGATCATATTCATCGCGGTCAAGTACTTTGCAGAACTTACTGGTAACTCCAATAGCAATACAAAAGTATTAAAATATATACCCTCAGACGCTACACTGGTTGTCAATTTCAGTAATGACGAATCATTTTATGATATCGTGGAAGACTACGAGCTTTTCGGGGAGATCATAGGCGAGCGACGCAGCGCTGAGATATCTCAGCTGAAGTCGGTTTTATTGAATGACCCTTTGGTAGCGGAAATAAGCAGCGGTGAGAAGGTTTTTATATCATTTCACCAGCTGAAAGCGGATTCGCTAGACTACCTTTTCGCTATGGGAACAGGCTCATCGGTTAAAAAGGATGATGCTGAGCTGACCCTCAAAAATATTGAAGGAGTGAAATGTACGCCAATCGGCGAGAGCCCGGTCTTCAAACTTGAGTTGAGTACGTTAAAGCGTCCGTTCTTTATTCATATTGCTAAGGGGGTGGTTATTGGCAGCTTTTCATTGGATCTGCTCACGCTGGCATTAAATGAGAAAAACGACAAACTTCCGGATGATTTCATTGAGCTGATTAATAAAGAAGCCGATAAGAACCAGAATTCCCCTGTTAATCTCTTTGTAAATTCGGGGAATCTGTCGCCTTTTGTAATGTTTTTCATAAAGGGGCGCGCTAACGGCAATATGCAGCTTCTAAACGGACTTAAGGGATACGCCGCGCTCGGCATGAACTTTAAGAGTGATGCGCTTATGTTTAACGGGAACAGCACTCCGGACACCAACAGCAGTAACTACCTGAATACCTTTCTTAAGCAGCGTCCGGTTCAAAACCAACTGAAGGCTATCCTTCCTCAGAACACCGCTAACTTCCTAACCTTCGGCATATCGAACTTCAAGACATTCCACGCGGATTTGAGAAACTACTTTGGCAAGAAGAAGGAGCTACCCAGGCTTCAGGCGCAGGTAAAAGCGATAATGACAGAAAGATCGCTCAACATCGACCATGACCTGATCCCCAAGCTGGGGAATGAATTCCTTGTATTCGAAACGGCAGAAGGTGAAAAACTGGCTTTGCTTAAACTAAACAATGGCCCGGCACTGGACGCTTCGCTTCAACAGCTGTCGAGTAAAGCTTCAGAATTTATCAGACGGTTTAATTATTCTAACGTTTTCTATTATTGTTATGGGGATCCGATGAGACCCTTTGTGAAGCCATACTTTCAGATCTTTGATAATACGCTGGTTTTGGCGAATTCCCAGGGTGCGGTTACACGCTATATGGACAGCTATAAGGCTAACAAGTTTTTGAATAAGATGACGGACTTCAAGGAACACGATCAGCTTGTGGCAACGAGCAGTAATATCTCCTTCTTCGCGGAAAATAAAAACTCTTCCAGACAGATCCGCTCAACTTTGAAGAACCGCTATGCGGCTCTGTTCAAAGATGAAGAATCGGGATTGTCGAATTTTTACGGACTCTCTGTGCAGTGGAGCTCCGCAAGTAAGCATTTTCAGACCAATGTATTTGCCAATTACAACACGCTGGCGAAACGTGACTTTAAGAAAGAATGGTCTTACAAGATGAATGCGAGGATCGCCTCAGCGCCTCAGGTGTTCAGGAGTGGCGATCAGCACATTATTATGGTGCAGGATAATGTTTATAACCTGTATGCGATCTCTGATGAAGGAAAGCGGATCTGGGCCACTCAACTTCCCGGTACTATACGAGGCAAGCTCTATCAGTTGAAGGATGAGACTATTTTATTTAACACGGAAGACAGGATTTATAGGATCCATCCGGACGGATCTGCGGTTAGCGGATTTCCTGTATCCATTCCGCAGAAGACTGTACATGGTTTGACGCTGACAGGAAATGATCCGGCAAGGGCAAAGATCTATATTGCCGCACAAAATAAGGTTCTGGGATATACAGTTGAAGGAAAAGCACTGGAAAACTGGGATAAGAACTTGCCAGCCAGGATCTTTACGGAGCTGCTCTATACTGAAGCAGGTGAAACACCTTACATCATAGCGGGCACACGGACGGGCGAATTCTTTTTCTTTGACGAGCGAGATGGATCGCTCCTGCACCAGGTGGCAGAGAAAAACGTGGTTACAGACTTCCGCAGCGGTCTCTTCCCAGTTATTAAAGAACGTGCGGAAGATTCCTGGGTTGTAACGACGGATACTGCTGGCGTGCTTCACGAAATCTCGTTTACTGATTCGGTATCGCGCACCAGTATTGGGGTCTGGGATGAAAATCACGTATTTGGTTACAAAAACATTACCGGAGACAGTTATCCTGAGTATATTTACCTCGACAGCAAGGGGCTATCTGTGTTTAACCGCGATAATACATCTGTGTTCAGTTATGAGTTTGAGGATTCGGTGAAGAGGAATCTGCAATTTTTCAGTACTGATAAGAGCTCCTGGAGCATTGCTGTTTCATCTTACCAGAACAATGAAATATATCTATTTGACAATGAAGGGAATGTATCCAGAGGTTTCCCGGTTAAAGCTGTTGGGGAGTTTTATATGGGCGTCATCCGGAACGATGGTTTGCGATACCTTATCTGTGGTAGCACGGATGGCAACCTGCATGCTTACAAGCTATAAAGCGAAAGTTGCATTCTGCGGACTCCTGCTTTCCTTCATTTCGTTGAAAGTCTCAGCACAGCAGTTTTCCCTCTATGGCACGGGAACTTTGTGGGATTCTTTTGAGAATCCTGCGCAATCTCCTTTCGAGCTGAATGAAAGCAGGCAGTTTGCTTCGAACTTCTTTGTACCGAACAGTGGTGTGAACCTGAAGTTTAATGGACCGGCACAGGTGGCGCTTAAAAATATTCTTCTCTATTCGAACGGTCTTTCGATCAGTGATCTGGATGTGGATGCCCGGCGGTTTAACCGGATTAATGCCAGTGAGAATTCGTATTTGCTGATGCTGCGATTGTTTAAGACGGTTGATTACCGGCGTGAACTTGGCTTTTCGTGGCAAACCAGGGCAGAAAGTCATGGCAAGCTTCATAATCAGGCTTTAATTGTATTTAAGACAGCTGACGAATCCGGGCGAAACGGTATTGATGAGTATCTGGATAGATCGGGGCCTAATCAACTGCGTGCCACCGACCTTCATGCTCAGGCGTACCATCAGATTGGATTTACGTTCAGAGAACAGTACAATCGAAACTTCAGCTACGGAATTAAGCTGAGCTATCTGAGCGGTATCGCTCATAATTCTATAAGGGTGCGATCGGGCGAGCTTGATAATGACCCCGCCTCTCCGGGATACCGTACTTTTACAGTCGGCGGAGTTCTGCGCAGCAGCTACTATGACAATATAGCTTGGGATGACCTGCGTTTGAACTTTCGTAATCCGGGTATGTCTGTGACGCTTAGCAGCAATCTAAAGCTGAAGGATGGTTGGAACGTACTAACGAACCTAAAGGATGTCGGCTTTATCCGTTGGGGCGGCGATTCTTATAGAAATGGATCTGACATTCACCTTTATACTCTGGACGATGCGGATGACCAACTCGACAGCATTAGAAATGTGATGGTAAGACAGCGCTATACGTCAGTCATTAATGGGAAGGCTGAAGCGCTAGTAGCAAAGGAGATAGGTGCTTTTAAAGCATCCGCCCTGCTGTCTAAAAGTCTCTTTAACAATAGTGGAGATATCGTTCTTATGAATTCCTTCAGACATAAAATTCTGCAGGCTGGCGTTTCAGGTGCGTATAATCTCAACGACTATTTCCAGTTTGGAGGACAACTTATGCTTAAGTCGCCTAACGTAGAATTTTTTGTAGGAACCGATAATCTTTTTCAGTCTTACAAGGCTAAGGTATTGCTTACTGACGACCAGAATCAGCGCAGAGAACGACTGAACGAGGGAATCAAAGGAGCCTCTGCTTATCTGGGCTTCTCACTGAAGTTTGGCAGAGTAGTGAGCGACCCGCAAAACGAGAATTACATTCCGGGTATCAACCACAGAATTCCGGGAACCGGGTTCCTGAATAAGATATTTGGAAAACGCGATTAAATGGCCCTGGGTGTGGTTGCTACGAAATCTTTGAGATAACAAGGCTCAAAATAGGCAATGTCTTCAAAAAGCTGCTCGTTAAAGCGATTGAAAGCCTCTGCACTCATATCTCCTGCGGAATTTTCGAAAGTAGTTATAAATGAGGCGTTGGCGTTGGCTCCAAGAATTTCCATACACTTCTCTGCACCATCACCAAAAAAGAGCATCTTGTTTCCAGTGAGTAATTCAGCGAAGGAATTTTCGTCAATGATCTTTGCTGAAACAGGATTGATTTCGTTTAAGGCACTGTCGTAAACGGCAGTATATACTTCCATCCTTCGTGCGTCGATCATCGGACAAAACAAGAACTCCGTGTCGCCAGAGTTTACGTTTTTATTTGAGGCCATTACTTTTAACGTATCTACAGCGATCAAAGGAACGTCAAGAGCATAACAAAGTCCTTTGGCTGTTGAAACGCCAATCCGTAAACCTGTATACGAGCCCGGGCCTTTGCTGACTGCGATGGCGTCCAGAGCGCTCAGTTCCTTCCCTGCGAACTTCATTACCTCTTCAATGAACAGTGTAATGCTGGAGGCGTGAATGTTTCTTTCTGAAGCTTCTTTACAGGCTATGGTCGCTCCGTTCTCAGCAAGAGCTACAGAACATGATATTGTAGATGTTTCGATTTGAAGTATTAATGCCATTGATTAGACGATGATTGAATTCCAGATTTTGATTAAGGGACAGGATCATGTCCGTGACCGCCCCAGGGATTACATCTGCCGATACGTTTGATAGTAAGCCAGCCGCCTCTGAACGGGCCATGCTTTCTGATGGCTTCTGCGCCATACTGGGAGCAGGTAGGCGTGAAACGGCATGACGCACCGGTTAAGGGAGAAATGAAATATTGATAAAACCGGATCAGTATTAGAAAAAGACGTCCGATGAGCCAGGAAAGACCGCTAATTATCCTCTTTATCATATGCTTTATGCAATTGTTTAAGAACAGTCAACAGCTTCTTTTCTATGATCTTGTAATCGGCTATCTCATTGCCAATATAGCTCAGGGAGAGAATGATGCGGGTGTCGTTTTTGGCCAATACAGGATACAGATGAGTATCTTTATGAAGCCTGTAGGCCTCCCTTATCCTCCTTTTAAGCAAATTTCTGTCTACCGCCTTTTTGAACTTCCGTTTGGGAACGGCAACGACTACCTGAACCGGGTATTGATCAGGAATGGTTTCTGGCATGTGAACAACCCGGAAGGGGTAAACTAAAAAAGAAGAACCGCCAGTAAAAAGCTTCTTTAAAAGCCTTTTATTACATAACCGTTCTTCTTTCTTAAATGTATGCATGTACTGATTGCTTTACGCCTAAATGCAGATAATCTGCAGCTCCGTAAGGAAAACGGCTGCAATCAATAATTATGCTTTATGACGACGCTCGTCAGATACTGATAGTCTTTTTCTACCTTTGGCTCTTCTTGAAGCTAAGACTCTTCTACCATTGGCAGTGCTCATACGCTCTCTGAATCCGTGCTTATTTCTTCTTTTCCTCTGGGAAGGCTGGAATGTTCTTTTCATGACTTATATAAAATATGACTCTTTCTTACAAAGAGCGCAAATATAGAGAGTTTTTTTTTATTGTCAAATTTTGTATTAATAATAAGTGTTTTTAAAGGATTGCTTACATTTGATTTTATGGAGGAAGTATCTCAATTAACAGAATTTGGAAAAGTATTTATAATTCTTCTTGTGGGTGTAATGGTTGTGTCGGGCACAATGCTTTTGTCAAAATTGCTATCTCCCTCTAAGCCAAATGCGTTAAAACTAAGCTCTTATGAATGTGGTGAGGAACCAAGCGGAAACGCATGGGTACAGATCAACTCCAGATTTTACGTTATTGCGTTGGTTTTTCTACTTTTTGAAGTTGAGATGATATTTATTTTTCCATGGTCAACTATTTTTGCACAAAAGGAACTTATCGAAGCAAATTCCGCCTGGGGATGGCTGGCGTTGATTGAAATGTTCATCTTCGTTGGCATCTTGTTACTGGGTCTCGTCTACGTATGGAGACGAAAAGACCTGAACTGGATAAAACCCAGACCTAAATTATCAGTTGTTGAAACCGCCGTACCTCTGAGCGCTTATGATAGGATCAATGCTGAGACATATGTTACCAGAGCATTCTCAACCGAACCGGTGAAGACAGCACAGGAGCAAGTAGTCCCGGTATCATCACCCAAGCCGGCATTTAAGCCCGCTTTTAAAAGAGTACAGAAATGAGTTTAGATAAAATGTCGCAGGATGGTGGAATTATTGTTACAAAAGTCGACGATCTGCTTAACTGGGCGAGACTTTCTTCGCTATGGCCTGTAAGTTTTGGAATTGCGTGCTGCGCGATAGAAATGATGGGCGCCTATTCTGCTAACTTTGACCTTGACCGGATCGGCGTATTTCCACGGCCTACGCCAAGACAATCAGATGTTATTATAATAGCCGGAACGGTAACCTTTAAAATGGCTGAGCGGATCCGGAGGCTCTATGAACAGATGCCTGAACCCCGCTACGTTATTTCTATGGGATCTTGCTCGAACTGCGGGGGGCCTTATTGGCAGCATGGTTATCATGTTGTGAAAGGTGTTGACCGTATCATACCGGTAGACATATATGTACAGGGTTGTCCGCCTCGCCCCGAGTCACTGATCGGTGGTTTCCTTGAATTGCAGAAAAAAATAACGGAAGAGAGCCTGTTGACATCCAGCTGATTGGATAACAATTTCCAGTTAGATTGTGTACTCCATAGCGGGACATATATTAGCTTTTTTCGGAGATTTAAAGTAAACTTGCACGAATGAAAGCATTTTATGGTGATTTGCGCGTAGGAATCCTTGGAGGTGGTCAGTTGGGCCGTATGCTTATCCAGGAAGCTATAAACTACAACGTCAATATCCGAGTCCTCGACCCTGACCCGGAGGCGTCTTGCAGATATCTATGTAATAAGTTTGTTGTGGGCTCGCTAACGGACTACGAAACGGTCTATGAATTCGGTAAAAACCTTGACCTTCTTACGATCGAAATAGAAAAGGTAAACGTCGACGCCCTTCAGAAGCTCGAGGAAGAGGGTGTGCTCGTTTATCCTGAGCCACGGATCATCCGGTTGATCCAGGATAAAGGACTTCAAAAAGAATTTTTCAAGCAACACGGCATCCCATCTGCTCCATTTCAGCTGATTACTTCAAAGGCTTCATTAAAGAATGCTTCTATTCCATTCCCCTTCATTCAAAAGTTGAGGAGAGACGGTTATGACGGCAAAGGCGTGTATAAGATTAAAAGCGAGAGTGATTTTGAAAATGCCTTTAATGAACCTAGTATAATTGAAGAGTGGGTTGATTTTGAGAAGGAGATCGCTGTAATCGTTGCCCGCAACAATGATGGGGAAACAAAAGCTTTTCCTTGCGTGGAAATGGAGTTCAATCCGGACGCTAACCTCGTCGAGTTCCTGATCTCACCTAGTACCTTACCTCTTGAGGTTCAGCAGAGAGCAGAGTTTCTGGCTCTTGAAATTGCGAATTCGTTGAAAATCACCGGACTTCTGGCTGTCGAGATGTTTCTCACCAGGACAGGCACCATTCTCGTAAATGAACTTGCTCCAAGACCACATAATAGCGGTCATCATACTATCGAAGGAAACTACGTCTCGCAGTTTGAACAACATCTTAGGGCAATCTTTAACCTTCCTTTGGGCGACATCAGACCGGTGAGCAATGCTGTGATGATCAATCTGCTTGGAGAGCCCGGATTTGAAGGCCCAGCTGTATACGAGCGCTTAAATGATATCCTTAAAATGGACGGAGTATATGTTCACCTTTATGGAAAGAAGTTTACGAAGCCATTTAGAAAAATGGGGCACGTAACCATTATTGACGATATCCGCGAGAAAGCTGTGGAAAAAGCCCGTTTAGTTCAAAGCATAGTTAAAGTAATAGCTTAATATATACATGAAAGTTGGAATAATAATGGGCAGCAAATCGGACTTACCGGTTATGCAGGATGCCGCAGATGTTTTGAAGGTTCTGGGCGCTGAATTTGAAATAACCGTAGTGTCTGCGCACCGGACTCCGGAAAGAATGTTCCAATATGCGAGAACTGCTGCTGACCGAGGAATCGGAGTGATTATTGCGGGTGCAGGTGGCGCAGCTCATCTTCCCGGTATGGTCGCATCTATTACGCATCTTCCCGTTATCGGTGTTCCGGTAAAGTCTTCGAACTCCATAGATGGCTGGGATTCCATTCTATCTATTCTGCAAATGCCGAACGGGATTCCGGTTGCTACTGTTGCCTTGAATGCAGCAAAGAACGCTGGTATTCTGGCTGCGCAGATTTTGGCAACTGCTGATTTACGCATTACTGAGAACCTTAAGGCTTACAAGGAGGACCTTAAGCTGAAGGTAGAAGAAACTGCACGGGAGATGGAATCTACGTTTAGTTCCAAAGTGGATTCTCCGGAAAATTAGCGATATGAGCAAACCTGGGACCTAGGTTTGCTACAATTTCTTTCCATAGCCCCTCTTCGTTGTGTGCGTTCATCACGAAAGCGGATTTATAATTATCTGTAACCAGCCAGGAGTTTTGTTCAAGCTCGCGATCTAATTGCCCCGGCTCCCACCCTGAATAGCCAACAAAGAACTTTATCTCCTCCTGATCTATTTGTTGTGAATTTATCAGCAGTAGCAGCGCTTCGAAATTCCCTCCCCAAAATATTCCTTTGCTGATTTCCTGGCCACCACTGATCCTTTCGTCACAACAATGGATGAAATGCAGCGTGTCTGCTCCTACAGGACCACCCATATAAATGGGATAGTTAGCATCCGGACAATCCGGCAAAACATCCCTCAACAACAAGTTGCTTCTCTGGTTCAATACATATCCGATTGTTCCCTCTTCATTATGTTCTGCCAGTAATACGACTGACCTTTTGAAGTTAGGATCAAGCATGAACGGTTCAGAGATCAGCAGACTTCCTTTTGTTGGTTGGGTTTTATTCAGCATACTTTACTAACAATGTCATGTGATTATATGTTTTTATAAGATTCCTAACTTATATCGGTGTTTATAATAGTTAGATTCATTCAATTACTAACTTTGTATAGTTATGACCTTAGATAAAGAGACCATTCAAAACCTGCGACAGGACTACAAAAGTGCTACCCTCTCTGAAAAAGATGTTGAAGCGGATCCGGTTAGCCAATTTTCAAAATGGTTCGCCGAAGCCATGGCTTCGCAAATATATGAGCCGAATGTTATGACACTGGCTACATCAACGGCAGACGGCAAACCGTCAGCACGAGTGATGTTATTGAAGGGGTTCGACGAACGTGGCTTTATTTTTTACACCAATTACCTGAGCAGGAAAGGTCAGGAGATTACTAAGAATGCACAGGCTGCACTGGTTTTTTTCTGGCAGGAGCTGGAACGGCAGGTTCGTGTAGAAGGAACGCTTGAAAAATTAAACGAGAAAGATTCGGAGGCATATTTTCATACACGCCCAAGGAAAAGTCAGATCGGAGCTATTGCATCACCTCAGAGCCGTGAGATAGATAACAAAGAATTTCTTTTAAACAATCTTGCACTTCTTGAAGAGAAATACAAAGATGGCGCAGAAATCCCGAAACCACCACATTGGGGAGGTTATATCGTAAAACCTACCTTTATCGAGTTCTGGCAGGGCGGCTCAGGAAGACTTCATGACCGGATTGCCTATAAACTGGTGGACAATAAATGGAAAATCATACGATTAGCCCCTTAAAATGACTTTTGAAGAAATAAAAACACTGCTGACTAATAAATTTGGTCATGATGTGATTGTAGGGGAAGAGACAACCGGGCGACAGCCTGCATTGATCATTAAGCCTGAAGCAATCGCGGACGTTTGTCTGGAATTAAGAGACAACGACAAGACGTGGTTCGATTTTCTGGCTTCACTCACTGGTGTTGACTATGGTGTCGAGGAAAATATATTTGGTGTTGTCTATCACCTCGCATCCATACCCTACAAAAGCTCTCTGACTTTAAAAGTACGCAAGTACCATGACCGTAGTCGTGAGGAACTCCCCTCCTTCCCGACAGTATCTGACGTTTGGAAAACCGCTGACTGGCACGAACGCGAGGCCTATGACCTGGTTGGAATAAGATTTGAGAACCATCCTGATCTAAGAAGAATCCTTTTACCGGACGATTGGGAAGGTTACCCGCTAAGGAAAGATTACAAAGCGCAGGAATATTATAATGGAATTAAAGTGGACTAATGGAATCAACACGGTATCATAAGCTTATATCAGAAGTAGAACCTACTGAGATGGTCCTGAATATGGGTCCGCAACACCCCTCAACTCATGGTGTTCTGAGGCTTGAACTGATCACTGACGGCGAGATTGTTAAAGAGGTCATACCCCACGTAGGCTATCTTCACAGATGTTTTGAAAAGCATGCGGAGAACCTAACGTATCAGCAGACTATTCCCTTCGTAGACCGGCTCGACTATCTTGCCTCAATGAATAGCAGTCACGCCTGGGTAATGGGTGTGGAAAGAATGCTGGGCATAGATGGCGACATTCCAAAACGGATAGAGTATATACGCGTACTTGTTTCTGAGTTGAACCGGATCGGTTCACATCTGATAGCTCTTGGAACATATGGAATAGACATTGGTGCATTCACCCCCTTTCTGTGGTGCTTCAGGGATAGGGAACACATCATGAATATGCTTGAATGGGCTTCCGGGTCTAGAATGCTATACAATTATATCTGGGTTGGCGGATTGTATTATGATCTTCCGGTGGGATTTGAAGAGAGGTGTAAGGAATTCATCGACTATTTTCAGCCAAAGATGGGAGAGTTGAATGAACTGCTAACCGGAAATGAGATTTTCATATCCAGGACTGCTAATGTAGGTGTGTTGCCTCTCTCAACTGCAATTAATTACGGTTGTTCGGGACCTATGCTCCGTGGATCGGGTCTGAAATGGGACCTAAGACGAGTTGACGAGTACTCAGCATATCCGGAGTTGGAATTTGATATTCCCGTTGGGAAGGGGGAAATGGGCACTGTGGGCGATTGCTGGGACCGCTTTAAGGTGCGTATAGACGAGATTGAGCAATCGGTGCACATCATCAGTCAGTGCCTGGAGCGCCTGCAGACAGATCTTAAACGGACGCAAGACTTTGATCCGAGGGCTAGACTTCCTAAAAAGATCATTCCTAAGGCTCAGGATTTTTATATGAGGGCTGAGAATCCTAAGGGAGAACTTGGCTTTTATTTTATAACCGATGGTAAGTCTGAGATACCGAAGCGTGTAAAAGCAAGAGCACCGAGCTTTTGCAATCTATCAGTTATTTCTGAGATATCCCACGGGATCCTGATTGCGGATCTCATAGCGATTATAGGATCTATAGATATCGTACTTGGAGAGTTAGACAGATAGATTAGATTTCTTATATTATAAAGCAAAGAAGCCGTTTGGAAATCCAAACGGCTTCTTTGTTCACTCAAACTAACTCTTATCAATAAACCTTAACCATGTAAATGTAATTGCCTATCTTTTTGATCTGCTCACCTCTATTTAACGAGGCTAATGTATTTTTAGTATTGACAGAAACCTTTCTTCCTAAAGAATCTTTTGGAATAGCATCGATAGCTTCGAGCAGGTAAGCAGACTTAATTGCGAAGGACGCTCCATCTGTACGATCTTGCTTTGCATTCACCACACCTACGACGTTTCCTTTACTGTCAAGCAGCGGCCCACCGCTATTTCCACCATTTACTGAAATATCTACCTGATACGCAAGCGTATCACCTGCATATCCGCTCTTGGAACTCAGGTATCCGCGGGTATAGGTTATGTCGTCTTTAGGATAGCCTAAAGTGTATACATCAAGTCCTAGGTCTGCACCTGACTTCTTGAACGAATAAGGAAGCGATTTCGGTAGCTTAAAAGAAGCGTCAGTTACTTTCAGTACAGCAATATCATAGGAAGGGTGTACATAAACCGTCGTTGTTTTGAATGAATTTCCATCATTATCTTCAATGTAGACAGAATCTGCTCCTTTGACTACATGATAATTAGTCACTACATATCCTTCGGTATTCAGAGCAAAGCCGGTACCTCCGAATAAGGATGGTGCAGATGGTTCTTTAGTCGTAGCGTTGATATTTTGCAATATCTCATTCTGAGAGCGCTTAACTTTTGTATTAATATCCCTGCTCCACTCTCTGCGAAGTGCGTTATAATCGGAACGTATGGAAGTCGCCTTGTTGAAATAGCCTGTTGAAAATAATGTAGTAAAGACTGCCATAAGAGCAACAGAAGCGGCTACCGCACCGTTAACGCGATACTTTCTCCACATCGTTCTTACTTTCAGTCCGAACGGCATCACATCTTCTTTGATCGACTCAATATCAAGGCTTGAATGAATAGCGTTCATGTCAGATATCAGCTTACGATGCTCACCGTAATCCTTCATCTGCTTGATGAACTGCTCATGCAACACTACCTTCTGGTCCAGATCGGGATCAGAAGCTCTTAATCGCTCGAAAGCAGCCGCTTCATCTGCAGACATTTCGTTTAGTAAATATGTTTCAATCTGTTCTGTAATATCCATAATCTAAACTCCTTTTTATACTTGAAAGAATAGTTTCTTTAAGCGTTGCAGGCATTTGTATTTCTGATTCTTTGCATTATCAGCATTCGTGTAACCAAACTTCTCACAGATCTCCTGCATAGATCTGTTGTTTATGTAGTAATCTTCAATAATCGTCTTACAAGGCTCTCCCAGTCGTCCTAAGGCTGATTCCATCATCGTAAATTGTCTGTCTTTCTCCTCATGCCTTTCGATGTCATCTTCCACAGTAAGAACATCCTCGAAGTCTGTAATATTGCCCGTATTGCGACTTTTCTGTGAAAGCCTTTTTAACCATAGTCGCCTGCATACTGAGTAGATAAATGTTTTGAGCTTACTATTTAATACAAAATCACCCTTCTTTATTTTATCATAGAGAACGATAACCGATTCCTGGAAAACGTCCTTTGCATCATCGTCATTACCGTTATTCATTACCACAAGCTGCAGGATCATCGGAAAATACGCCTTATATATTTCTTCTAGTATGCCCTTAGAACCATTCAGGATTCCGAGGATCACCTCATTATCCGCTGGCTCAGACCTTTTTATCATTCTGCTCACTATTTATACCCTTTTAAGAAATTTGTAACCCAATGATAAGTAAAATTAAAAAGAAAAAAATATTGAGTTACATGGGTTACTTTTTGGGAGACCTCGTATTAACAGTAAATTGTTTGTAAAAAATCATAAAGACATTAAAATGAAAAATCTAGTAAAATTCGGTTTCTTAGCATTGGCTATCACTTTAACAGCATCTGCTTGTAACTCTAATAAAACTGAAAGTGGTGCTGACTCTACTTTAGTAGATTCTGCTACAACTGACACTACTATGTTATCTGACACTACTGCTGTTCTTGATTCAACTGTAATTGTTGATTCAACAGTAGCTCAATAATCTTTGAGAAAAAGCGAGAAATATTTTTTGATTTTTTTCGCAAATCAAGGTTACCTATTAGAAATACCAGTATTAACAATAAACTATTAAAAAAATAAAATGAAAAATCTATTTAAATTCGGCTTTTTAGCTTTAGCTATCACTCTTTCTGCATCAGCTTGTAACTCTTCTCAAACTGAGAACAACACTGCAGATTCAATTGACTCTACTGCAGATGCTAGCATCGATTCAATCGACGCTTCTGCTGACGCTAAAACTGATACTATTGATTCAGCTTCTTCTGCTGCTGTTGATTCAATTCAGAACTAATATTTAAAGCAAGCTTTCTGTTCATACAAAAAGTTATGTTTCAAAACCTGTAGCTTATTTTAAGTTACAGGTTTTTTTTTGTCTCGGCTTACAATCTGTAATACTTTTTCCCTGTCTTCCATAAAACATTAACTTTGGCAAAATTTACAAAATGATACTATCTTCACTAAATGCCATATCTCCTGTTGATGGACGATATGCAAAATCAACCCGCGAACTATCAGCATATTTTTCAGAGGCCGCGCTCATTAAGTTTAGGGTCTATGTGGAAATAGAGTACTTCATCGCGTTAGCCTCTATCCCTCTTCCCCAGCTTGAAAAGTTTCCCAAAGAGAATTTTGATGCGTTAAGATCTATCTATCTAAACTTCAGGGATGAGGATGCTTTGCGTATAAAGGAAATAGAGAGCGTTACCAACCATGATGTTAAGGCGGTTGAATATTTCATCAAGGAAGTTTTTGACAGTCTGAATTTACAAGAATATAAGGAATTTATACATTTCGGACTTACGTCTCAAGATATTAACAATACCGCAATACCCTACTCGCTAAAACTTGCAGTTGAGGAATCTTATCTCCCTTCGGTTACAGAGCTGATAGATAAGTTAAAGGGACTGGCTTCTGATTGGGCAGAGATTCCAATGCTTGCGCACACCCATGGTCAGCCCGCTTCACCGACACGCCTTGGTAAAGAAATCTACGTATTTGTGGAACGTCTTGAAGCTCAGCTTGAGCAGTTGAAAGTAATTCCGTTTTCGGCTAAATTCGGTGGTGCGACGGGCAATTTCAATGCTCATCATATTGCTTATCCTTCGATAGACTGGAAGGAATTTGCGAATAACTTTGTTAATAATCAACTCCACTTAAACCGTTCCCAATACACTACTCAAATAGAGCATTACGACAACTTTGCTGCGCATTGCGACGTGTTTAAGCGGATCAATAATATCATTCTGGATCTCGACCGTGACATGTGGATGTACATCATGATGAACTATTTTGGCCAAAAAATTAAGGCTGGAGAAGTTGGCTCATCGGCCATGCCACATAAGGTAAACCCAATTGATTTTGAGAATTCTGAAGGAAACCTTGGAATAGCGAATGCACTGTTTGAACACCTTGCCGCGAAACTTCCGGTATCGCGTCTACAAAGGGATCTGACCGATTCGACTGTATTAAGAAACATAGGTGTACCGATAGCACACTCTCTGATAGCGGTGAAGTCGACCTTAAAGGGACTTGGAAAATTACTACTCAATAGAACCGTGATTGAAGGGCATCTGAATGAGAACTGGGCGGTAGCTGCAGAAGCGATACAGACTATTTTGAGACGAGAGGGTTATCCAAATCCGTACGAGGCATTAAAAGAGCTCACGCGCACTAATGAAAGAGTGAGTGCTTCCACTATATCAGCTTTCGTGTCTACGCTGAACGTTTCGGAAGACGTAAAGAATGAGATTAGAAAAATCAGTCCACTTACGTACGTTGGCATCTAATTAGGCTGCATCCGGGACCGTATGGGTCATCTACACGTAAAAAGCTTAACTAACGACAAGCCAGGCTGATATTTTTGATAATTTTGTATAAAACATACACCTCATGGCAATTAATATAAACGTATATACCGAGTCCACACCCAATCCCGCAACTATGAAGTTTCTGGTAAACAAACTTCTGCTTAACGGAAGTGTGGATTACCCGACGAAAGAAAGTGCTGAGACCTCTCCCTTCGCGAAAGAACTTTACAAGTTTAATTTTGTGAATGGTGTTTTCTTTGCAAGTAATTTCGTGACTGTTACCAAAACAGAGGATGCTGAATGGGCCGATATAGAACCGATTCTGAAAGAATTTGTAAAAGGCGCCACAGAAGCGGAACTTCGTATAAAGGATGTGGTGATAGATGAGAGCACCGCTTTTGAGGGAACGGAGACAGAAATTAAGATCCAGCAGATTCTTCACGATTATGTTCGGCCTGCCGTAGAGCAAGATGGTGGTGCTATTAGTTACAGATCGTTTGAAAATGGGATAGTTACCGTTGAGTTAAGAGGATCTTGCAGTGGATGCCCATCTTCGACTTACACTCTGAAAGCAGGTATTGAAAGTCTCTTAAAAAGAATGGTTCCGGAAGTAACAGAAGTTGTTTCTGAAGCTCTTTAAAATATTTACATTGGTCATATATACCAATATTTAGACCGATCTCCTTTTAATTTGAAGCCCTTTAGTTTTTTTACTAAGGGGCTTCTACTTTTTACATAACTTACTATTGATTGTTTCCGGGAGTGGAACGAGATGCTGTGGTGATATGGTATTAAATATTAAAATGCTTACTGATGACTGCGTGAAGCTCAGAAGCGATAAAGGGATTACCTGCGATTAGCTCCCGCGCTTCAAACACTTCGGCAGTACCGGAGAAGTTCGTCACAAGCCCTCCGGCTTCACGAATCAGGATGACACCGGCTGCAATATCATACGAATTAAGATTATACTCAAAAAATCCGTCAAACCTTCCGCACGCTACATAAGCAAGATCTACCGCCGCCGAACCAATGCGTCTTAAGCCGTGGCTTACCTGAGTAAGTTCCCTGAACACGTTAATATATCGTTCAAGTTTTTCGAAGTTATAATAAGGAAAACCTGTCGCGAGCAAAGAAGCAGAGAAAGTTTTATTGCCTGTAACCGTAATCTTCTTACCATTCATAAAAGATCCACCATCCTTCCAGGCATAGAAACACTCATCCCGATTAATCTCATAGATAACGCCGACAACCAGCTCATCGTTCTGCTGTAGAGCGATGCTTACGGAAAAAGCAGGAATACCATGAATAAAGTTGGTAGTTCCATCCAGAGGATCTACGATCCAGTTATACACTTCGCCTACTTTGTTAATTGTCTGTTCTTCGGTAACGAAACCTGCTGAAGGTAAATATTTGGACAAACTGGCAACAATCATTTCTTCAGCACGCTTGTCGACATAAGAGACCATATCGTTTAGCCCTTTATATTCAATACTGACAGCATCAAATATTGACGCTTCTTCACGGATGAATGCCCCCACCGACTTTGCCAGCTCTACTACCTGACTAGTTAATCTCTCTAAATTCATACTGTGTGGACTTTCTGGTTTTTGTGATTGTTTAAGGACCAAATAATCCCTGCTATTCCTAGTAACACCATAATTGTGGAAATAAGTTCAGCCTGAGTAAAACTTAGCCCCCCTACATGATACTTAGAATTGACGCGGATAAGCTCAATAAAGAAACGCTCCACTCCTGCCAGAATGAGGTATAGGGAAAACATCATTCCCGCCGGCTTTATTTTTGTTCTGAGAGACCACAGCAGCGCAAATAGTAAAAGTCCACCGAGGAATTCATACAGAGATGTTGGATATACAGCTACCGGAAGCTCATTACAATATCTGCCCACGCATCCCGGGATAGGAACACCTTCATTGATAACGTTATGGGGAAACTTAAAAGACCATACCCAATCAGGAGCCCAGCTAAGCCATCCTGGTTTCGCATTATAATTCTCAATACCCCAGTCGCCGTCGCCAGACATGTGACATCCCATGCGACCAACGGCGTAGGCAAGCATCATACCTGGTCCGCCTACATCGAGCATGTGAACCGGCTTGATTCCCCTCTTATGAGCAAGATATAGAACTGCGGCACCGCCACATATTAAACCACCATAGAATGTAAGTCCGCTAAAAGCAATGAGGCCACCTATAGGGTCACGTATAAACTCATCGAAGTACTCCAGATTGTGGAAGATTTTTGCGCCGAGAAAGCCCCATACTGCTGCCCAAACAATCAGCGTGCTCATATATTGGTATGGATGAACGACTTCTTCGACAACACGCGGCTTCGGAAGCTGGACTTTCCTTTTATCATTGAAAGCCATGAAAGCAAAAGCTAAACCAACAATAACACCACCAAAAAAGTTGCCTCTACCAGATAGAATAAAACTTTGCGGATCGTTTACGAATTCGCTGTAATTAAATATTGCGTCTATGATCTTATATCCTAACAGGAAACCAAACAAGCCATTAATTACCATCTCTGAGGTAGAAGCAGGCTCGCCAATAGTAACCTTTCTCTTGAAAGGATGAACGAGTCCTTGTTTCTCTTTTCTCTTCAATTCTTCGCTAAACGCCCAATAGCCAGCCACGAAGGCAAGTGCTACGAAGAAGCCAAACGTTTGAATTGGAAGCGGAATGTTCAGTCCAGTGAGATACTCTATCAGATGCGAGAGGTTAGGAAACATGGTTGATTATGAAATGAATAATAAAAATTAATGAATCAGTACTTCAGCTGCCGGCTCCGCTATTTCGACGTCGCCATCATCTGCTACCGAAGTCAACAGTACCAGTCTTGTTTCATTTACCAGCAAGGGATCAAACTTGACCTTGACCCTTACATAGTTAGACGTGAAACCATGCATGTAACCATCTTTATGATCGGCCTCAAACAATACGGGTTGATTACTGCCTAGTTGACTTGTATAGAAAGCCCTGCGTTTTTTATCAGACAAGATATGAAGCATTTTGCTTCTATCCGCTCTTTGTGAGCCGGGTACTATATTGGGCATTTCAGCAGCAGGGGTATTCTCGCGCTCTGAGTACGTAAACACATGAAGGTAGGATATATCCAACCCGTTTATAAAATTATATGTATCGAGAAAATCTTCTCTTGTCTCGCCCGGGAAACCTACTATCACATCGACCCCGATACAACAGTTTGGCATTATCGCTTTTATAGCCGCGACCTTCTCCTGATAAAGTTCCCGTTTATAACGCCTACGCATGAGACCAAGAATTTTATTGCTGCCAGATTGCAGAGGAATATGAAAATGAGGAACAAAGCGCTTAGAGGTCGCTACAAATCGTATAATCTCCTCGGTCAGCAAATTGGGTTCGATAGACGATATGCGGATCCTATCAATACCCTCCACTTCATCAAGTGCTTTAACGAGATCAAAAAATCTATCTTCCCTTGAACCATCACGAATACCAAAGTCGCCGATGTTCACACCTGTTAAAACAATCTCTTTGACACCGGAAGCAGCGATAGCCTGCGCCTGGGATACAACATTTTCGATGGTATCACTTCTACTTGAACCTCTTGCCAGGGGAATGGTACAAAATGTACATGAGTAATCACATCCGTCCTGAACCTTTAAAAATGTACGGGTACGATCACCGTAAGAAAAGGAAGGCACGAATTGGTTGGCTTCAACTATCGGCTGGTTATGGACAATGGTCCGCAGCTGCTTGGTTAAATCTGTCAGATACTCGATGATCCGGAACTTTTCTGCTGCTCCAAGAACCAGATCGACGCCTGGAATTTCAGATATCTCTGTGGGTTTAAGCTGAGCATAGCAACCTACGATTACAATGTACGCGTTAGGCGACTGTTTAAGAGCCTCTTTTACTACTTTACGACATTTCTTATCCGCATTATCCGTAACGGAACAAGTATTTATAAGGAATACATCCGGAGTTTCAGTAAAACTAACCGTCTGAAACCCCGCTTCACTGAATAACCTTCCTATTGTTGAAGTTTCAGAATAATTAAGTTTACAACCTAGCGTGTAAAATGCAACTTTTCTGCTCATAATCAAGGGGCAAAGATAGTTATTTTTAATATTTACTCGCCCCATCGAAAAGAAGAAACTTCCAGACCAGCCAGATCCAGCACTCTGTCAACTACGGTAGCTGCAAGCTCTTCGAAGGACTTCGGCAGGCTGTAGAAAGAAGGGCTGGCAGGACATACAATGGCTCCGGCCTCTGTAACCAATTTCATATTCTGAATATGAATCAGGCTCAGCGGCGTATCCCGTATTACCATGATAAGCTTTCTACGCTCTTTCAGGATCACGTCGGCAGCCCTTGTAGTCAGGTCGTTTGATACCCCCGAAGCAATGCGGGCAAGAGTTCCCATTGAACAAGGGCAAATGATCATGGTGTCATATTTCGCTGATCCGGAAGCAAACGGCGCATTAAAGTCTGTTTTGGAGTATATTTTAAAAGGATAATTTCGGTAATTCTGATTCTGCAATTCAAACTCCCATACCTGCAAGGCATTGTCGGACATGATCAGCCCCACCTCGAGGTCCTGACGTTGCAGTTCAACCAGCTTGTCGAGTAGCACTTTCGCATAAATTGCACCGCTGGCGCCAGTTATAGCTATTACAACTTTTCTTTTTATCATGATTACTCAACAAATAAGTATAATTGTGGTTGTAAATAAAAAAGGGTCGAATACAAGTATTCGACCCTACATCTACCTATGAAAAACATGCCCTTTGAGAGGGCATACAAATATAGTTATAAGCTCAACATTCCCAAAATATTTAACAGGTTTTACATATAAAGTTCACTTTAAAGACAACTGACTGATAGACAGTTAATTTAAAATTAAAAAATATAAAACTTTGACTTAATAAGTATGTTTATTAAGGTTGCTCTATAACTCCGCGTGAACTTCCCGTGCTAAAATGGTATAGCCTCTAAAATAAGCTAAACTGAACCTCTTCATGCACAGTCAATGGACTTGTTAAGCGAGGAGAGTTGCTAACTTCCCCTATCTGGAATATCTGAGATTCACTAAATCTCGAAGCAATAATTACCTGAGTCTTTCCAGCATGCGCGCTGAACAGATTTTGAACGAGATCAGGACAATTATTATCTTTCGACAAATGCGATAAAAGAATATGGCTCAAAGACGGCGCCCGATGATTTAGAAAAAGATCCAGTGCCTCCTTGTTAGACAAGTGCCCTCTTCCGCTTCTGATCCGATTCTTTAGATAATATGGATACTTTCCCTTGTTCAGCATCTCATCATCATAGTTGGCTTCCAAAAAAACGGCATCGCACATATTAAAATATTTAATAACCTGCTCACACGCCCGACCGATGTCTGTCATCACGCCAATGGTAACGGTACCGGATCTGACAATAAAACTATGTGGGTCGCATGCGTCGTGATGTTTTGGAAACGACGTTATCTCCAGTGCTCCTATTCTTATGGGCTGGTTAGCATCATATAGTCGTATTAAATCTTTTTGAACATCCACACATCCATTATAAATCATAGTCTGGTTCATATAAACAGGAATCTGATATTTCCTGGAAATAACAGCGATGCCCTTTATATGATCTGTGTGTTCATGTGAGACGAAAATTGCTTTAATTGAACGTATGGATATACCCAGGCGTAACATGCGAGCCTCGGTTTCTTTGCAGGAAATACCTGCGTCTATGAAGACCCCATCGTTCTGATCGCCGATGTAATAACAATTGCCATTGCTGCCAGAATTAAGAGATGCTATTGATACCGACATAGTTATTTTCCCGTAAAAATACTAAATGTTTTAGTTCTTCAAATAGAAAAGAGCCTGTATTATTAATTAAATACCAACACGTTCGGGTAAGATCTTATATTCCCGGACACTGTTTCTCATCAGCCTGATACCAGCTGGTAGCCAGCCAGTGGGTGTGGCCACACTTCGGCCACCTTGCAGCCACGGTGTTGCCACGTTTTATAAGGAAAAGGTGGCTACACTGTGGCATCACTGTGGCATCACCGTGGCTGCACCCTCAAGCAGAACTCAAGCAGATCTCAGCCAGACCTCAAGCTGTATTGGGGATGTCTATAGGCTGACTGGAACGAAAAGAGGGTGATCATGATTTGATACATCCTCTATAATACATCATTTAATATTAATAGCTCATTTCAATAATCTTCTCAACGTCTGCGGGACTAAGCGTCTTATATTCACCTAACCCTAACCAGCCACGTTCAGTAAACCGTCTTGCTATAATAGCAGCGGTACCCTGGTAGCTTTCTGTATAATCAGACAGTTCGTTTTGATTTCCATAGAGTGAAAACACTCCTCGGTCTTTTGAATTGCCGCGGTTGCTTTTTCCTCAAGCGAGCCTTCGTTCAACAGAACCTTAGAATTGGCCGGAATTTCTTTCGCGATATTCTTTATCTTACCTTTTCCGAAAATAATCTTAGTAGGATTTTTAAATTCAAAATCTAGCATTGTGTATAGATTAACTTGAGGACTTGCACCTCGATTTTGTCAACGGTAAGATTTTATAAACTGATTTACAACAGATGGAAGAGGTTTGACATTCAATTTACATGCTAGAAAGTACTACCTCCCTGCATCACTTCTCTGATCATTTGTCTGATAACCCCTCGTTGCTCCGGATCACCTTTTAGCAGCGCCTTGCTGAACTTACTAAGCTGCTTCATATCTATATGAGGAGGCATGATCGGAACATTCGGGTCAGTGAGAACATCCAGAACAACAGGCATTGCCCCGGTCAATGCCTTATCAAGAGCGTCATCAATCTGTTCGGGCTTCTCAACCCTGATACCTTTCAGTCCGAGAAGTTCAGCAAACGATGCATAAGGTACATCAGGTATATCTTGTGACGCATCGAACTTCGGCTCTCCCGAAAGCATTCGCTGCTCCCATGTCACCATATTTAAGTCGCGATTATTCAAAACGATCACAATGAGCCTTGGATCTGACCACTCTTTCCAATATTTAGATATAGTTATGAGTTCGTTCATACCAAGCATCTGCATCGCCCCATCCCCCACAATGGCTATGGGAACCCGCTCGGGATAAGCAAATTTAGCTGCAATTGCGTAAGGTATCGCAGGGCACATGCTTGCAAGCGTACCAGAAAGCGAAGCCATCATACCTTCCCTGATCTTTAAATTCCGGGCGAACCAAAAGGCAGATGTTCCGGAATCAGCAGAGATTATGCAATTGTCGGGTAATAATGGGGAAAGTTTCTGAAGAAGCAGCTGAGGATTGATTGGATCCGCTTCCTGCAAAGATCGCTGCTCGACTGTGTCCCACCATGAGATAACTTCCTTTTCAATGGTCTCCCGCCAGGAGCGATCTTCTTTTCTTTTAAGCAAGGGAATAAGCGCCTGGAGGGTGCTTTTGCTATCACCCAGCAGGTTTACCTCCATTGGATACCTTAGGCTAAGCAACTTTCCGTCAATGTCGATCTGCACACCTCGTGCAGCTCCTGGTTCGGGCAAGTATTCTGAATAAGGAAAACTGCTCCCAATCATCAGCAATGTATCGCATCCGTCCATCAGTTCCCAACTAGCCTTTGTTCCCAACAGGCCTATCGAACCGGTAACATATGGAAGATCATCTGGCAGGGCAGCTTTACCAAGCAGCGCTTTAGCCACCCCTGCGCCCAGCAACTCAGCAACCTCTTTTACCTCTTCGGCTGCAGATATAGCACCCGCACCGATCAATATCGCTACTTTCTTACCTTCATTCAGCACATTCGCAGCACGCTCCAACTCTGACATCACAGGAACCAGATTTGCTTCAGGATATCCGATCCCAGTAAAAACGTTCCCATGTTCACGGGGTGGCTCCTTTACTGCAGATTCCTCTTGTACATCATTCGGGACGATTACAGCAGTTACTGTGCGCTCTGCTTTTGCGATCCGAAAGGCTCGGTCTATCACCTGACGTACCTGAGCTGGATCTGTTACCATCTGCACATATGCAGAAGCCACATCCTTGTATAAAGACATAAGGTCTATCTCCTGCTGGTAATTGCTGCCCATTGAGGTCATTTTCTGCTGCCCAATGATCGCTACAACGGGCTGATGATCTAATTTTGCATCGTATAGCCCATTCAGCAGATGTATAGCCCCGGGACCGGATGTTGCCAGACATACGCCCGTTTCACCGGTAAACTTTGCATGAGCACATGCCATGAAGGATGCCATCTCTTCATGACGTGTCTGAATGAAACGTACATCCCGGTTTCTGTTTAAGGCTCCTAACAAACCGTTGATACCATCTCCAGGGTAGCCAAATATCCGGCTGGTGTTCCAATCTTTTATTCTTTGAATAATATAGTCGCTTACATTCATATTTTCCTGGTTAACATTCGATCCAATCTGTTTCACCGCAGCTGCAGGCAGCGCTCTTGTCAAAACTCCGGTTCTCCGCCTTACCGCATTCGCGACAAAGTAAGACCTCTCCGGAATTTTCACGGCTGTTGCAGAAATCTTCATCCCAGTCAGGAATTAACGACAACCCCGGTCGCTTTTCCTCTGCCTCAACGATGGAAAAACTCCCGCCAGCTTCAAGGTATAGACGCTTTATTGACCCTAAATTTGTGAACCCTTCTGAGCGAAGTTCGGCAAAAAGGCGCTCCCTGGATATTCGGGTACCTCTCATCTCTTTAATCTGCAGAACACCGTCTCTAATAAGGTCCGATATATTACCCTGCACCGACTTTTCTGCCCACTGGTTATTTGAGGCGATCCATGATACAAAGCGCTCCAAACTGACCACAACCAATGCGATTATCGCTACGGGTAACAACCCTCTATCCGGAGCTAGAATTGGTACCCCTGTTGCTGCTGCCAGGGAAACCATAGCTGCCATTTGGCTGCTATTTAACTGTGACGCCATTTTCTTTCCCATTAGCCGCATTGAAACCATTAGCACCAGATAAATAAATGCCATTCTAAAGACAATTTCCAGGTAGAAGTGCCCCGGCACTTCCCCTACCAGCACGCGCTGCCAATCACTTATGTCAATCTTATCTTTATCCATATTAGCTTGTAACTATAACATCTTTTCCCCACCTGTGCGAGTGACAGTTCTTACATGTTTCTTTTTCGCCTATTCCAACCATGACTGTGCCACAAATAAGACATATATGCTTGTTTTCCACTTTGGGCTGCGATATTCGCAGATCATTATCGAATTTCGGATATACAGAAAGGCCTGGCTTAGGCTCATCCGCAAGGAATATACTAAACAAGCCACAAGCTTCAAGATATACGCGCTTAACCTGTCCGAGATTTGATATCTTCTTTTTTCTTAGCTGAGCAAAAAGTTGTTCCTGGGATATTCCCGACCTCCGCATTTCTTCAATTTGCAATACGCCATCCTTTACAAGGACACTCATCTTTCCCTGAATAATGTGCTCTATCTTTTCGCTCCTGACTCCAAGATAATTAACTCCTCTTAAGAAGCAGAATGCACAAAAGAAAGCAAGCACTCCCTGCAGCAGTCCCCTATCTGGAATTTGCATGGGAACAGAGACAATAGCTCCGAGAGTAAGCATTACCGCAAGCTCAGTTATGGTTAACTGACCACTCATCCGCTTTCCCATTGCCTTAACTACAAGAAGCAAAATCGCATAAATGATTAGAGTTCGACAAAATACTTCTAACATGAACTCTGCAGGCGCATTACCAAACCAGATTCGTTGCCAGTCCATGAAGTTGATTTTCCACTTTTCCATCCGGTTTATTCTTACACTATCATTAAAATCGCTGGTATTATGTTCGGCCTACCCCTCTAATTAAATCATAGCTCCAACACAACTTGCCCGCTAATAGTTCGACAAAAAATTTAAAACACGTATTTCTTCCGTGGTTAGTATTTTTCCCGCACGAGAGTCGACAATATCCCTCATCCGCATTGAACATTTTTAGAGGAAAAACGTTGTGTATAGAATGCGTTACACGGATTCACCATTCACCGACAATAAAGACTTATGCCGTTTTGAGCTGCAGATGGAAGATGGTTTCGCTTTTATCGATTACAGTCGCGAGGGCCAGTTGGTATCCCTTAATCATACGGAAGTTCCTGAGACTTTAGAAGGAAGGGGCGTTGCGGAAACGCTGGTTAAAAAAACATTTAGATACGTTGAAGACAACGAGCTAAAGATCGTCCCATTATGCTCATACATAGGGGTATTTTTACAACGACATCCTGAATGGCAGAAACTAGTTGCAAAACCTTAACGAATGTTAGCGGACGACAACGTCCCAGACTTTTGCTCTTCGATCCTCACCTTTCGGCCCTTTGATATAGAGCGTCACAATATACTTACCACGACTTTTATATTGGTGAACCGGATTTTGCTCTGTGGAGATGGTCTGATCTCCGAATTCCCATCTCCATGAGCTTACTTCGCCGTACGATTCGTCTTTGAAAGCGACTCGCCGCTCGTCATTATTTAGGACCTTAAATGACCAATTTGCTTCGAGAGGTTTCCTGAACCTGCTTTCAAGAGGCATGAGTCGGAATGGAAGACTGAAAGATGCATTGCCGTACATGGTGTGCTCTTTAGATAAGTTCCAAAAGCCATTGTTTCCATTTGCATTGACGTCATCGTAATCAATCACCGCCCAGCAAAGACCGATATTCCTGTTTTCTACTAAGACAGACTCGACGGCTCTGGACGGTCCCTCAGCGCCGGCATAATCGAAAGGTGTAATCCAGAATTCGAGAATAAGCTTTCCCTTTTCCCCCGGTTTGAAATTGAAATCATAGGCCGCATTTGCGTAGGGTAACTCCTTGATCCATGGCTGACTGCCCCATACTAAAGTCCAGTCTTTGCCGACGGCAGGCGTAAAAATATGGTAGTTTTGAGCATGAACACCGTGGAAAGAGAAATACGCATCAAGTGAATCAAGTGACTTATTGGGATGAAATCGGTCAATAAACGGACCACCAGACTGGTCAGCGTCTACAATTAGCTCGAAGGTATCGTTGTGAAGTCCGGGCTGACTAAAATCCCAATAATCATCATATGCTTCATATAAAAAATAAAGCCTGTTCATTCCCTTAACCCAAGCAACTTTAACCTTGACGTTTAAGTTTGAGGGGTTTGCGGCAGCATGCTTTCTGCTATCATCCCACAACTGATCCATGCCTACTGAGTAACTTTCCGGAACCAGATCCCAGTCATCTGGCTTACCATCGATAACTGGAATCTGGTTTGCAGGAAACTGAAATACCTTAAAAGCCCTGCTTTCTTTCTGAGCCACGGTTTCCTGGGCGGGAAAAAGAATCATTCCGGATATAAGCAGACCCAAATATAAAATATTGCGATGCTCGAAATTCTTAGACATGTCAAGTTGGAGAGTAAGGGTCTGGAATTATATTATTTGAGCGGCTCCACTCTAAACCAGTCATAGTCGCCCCATCCTGAATCATTAATTTGCGTCTGCCGCGTAGCGAAAAGTCCCAGCTTTGCACCAATCCACTGGCCAGGCGTCGCCTGGAATTCCGATCCTGCCGGTGTAAAAGATTTTCCATCTATGCTGTAACTGAATCTGCACTTAGCACCCGCAGACATACTTACCCTTAAATAAAGGCTGCCATTTTTGAGCTTAGTTAGCACAGTTTCCTTCTCAGCAGCCCCTTTATTCGCTTTTTCGCAGACACTATATACGAGATACAAGCCGTCCTTTTTACTAACGAGGTTGAGAGCCGCATAACTTTGCCCCATAACAACAAGCCCCGTCCGCTCATTCTCTATTTTTTCATTTGGCTTGAAACTAACTTTAGTGGTTGCCATGAATTCATCTGCTGGAGTTTTCTGCATCAGGATATTCGGCACATCCCAAAGATTTTTGGCACCCTCAGGGACCTGATGAGTATATAGTTTAAGGGTTCCTTTTGATACATCCATAAATGACCAGGTTGCCTGTGGATTGGCCTGCCATTGCCACTGTAACCCTAACTTCAGATCGTTAAATTCGTCACTTTCCGCAGGAGTGGCAATTGGATAAGATTTGCCGACATTAGGCTTTTTGTAGCTCATAACCGGATCTCCCGATCCATCACCGTCATTATCGACGCCGATAACCGGCCAGTCATTAACCCATTTCATAGGCTGCAGGTGGACCACCCGTCCGTAAGCTTCCTTATCCTGGAAGTGCAGGAACCAGTCTTCTCCCTTTTGAGTGTCTACCCATGCGCCCTGATGAGGACCGTTTACCGTGGTTTTCCCCTGAGCCATAACAACCTTACGCTCATACGGCCCATAAATATTCTTAGACCTAAGCACTAATTGCCAGCCAGTTGATACACCTCCAGCCGGGGCAAACATATAATAGTATCCGTTTCGTCTGTACATTTTAGGTCCTTCAATTGTCGGATCTAACTCATGCCCATCATAAACTATCACGCCCTCGTCTAAAGCTTTGGTGCCGTCCTCATTCAGCTCTTTTATAGCGAGTACGCTCTTTATTCCGGCACGACTCCCTGCGTAAGCGTACGCCAGATATACCTTTCCGTCTTCATCCCATAAAGGACAAGGATCTATCAGTCCTTTTCCAGGGGCTACAAGAATGGGATCTGACCAAGGCCCGGCAGCATCTTTCGCTTTTGTGAGGTAGATACCAAAATCAGGATCCGGATAATAGATGTAAAACTCATTTTCATGATAACGGATTGCAGGAGCCCATACGCCATTACCGTGCTGAGTTTTTTCGAAGTGCTCAAACGGTGGCTGGCGCTTTAAAGCATGAGTTAAAATTGTCCAGTTAACCAAATCTTTCGAATGTAATATAGGAAGACCAGGCACAGCATCGAAGCTTGAAGCTACCATATAAAAATCGTCTCCTACCCTCACAGCGTCCGGATCTGAGTAATCGGCGTTTAAAACTGGATTCTTGTAGGTTCCATTTCCCTGATCCGCAACCCAGACCTTGGAGATACCTTTTCCCGTCCCAGGTGTTTGAGCTATCAGGTCCCATCCGTTTAATATCAAAAAACTAAGTAAAAGTGACTTTTTTAAATCGTTCATGTTTTTAAGTACTAACATTATCTAAGTGTTCAATCTAGTATGGTATATTAAAACAGAGGCAAGCTTAATTAACCCCGGCTATCCAGTCAGTGCTTCCGAAGATTTCGTTGAGCGTATAACGCTTCATTTCGCTTTTGCTAAGTTGTTTAGACCAACTTACTCTGCCTTGCTTCACCCCACCTGGACCAGTACTCTGGTATTCGCCGTAAAAAGCTGTCTTTTCTTTGTCGGGAAACATAAGATCACCTTTCCAGGGATTCCATCCTTCAGGAACAATATGATCTCCCATTTCAGTACGGATGAAAACGGTTTTCGCATATGGTCTCCAGGGCCGGCCGAGATATACCTTTTGAACACCAGGAGCAGCTGTTAACCTGCAGTCAAAAAAGACATATCCGAACTTTTGATCAGGCCGCGTTCCTGCTGCGGTTATGAAGGAACTGGTCAGACTATTAATGTGGCAGTTCTGAAACACGACAGTAGCCTCGCCGAAAATAAAGTCTGTTGTCCCCTCAATGTAGCAGTTCTGATAATACTGTCTACTATTCGCCGTAGCTGTGTATAAAGTATCCTGATTGCCGAGCAAGCGGCAGTTCCTGACAACCACCTTATCCCCTTCGACATGAAGTGCTACTGCTTGCCCTACTCGGCCTGCAGTATTCTCAATTGTCAGATTCTCGATAATAACTCCATTTCCCTGAACAAGCACAGTATAGGACGAGTATGTTGAATGCTTGGGTAAGCCGAATGCATCGACCCTGCCTTCAACAGGCTTACCAGAATAATCGTTGTTTGTTATTACAGTACTCTCAGGACTTTCACCTATCAACGTAATATTTGTTTTCCAAGAGGGGATCCAGATCTTTTCTTTATACACACCTTTCTTGATGTGTATTTTAACACGTTCATGTCCCAGATCACGAACTGAATTTACTGCTTCCTGAATCGTTTTGTAGTTACCGGCTCCCGACTGGTCGACCGTTATTTCTTTAGGATATCTTGGGTCTTGTGCGACAAGTGGACCTGTTTGCACGAACAGGAAAACAGTTGTCAGAAAGGAGAGCTTGATTACAAGAGGTCGCATCTTTACTTGTTCGGCAAGTAAAAGCTTGAGCAGTGCAAACGTTGACATTGGCGTATGATTAGGATTATTTAACTGATTACCGACAATATTAAGTAAAACCGCTAAGCGAAACAACGTTGCAGGGTCTTGAAAGTGTGCAATCGTTCCCGGGTAGTTTTTACCGGACTAAAGTAATGCCCATCAAAAAGCTAATAACCGTTGCTATAAGACATTTGGATGGGCATTAGCAGGACTACGTAACGAATTGCTTACAGGTCAAACCTGATACCTTGAGCCAATGGAAGACTTGTACCATAATTGATAGTGTTCGTCTGCCTGCGCATATAGGCTTTCCAGGAGTCTGAGCCAGACTCTCTTCCCCCTCCGGAATCCTTCTCTCCGCCGAAGGCGCCACCAATCTCCGCCCCCGAAGTTCCAATATTAACATTGGCAATCCCACAGTCTGATCCTGCCTGAGATAAAAAGATCTCAGTATCTCGAAGGTTTAAAGACATGATAGCGGAAGAAAGACCTTGTGACACATTATTCTGGATATCGATAGCTTCCTCAAGCGTCTTGTACTGTATTATATATAGTATCGGGGCGAAAGTCTCTTCCCCTACTATCGGCAGATCCTTGTTAACTTCGGCTATGCAAGGCTTCACATAGCAACCACTCTCAAATTCATCTCCTTCAATGAGACCACCTTCTACAACAAACCTGGCCCCCTGCTGTTTCGCTACTTGTATCGCAGTCAAGTAGTTATTGACAGCCTCCTTATCTATCAGCGGCCCCATATGTATACCTCCCATTAATGGATTTCCAATCCGCACCTGTTCGTACGCATGTATGAGCCGGTTTTTCACATCTTCCATCATGGATGAATGGATTATCAGGCGGCGTGTGCTGGTACATCGTTGCCCGGCGGTACCGATTGCCCCAAACACAGCAGCATTCATCGCGATATTTAAGTCCGCATTTTCTGTGATGATAATTGCGTTGTTTCCGCCCAGTTCAAGCAGTGACTTCCCCAGCCTTTCAGCCACAGCTACTGCAACCTTTCTGCCCATGGCTGTAGATCCGGTGGCAGAAACCAAAGGAATACGCTTGTCGCGGGACATGAGTTCGCCGATCTCATGCTCTCCGCAAATCAGGGAGCAAACACCTTCCGGCACATTATTCTTCGCAAAGACATCACCCACGATTTTCTGACAAGCTATAGCCGTTAGCAGAACTTTGTGAGATGGCTTCCAGATCACCACGTCGCCACAAACCAATGCGAGCATACTGTTCCATGACCATACCGCTGCTGGGAAGTTAAAAGCTGTAATAATACCAACAATTCCTAAAGGATGATATTGCTCATACATTCTGTGTTCCGGGCGCTCCGAGTGCATAGTAGCACCATAAATCTGCCGGGATAAACCACTGGCAAAGTCGCATATATCAATCACCTCCTGCACCTCGCCCAGTCCCTCCGGCAGACTCTTCCCCATCTCATAAGAAATAAGCGCTCCGAGGTCTTGTTTATGAGAACGAAAGGCATCACCCAGCTGGCGCACCACATCTCCTCGTTTTGGAGCAGGCACACTTCGCCAGTATTTAAATGCTTCGCCCGCTTTTTTGATCAATAGCTCGTATTCCTGCACTGAGCCAATGCCAGCACTGCCGATTAGTTGTCCGTCGACCGGAGAAAACGATTCGAGTGATGTTGAAGTAACCAACCAATCAGACCCGGTAGAGACGCCGGGATTTGTGCTCTCAAGTTGCAGAACTTTTAAGAAATCTGTGTTGTTCATTTAATATATCTATTTTTACTTACTATAATAGCTACAAAGCGACCATGAGCGATCACTACATATTGGATGAGATAGACAGAAACATTCTGGAGGAGCTTCAGGCTGATGCCGAAAAACCATATATCCAGATAGCTAAGTCATTAAATATCTCCAACTCGCTTGTTCATCAAAGAATAGCAAGGCTCAAACAATCTCAGATCATCGAAACTACTCAGGTAAATCTGAGCGAAAAAAGGCTCGGTTACGAAAGTAGTGCATTTACCGGCGTTATTTTAAAAGAAGATCCTACCTCCAAAAACATCATTGAGGCATTAAAGAAAATTCCTGAAATTGTTGAATGTTACTATATATCCGGACAATATACCCTATTTCTTAAAATTGTTGCCATAAACAATGAACACCTCCGTGAAATACTCTATGAGAAGATTGATGCAATACCCGGAATACTCAGAACGGAAACAACGATAAATTTCGGAACCGTCTTCAAAAGAAACTGTCCTGTTCCTGAACCCAAGCGTTAATTGGCCACTGCCATCCTTACATCTTTAATAATGTCTTTTTCTTTAACATCCGGAAAATAAACAGTTCGAACAAAGGGCCCTTTCAGAAACTCCTCACAGTCTATTTCACTCTGCTGGATTGTACCTTTGTATTTACCGCTAAGAAGCATGCGAGCACATTCGGCCATTGGTGCGGCCGTGGTTGCCTGAATAGCGCGCAAAGTCGTATTTCCAACTCTTACAGGGCCTATTTTAAACGATTGCTCCAGGGATTGCAAGCGCGAAGCACGGTCAAGACCTTTCACTGTACAGTAGACTATTACCAGATCTTTGTCTGTTGAGGGAATGATAGATAGCATTTGTTTCTCCAGGTAGCGAACGACGTCTTCACCTTCAGGGACCTGGCTAAGAACATTTTTAATCCAGTCATAGTGCCCGGGATACCGGAGGGTCTTATAGTCTAGTTTCTTTGCGATGCCAGTAAAGACTTCCGGAAGATCAGCAGCTCCTCCGGAGGTATAGTTCTCCTCATAAGTTAATCCATCGATAATCAGACTGCATTGTCCCGAAAGTGATGATACGCGGGTCTTTATGAAATCGTTGACTATCCACGCATCTTTTAAATACTCTGTGGCCACTCCTATTGGACTCCATGTAAACCCATAAAAATGGGGTGCTTCCGCATGCTCAGTGAGCGCACCAACTTTCATACCGATATACTCAACCTGGAGTTTTTTGTATTTCTGAACAAACTCCTGGTAAAGAGAATGTGCAAGAATGTTCACAAATCCCGGAGCTAGCCCACTTTGCAAAATAAACCCAGTATCTGCATCTTTAGAAATAATCTTTAACTGATCAGTTTCTTCAACGTATTCAGTAAGGTTTACATAATGCGCTCCATATTTCTTCGCTAAAGAGCCCATCCGGGGAGCTTCGGATCCGGGGAGACAATCGAGTATGATATCTGCGTCAACAAAGACATTTTCTTTCTGGTCCTCATATCCAGGCAAAAGCTGGAAAACACTCACCAAGCTCTTTTTCGTACAGCCTTTTGATATCCAATCAGCCGCTTCTTCTGCGATCTGCTTATCCCGGTCACCCAGAATTAAATCCACTTCAAAGTCCGCATATTCCGCCAGCAAAAGCCCTACAGCCCGACCAATACCTCCTGCCCCGGCGATAATCACTTTATATTTTTCGTCTAACATCATATCACTTGCTATTTGAAATAACCTTCTCGACCAGAGACACATTCGTACTTTCGAATATCTTGTCTGCGGAGGCAGCGATAAAGCCTTGATAAAGCGCTCCATTAGGCAGACTATAACGTCGTGCGAATTCATAGTAGCAGCTGGGAATGTTCCGCGATACGTTATCAAACGTTACAGGGATCTGGTCAGCAATCGTGCTCGACTGCTCTAAAAACTCCTCCGGACTGCCCTTAATTTCTCCTCCAGCGTCATTCAATTTAAAGCCACTCTGTTTTAACAATGAATTTACTTCCTGCAGACTACTAAGAGTCTTCAGTTCATTAACGAAAACGGTGAAATGATTAGCGCAAAAACCAAATACATACATCCATGACGCATACTCCGATTCTTTCTGTAATACATCGTACTCATTAACAGAGATATCCCACAAACGACCTTTCAACATCAGGGTATCCATACTCAATTCTGAATGCGGTATTTGATCGAGAGCTCGCAATACTATTCTCTGCAACTCCGGCGAGCACTTGGCAAGCAGTAACTGACTGATAAAGATCTTGGGGGCCGACTGATCTTCCTTATGCTCATAGTGATGGGCAAAGAGTTTTTTTTCTTTAAATTCATACTCCCCCTTTTTTACATATCCCATTCTGACAAATGGTTCTGATATAACGTCAATATTGACTCTTTCGTCGTCGAACGTTCTTAACGCTATATGGTCATTCTGCACCCGATCTCCCCGTTCTTGAAACAACCGATGTATTTGCTTCGCGGAAGGAGTTAATGATGTATACCGGTTCCATAATAAATCTAGCAGCCGATCTTTTTCCATGATATCAATATTTTTAAATTATCACTATTAATATGTTAACTTAATTAAATATATGAGTTTTTTTGATCAAATTATATTTTAAAAAGCATTTTTAAATCAAAACAACAGAACAAACAATCGATTATTAAACTTGACATATTTTATCTACTTTAATATTAGAATTTGAATAATGCATAAAGAAGATCCCGACCTGATATCGAAACTTAACTACTTACGTAACGAGCTTAAGGGAGACATGCATCTGGAACCTCTTCAGAGAATACTATACGCTACAGACGCATCTGCATACAGGCAATTACCTCTAGCTGTGGCCATTCCCAAGGATCAAAATGACATAAAGAAAATTATTGACTTTGCTACAACCGGGAAGATCGGCGTTGTATTCAGATGCGGAGGCACATCTCTGGCCGGACAAGTTGTAGGTGACGGTATAATCGTCGATCTCTCCAAGCACTTCACAAACATTATTGAACTGAACATCAAAGAACGGTGGGTACGTGTACAGCCAGGCGTAATTCGTGATGCTCTGAACATATTTCTTAAGCCGTTCGGTTTATTTTTCGCCCCCGAAACTTCTACCGCTAACAGAGCTATGATCGGGGGTATGGTAGGCAATAATAGTTGCGGGGCAAACTCAATCATCTATGGGAGCACAAGAGAACACATACTTGAGATCAAAGCGTTGCTAAGCGACGGCTCAGAGGCTGTTTTTGCAAATCTTGACAAAGAAGCATTTTTCGAAAAATGCAAAGGTAATAGTCTCGAATCCAGGATTTACCGAATGACTTACAACCTGCTTTCTGACCCAACGAACCAGCGAGAGATCTATAAAGAATTTCCAAAGGCAAGCATACAACGCCGTAATACGGGTTATGCAATTGACATGCTGCTGCGTGCGAAACTTTTCGGGGGAGAAAGCGACACACTTAATCTTTGTGATATTATCGCAGGCTCAGAAGGCACTCTCGCCTTTGCAAGCGAAATAAAATTGAACCTCGTTCCTCTTCCGACAGGATCAAAAGGCTTACTTTGTATACATTTCAGCTCTGTCGAGGAAGCGCTTAAAGCCAACACCATCGCCATGCACTTTAACCCAACGGCCTGCGAGCTGATGGATCATTATATTCTCGATTGCACTAAAGACAACATCAATCAACGTAAGAACCGCTTTTTCATACAAGGAGATCCCGGAGCAGTGCTGATCGTTGAGTTTATTCGCGAAAGTCAGGAAGAGCTTGCGGAGACTGCAGACCTCTTAAAAGATCAGCTTCAGCAACGAAACCTTGGATACTATTTCCCTTTAATCTTGAACGAAGATTGCAACAAAGTCTGGGAGTTGCGGAAGGCTGGGCTGGGTCTGCTCAGTAACCTTCCAGGAGATGACAAAGCCGTGCCCGTCATAGAAGACACGGCGGTTGATCTGGAAGACCTGGCAGATTATATTCGCGATTTCAACGAAATTTTAAACAGACACGATCTGTATTCCGTTCACTATGCGCATGCGGGTGCGGGGGAGCTGCACCTGAGACCTATTATTAACCTCAAAACAGAAACCGGCAACAAGCTATTCAAAACTATTGCCGCAGACATCGCAGAATTAGTCAAGAAATATAAGGGATCCCTGTCAGGGGAACATGGCGACGGCAGGTTAAGGGGTGAGTTTATCCCCTATATGGTCGGCAGCAAAAACTACAGTCTCTTCAAAACACTAAAAGACACCTGGGATCCTGCTCATATATTCAACCCGGGAAAGATCACCGACACCCCTTCCATGAACACCATGCTACGCTACGAACCGGGGAAAGTACAACCAGAGATCAAAACGGTGTTTCGTTTTCAGGGTCAAAACATTCTGCAGCATGCAGAACAGTGCAATGGCTCTGGAGATTGCAGGAAACTTCATTTTTCAGGAGGGACAATGTGCCCTTCTTATATGGCAACGCGAAACGAGAAAGATACAACGAGAGGTAGAGCCAATGTCCTTCGCGAGTTCCTAACACATTCAGAAAAAATTAACCGCTTTGATCATAAGGAAATATTTGAGGTAATGGATCTTTGCCTTAGTTGCAAAGGCTGTAAATCTGAATGTCCTTCAAGCGTCGACATGGCAAAATTAAAGGCTGAATTTCTTCAGCAATATTACGACGCAAATGGAGCTCCACTCAGATCCAGACTAATAGCAGGCTTCAGCACTATATCACAAGTCGCAAGCATATTTCCCTCCATTTATAATTTTCTCTCCTCGACGCGGTTGAAAACATTAGCTGGATTTGCCAGAGACAGAACGATTCCTAAGCTGTATCACTACACCTTAAAAAGCTGGTATATCAAGCATAAAAAAACAGCTAAAAAATCACAGAGGAAAGTATATTTTTTTTTCGATGAATTTAGCAATTACAATGACACTACGATAGGCATAAAGGCCATACTGCTTTTAGAGCAGCTGGGATTCGAAGTAATGATGACGAGTCACATCGAAAGCGGCCGCACATGGTTATCGAAAGGATTTGTACGCAAAGCCAAACACATAGCAAATAAAAACGTGAGTTTGCTAAGTGGAGTCGTGAGTGCAGAGACCCCACTTATTGGAATAGAACCGTCTGCCATACTAACCTTTAGAGATGAGTATCCGGATCTGGTTGATGAGATACTTCTTGAAAAAACACTTGAGCTCTCAGGAAACACTTATCTAATCGATGAGTTTCTGGCTAAGGAAGCAGAGAATGAAAATATAAAAAAGGACATGTTTTGTAAGGACAAACGTCTGATCATGCTTCATGGCCACTGTCAGCAAAAGGCCATTTCAGCACTGAGCGCCTCCGTAACATGCCTCACGCTACCTGTGAACTATGAAGTTACTGTCATCCCTTCCGGCTGTTGTGGCATGGCAGGTTCTTTCGGATTTGAAGAAGAACATTATAAGATTTCTTTGGAGATAGCTGAACTCGTTTTACTGCCATCTGTCAGGGAAGCATCTCCCGATACAATCATAGCAGCAACCGGGACAAGCTGCAGACATCAGATTAAAGATGGATCCGGTCGCAACTCTTATCACACTGTAGAGATTCTTTATGAGGCACTAACTACCAAGCCGTCGTTTATGTGACATCACTTAATCTAATCCCTCATGAAGTGAATATAATCTGTGATCGGAGGCTCAAAACCATTTCTTCGAAGCTCCATGGCGATCTGAGCCCGGTGATAGGTTGCATGATTAAATGTATGCAGCAAAATATCCTGCAGATTATTTTGATAACTGATGCCTATCGTATTGGTATAACTGACGTTGTAAGCAAATCCCTCAACATTTGTTTCTACACAGCTTCTTAACCCGGCTGATGATCGCTCGTGCAATTCTTTACATTCCAAAATACTATGGTTATCCCAGGGCCCAACTTGAGCAGGCAGTCCCTGCATCCGGTTTAACCAAACTACCTGGGTATTTACAATATGACTAATGAGATGAACACAGGTGTACGGCAGATCTGAACCTATTGCGCTAAGGACATCAAGAACGCGTCTGTTCGCCCAATCGTTATAAACCCACATTTGATGAATCGCGGTAGACATACTTTTAGTCTGGATTTTTATTAAAGATAGCGAGGATCCGGTAAAAAACCGAGATAAAGCATACGGAAAATCAGAAATATTAACATCTTTGAGATCTTCTTCTTCTTTTACATGAAAGCTTGCAACAAAACCTGCGATTTACAAAAATGCCTAATGTGTCAGGTCATCTTACCTGAATGGAAACCTGCACTGGACAGGCACCGTAAAAATTATAGTATAAAAAAGGGGGAGAGCATCATAAGGGAGGGGGACATTGTAAAGGGTATTTATTTTGTTTACAGCGGAAAACTAAAGATCCATAAAAAATGGGGCAGCAAGGAACTTATTGTCAGATTTGCAACTCAGGGAGCAATTATCGGGCACAGGGGTCTAAGCAACAACATTGAAACCTTTCCTATATCTGCAACAGCTCTTGAACCCAGTGTCGTTTGTTTCGTGGAGCTTGACTTCTTTCTCTCAACCCTGAGAGTAAATCATGAGTTTGCATACCGCCTGTTGCTTTTCTTCGCGGATGAACTCCAGGAATCAGAAAGAAGGATGAGAGACCTGGCGCTTAAATCTGTAAAAACCAGACTCGCAGGCGCCTTGCTCGAGCTCTCTCAGCTTTTTGGGGTTGATGAAAATTTGTGTATCAACTTAGATCTTAGCAGAAACGATCTGGCTTCTTTTACCGGTGCTACGTATGAAACGGTTTTTCGCACCATGAACGAGCTGGTACAGGATAATTTCATTACGCTTCACGAGAAAAAAATTCAAATTACCGATGCCTGCAGGCTGCAGGCACTTACTAATGAATAGCTAAACAAGTTTTAGAACTTGTAACCAAGCCCAAATCCTGGATGCCATTTACCATCTTTTGCAGCTGTTTTGTTCGTATAATATACCGGAATCTGAACTGCAAGATGCTTATACGAGGCAGTAAGACCGAAGCCCAATGATGGTGTGATTGTGGAATTTGCCGGACTGCCTTCTGCAACTTTGTCTTCCTTGATTCTTAAACCAGGCAACATTCCAACGGTAAGCACAACCGGCTTCCGACTGTATTTGATATTCGGGCCACTGAAATTAAGATATGCCCCATTATCGACATACCCAGCAACAATGACACCATCCAATAGTGAAGGTTTGAGAGCTGATCCCGATACATTATTTGTCTGCGAGTTAACTTGTGAAGCAGAAAGAGCGAAGGCAAGGCAGAGTAAAGCCTTAAAACTTTTTGTTGTCATTTAAGAATAGGTTAAGGTTAACTAAGAGAAGTCGAGCTAATACTGTCCTTCTTTTTGCCAAATGTATAAAAAATTGCCGCACCCGTAAATAATAAACCACCAATAATATTTCCAAAAGTTACTATCAGTTGATTATATAACCACCAGTCACTCAAGCTCACGGAGGCGCCAAACATCATACCTGCCGGGATGACAAACATATTAACAACCGCATGCTCATAACCGAGCGCAAAAAAGATAAATATCGGAATCCACGCTGCGATTATCTTCCCGACCGTTGATTTTGAAGTCATAGCCATGACCACGCCCATGCATACCATCCAGTTACACAAAATCGCTTTGATAAAAGCAGAAAAAAGCCCGGCTCCTCCATGTGCCGCATAACCTAAAGTCTTTCTTTCAGCGATAGAAACAATCATCTTTTCGATAGGACCCGCATCTGCAATCGTACCCATTTCTGATGTCGCGCACCAAAACATTACTGCAAAGAGAACACTGCCAATCAAATTTCCTATAAATACCCAAAATAGATTGCCCAGCATCGTTTTTGCGCTAATCGACCTTTCGAAATAAGCAAGCGGCACAAGAGAAAAGCTACCGGTTACCAACTCGAGACCCAGCAGCACTATGATGATGAAGCCAACAGGGAATACAAGAGCTCCGATCAGGGAAAAGCCGGTTTGAGTTGTAGCTAGGCAGGCGAGAGTTACCGATATTGCAAGCAACGCCCCCGATAAACATCCGCGTATCAGCAAATCCCTAACCTGTAACGATGATTTCATAACCGCTGCTTGCATCATCGTAGCGGCTACTTCTTTTGGAGATACATAATCCATTGCTGTTCCTTTTTATATAATGCTAGCCGCCTACTTCCGTACCAGAATACACCGGATTTGCGGACATCTGTTCCTTATTAATTTCGATATAAACAAACCCGTTCTCTACTTTAACCGGGTACGTCCTGATAGCACACTCATCTCCACTTAAACATTCCCCTGTGCTGAGCGAAAATGTCTTTTTGTGAAAAGGACAAGCCACTTTCGGTTCGTCATGACATGATCCAATCATTCCCCGACTCAGCGCCATCTGCTTTTTATGGGGGCACTCATTTTGCGTTGCATACCACTCGTTACGACGTTTGAAATAAAAAAGTGCAATTTGCTCCTTTCCTGCTTTCACACACACACCGCCATTTTCAAGCGCATCTTCTACCCTGCACGCTGCAAACCAGTTTCTAGATAATTCCATAGTTATAGTTTTTTTATGAATAATTACGCAACCGTCCACTCTGCTGCTTTCTTTTGTGTACGCATTTCTTCAAACGCAACTGAAAAATCCTTTTCACCGGGAGCGTTAACAAAATGATTAAATCTCTTTCTGATTTCGGGACTTTCTACGGCATGTTTCCATTCGCACTCATATGCTTTAAGAAGTTCTTCCATTTGCATCTCCCATGTTTCAGCCATCTTTAAGCTATCGTTCAAAATCACATTTCGTAGATACTCAATTCCGCCCTCCATTTTATTAAGCCAGGTAGCAGTCCTTGTCAAAGGATCAGCCGTTTGAATATAAAACATAAGGAATCGGTCAATATATCGGATACAAGTATCATTATCGACATCAGATGCCAAAAGAAGGGCGTGCTGAGGCTTACTGCCACCATTTCCGCAGACGTATAGGTTCCAACCTTTTTCAGTGGCGATAATTCCAAAATCCTTACTTTGCGCCTCAGCACATTCGCGAATACAGCCGCTAACCGCCGACTTGAATTTATGAGGAGCCCGTAGCCCTCGGTAACGCTCTTCAATACGTATGGCAAAACTAACGCTATCATGCAGCCCGAACCGACACCACGTACTACCGACACAGCTTTTTACTGTCCTCAATCCTTTACCATAAGCATGTCCGCTTTCGAAGCCAGCTGCTATAAGCTCTTCCCAAATAGAAGGAAGGTCACTTAAATGTGCTCCAAACATATCGATCCGCTGTCCGCCTGTTATTTTAGTATATAAATCATACTTTTTCGCAACAGTAGCAATAACCATTAGCTTATCAGGGGTGATCTCTCCTCCAGGGATTCGAGGAACCACAGAATAAGTGCCCCCTTTTTGAATATTGGCCAAAAAGCGGTCATTACTATCCTGGGCAACATCATTACCCCTTTTCAGGATCATCTCGTTCCAGATACTTGCCAAAAGGGAAGAAACCAAAGGTTTGCATACCTCACATCCATCACCTTTTCCTACTGCCTCCAGTATACCATCATAGCTTTTTAATTCGTGAATTTTAATAAGATCAAAAAGCTCTTGCCGGCTGTAATTAAAATGTTCACATATCACATTTCGAACGAACTTCCCGTTTGATTTCATGGTATGCACCATTAAATCTTTGATCATGGGCACGCATCCGCCACATCCTGTTCCCGCCTTTGTACATTTTTTTATAGCATCAACCGTTTCACAACCGTCTTCTGACACTGAATGGCAAATCGCACCCTTGCTCACCCCCTCACAACTGCAAATCAAAGCGTCGTCAGGAAGAGAAGCAACGCCAGCACCAGCAGGCTCGCCTGCACGTCCGGCTCCAAGAATCAGATCTTCAGGATTTGGCGGCAGAGCAATGCGATTATTTACAGTTTGCAGGAGCATGTTATAGCTTGACGCATCCCCAATTAAAATTCCTCCCAGAAGCAACTTACCGTCATTGCTTATATTAATACGTTTATATATACCCTTATGAGTGTCTTCAAAAATTATCGTACGACAATCCGGCTCGGCGATAAATGGATCGCCAAAGCTTGCCACATCCACACCTATCAACTTCAGCTTAGTACTCATGTCAAAACCTCTGAATGATTTATCACCACCACATAGATGAGAGGCCACAACCTCCGCCATTTCATAACCAGGAGCGATCAAACCATAGATCATGTGATCATACAAAGCACATTCGCCTATAGCGAAAATACTAGGATCACTTGTTTGCATCTTTCCATTCACAAGGACACCTCCACGTAAGCCGACTTCCAATCCAGATAACCTGGCCAACTCATCCCTCGGGCGTATTCCGGCAGATATCACCAAAATATCCACAACAAGTTCCGTATCATCATTAAATTTCAGTGATGAAATGGCTCCTTCTCCTTCTATAGTGCTTGTTGATTTGTTTAAATGAATCTCAAGTCCAAGGCTCCTCAGCTTCGATTGAAGCATTTCACTTCCCGCACTATCAATCTGCCTCGGCATTAGACGCGGAGCAAACTCTATAACATGGGTTTTGTCAAGATGCAGATCCATTAATGCCTTGGCTGCCTCAAGCCCTAAAAGCCCGCCGCCCATTACAGCACCTATCTTTGCATTCCGGGTATAGTTTTTAATCAGATCCAGATCATCTATTGTTCTATATACAAATACTCCTTCCTTCTCAACTCCAGGAATATCTGGAACAAACGCAGAAGATCCGGTCGCCAATATTAAATAATCATAGCGAACACTTAGCCCGCTACCGGAATGAACGATTTTATTAGACCTGTCTATCTCAGTTACCGATTCGTTTAAATGGAGAGTAATATCATTTTCCTCATACCAACGGGCTGATGAGAGGGATAGGTCGTCAACAGATTTCCCACTAAAATATTCGCTTAAATGGACACGGTCGTATGCTCTCCGCGGCTCCTCTCCAAACACGATAATTTGAAATGAACTATTTCGGCTTCTAATCTTCTCGCAAAATTTAAATCCGACCATCCCGTTTCCGATAACTACTATTACTGGTGCTTTCATCTTCGACAATTTAACTTTGAACCTTCGTAAATCCGACATTTCCCATCCATATTAACATTATTTATCTGCAATATTTAGAAATGCCGTCTTTTTATTGTAATTACAATGCTAATATAGAATAATTAGCATAAAAAACTACAGCTTACATGACATTTATCATACTTAGACAGCATTTTTGTAAATTTGACAACATATCAAGAATATTTAACAACCAATTAGTGAAATCATAGAATTAAAACCATCATATTTTATCATAATGCCATAGATAATCGACTATTAAATATAAAAACAGCGCGAAAAATAGAAAAATCAGATATTTAGATCGACAAAAGTAGCCAGAGCAACCCTTAATGGGTTTATCACTTATTAAATAGATAATCTTAAATAGATAATCCATAATTTCAAAGTCGTTCAACTAAATTGCCCTTACAGTAAACATTTAATTTAGCGCAGCTGTTACTACCTTACTTAATGACTTCACATCATATACTATGAGTAAATTTTTCAGCAAACAAAGATTCAAAGATGGATTCACCATCATGAAGGGTGCCATCGCAGGGTTTTCTGATGATAAGGCTATGAAATTGAGTGCGTCTCTCGCATATTATACCGTATTCTCGCTTGCTCCTCTTCTCCTCCTCATTATTTCCCTCGCTGGAGTATTTTTAGGAAAAGAAGCTATTCAGGGGCAAGTATTCTCAGAGATCAACGGTTTAGTAGGCAACCAGGCTGCCAAACAGATAGAGGAGATGATTACAAATTTGGAGAAATCCGGACAAACAACGCTGTCTGTTATAATTGGATTTGTAACGTTATTAGTGGGCGCGACAACAGTTTTTGGCGAAATGCAGGATTCAATCAACACCATTTGGAAGGTAAAAGCCAAACCTAAAAGAGGATGGGTAAAGCTCATTAAAGATCGACTCTTATCATCTTCCCTGATAGTGAGTATCGGGTTTCTTTTAATAGTATCACTTATGGTTAACGGTATGCTGCTCGCCCTTAGCGACAACTTAAAAAGCCTTCTTCCCGACGTGACAGTTGTGATCTTTAATATCATCAATGCCGCGATTAGCTTTATTGTGATAACTATTCTCTTTGGAGTTATCTTCAAAGTGCTACCCGACGTTAAAATAAGGTGGAAAGGTGTCAGAGCAGGAGCAATATTTACAGCTTTGTTATTTATGTTGGGCCGTGTAGTTATCGGGATTTATATAGAAAAGACAAGCACAGGTTCAGCGTATGGCGCAGCTGGCTCCCTTATAGTTATTCTTCTGTGGGTATATTACACTGCCGCGATTCTTTACTTTGGAGCAGAATTCACACAATCTTACGCTCAGTTTACGGGCGCCCGGATAGAACCTGCCGATTACGCCGTTCACGTTGAGCAGAAAGAAACAGAAAAGGATGTAGACGTATTACCACCGCAGAAAAGGTCCGACGAAGAGTAGCGGGTCAGCATTTGTTAATCCAATCCTCCGCCTCCTGAGCATTATTGAAGAATTGCGCAATAACCGTTCCTTCCATCATATCAATCGTTTTCCGGGCAGACAATTGCGCAAAGGCACTCGGAGAAAAAATCCAGGCAAAATATTTCAACCCGGCTTCCTCCATAAGAGGAAGCCATTCTTTGCCTGCCCACTCAGATGCTTCAGACCATGTGCCGGATACGTTAGTATTATCGTTAACAACCTTGTAGCACTTATTTATCTTTAGCATTTCCAACATCTGCATGCATCCATGCTTTACGGATTCAAGATTCTGATAGCCTGTCCAATCCACGTCAAGGCGATTCTTACTTGTATTGTAAACAATGGTTACTTTTTCATTCTTATAATAGCGGTCTGTCTGGTTATGAGACTTCAAAACTGAGTCCGTATCAATGGGGAGCATGAAGTAGAATACTGAACCATTGCCAATCTCACTCTCTATCCAAAAACTTCCCTTATGCCTTTTGAGTATTTCAGAAGATATAAAGAGACCCAGACCCAAACCTTCAAAACGCATTGCCGTATTATCAACCCGATAGTACCGGTCAAACAATCGGTCTAGATCCGTCCTGGCTATGCCAATTCCGAAATCTTGCACAGAAACCAAAATATTCCCCTGTTCTATGCTACTGTTCACCATGATCCTTTTTCCACCAGGCGAGTACTTTACTGCGTTGGTTAGAATATTGTTCATTACCTGCTCCAAACGGAACTGATCACCTGTATACTGCACATCCGTAACGGTCTCGAGAATAATCTCGTGCGATGAACTCATATGCTGGACGCTTTCAATGCTATCACGAAGCATTTTACTAAAAGAAAACACACTCATTGAATAATTCAACTTTCCGGCATTAATCTTACTGACGTCAAGAAGATCACTTATTAGCTTTTCAAGTCGCAGAATATGGTCTGATGATTTTTGCACGAAGCCGTTCAATTTACTCTCATCCGTAGTGCGCTTCATCAGCTGATTAAATGCTTTAATACTTGTCAGGGGTGTTTTAAGCTCATGACTGGCAATAGACAAGAATTCATCTTTTCGGCGTTCGTTGTCTTTTTGCATTTCAATATTAGTATTCGTGCCCATCCAAAGCTTAACCTCTCCTTCCTCAATAAGAGGAAGGGCTCTGGCTAAATGCCACTTATAACTACCATCATGAAATAACAGTCGAAACTCGGCCTGATACGCTTCACCTGATGCAAGAGCTGCTTGCCATGCTTCCATGGCTTCACCCAAGTCGTCCGGATGAACAAATTTTCCCCATCCAAAACCTGCAATTTCACCAGTTTCATAACCAAAGTCATTCGCCACAATTTCGTTTACATAGTCCAGCGTTCCATCTGCTCTGGCAGTCCACACCTGCTGAGGTATCGTGTTTAGCAGAAAACGAAAGCGCCTTTCACTAGCTTCAACAAGGCGCCTGGAGAGCACCTGTTCAGTAACTTCCGTAGCCACAACCATTATACTAACTGTATTGCCAGTCTGGTCCTTCATCGGATGATAGACAAAATTGAAATACACTTCCTCCAAACCTCTATTTCTAACCAGCCGGGCCATAAGCTCGTTACCGTAATAAGGTTTCCCGCTTACATAAACCTCATCCAATATCTCCAAAAACGATTGACCTTCGATCTCTGGCAAGGCATCCTCCAAATACCTGCCAATAATCTCTTCTGTCTTACCCCACACTTCGAGTATCTTACGATTTGCCGATTCAATCAGCAGTTTACGACCAGTCAATACGCCAATAGCAACCGGAGCGTCAGCTACCATAAAGCGAATTCTCGATTCACTTTCGGCCAACCGCCGTACCATCTCCTGAAGATCTTGTTGCGAATGTTCGAGTTGCTCATTGATAGTAACAAGCTCCTCATTCGTTGCTGTCAGCTCTTCGTTTAATGCTTGCTGCTCAGCCTCGCTTATTGACAGAGCCAGTGTTCTGCTTGCAACCCGCTCTTCGAGTTCCTCATTCAGGTCACTCAGACTTTGCTGTGCTTGTTGAAGAGCATCATTAATGGCACTTAGTTCTTCATTAGCGGCAGCAAGTTCTTCATTGAGCGCCTGTTCCCTCTGCAGCAACCCACTTTGTTCAAAGGCGTAACCATTATTTAACAAGATGCCGATATTCATCCCTACTGTTTTAAGAAAAAGGATATAGTCATGATCCAATCTCTTTCTGGGAGACGCTCCCGTGACCATAAATCCCCCAACCTTAGTTCCTTTACTTATAGGTACAATTAAAACTTCGCAACAATGTTCTTCATCCCAAACGCTGCTTACAGTCTCACTGAGGTGATCCTGCAATGATAGAATATGTACTGTATCTGCCTCAATGATATCGGCTACTGATGGCCAACGGGAAGTTTGAGCAATCTCTTCTGAGATGCCTGTGTTACCAGCCAGATGAAGATCTTCCTGATGACCTTCCAAATACGTATAAATCAAACAAAACGGAATATCCTCCTTTGCTTTCCCCAAAATCTCCAACGCAATTCCCAATCCGGCGGAAACACTTTCAGGCGTATCCAATTTAGCTAGAAACTGCTGCAAGATCGCATTTCTTCGGTCATTAATTACTCTGTACGTCGTCTCAACAACTGCATTAAACACTCCTCCTATTTTACCGTCAATCCCTATGATCGGTGAAAGAGTATAGTCAAAATAACACTCTTCGGTATAGCCGAAACGATTCATCAGCAATAAAGCATCAGGTCTTCGGATAGAGTCACCTGAATAGAGTACGCGCTTAAATTCTTCATCCAGCACATCCCAGATCTCTGACCACACAACTGCTCCCGGCTTCCCTAAAGCCCATGGATGTTTGTCGCCAGGTATAGAGCTGTAAGCATCATTATATAAGATAGTATGATCAGTACCCCAATAAATTGCAATAGGAAATCCCGAGTTGAGACTGATGCTAACAGACATTTTCAAACTCTCTGGCCACATGTCTGGTGTACCAAGTGAAGTTTGTGACCAATCAGTGGAACGCAGGAGCGCACCGATTTTGGCACCACCCTCAAGGAATTTATATGTTGACACGATATGTAATTGATAAATGGGTACGAGCGCACTAACACAGCCGCAAATAAACGTATTTTCTAACCCTGTTAATAATCTTTAACATCAAATTGTTTGTCCCTGAAGTAGTAATGCCTATCCTCCTCAGTTATTGGCCTTAATACCCGACATGGGTTTCCTGCAGCAATTACATTCTCAGGAATATCGCGAGTAACTACGCTTCCCGACCCGATTACAGCATTATCTCCAATCCGCACCCCCGGATTAACAACTGTGTTGCCTCCTATCCATACGTTATTGCCGATATGGATCTCGATCCCATATTCATAACCGGAGCTTCTTGAATCTGGATGTACCGGATGCCCCGCGGTAAATAACGAAACATTAGGTCCAAACATCACGTTATTACCAATCCGAACCTTTGCCACATCTAAAATAACACAATTAAAATTAGCCCAGAAATTGTCGCCTACTTCTATATTTCTTCCATAATCACAATGAAAAGGTGCCAGCATGTGAACATTCTTCCCTGCGATACCAAGAATATTTCTTAATGATTTTTCTATCGTCTCCTTTTCGTCAGGCCTGAGAAGATTATATTCGTAAATCCTTTTTTTATTTTCCAGTTGCTCTTCCGCAAGCCCATCTAACCAAGCTTTGTACGGCAAGCCCTTTAACATTCTTTCTTTCTGATTCATGTGTATATAACGAGGTAATATATTTAAATTATATTTCAGAATTGGCGTTAACTAAAATCCTAAAGATTCAGCCGCACAAAACAAAAGGAATCGCTTCTTGCTTTTAAAGCTGATGGATGACCAATTTTCCAACCCTTACCACGCTAACATGAAGCTTATCCCGGAAAAAATAGTAATAGCCAATGTTTTGATATTGATATCGTGGTTAATTGTACACGAAAACGGCATTGAATTCATCTCTGACAAAATTCACATCAAAGCAGATTATGTAAAGACCTTTATAGACATTGTACTGGTAGCTGTCACCTCCTTTTCTTTATACTATGCAATTAAAAAACAACGTAAATCTCAGCTACGCTATGCGAGCGAGTACAAGAGCATATTCCAGGATAGCCCTTTCCCCTTATGGATCTATGATCGTAGTACTTTGAGGTTTTTGGAAGTGAACAAAGCTGCCGAAGATCATTATGGATATACACGCAGGGAATTTTTGGACATGAGCATACTTGACATTCGCGACGAGCAGTTGCATTTAAAGACAAAGGTTTCCGCTGAACAAATGCCAGAAACATATAAGTCATCAGGATTCTGGGAACATATTAAAAAAAGCGGTGAAGCCATTACTGTATATATAACATCCACAAAGATCAGATTCAGGGACAGAGAATGTGTGATGGTAATCGCCCAGGATGTCACCATACAAGTGATGCAGGAACAAAAACTCAAAGAACTATTTGCAGCCGAACAAGAGAACAAAAAACTTCTCGAGTTACACATCCGTCAGTTAAACGATACGCTGGAAGAAAAGAAACGGCTGGCTGAAGTAATTGACAGAATAAATAATCTGGCTATAATAACCGATTCAATTGGTCGGATAATTTGGGTGAATAAAGCATTTGTCAGACATACCGGTTACCAGTTCGAAGAAATAGCCGGTAAAAATACACATTTCTTGCACGGACCAAAGACAGACCCTTCAACTCAGGCAGAAATAATGGAATCCCTAAAAAAGCACCAGTTTAAAAGTTTCGAAATCCTGAACTACACTAAAGACGGTGAGGAGTACTGGGTCGATATGTCGTTCTCTCCTATTTATGACCAAAATAATCAGATCATTCGATATATATCTATTCAAAATATTATAACGGAGAGAAAAGCGATTGACGAGAAAATAAGAGAACAAAATAAAGTATTACGAAAGATTGCCTGGACTAACTCCCACGCATTGAGAAAACCAGTAGCATCAATTGTCAGCCTGGTAGATCTCAGCAATGAGATGGATCAACTTCGGGATATTCAAGAGATTCACAAACTTATCGGAACTTGCGCAAAAGAGCTTGATACCATAACAAAGCATATAGCCCAAAAGATAAGAGACTAATATAGATTATATCTAATACTAATGATCCGTTTCTCTTAAAAGACCTTCAATATCCAGCGCTCTTGTATACATCTCAAGTGACCCGTCACTCTGCTGAGGCCACAACTCTTTTGGCCTATCCCAATAAAGCTCAACTCCATTTCCATCAGGATCGTTCAGATATATCGCTTCAGAAACACCATGGTCGCTTGCGCCTGTCAAAGGGTAGCTGGATGAGTAAAGTCGCTTGAAAATTACAGCAAGGTCTTTTCTTGTGGGGTAAACAATTGCTGTATGGTACAGGCCTACACTTTGGGGATCAGCCGGACCAGCACCCTTGCTCTGCCATGTATTTAAGCCTATATGATGATGGTAACCACCTGCAGAAATAAAGGCTGCCTGACTCCCATACATCATGGTGACCTCGAAGCCTAACAAGTCTCGATAAAAAGCTAACGAACGGTCGAGATCCGCCACTTTAAGGTGAACATGACCTATTCGGGTCTGAGTGGGTATTTTATATGGTTCCATAAGCAACTAATCTTTGATTATTATAAAGAAAGCAGGCAGCTGCCTTGCACAAAGCTAATTACTTTTATTTATTAGTTTGTACTTTCATCAAGCCCATTGCCTATCTAAAGTTCCTGCCTCCATGAAACGCATCTTCTGGCACCTGCCGCTGAACCAGCTTGCCAAGTAATTTCGTCAAATCATAACATTTCCGGACTATAACATGCACTACCTGTCCCTCCCGCTGAAGTTTACCCTCTACCATGAGTAGCCGTGCCTGCAGTATTTCTTTTCGGTATGTCTCAAAAAACTTTTCAAAAACAACAAGGTTCGTAAAGCCTGTTTCATCTTCAATTGTAATGAAGCAAACACCACCAGCAGTTCCCGGTCGCTGACGTACAAGAACCAGACCGGCTACTTTTACCATTTGACCATCCTGAATGTCATTATTAACCAGATGGGTAGATAAAATGCGAAGCATTTCCAGTTGCTGCCGAATAAAACTAACCGGGTGAGCTTTTAAGGATAAGCCTACCGTTGCGTAATCCTGTACCACATGTTCACCAAGTGTCATCAATGGAAGCTCAACCTGAGTTTCCAGGGTACTCTCCGAAGGCTGCCCCTTGAAAATCTCAACAGGCATATCCTGTAAAGCCGAAACTTCCCACAATGCTTTTCTCCGGTCTAAGCCAATAGATCTAAAAGCATCAGCATCTGCCAGGCGGTCTAATACTCCAATTGAGATGCCCGCATCTCTTAACGCTGTAATACTCTTGTAACCTGTCCCACGATTTGTAAACAATACATTGATCTCATCTTCACGTAAGCCTTTAATCTGTCTGAAACCTAACCTGATTGCATAATACTCTCCGGCTTTCTCTTCAAGCAGGTTATCCCAGGTTGAATGGTTAATATCAGGGGAGCGGACGTCTACTTTATGCTCTTGGGCATCGATTACAACCTGTGCAGGCTGGTAGAAACCCATAGGCATACTGTTCAATAACGCTGCTGCGAAAGCATCAGGATAATAACATTTCAGAAAGGAAGAAATATAAACCAGCAACGCGAAACTGGCCGCATGACTTTCAGGAAAACCATAGCTACCGAAACCTTCAAGCTGTTTAAAGATCCGCTTTGCAAATTCTTCTGAATAGCCCTTGCCCAGCATACCATTTATGAGCTTTTCTTCATACTGATTTACCTGCCCTTTGAGCTTAAATGTGGCCATACTTCGACGCAAACCGTCTGCTTCCGCTGGCGTAAAGCCACCAGCCACAATAGCAATTTTCATAGCCTGTTCCTGGAATAATGGAATTCCTAGCGTTCTCCATAATATTTCCTTTAATTCCGGATAAGGATACTCCTCATCCTCTTCTTTATTGCGTCTTCTTAAATAAGGATGCACCATATCTCCTTGTATAGGTCCGGGACGAACAATTGCTACCTCAATAACAAGATCATAAAAACATTCCGGCTTCAATCTCGGCAGCATAGACATCTGCGCACGACTTTCTATTTGAAAAACCCCTAATGTATCTGCATCACTGATCATTTTATATACTTTCTCATCGTCCTGGGGGATATTTGCCAACGTAAAGTGCTTACCATAGTGCTTCCTGCAAAGATCAAATGCTTTACGGATACAGGTAAGCATCCCTAATGACAACAGGTCCACCTTTAGAAAACCAAGAGCATCAATATCATCTTTGTTCCATTCAATATTCGTCCGATTCTCCATTCTGGCATTCAGTATAGGGCATAAGTCCGTTAGCTTACCTTGCGTAACTACAAATCCACCTGTATGCTGACCCAACTGCCGTGGAAATCCCATCATTTGAGATGTTAGCTTAAGCGTCTTTTTTAAGTGTGGATCATCAGGATTCAAACCTTGCTCGGTCAACCGCTTACCATCAAACCATTCACTGGTAAATTCCCATATAGAATTAGAAAGACGATTCACTGTATCGACTGACAAACCCATAGCTTTGCCTACATCGCGGATAGCTCCTTTTTGGTGCTGCTGTGTTACAGTTGCCACAATAGCTGCGCGATCCCGTCCATATTTATTGTATACATATTGAATAATCTCTTCTCTCCTCTCATGCTCAAAATCCACATCAATATCCGGTGGCTCATTACGTTCGGGAGAAATAAAGCGTTCAAAGAGTAAATCAAATTTAGCTGGATCAACAGAGGTTACACCCAGGCAGAAGCAAATAGCCGAATTGGCAGCCGAGCCACGCCCCTGACAAAGAATCCCCCTGCTTCGTGCTTCCCTGACAATATCTTCCACGAATAGAAAGTAATCCGCGTATTCCATTTTCTTAACAAAATCCATTTCATGGTTAATCATGTTTACCACTTTCTCCGGGATTACCTCTCCGTAAAATTCATGCGCCCCCCTCCAGGTCAGGTATTCCAGCTCAGCAAGCGGTGATCTGCCACTTTGCCTAATTTCTGTCGGATAAACATATTTAAGCTCATCAAGAGAAAATGTACAAACTTCAGAAATAGCCAGCGTATTCTGTATTGCTTCCGGATAGTTCCTGAATAACCGGTGCATCTCATCAACCGGTTTCAGATACCGTTCTGAATTCTGGAACAAGCGAAAACCAGCCTCGTGAATAGTGCATTTCTCACGGATACACATTAGTACATCCTGCAACTCCCTCCGCGAAGGATGATGGTAATGCACATCGTTTGTCGCAACAACTGGTATATGATATTGATCAGACAGCTGTCCAATACGGAATATTTTTTTATCATCATCACCCAAATAAGATCGGGTTGCCGACAAATACAGCCACTTTCCAAATGCTTCCCGATATTCTTCGATAGTATCAATAAAAGACTGTTCAAATCTAAACCGGCGATTAAGTGCTTTAGGCATTACAGCTGTGAAAATAATTCCTTTTGCATGCTCGTAAACATCTTGCCTGTATAAATAACATTCTCCTTTTTCAGCGCGCAAATTACCCTTGGTAACGAGTGCAGATAAGAGGCCATAGGCTTCCTTATCTGTGGGGTAGGCAAGTAAAGACGGACCGTCAAGTAGATCCAAACGGCATGCAGGTATAATTTCAATACCCTTATCTCTGGCAACAACATGTGCCCGCACAATACCAGCAAGTGTATTACGGTCTGTAATGGCTATCTTTTTATATCCAAAAGCGGCTGCCCGACTCACAAGTTCTTCAGGATGAGAAGCCCCGCGAAGAAAGCTAAAATTTGAAGTTATTTGTAGTTCACTATACCCCATAACATACCCTTATGCAAAAAATCCGTGAATGTACCACTGATGAGATTGCTCATCTGAATAGTGTCCCGAACGAAACAACCAGTAGCGTTGACCATGTTGATCTTCAACCTGGTAGTAGTCGCGGTGTTCTCCGGTATCCAGCCACCACTCCCGCTCTATCCTTTCCGGACCATCCGCTTTAACAACCTGATGGCGCACAGCCTTATAAACAAAAAATTTTGGTGGATGATCAGGTATCAGAGCCATCACCTCTATTGGCTCAGGCTTTCTGAGCAACTCTGTAGGTCTGGGTCTGTCAGTACGCCATTGAGTCAGGTTTTTTTCAGTAATAGAAGCTGTGTCTTTCACCGATCGCTCAGGCCAGTATCGCATATCCGGCAGATACCTGTGTATAACATGAGCTCCAACCTTACCCGCTACCCTGTCTAAAAGACGGATAACACTTCTATCATTCAAGCCAGGAGTTCCGTCCCAAAGAACTTCTTGTGGTACTATAAGGTCGTCAACCTTCGGAGCAGCAAGAATAAAGAGCTCAATACCCAATGCTGGGCGTATCTGATCAATCTTCAATTCAAAAAGCTTGAACAAATGACTAACGCTATATGTGGGAGCGTTAGTTCCGATGTCAATCTTGATAATCTTTTCGTCAACTCTATAGCATGTTAATACTCCGGTGCGCAAGCCTTTCCCTTCCTTTTCCAGACGAAGACATAAACTTTCAAGCAAACGATTGATGGCAATTTCGATTCCCTTACGAGTTTTGATAGGTTCCAGACAAGGCAATCGTTCCTGAAAATCAACTGGTAATGTGATTGAATTCATAGATTCATCTTGTGTACCTAATGCTTGAGCAATCCTTAAAAGAAAGCTTTCTCCAAAACGCCTTCTCAGAACCGAACGAGGCATACCTATAAAATTTTTAACATGATAAAAGCCCAGTTTCTGTAGCTTGACAACAGTTGCCTTTTCTAATCTTAATGCTTCCGGAGGAAGAGGAAGTAAGGCCTCTACATGAGCTCCCGAAGAAATCAAAGGTGTTATTTTCCCAAAACGCGAGATGGCCCATGCAGCTCCAAGTGTATCAGCAATGGCCAGACGAACCGTATACCCTTTTGCCTTAAAATGTGATTTAATATCCTTCAGATATTCCCGCTCTCCACCCCACAAGTGCGGACATCCGCTTACCTCCATATTCAACCCTTCTGATGAAAACTCATCAACCGCAACTGTCGGTGAATACCGGATGCACCATTCTCCTAAAGCCTTAAGTAATTTCAAGGTCCTACCAGGTTTTTCATCAATGACTTCAAGACCTGGACAAATGGCTTTTGCATCAGCAGCACGCATCCCTGTTTCAATACCCCGCATCTGTGCTTGTGGACTAACTGCTGTAACAATCCTACGGCCGTGGTCAGGAACCACAAACACAAATGGGATATCCTTCAATTCAGGTCGCCTGATCACCTGCCAGTCAGCTAATAAATGACAGAACCACATAGATACATAGCGCTTGTCCATCACTATCCAATTTGTCGTTGACCTTCGTAATAAAAAACATCCTTCTTATTCTCATGGTCTACAGCTAAGAACCGGTCGCCTGCCCACTCGAGTTCCCAGCTTCCCGGACTGCCATTGCGCACTTTCAGGAGTTCAACATTCCATCTGGGAAAACCAATGCCCGGCATCTCATCCTCTGTGTAACTGGGCAGCGGAGTAATTCTCCAACGAGCAGTAGCCATGTTGCTTACTGCTTTTCGTTCATCTTTGCGAAGAATAAAACCTGTCACCCCATTCTTCTCAACAGCAAGCTGAAGTCTTCTGGATTCCGTTAAATTTAGTGTATTGATTTCGGCTATGACCGCAGAGAGTCCATCACATTTTAGTGCCTCCTCCATGATCCAGAGTACGTCTTGTTCTTTATGCACATCCATGAAAATGATACGCTCCGGATCCACGTTAAAGGTCCGAAGTGATGCAGGAAAGAGTTTCCGCGACGTACTAATCCAAACGCAACCAGTGCCGCCTTTCATCAGTACGGCAAGAAGGGCACTTATAAATCCATCGCTTGCAGCAGAATGCTCAGGAGTTGCAGTTATAAATTCATGGATACCCCGTGTTGGAAAGACACCGTTTGGAAAAACTGTTTCAATTTTCCCGAGTCCAATCTGCTCAGTAACACCTGACTCTTGTGGCTTATATCCCTGCCAGAGAAGAATATCTTTCTGTAACTTTTCAATCAGTTCTTTTTTTGCATCCATCGTTCTACCATTAGTCTCGTACTGTATGCGATCAATAACAGTCAAGCAAAACTAATGCTAAAAATATTAGCAATGCATAGTTGTGGAAAATATTCTCAAAAAGGCACTAAGCTCTCTCACTTCTATTTACATATTTGAAACCTTTTGGTGAGACACATATTGCCATTCCATAACAGCTATCTCCCTTCAATAGGCAAAATCTGATCAAACATTAAGTTAGCTAAGCCCTCACCTCTTCCAGCGTTCTTTCTTCGTCCGACCCACAAGAAAGTTTTACCATTTAGCCATCTGGTACGTTGGAAATTCCGGGTAATGATCACACCTGCTCTGGGCACTTCTTCTTCTTCAATAAAAAACACAGGCTGTTTCTCTGATATTACAGCACTTAAAGGTCTTGTCCCTTGTGGCATTCTTGCTCTCTGTAACCTGATTTCCTGAAGAACCTCTGATCCAGATGTCTCTTTATGAACGGGAATAAAAGGTATCCAGTTATCCGGTACATTGTTTCCCAAAACGTATCTTATTTTAGATTCATCATCCGCAGGCTGAAACTCCTTTAAAGATGGAACCGTTCTTTTGAGAATCCTTCCTGTTCCTGCAGCAGAAGGCACTATCTGCTCAATGGCCCATACCATGTTTGACATCTCATCCCTGATAAAATTCACTTTCTCCAAATCATCCCCCTCCAACAATCGACCAATCGACGGCGTCATATAAAAAAGACTCTCATTCCTGGTCGCATTATCTCTTTCTGTTTGATGGAAAACAGCAAACTGCTGCCAGTTTGTTTCGGTGTCCTGAGTTGCAGGAGACACATACGAGTTCTGACCAAAAACGTCGGTTACTACTATTCCTTTAACCTGGCAGATCGTGTTGATATCCAACTCATAAGGCAATATAAACCAATCGTTTGAATAGGTAAGGCCATATTCCGCTAGTAAAAGATTGAGTAAGGCTGTTGGTGACGCATCTATCTTTCCGAAATTCGTAGTTGCATCTTCCAATTGCCAAAGGCGATGATGAGGCATCCCTCCAAACGTGAGAGGAGTAGGTATAAATGTTTGTACTTGCTCTGTAACGGAAGGCAGATCATCTGTATTATCTTCAGTAATAACTTCCTGGTCAAAATCTTTCCAGTCAAGATGTCCCGAAGCGTATTGATCTGCAATTAATCTCCTGTTGTTGTTCTTATACCGGCTTTCCAGACTGAAACTATACTCCAGATGCTCGTGCACCCATGCCGATTGTCCGCCTTCCGGTTGCTGATATAAGTGCTTGAACCAATTTAAGAATGATTGCCCTGCTTCAATAAATAAAGAATGATCAGATGGATCGACTCCTGAGTTGTTTTGAATGAAAGATTGAAAGCTGCCGGCACTTACATTCTGATGTATTCTATAACCATCCGGATACATCCCTTCTACTCCTTTATAAAAATATCTACCTTCATCATCATCATCCTTCATTTCATCTATTATAGGATATTGCTTTACTAGTATATTCAAATATTTGCTTATGCCTTTTTGCTTCAATATCTTAAAAAAATGCCTACCCATTTGTGTTCGCAAAAACAGGTCTGGAGAAATTTCCTCTTGCTCTACAACTGCTTCCAGGGGAATGTTAACATCAAAAGGAATAGAATTACCGCTGTGGTATACCAGACTTTGAGGCTGAGTATGAACACCTAGGATATTGGCTTGCCAGGGACTTCCCGCATCCTCACCTTGAAATTCACCAAACTGCCACTGTCTGCATAAGGTCCATAAAGGATCTCTTATCTCCATTTTAACATTATTATCCAGTTGAGCAGACCGTGGATATCCTTCCAATCGATTATAATTGCTGATTACCGGCAATGCATATTTCGGCAGATCGATTTTTATTTTTGAAAGGGGTGCCAGATACTTATCCATCTTTTTTATTTTTTAAACATGTAACCAACTTAGCAACACTTATTTCCAGGCTTTATACAGCTCCAGATTTGCGTTTGCCATGACCTTAATAAAATGATCACTCACTGTTAAATAATCAAGGGAAATATTAGCATCTCTCAGATCAAAGTTTGCAACGGTCATTGGAATTAACGTATCAAGTGCTGGATGCTCAAGTATATGTGCGGGTTCCACAGCGCGGGTCTTTGCTCTGTCGAATGTATTGCTGATTATTCCCAGCATGGTATCCCAGCTCCACTGTGCTGCACCTGTTGGTTCTACTGCTACCAGAATGGCGTTTGGTGCGGAGGCATTTGGTTGATCATAATTGAAAGAAACCCCACTTATTTCCTTGTCATTTGGAACTGCCTCTGTCCACTCATCAATAAGCAATGCAGATTGTAGTTCGTCGACGTTTCGGGCCTGGTAACCCTGAATGGCCATAACCACTGTATCATCAAGAATATCATATTTTTCACCCGTTTGCTCATCTACTGCAGGAAATTCCACAGCAAGCCAGCTACTTTTTTGGTTAAATGGAAACTGGGCGGCAGTAAATGTAATATCTGCATTACTCTGAGCTTCCGCAATCATTCTCACCTGCTCCAGCTTGCCCATAAAGGGACGCACCCGTGCCACAGACTGTAACCAGGTTTCAACAGATAATTCTGCTGAAGTATGATTCAGTTGATTCGCGTATTTCAATAACTGAGCACCTTCATCAAGCAGTACCTTTGACACATCCTCAGCGTTAACAAATCTGAATTGTGGAAGAATAACAAAATCATCTCCTAACAAAGCCTTGCCAGCTTCTGTCAAGCGTGTGACCTTCAGATCAGATGTTGTCTCCTCATTGGCAGCTGTGAGCTTTTTTGTTGCTAAAGTTAATTTTTGATGATATTGATGCCAAAGAGAGGCACTGGAATGAAGTAAATCAACAATCTCCAGGGCTGTTGCAACACTACTTACTGACCTTAAAGACGTGTTTATACCATAATTTCTGCCTGATCGAAGAAATGCATCCAGCTCCACAATACTCTCTTCTGTTATGATCACCTTCTCCAGTTTTTCTATTGAAGCCCCTTCTTTATAATACCATTCAAATAAAGTATTCAAATCAGACGGTCCTTCAGTAAGACCTTCTATTCCAGAAATCCTTATCCCTTCAATACGTTTCAATTCAGCATACAAACTATGAAAAACAGTATTAATTCGACTAACTAGTTCCTCCACATCCCAATTTGGGATAAAGCGCTGCTGCTCACTTTCTGATTTAGGCCTTGATAAAAAGTGTTTTGCCGAAGCAGGCCTGCCGTTAGTGATCAATGATCTTAATAAACGCATCAGCGGAATGGCTTTGGCCAGACTACGTTCACCTTCAGACACTGTTGCTTCGAATGTGATTTTCAATCCCTCTTCTGCATGTGTTCCTGTTTTACTTTTGAATGCCTGCTCAATATGACTTTCGAGTTGTTTTATTCCCGACTGCTGGTCTGTGCCTAAAAGATAAATGAGGTCAATTGGTTGAATATTGAGTTCTGAAAGATTGATTATTATGCTTTGAGTTTCACTTCCTTCTGCATCAACCAGGGAAACACTCGATATTATCCTGGATGGATCTCCAATCATCTCACCCAGCCATTTGTTCATTCCCGGCTCCATTAATGAACGAGGACTTGATATAGCTGTCCAGGTCCCGGTTACGTGCTGCGAAGCTTTAGGATCAAAATGAATGGTAACTCTGTTCGTAAAAGATAAGTGTGTAGATCGGGGTGTCTTATGAAACTCCAAATCCGGTGGTATATCTGCGTTCTTCAACGAGTTCAACACTGCAGCTGTCCTGTCTGTTTTGCCCTGAGTAGCCTGAAAAGCGGTTTCTGTAATTAAGAGATCATTTATAGCATCAAGTGTATCTTCCAATCTATTTTTCTCCCTGAGAATAAGTTGCAAGTGCGTTTGATTACCTACCAAGCTCAGCAATTCATCGCCAGTAGCATTTACAATTTTCAGTCCATCAACCACAGAATATGCAGGTACACTTTCCTGAGCCTCTGTTCCTGCCTGTGGGATTGAAGCGGACTCAAGAGGATATTTTTCACGTAGCGATAAAATGTATTGATTCAAATTATTTGCTGCGTTGTTTGTTGTAATATCGTGCAGCGCTCTCTCAAACTGATAGCCAAGAAGTGCCTCAAGCCGTTGGTTATTCTGAATACCCTGGATAACAAATAGGGCTTTTCTTACTCTTTCTGATGAAAGGTTCACGGCGAATGCCCCTGGATCACTCCTGGTTGCGTGATTTTGGTATCCCGCCAAAAGCAGACCTGCAGCAGTTGCATGATTTAAAGAAGGAGTATGAACAAATCCTGCATTTTTGGGATCTTTATAGACCGGCTGTTGATTTGATGGCTTAAGTGCTTCAGGAACTTCTATCACTTTCCCTCCCGATGGCCTGAGATTCTCCACCCATCCGTACGAACCATGATAGATACCTTCAGGTTGCTTACTGCGGTTCAGCTGCAGACGTTTGGTAAATAGTCCCATTTGCCAACTATCCAAACGGTAACTGCACAGATCTATGTGATCAGTAAGATGATGTTGAAGGCTCAAGGTTGAAAGATTACCCAATAATTGAAGGGCTCCTTTAAACTCATTTAAACTTTTTACATCTTTCCAGCCTTTGGTTAGCAAGTAGTCACCTAAGGGTATATTAACTTTGAAAACTTTATCGTTAATAGCTGATGGTGTACCTTTTATAAGTTCCCAACTCGTCAAATCCTTGAATTCTTTGTTAACATTAAGGACACTTTTCTCTACTCCCGAAACTGTAGAAACTCCTAAGTTTGAATAATATACCTTTGAAGCTTTTTCTAACTCCTGAAGCAAGCTATGACGAAGAAGTAAATAGAGAATAGAGCGCGGAGGACTGGCACCCAGATTGTGAGCACTGATTTCCTCTTCTTTTTGTACTTGAGACAACCATTCAATGTAATTAAGATTCTTAGGTCCAAGCTTATCCAGAAACCGGTCAACAGACGCTGTCTTACCATCAACTAGCTTGATAAGGTCTATCTTGTTCTCAAATTTATAGTAATGAAGATTTGTAATCAGAGCTCCGACATCCATTCTATCCCCATATGGATGAAGCGACTTGACAAACCCGCGTAAGGTCTCCTGTTTCCTGGCAAGTTCTCCGGCTTTTCCTATGACATTAGTAGCAGACAATGAAAAATCAGGCAGATGTGCGAGTCTTTGAATAAAAGATACAGATCCGGCTTCCAAACCCAGAATATCAATTAGCGTTGATGAGGGATCCCAGTCTCGCCCCACATGTGCAACATTCTTATTCGAAAGATCATACCAGATAGACTGAAATCTCTTAAGGACAGTTGCCATACCCTGAAAAAAAGGTTCTTTATCCAGCCATCTATCCATGTCGCTCGTAATAAGAAAAGAATAAGGTTGATCACCAATCCGAATCGCAGGGAATGGTCCTGATGCTGTAACGAAATCAGTAAAAAAATCACGGAGCTGGCTCTTTTGCTGTTCACTAAACATAGGCTTCGCCAGGTTTTCTATAAAGGATCCTATAGTTGCCGGATAAACTGCCTTGTTCATTGCCAATGCTTCCTTTACGTGCTTTTGTGACGCATGACTGGCATTTCTGAAAACAGTCTTATCAATGCCCAGCAATTTCGCAAACTGGATCCCATCTTCTTCCGCATCGCTTAAGGCATTCAGGTCTATACCATCATAATAGCCCTTAGGAAGGTAATTTTCATTCTTACTGTAAACAGATCCGGAGCTTTCTGTATTATTGGTTGAACTGCGTTGAGGTAAGAAACTAAAACCTTTTGCAGAGTATTGATGATTCTCGATCAGTTCCTCCAATAAGACTTTCCCTTCTTGTACTGAAGCAGAAGAGCATACGCCCATAACAACAATTCTCTCTATCATGCCATGATTAAGAAAATGCTCCTGCATCTTTATTTTCAATGCAAGCCCTTTTTCAACAGCTTTATCAAAATCTGTTATCCATGCGAAACTATCATCCAGGACAATGGAATTATCTTTCTTCTCAAAAGATTCTTTGGCCTGAAGTGGATCCGGACCAAGAAATACGGTGTCAGGAACCGGAGCTCCTACCTCCGTATGGACTATTCTGCCGCTCCGGTAGAGGCTGACAACAAACTGGTCAGGAAGAAGCTGGGTTTTTGGAGCCTGGGTCCAGTTATGAGTCTTCGTATCTCCTGCCTCTGGGAATTGTAAAGCCTCATCTTCCAGGACTGAATCCACTGACCAATTAAGAGGCGTGGTTTGTTTTGCAACCCAAAGCGCTCGTTGTACACCCCTCCCTTCTGAAAAAGTTTTCCAGGCAGCTTTCTTTTGGTCTTCTGCAGATACATTTTCTCTGTTTGCTTTAAGCAGATTCAACCAGTATTGTCTTCCTGCAAGATGCTCCTCTTCCGTTAAAAGAAGTTCATGAGTATGGATATGAATATCATCCGGATAGATTCTGATCCAGAGTTCAGTAGCATTTCCAGCGTTTATAAAGCGTGTTTCAATCCTTACCGGGAAAAAGAGAACAGGGATTCCTGCACTCATATTTGCAACTATATTCTTATAACTACTCCGCTCAAACAGCTCTCGCCGAGCCTTCTCTAATGCCGAAGAAGCTTTGATATAATTTTCACTTCGAGCACTTAAATCAGCAGCAGAAGAGCTATCACCTGAACTTTTCTGCCGATTCAACTTACTCTGATACAGCTCCTTATCAGCCTTTTCAATTTGCAGACGGGCTTCCCTTATTTTCTGAAGATCTTGATCAAGAGTGGGCATGATTTAACGGATTGAAGAGTGTATATATTCAATCAGGCTAATAAACCTGTTGCTAACTTTATTGTCCGGTACAGGTATATCAAGCATTTCCGTTGCATGAGTAGCAACCATTACTGGTCGTTGAAAAAGGATGGTAGCCATATCGCTGGAGCTCGTTCCCCATTTTCCTTTCTTACCTTCACCAGAAACGTTGAAGCTTCCTCCCGGCTTTCCGGTATTGCCCGGAACGATTTCCTTCCTAATAAATTTTAAATTCTGCCCCCCAAAGTTCTCCCATGATAAATCATTCCATGTCTGACTACCATTTGGGGTATTTGGATTATAGGTAACGTCCATACCGAAACGCGGCTCTCCAGGCACCTCCGCCATAATAAAAAACCAACCATCCTTATCAGAAAATCCTGGAGTTTCATCAATTCCGGCTGCTTCGTCAATGGTCAGATCAAAGCCAAGCAATTTGATGTCGGGAGCAATCTCTGCCTGATAAAGCGGGAATCTCACCTCTTTTGCATATTGTTCTGACGTTAGGTCAACCCTTATCTTTTTCTTACCATCTATCAAAATAGCTTTCTGCGCATAGACAACAGTATTCGGAAACTTCTTCAATAGATCTCCTCTGATCACGAATACCAGCTGTTCTGCGTCTCCCTGAGCGTCACGCGCATTATGGCTTCCTAATAAACTGGAATTACCCCATTGGTGTATAGGCCTGATATCTTTTAGTTTATCGGCATTCTGAGGACTGGTATCTGGTGTTACAAAATTGGCAATGTCCCAAAACTGCCTGAAATATGTTCCCCTCATATCTGTAGGATATTCCCTCCAAAGAAGCTCTCTGCCCATTTCATGATTAAGTCCCATCAGATAAGCTTCAATAAATTTCTGATTGGTCTTTAAAAGTGATAGTGTGTTCTGAGGTATCAACTGCAGGTTAGGTAACAGGAACTCTTTATCAATATCTACGAGGTACTTGTATGCAGGTTCAGGAATATCCGGATAAGCCATGGCGGGTAGAAAATCTTCTTTGGGCGGCTTAATAATTCCTCCCGGCCATTTTATCTGTCCGGCAATAAGCTTTTTATATGAAATTGAGGGATTCAAAGTGTTTGCTACATAAGCTTTAAGAGAATCCATCTGTAAAACCGGAGCTTCCGTCACAGGTTCGCGATATTGAAAGCGCGAGTTTACTTGTTTAAAGGCCAGGTTCACTTCCACATTCAGCTTTTGAACATCCGGCTGATTAACCAGTTTTATATCCTTGACCAAGATTGGGGCAACTTTAATATCCACATTAAATGGTGGGCTCTTCACGTCTGGCAAAGGGCGCTCACGCTCAATTTCCTTCGGAAACTTCACCGGCTTGAGCCCTCCTATGTTCCCCAAAGGTTTAAGTACGCCGGGATTAAAAATCACTGGCTTATCTACTTCCTTAATAATATCAATGTGTTTAAATCCTCCTTTCGCAGGAGGAGTATATACATAATCCAGCTCTAGATTAGATTTGATAGTATAGCCCTTAACCTGATTAATCGAGGATGGTGCTTCAAAGAAGGTAATGGCGTTTAAGCCTTCTATACCCTTGAAAGTGGACTTAGACTTTGCAGAGAGCCCGTTTACCTGGTTCATTCTTCGCATAAGGCTGACGAAATTGCCAGAAACATCCTGCACGTTCAAACCTTTCAGTAAAGAGGTTTTAGACCTGGCTATTTTTTTGAATCCCGCACTAAATATAGCCTTTGGTAAGACGCTTTTCTGAATAGTGAACTTTAAGGTTTCATCAGCGGTAAGAATGCGGGAAGCCAGAGGAGACGTTAAACTCAAGAGATCTTCCGCTGGCCGATTCAGAATTGTTCTATTGAATAGTTGCTGTGATATAACTGAACTAAACTTAGTCAGCAGCATCTTTTTGTTAGCATCAAGCACTCCTTCAAGCTGTTTCCAAGCTTTATCCATAAACTTCTCCTGATTTTCCTGCATTACTCGGACTCCAAAACCTGCAGGAACCCGGGTACGTGGATCACGGTTCAGATCATTATACCAGTTGCCTGATTCCGGATCAAAGACCGGAACTTCTTTCTTTCCCGGATGAAGAGGATCTTTACGCATAGCATGGTACATGCCATAGTACGGAGTTGAGACAAAGGGATCACTATCAAGATTTTCCAATTGATACTTATTTAAATTCACAAGCTTCTTCATTTCATCGAAGAAAGGCTGCGGCGTCTCCGCCGGGGGAAAGACTGTTGACTTCGCGCTTGGCGACTTAACTGCACCTTCCAATAACAGGATTGATGGTACAGGAGCAGATACTTCTTCGTTTTTATCTGCCTGAACAAAGCCAGGTCTGGAACAGTCCATAGGTCTTAATCCAACACGCTCGTCCATTATTCTTGGCTCGAGAAGCTTGACCAGGTACTCAAAGTCAAAGTTTTGCCCTGTACGGAAGTGCCATCGGTAATAGACTGGAAACTCTGAATCTACAGAGGGCCAGGCTGGCTGCTGGGCTTTCACATCTGCCGTGGGCCGCCCCGTTCCTGCTAAACGCCCCGTTTCGTAACTTGGAACAAGAAAAGCATGATATAAAGCGTTCGGCTCTAACTTACGCGGACAAAGGAGCCTGCTGTAAACGCCATCAGGATCCCGCTTGGCATCTTCTTCCAAATCATCAATAAACGATTCAAACTCACTTTCTTTGTGAGGAAGATTAGAGTGCATATGAGCCCATAAGTGAAGCTGATCATGAGGCGGCAGGTTAGCAGGGTCTGTAATTTTGATGGAGGTCAGCGGCTCCCGCCTTTTCGTGTCTTCGAATTCTCCTTCTTTCAATACAATAAGCGCAAGCCAGGGACGCAGATGCTCTTTGTTCCCTGCTGGAGAAGCAGGACTATATCTCCAGGGGAAGTCTTCATCATAGAATTCGATATACGGTAGAAGATTGGGTTCATAGTCTGCGATGCCCAATGGCGGTTCAGTACGTATGATCATACTGCTCTGTATTCCTGTGATATCCCCAGGTCCGGTTAAGGCAAAAACTCTGTCAGGTAGAACTGTTTCGTTTATCTGTACAGAAATAGAAATTCCGGCTCTTTCATTCGCATTGCCTGCACCCGCTCCCAAAGTATCCTGCTCAGATATATGCCGTGCAATTCCTCGTCTTGCCCATGAAAGAAATTGATACTGTCCAAAACTCATCGCTCAATTTTTTATTTGTTCATCATACTCCCGCTAATTCATACCTCTCCACAACTTGTATCTCATCTGCCAAAGCCGGGTTGGATCTAAGCAGGCTTTCATAAAAATTATTGACTTCCGCCAGAGTCGAAGCCCTGAAACTGGCATCATACTCAGTCAGGTTAGATGTTTTGGCGATGGCAAACCCTTTATTCTCCACTTCAACTTTCTCAGGTGCATTATGTGGTCTGGAAGTCGTCTTAAGCCAGCTTAATTCCGACTTTGAAGCTGCTGCATATCGCTTCATATTGTCAAAAGCATATATGGAGAGCGTAAAAGGTAACTTCTTATCGTCATTGGTATAATCCAGTTCGTAATCCATTATTACAGGATCAAGATGCGGACTGGCAGTCAATAACTTTCCGCTGTCTTTTAATTTAAATCCACTTGGCAATGCTTCATATGATTTCCGCGACAATTTTTCTGACTCCGAGAGTTTAGTAAAATGTCCGGGAGAGAACATTTCTTTCTCATCATCTGTAGCCTCCTCCTCACTTCCAATCTTAACTTTAGAAATCCTGATCAGATTTACATCAAGAGGAACCTGACTTCCATACGTTTCTATTTTGTAGTTCAGCGGAATGGCTCTTTGGCTGAACCTCAACTCTCCAAATGGGAATAACACCACAGGAGCGTTTTCCTCATCTTCAAGCTTTTTTAAAGTGACAGCCTGATGCTGTTGTTCAGCAAGTTCTGTCCTCCAGTTTCGGATATCAAAGATTTCCTGCTTAACCTTTTCCAGGAGATCAACAGTTACCCTGGTAATCTCCGAAGGGCGATCTCCCCAGGTGGCGGAGAATCCAATTGTCACATCAAAGAAAAGCACACCGAAAGTTACCTCACCCTCGACATGCCAAGGTGTTGGACCTGAGAGAACACCTTTGAAATGAATACCAAAAAGAATACTGGTGTTCTTACGTATAGCTAGAGTTGCTTCAAGTGCGATCCCGAAGCTAAATGGATCGAAAATAAAGATGGCATCAAATGCAAGCATTCCATAGAGATTGAAGCCCATCGGTCCTGATGCAAGTAATTCCAGCTTGGCTCCAAACTGAATGGTGTTAGAGGTTATCGCAATATAACACTCGATAGTGAGACGCGGATTTTTGCCGCTCAGCAGAGAAAGACCGATCCTTGACATTTCTCTGAAAGCACCGGGCAAAGCAGGAACGGATGGATAATCTTTGAAGTCCGGATGAAAACCTCCGATACTGATAGCAAATAAGCTGGTATTTCCCCAAGCCACTACAAACGCCATACTACCTGTAAGCGGAAACCCCACCAACATGGAGTCGAAAAGATGGGCTTCAAAATAAATAAACTTGTTCTGGAAGTCGATCACTCCCAAAAAATTCACCTGCAATTTAAGAACTGCTGCCTCCTCCGTCGGAAGCTTAGTGCTGATAATACCCAGAATCAATATTTTAGGGTCCGGCACTTCAACAATAATCCCCAGTTCGATCTTAATGAGCGTTGGCGTTCCCCAACCAAATTTAGCCATCAGACCGATCAGAAACTGATCTTGTTTTACTGGAAAAATTTCTCGGATATCACTGATAATTCTGCTTATGTTCCCAACAACATCCTCGGGAAAGAGAATGCTTTTGATAGCATTTGTTTTAATACCTATCCTAAGTGGTTCTACCTGTACCGTTCTGTTAAGTCCTAAAAGTCCTCCTACTGCTAATAAAGTAAATCCGAAGCCAAGCTGAATGGGACTAAATTCTGCGGTAATAATAACGATCATCGAAAACCCCTTTGAGCCATCAGGCATAACCGTATTGATTAATCCCACCGCTTTCAAAGAGAACAGGTTTTTGAATTCCAGTTCCAATGCTCCAAAGTATTCGCCTCTTTCTTCGTCGATATAAAGAAAACCTCCGCCCTTAATTATTTCAGCATTAACACGAACACCTATTCCGTTAGGAAGTTTGATTTTCGGACTAATGTCATACCCCCCAACACCTCCATTGTCTTCACGTTTCGCCAGCGTCAGCAACATACCTAGCCGGCTTACAGAAAGGGTAAGCACAGATCCAAATTTCAACCAGAAATCCAATGAAGTTTCCAGCTGTATCGTGTCGAAATTCCCTTCAACTCCTGTACGTACATTTAATAACTGTAAGCCAAGCACCCCACCCACGTTCTGATGCAGGGGTATTCTGAAATCAATTGCATTAAGAACCATTTTCGCTATTCCGGCAACCAAGCCTGGGTCCTCTGCCGGCTCTCCGGTTGTTCTTGCCATTGAAGTTGGAGCTTTGGGATCTGTTCCTGCGCTGCCATCTCCAAAAAAGAAGTTACGCTTCAGTGAATAGCCAAACGCTATCGGTATTTTTTCCTCGATCTTTTCTGGCAGCAACTCGAAAGGGAAGCCTGATAAGCCTCCCCGGCCGAACTTAAAGGGCATTTCGATCTTCGTTTTCAGCTCAAAATCATCAGGAGAAACCTTAAACCCGATCATATAGGTGCCTATACCAATTTTAATAGATGGTTTATCGAGTAGTGACCATAAGGTTGGATCCTTGCGTGTGTCTGTATAAGAAATAGCTGCTTTATTGTTCTTCCCTGCATCTGCTTCAGGAGCCTCGCCTATCCTGAATATCCCTTCCCCTGCAAAATCAAACTTTAAAGACCTGTTTTCATCAATAGGAAGCGTCGCATCCAGCTTACCGGCAAGATCAGTAACCAAAGCAATGCCGCCCTGGTTTTTTGGAACAAGTGAAAGTGTGTTGTAGAGCGTAGCAATATTATCAGGATCATCTAAGGGGGTGAATGAGACAGAATAAGTAAATGAGCGGTCCGTAATGCTATCGGCAATAGGAGTAGCTGATGAAGACAAGCCTTCAAATCCATAGCCTGACTCTATTCTTACAAATTCAATTCCATTACCTTTAAGTATTTTTTCATTGATGATAAACAAACCCGCACCCAGAAGAAGGAATATCGAATCAGATACAATCTTAGCATCTTCCTCAGTTTCAAAATTTTCAAAGCCTTTGCCGAGTCTCTCGAAAAATCCAAATACCACATCCTTAACGAATTTTACAGAACCGCCTTGTTCCGCCGTTTGCTGGCTAAGAACTGATAGAAGTCGTATAGTGCTGTGAATAGTAGGTTGTCGTCTGCGAATGTAGTCCAGAACCAGCATGTTAGTAAAAGTGTCCAGTGCCTCTCCCGCTGCAAATTCCGAATCGCTGTCGGCAGCTATTGCCGCCCTGAAGAAGCCTTCAATCGATAGCATAAGCTGGGTCAGGTCTGCCAGGGCACTGGCCAGCTTGAAAGCGTCGACTTCCTGAGATTCCGAGGCTATGTACTCATCGAGACTATTGGTTGAAGCAGTTGTCAAAGCTGTACCGGTATCTTCTATGCCAAGACTGCCCAGAAACTCTGCTCTTGACTGAGGATCGCTAAGCAAGTTTATTCCTGGAGCCAAAATATCTTTAACCCTGGATAGAAGCGATTTAAAGAAGTCTTTATTTTCTTCAGCCATAGTAATAGTATTAAGGTAGCACAGGTTTAGTCGCTTCAGCCACTGGTGTTTTCAAAGAGATCACATGGACTATATGATTTCCTACAGATCTTTTTGCTACATCCAGATCACCTTTTCTAAAGAAGAATTCATGATTCACTTTCCATTCTTCTCCATCGGCACTGAATGTTATCTTACTGACGTGTGATGGCCATACAAGCCGTTTGGAAATTCCTGAAACGAAGGTCTGAAGATGCCGCTGCACCACTTTCTTGTACCCATCCTTCAGGGAAGTGGCATTGTTGATGTCTATATCACTGGTAAAAATCTCATCTGCTGAAGAGCGCTCGTCAGTCACAAACTTTAATCGCCAGCCGTAATCTGGTTTCTGGCTCACTGTTGCGCCTGTCTGCCAACCTGCTACAGGAATCACCCCAGGGTTTTGCCTCAAACGCTGTCTGTTCCTGATACTCACGTTTCCTGAAAGCGACAAAACCTTGTCCTTCCACCCTACTTTCTCCAGATTAGCTCCGATGCCGGTGAAGATCTTTTGAATTATTGCCGACTTAAAAAAAGCCATATTTTCCATCCAACGGTTTTTTGAAGAGCTGGAGGTAAGCTGGACAATCCGACTGCTCGGCGCAGCTCCTTCACCTTTCCAATAGTCAAGCGCTGCCGATGAACCGTAATGAACATCCCCGGATAGCAGTATGACCTTCTTATATTTATCTAACTTCCCGAGTAGCTTTTCAAAAGCTGCCACATTGAAGCTCCAGGCTTCAAAATCGAATTCTATTTCACCTGCTACAACACCTTGATTGGTGCCAGAGCTTTGAGAGAGCCCAACTACAGATGCCGCAAGCGGTTGTATCAACTCCTCAAAACTAGCCAGTCCTAATACCGGCACGGGTGAAATGACGAATGTAAATGGAGCAGAGTCGGCAATATCCTCTGGTAGCTGTTCGGGAAATGACTCATCTGAAATCAGGCCGGGAGGAGTATTGAGGGAAGGATATGTCCTGGATGTTCGTGTATTAAGCACATAGGTTGTCGCTTTGCCGGTGGAGACGTCATAGTGCCATTTAAGTTTGGATGCCTCGTCTCCCATTCCCAGAAGAACCTCCATAGGTTCGATAACTTCGGAGGCCATGGTGTCTAATTTTAACTTATTTGCGACACGATAGCAATACTCATTTATAAGACGAATAAACTTCGTCTTTTCAGTCAAACCGGAAGTGACCTCTCCGCTATCTCCAATTGGAACATATTCATCCGGCACATTTCCCCAGTCCTGAAAGACCGCATAAGCCATCAAACCATTACGGATGATATCCCTGCCAAGAGGTTTTGACAACACCTGATTTTTCCAGCGTTGAGTGATATACCAGTCGTCAGTAATCTCGTGATCGTCAAAAATCATATAGCATGGCACATTCGCCATGACCCTGCTCACTAAAGGTAAGGTACTTGCAAAACTGGCGATCTCCCTCAACTCTTTACGCATAGCTGAGCGGATCTTCTCCTTCCACTTGACGAACTTCTCGTTAGTAGTATTCGCAAAGGTCTCGCGTATACCCTCATCAAACACATATTTTTTAGCTTCTCCACGAAGATTTTCCCTGTCCATGATAACACTTACCAAATTGGGGTCATCCTCGACAGCTTCGCTATCGAGCAGACTGCTTACTACCTCATTGAGGACAGAATCCTTATTGTCTTTAATGATTTTCTCTACCTTCTTGTAGAAGTCAATGTGCCATGACCGTAAACTCCAGTAGTTCAGGTAAACACCCGAGAATTCCTCAAAGCCGATTAGATGGCAATCAGCACTACCACTGGTAAAGCCCGCGTACTTAGACATCATATGTTGTCTGAGATAAGGAGGAAACGTAACATGTTCGGATGTAAACTTTTCGATGGGCGAAGCATTGTTTTCCCTGACCCGGATCATTTCTTCTCCAACCCGAGGAAATCCATCAGCATTACCGGCATAACGCAACAACATTCCCGCCACATCATCAGCGTAGATCTGGTCACCTGTTAAAAAAAGCTGTTGAGGCCTTTTCTGGATATCTTTGTCTGTTGCTTTATTAAAATCTTCGACCACTTTATCCAGATATGAGAGAGCATCTTCTCCATGCCCATGCATTTTCCGGCAGGAAGCCTGCGCTAAGAAAAGCTTGGCAGGATCATCAGAAGGAAGAAGAAAAGTTGGTAACACATCCGTTTTATAGCCTATTGCTTTCTGCGCCCGCTCCTCGTGCTTCTCATCACTCAATAAACCTTCTGTTCGTAGATCGCCCTTATCTGTTGGATCATCGCTACTTTCAAATAAAACATTATAGCTGTAAATCTGATCTGCTTGTAAACCCGGAGTACTTATTTCCGCAGTGATCAAAGCAATCCAAAGGTGTGCACCAAACTGTACGGTGGGTGTCGTATTCTTAACTGTTGTTAATGGCGTCTCAGGGGCAGAAGAGCTATGGTCTCCAGATGCTGTCAGTTTAATTCCATCCCCTTCATAAACATTCAGGGAACAGTGGTAGTTGTTGGAAAAAGCTACCCAAACAGAAACCTTCTTTTTATCTACCCTTCTGAGAATGGGTCCAGCGATCAATTTCGGACTAGCCATCTGTAACTAATTAAAGCGATTCTGCTATGGAATACTTAACTAAATTAACCACTACATGAACGAGATAAAATAGCTACTACTAGCTATTTCGGGCCAGAATTGATATGAGTAGATTTAATCACTTCCATTATGAAAAAGCTGTCACAACTGACCTGGATCTATATTTCTATTGGAGGTTTTGTTCTATTTGCATTATTCTTTTTCTTTATCATAAACACCGGACGAAGAATAGAGCTTGACATTTCCGTTTACTTCTTTTTGATTATCATCATAGGCCTTGTTGCCAGCGGCTTTCTGGCAGGAGCCATGAAGTCTGTTAGCAGATATGAAAACTCAAGTAGTAATGGGAAACTCTACTTAGCTGGCCCAGTTGTCATATTCTGCATTGTCATGTACTTCGGATATCAGTACAGGCCCATCGAAAAGAAAAGTCCTTTATCTCTGGCCGTTCGTTTAACAGGAAGTCAAACTTCTTACAAGATTCCGGAGAATGCTTCAGTAAATGTTGTAATCGATCTCTTCCAGCAAACCAAAAACCTGAACAGCGAGGGTATTGCTCTCTTTACCGGTATAAGCAATCAGTACAAAGGCCGCAAGATCGATCTGTTTCTAAACGTCTCAGGATATCATCCAGATCAAGAACAGACCTATAAACTAAGTGACTCCTCCGATCATACCAATCTGATAATTCAACTCCAAAGAGATGTTGAAATTACAACCATTCAGGGACGATTGTATTCTGCACATAATAAAATAGGTATACCTGATGCTGTTGTCCGTTTTGTTGGCACTTCGTATATAGCGAATACGGACAGCCTTGGAAATTTCTCAGCAAAATTGCCGGTTAAGCCTGGTAGTGAGATTAGAATAATCGCATTCAAAGGGAACAAAGAGGTCTATAATAGCTTAAGAACAGTCTATCAGGACGATTTTCTAACATTAACACAGGTAGAATGAAATACGTGGTCTTCATCATTACCATTAGTTGCCTTGTAACTCAGATCGTACTGGCACAAGGGATAAATTATAAATTTAGGGTGAGGTATGGCGATTACACTCCTTTCAGAAGTTCTGTGTTTGTAATCAGCGGACAGCGCCTAAGCACAGATCCTCAGGGAGTGATAAGTTTCAAGTGTTCTGAAGAACTTAACTACGTGAATATTGAATCTTCTGATCTTAAGCAATATGAAGTTATGTATCCTTTGGAGGGTAAAGCCATATTACCTAAAGATCCGGGTACTTTCATTGACATCTACATTAAGAAGCCTTCAGGAGATCCGGTCAAACAAATTAGGGCTGAAATAGCGAGTACACAGGCCAGTATGCAAAATAAGATTATTAGAAAGCTGGAAGATGAGAGCCGGAAAGGGTACGACAGGATTGTTGAGCTCCTGAATAACAAAGATATAGATGAAAGTGAGCTGGCTAAAGGACGGATGGAATTTTTTCCATTGATATCATCAGCCCTAAACAATTATGTAAATGAAACGCGAAATTTCAACGATGCATTCCTGTCTCTGTCAGGTTCCTTAACAAACAGAGGTGCATACGAACAACTAAATGGATCCATTTACGCATACAATGACATTTTTAACCTTCTAAATGCAAATAAAGACGTCTATCAACAAGCTATTGCTACATACTGGAACAGCAAGGAATTATCCCTGAAATTCTCCAACCTGATTGATTTTGCAATTGAAGATCTTCATCGACCATTCATTCTCGAAGTGAATTACACGTTCATTAACCGCTTTTACGACCTGAACAAAGAAACCAACAAAAACAAAAAAAAGGCAAGCCTGGAAAACCTAAAAAACGACATGGAAACATTTTCTTCATCTATGGAAAGAAGATTGATCAGTTTGGGAGAAAGGGTAACGAATATGAATTCATTGTTGGCTAATAATAAAGTAATTAACAATTAAATACTTCATGTTATGAAAAAGCTATTTACTACCCTGGTTGTTATAATCTCGCTAACAAGTTGCTCAGGCGATGGAGGTATTCTAGACCTGTTTGTTCCTAATCTATCTAACCGATGGGAAAGTAACAGGGGTACTTTCTTCTTTTTTACTGCAGATGAAAGGGACGTTAATGAAAGTACACTTACCGGAAATGAGCAGAATAATTTCGGCGACATTCATAATTTCACCGGGCGGTTCAAGGACTATGATATTGAATTCACATTCCTTGAAGGCCCGGAGAAAGACGTAAAATATACTGGAAAGTTCATAAAAGACTCCGATCCATTGACGATAAAAGTTACAGGAACAAATGGGGCGAAATTGGAAATCGTACAGAGATTGAATAATTGAAACAATGCACGAGAAAGGGTACATCTCTTCCTGTCTTACTTTTTCCCACTGATTGTCGCCCAATCAACGATACCCGATTTTGATGCCCATGATGTATATAAATCTACAAGTTCCCTTAATTTCTCCCGATTAGATTGACTTAAGTCATTAAGCTCCGTCCTGTCTGCATCCATGTCAAACAGGCGCCACTTATTTTCGGGATAATTGGAAACAATCTTCCATTTACCCTGCCTCACAGCTCTGTTTCCCTGATGTTCCCAATACAATACATCATGCCCCTTCCAGGCTTTCCCAGAAAACACGTCCTTTAGTGAAAGACCATCTGGAGGAGTTAAAGAATGCCCCTTATAAACAGAGGGATATTTAACCCCTGCGAGATCAAAAATCGTTGATTGAATATCAATAACATGTGCTGGCTGGTTGTTGATAGTACGCGATTTAATAAGATCCGGGTAATAAGCGATAAAAGGGGCACTTATTCCTCCTTCATTCTCCCAATGCTTAAACGACCTGAAAGGGGCATTGCTCAGGTTTGCCCAATTATATTCGTAACTCACATACGATTGCGAATCACTGGCGAGCAAGCCTTTTACGCGCTGAGCTATCGCTTGTTCCGCTTGCGGCCTACCGGGGTAAGCATACTCATGACTTGCACCATTATCTGAAAAGAATAGAACCAGAGTATTCTTTTCCACTCCCATCTCTTTCAACTTGTTAAGAACTCGTCCCACATTTTGGTCCAGTCTATCAATCATTGCAGCATAAACTGCCATCTTCAGGTCCCAGGAATCTTTTTCAGTTTCCCGCATCTGATTCCATGCAGGTATTAAGGTATCACGGGGAGATAAAGGCCATTTATCACTAATAATCCCTAAATCAACCAATCTTTTATACCGGTCTGTACGGAGTATATCCCAACCTTTCATGTATTTCCCCCGATATTTGGCCACATCTTCAGGAAGGGCCTGAATAGGAAAATGGGGAGCATTAAAGGTCAGATGCAAATAAAAAGGCTTCTTCTGTTCTTTTGCCTCATCAAGGAACTTCAACGCATAATTGCCAAATTCATTGGTTAAATAGTAATCCTCCGGTTTGTTTTCAGTCGTGTAGTTCTCTAACTTCTTACCATTCAGCACAAAATCATTACCCAGCAGCTTATGCGGATGTGGATAGAAATAGTTACTGGTCCCTCCTATAAACCCAAAGAACCTATCAAATCCCCGGGCAGTAGGCCATTGGTCTTCTTTATCTCCTACGTGCCACTTACCAGACATCATCGTAAAGTATCCCCTGGTCTTTAAACCTTCGGCTATTGTGATACTGCTTTTATTTAAGAACCCCTGATAAGCAGAAGTTCCCAGATCTCTATTCATACTTCCTACACCTGCATTATGAGGGTAGTGACCGGTAAGTAAAGCAGCTCTGGTAGGACAGCAGCGGGAGCTATTATAAAATTGGGTCATCCTCAACCCTTCTGCCGCCAATCGGTCTAAGTTCGGTGTACTAATTTCAGATCCGAAACAACCCAAATCTGAGTATCCCATATCATCAGCCATGATCACAACAAAATTTGGCTTGTGATTTTGAGAAAATGCTCCATATCGAACGAACATTACAAATAAAAAAAACGCTAGCTTTCTCGTTTTCATAAGCGATGCATAATAGACATGAATGGAAATTCCAATTATAGCTCCTCTTCTGACCAATCAAATGTTGGATTTTCTGAAGGAGTCTTAGCTGTTAAAAGAAGCGTTTTGAGCTTTCTTAATTCAGCGGGACGCTTTGATACAACATTATTCTTCTCAGCAATGTCCTCCTTTAAGTTATACAATTCCAATGTTTCCGGCTTACCCTTCTGTTTGAAACGGATAAGCTTCCAATCCCCTTGGGTCAAAGCCTCTTTTAGACCGCCTTCGTTAAATTGCCAATATAGATAATCATGTTGTTTCTCCTGTTTCTGTCCCAATATGGCAGGCGCATATGATATCCCGTTAATATCTGAAGGAACACGAGTTGAAGTTATTTGTCCTACCGTTGGAAGAATATCCCAGAAGGCCCATGGTATGTTGCTTTCGGTGCCGGCTGGAGCTTTCCCCGGAGCGCGTACAAGAAGAGGAACCCGGATCCCTCCTTCATACAGATCGCGCTTTACTCCACGTAACGGACCTCCGCTGTTGAAAAATACCGGATCTGCGCCTCCTTCTTTATGAGGGCCATTATCACTAGTGAAGAATATGTAAGTATTATCATCCAGGCCTAATTGCTTTACAAGTTCCACAATACGGCCGACATCCGTATCTAACTTGTATATCATAGCGGCGAAAGCAGCATGCGGCTGATCCTGATCATCGTAGTTACCTGTTTTCTTAAAAGGTGTTTCCTTACCAAACTTACTTGATCCGTCTGCATTCTGGAATTTCTTCAAGATTTCAGCTGGGACCTTTAGTTCAGCGTGTGGCAAGGTAAACGGTAAATACAAAAAGAAAGGCTCATCTTTATGTGACCGTACAAAATTCAGGGCCTTGTCTAAAATTAAATCCTGCGTATACGCATTCGAGTCTACTTTAATTTCCTGCGTGATGTTATTCCGGATTTCATATAAGCGGTTGGTATAATAGTCATGTGCATGAGCCTGATCAAGGAAACCGTAAAATTCGTTGAAGCCTTTCAGATGTGGTGCACCAAGTGTTTCCGCATCGCCAAGTCCCCATTTGCCGAACATCCCAGTTACGTACCCATTACCCTGAAGACGTTCAGCTATAGTAGTATCCTGCGGACGCAAAGCTCCTCTACCATCTTTAGCCTTACTGTTTCCCCTTACCCAGGCATGCCCCATATTCATGCCTGTCATCAGTGCACACCTGGAAGGTGCGCAAACGGTGTTGCCGGAGTAGAACCTGTTAAATTTCACACCCTCCTTAGCTAATAGATCAATATTGGGCGTAGGTATAGGTGAATTCTTATTATAACTGGTAAGGTTCCCATACCCAAGGTCGTCAGCCAATATAAAAATGATATTTGGCTTTTTCTGTTTATGCTCTTGTGAAAACACTTCTGCTAAAGGCAATAAACAAATTAAAATTAAGACATATAGGTTCTTTTGCATAATGATGTTATTTTCCGTAGTTAAGATTTTGTGTTAAGACTGGATTATTTTGGATGGCAATAGATGGAACGGGCCACAAATAATCACGATCTGGATTAAAACTCCGGCCGTCTATCCTGGCTCCGCTTCTGTTGTACACATCTGAATTGAGAACATTCTCAGCTATCTTCCATCGACGTATATCGTAGTAATACAATCCCTCTCCTGCTAGTTCAACCCGACGTTCATGCCTGATTTCTTCTCTCATTTGATCTTTACTAAGTCCCAGAGGTAAGTTCGGCATCCTAGCTCTTGCTCTGACGAGATTGACTGCATTAGACACTGTAAAACCTGCGACAGCTCCCTCAGGCCCGAATGCTTCATTCATCGCCTCAGCATATATCAATAATACATCTGCATACCGTAGCAGGATATAATTCAGTTCAGATGTACCACTTGTTGGAACAACTGTTGGTTTTTCATTGTCTTTAAATATGGTATACTTTTTCAATCCATAACCTGTACTCGGATATTGTATATCGGTCACTGTCGATCCTTTAAATGTTGTTCCAGGAATGATTACAGTAGCCTGAAGACGGGAGTCCCGGTTCTCATAAGGCTTTGTCGCATTATAAACAGCCGAACTCAAAACAGGTTTTCCATCTGTGGCATAATAATCATTTATGAGATCGGGGAGCGGCGCAGAACCAAGTTGCTGATCCAGACTCACATCAAGAGAGTGTGAAAACTCTGGAAACTTATACTGAACATCAAAGATAACTTCTGAATTACCTTCATTCTCGAGATAGAAAAGTCCCCGATAGTCAGGAAAGAGCGTATAAGTTTTAGAATCTATAACTTTTTTCGCGGCAACAGCGGCATCTTCCCACCTACCGGCATATAATAAAATTCTGGCCTTTAAAGCCTGTACAGCCCCGCGTGTTACCCTTCCCTTGTCTGCTCCGGTATAACTAACCGGCAGGGCGTCGTTGGCTTCAGCTTCATCTAGATCTTTTAAGATCTGAGCCAATATTTCATCTGCAGAATTACGTGGCAGACTGGCCTGAGTATCATAGTTTGTTGCCTCTGTAATAAGGGGAGCTCCCCCATACAGGTTCCAAAGTGGGAAATAAAATAACGCGCGGAGGAACTTTGACTCTGCTTTATAACGATTTTTCAGGCTTTCATCCATCGAAACCTTATCAATATTTGCCAGGAAGTTATTAGCCCTTCCTATTCCGCTATAACAAGCATTCCAAGTATTATTAAATGTTGAAGTTGCCGCATTGTGAAGGCCTCTTGAAATAATGTTCTCGTCAGCATTATATTGATATGTGTTGGGAGTGAGTGCATCCAAATAAACAGCGTTACGTGCCGAAAACGGTGAATTTGAGTTTATTAAGATTGCGTAAGCAGCATTCAAGGCGGCTTCTCCCTGCTCCTTTGTATTCCAGTAGGTATCCTGTGTAAAACGGTCTGTAGGCGTCACATCAAGAAAGGAGTCTTTGCAAGCCGTTAAAGAAAACAAAGTGATGAACGTAAATATAATTTTTCTCATGGCAATTACTCTTAAAATGAAACATTTAGTCCGGCAGTAATACTTTTAGCATTGGGATATTCAACAATATCCCCTCTGGTAAGATTCCTTTCAGGATCACTGAACTTGAAGTCAGTGAATGTGAGATAATTCTGCGCATTTAGGAATATCTTAAGCTGACTAAGACCAGCTTTCGAGATATGCTTCTTCGGTACGGAATAGCTTAATTGAACGTTTTTCAATCTTAAATAAGATGCATCACGCACCCAAAAACTTGATGTCTGAAAATTCTGAGGATATCCGTTCGAGGTCGTAAGCCTTGGTAAGCTTGCATTCGTATTTTCGGGAGTCCAGGAATCAGTTAACCATTCCCGTGTAACGCCGGCTCCATTCTTATATGGTTGAGCCAGATTGCCCGTCAAATACGTGTCAACGTCAGACAAGCCTTGAAAAATAGCACTAAAATCGAGGTCACCTAAACCCAATCCAAGGGAGAATCCATATGTATATTTAGGGATACTGTTTCCGATAACTACGCGGTCATTGTTATCGATTATATTATTGCCATCTATATCCCGATACTTCAAGTCTCCTGGCTTGGTCCCTGCATTTTGAAAAGGATGATTCTGAACTTCTTCCTCTGTCTGAAATATACCTTCGGCCTGCAATCCAAAAAAAGCATCAATTGGAGAACCCTCTTGTATAATGGTGGTTCCACTCAGATAACGCTGCCCATTCACGTCGATTACCTTGTTTTTAAGATAGGTCACATTTGCACCTAAATTATACCGCAGTTGACTAATGGTATTTTTATACCCAAGGGTTATTTCAACACCCTTATTTGAAACTGAGCCAATGTTTTTAAATGGTCCTGCCAAATTTCCTACCTGCGCGGGTACACTTATCTGTCTCAGGATATTGGATGTCTTCTTATCGAACCAGTCAACTTCAAAAGAGAGGGTATTATTGAAAAAGCTTCCTTCCAGACCAATATCTGCCATTGTTGTTGTTTCCCATGTGATCTCAGGATCACTTAACTGAATAATGGCAGCTCCGCTTACCACCGTGCCATTGAAACTATAGTTCTGACCTAATGAAATTGCGTCGACATAACTAAATAAAGAAATCTTTTGATTACCTAACTTTCCATAGGAAGCCCGTAATTTAAGATTACTGATACTAGTATTGCTCTTAAGAAAATCCTCCTCGCTTATCCTCCATCCGGCAGAGAATGATGGAAAGAAACCCCAGCGATTCCCCTTTGCGAATATGGACGATCCATCGTATCGTGCATTGGCTTCTAATAGATACTTATCGGAAAAGTTATAATTTAAACGGCCAAAATAAGAGAGAAGTTTGTTCTTCCCCGATGTGCCTGATACCTGTGGAGAAGTACTGCCTGCATTAAGTTCGGTCAGGTCATTACCCAGGTAACCCTGATTGTAGGCAGAAAAGTTCCCATCGTCAAAAGTTTCAACACTAAACCCTCCCAGAAAGCCGAGAGTATGCTTATCAAAACTTTTATCCCAGTTTAAAGTATGGAAATTGGTCAGATTCAGATTATTGGTACTGGTCTGACGAATTCCTCTCAGCGGAGTATTTCCAATAGGGCTTATAACACCTGTTTTAGTATTAGTAAGATTAATCTGAGGATACGAGAATTTTTCAATACCATACTGAAGGTTAGCCGCGATAGTGGTTCTGTATCGCAGGTTAAACGGCAAAGCTACTTCTGCAAACAAATTAGATAGCGTTCTAAACTTGTTATCCTTCCGAAATCCTTCCTTTGACAATGCAACCGGATTTCTGAAAAAATTGTGCCCAGGAACGCGAATCCACTGATCCGCATAGGTGCCATCCTGTGCGTACGGTGTTTGCATCGGCAATCCACGATAAATCAATCCCATCAGTCCACCTTCACCGTTTCCCTCATCCGCTGTATACGCACTCTCCTTATTAGCCCAGAAATTACCAACCAGACTGGCGCCTATCTTTAGCCTCTTATTAATGTCAGAAGTTATATTGGTATTCAAAGAATATCGCTTTCCATTGCTTTCAATCAGGATACCGTCTTGGTTTAAATAGCCCAGTGAAACCGAAAAAGCCGTTTTTTCAGAACCTCCGGATAAACGCAAATTATGCTCCTGCAACGGTGCACTTTTAAACATCAGATCGAACCAGTCAGTATTGGGATAAATAAAAGGATCGGTTCCTGCCTTATATTCATCAATCAAGGCCTGTGAACTTTCTGCCGGCTTGCCTTCGTTAGCCAGTGCCCTGTTTTTTCCTTCCATATACTCCACAGAATTTGTTACAGCGTCCGGAAATTGTGTCGCTTCCTGACTTCCTGCATAGAAGTTGTAATCAAGCCTAAAACTGCCACGCTTCCCTCCTTTTGTTTTTACCAGAATGACACCATTGGCCGCCCTGTTTCCATATATAGATGCCGATGCTGCATCCTTTAGAACGGAAATGCTTTCAATATCATTTGGATTAATATCTCCAAGTGGAAACTCTATACCATCTACCAGGACAAGTGGATTACTATTATTCAACGTCCCAACACCGCGAATCCGAATTGTAGCAGCATCGGCCCCTGGCCTACCCTTTGTTTGATTGGTAAACACGCCGGGAAGATTTTGCAAAGCCTGAGTAGCATTTGTAATCGGACGGTTAGCAAGGACTTTTTGATCTACGCTTGTGACAGAACCGGTAAGATTTACTTTTTTCTGAGAACCATAACCTACAACAACAACTTCATTCATCTCATTGATTGCCTCTTCCAAATTGATGATGACCGGACTCTCCTGAACAACAAATTCAATAGTTTTATAACCCAGATAAGTAACAATTAAGGTATACGGAAATTTCTGCCCGGTTACGAAGCTGAATTTTCCTTCTGCATCTGCAACCACTTTATGAGTCGTTCCCTGAATAGAAATATTTGCACCCGGCAGTACATCCCGCGTCCTGGAATCTATTACCTTTCCTGTTAGTGTCGAGTTTATAAGAGGTTGGGTTTGTTGGGCTGATGACAGATAAGGCAGAAAACATACCGCCAGTACAAGTAATTTCAAAGTGAGAATCCGACCCTTGGGACATGTCTTTACCTTAGTCGCGTTCTCTGTAATTCTACCTTCGAAAAATGGGTTTCCTTTTGATAAATTGGAAAATAATAATGCGTTCTGTAAAGTCCGGGCATAAAGTGCCAAGTTGACTTTGTCAAACTTTTGCATATTTTTGATATGAATTAATGGATTGATGGAAACAGGCGGCAACTCCAATTGATAGCCTGATTCATTATTTTTTCCTAGGGAAGCACCTCTACAGTGCTTCCCTTTCTTGTATTTAAGAACAAGTTAAATCTACATACAGGATAAATGCGCTTTACCACAACACCTCTGACTATTTAAGAGAGATGTAGCTGTTACATTTCCGTATGATAAAATTTTCCGAAACCGGGAAGGTATTGGTCTAATCATTATAATTGTTTTTTCTCAAATTAAACATTAAATAATTAGACTACCAAATTTGTAGGATAAATAGTTTATAAAAGTAGAAATCCCTCTTCCAGACTGGTAATCAGAGCAGAAGAGGGATTTAAACGGAGCATAATAATATTAAAACAGATGATAATCAGATTCTAATGAATATCTGCCGGTACTTCAACATTCTTTTTAAACTTCTGTAGGTACAACAATGGAATGGAGAATAACATAATTAGTCCGGCAATCCAGTAAGCATCATCGTAGGTAAGCAATAAGGTTTGTTTCACCACAGTCCCTTCGATAGCCTTTGCCGCCATATGTTCAGCATCTAAAGATGAGAACCCTTTACCCATAAAGTTTTTTATCAAAACGTTAAACCGTTCTACGAAAGCCGTATTATAATTGTTGATGTGAGACAAAAGATTGTTGCGATGAAAGCCCTGACGGACGTGTATAAGCGTGGTAAGTGCTGCAATGCCGAACGACCCTCCTAACTGTCTCATCATATTGTTTAATCCTGACCCTTGTCCTATTTCCGGTCCTTTTAAGTCCTGGATAGCCAGGGTTGTAAGAGGCACAAACAACAGGGACATTCCAAAACCTCTTATAACAAGTGGCCAAAAGAAATCGCCGGTTCCTGAAGACAGAGTGGAGTTACTCAACATCCAGCAGAAAACAAAGAACAACAGCATGCCCGCGGTTGCCATAAACTGTGCAGGAACACCTTTTTTGAGCATAATCCCAATGAAAGGCATCATAATAATGGTACATAAACCACCGGGAAAAAGCAGTTCACCTGTCTGCAGAGGCGTGAAGCCTAACAGGTTCTGGCAGAAGATAGGAAATATAAACACCGAGCCATAAAGACCGAATCCGAGCACAAAGGAAGTGAACATACCGACAGAAAAACTGCGATGACGCATAATCTTAAAGTTTACAATCGGATGATCTGTAGCAAGTTCGCGCCAGATAAACAACAGGATTCCAAACACCGACACCACCGACAATACTGTTATATAAGGAGTAGCGAACCAGTCTTCACTCTCACCCTTCTCCAAAACCGTTTGCAAACTGCCAACAGCAAGAGCGAGCAGACCAATTCCCCACCAGTCAATTGGCATCCCCTTACCCTCTTTCGGTGTCGCTCTGACGAAAGTATGTGTACAATAAGCAGCAAGAATACCTACCGGAATATTCACATAAAAGATCCATGGCCATGAGCTTATGTCAAGAATATATCCGCCTATCGTTGGTCCAACTGTTGGCCCTACAACCGCTCCCAACCCGAACAAAGCCGTTGCAATACCCACGTCTTCTCTCGGCCATGTCTCGATCAGTATCGCCTGCGCCGTTGCTATTAACCCCCCACCAGCTACACCCTGCAAAATACGAAACAGAATAAGCTCATCAAGAGAGGTCGCATTTCCACAAAGAAAAGACACAATCGTAAATACAATAATAGAAGCAAGAAAGTAATTCTTACGCCCAAAACGATTTCCCAACCAACCCGACATAGGCAAGATGATTACGTTGGCCACCGCATATCCGGTAGAAAGCCATGCAACATCCTCAAGCGTTGCACCAAGATTACCTTGTATTTGTGGCAGTGCCACATTCACGATCGTTGTGTCGATCAACTCCAGCAACGAAGCTGTGATCACAGTGAAGGTGATGATCCATTTTTTAAATCCGGTTTCTGCCATTGAATTACTTCGTAACTACAGATACTTTAACACTCATTCCCGGGCGTAATTTGTTCATTACCTCTTTTGACGCATTGATCTTAATTTTAACAGGAATACGCTGAACAACCTTAACGAAATTTCCGGTAGCGTTATCGGGAGGTAGCAAAGAAAACTTAGCACCAGTTGCAGGTGAAAAATTGTATACACTTCCCTCAATCTTCTCATCGGGATAGCCATCAACAACTACATCAACCTTATTTCCCTCTTTGATATCCTGAAGTTGGGTTTCCTTAAAATTAGCAGTAACATAAAGACTATTTTCATTCACAACAGAGAAAAGCGTTTGTCCGGCCTGAACCAACTGACCTCTTTGAACGTTCTTCTTAGATACAATTCCTGTAGCCGGAGCTGTAATATTTGTATACGATAATTGAAGCTTAGCGAAGTCGACATCGGCCTGACGCTGATCCACGGTAATATTTGTAACCTTTAACTGTGATTCGGTCGTCCCAACCTGCTCACTAACGGCTTTATACTGATCTTCAGCTGCCTGGTATGCAGCTTGCGCGACATCTCTTTGAACTTTAGCTTGCTCGAATTGCTGCTGAGGAATAGAACCATCCTTAACAAGGTTAGCATACCGCTTATAATCCATATCAGCCTGCCACAACCTCGCTTTGGCAGATTCAACCTGGGCCTTTGCGCTGGCTGAGTTGGCCACCATAGATCCTATCTGTGAGCGGGAAACGCCAATTCCGGCCTTTGCTCCGTTCTGAGCAGCGAAAACCTGTTCCAGCTTAATCTGATAATCACGGTCGTCCAGCTTAACTAACAATTGAGATTCAGTAACTCTTTGATTCTCTTCAAAAAAGATAGAATCCACATACCCACCTACTCGTGCTACAACCGGACTTATATCCGCATCTATCTGAGCGTCATCTGTATCGACATGATTGCTATAGTATAAATACTCTTTAATTCCAAAAATTATTCCGACGATAATTAATACACCTAATATGATCGGAATTATTTTTACAGATTTCTTTTTCTTCTTATTCATTCTAGTATTGTTTCAGATTTCCAGTGGATTTTAATAAAGTATAATATGCAAGCATTGCGTCTGCTTTAGCCAGCTCAAGGTTGATTTCAGACTGGAAGAGCTGCGTAGTAGCATCAATACGATCCGTAACAGATGCGATGTTGTTTTTGTATTTTGACTCAAGGATCCTGTCATTCTCCCTCGCCTGCGCAATAGATGTTTGTAATACCTCTATTCGCTGTACTGCTTTCGAATAGTTTTGATAGTCGTTATTGACCTGCGATTTTACCTGATCTTCCAGAATTCCTTTGTTGATCAGTGTTTCCTCCTTTTGAATATTTGCTTCGGCAACCTTATGCTTATTCGTCCATAAGCTGCCTATATTCCATGATAAGGTTGCAGCCAGCGCCACAGGAGCTAAAAATTGATTAGATGGCGGAATAAACTTTCCGCTTGGATTGATATAATACATATTTGCGCCTACACCTAAGGACGGAAGAACATTGGCCTTGGTAGATTTGATATTATATTCAGCTACCTGCGTTCTAAGACCTATCTGTTTGAGTTCCTCCCGATCTGCCAGTGCCGTGTCGACATAATGGGCAAGATCCGAATTGACCGAATTGATAACAGGCAGTTCTGCAATCTGTATGGTGGCAGTCTCAGGAAGTCCTAATAATAGATCCAGATTATAATTGACAATATTTTTGTTATTTTCAAGGTCAAGAGCAGTCAGTTGAACATTGGATTTTTGCAATTGAAAACGAAGAACCTCGTTTTGAGTAATTAGGCCTTGTTCAAAGAAGCGTTGTGACTGCTTGATCTGGCGTTCGATCACATCAAGGTTTTGCGCAACCACTTTCTGACTTTGTACTACCTTGTACAGATTGAAATAGCCGTTAATTATGTTGTAAGTGATTTCTTGCTTATTTTTTTCTATGTCGAGCTGCGAAACGTTGGTAAGAAGTTCCGTAGAAAGCTTAGCAAACTTTAATTTATTGCCTTGAAATACCAACTGTTGCAGGGACAGACTTCCAATGTATGCATCAGACCGTGTGGGAAGATCAAACGGCTCTCCCGCTCCTAGCTGGAACTTGTCGTTTAATATTTCAGCGTGGTTATATGCAAAACTGGCATTTGCGGAAGGTAACGCTCTATCTTTTACCTGGTTGTATTGTGCAACAGCTTCGTCAACCCGCGCCTGAGACAACTTCAACTGTTTACTGTTTTCAAGACCAAGTCTGATGGCTTCTTCGAGCGAGAGTGCTTTTTGCTGGGCAAAATTAGGTGTAGTAACGGCGAAACACAGTAGTGTTACACCGAGATATTTATTGATCATTGTGAAATTAATTTAGCAAGTAGGCCTTAAGTAAGTTTATCAAGTGTTGTTTCATTCTGGGTTTAATCTGTTCAGTCATGATTTTCTCGTCTTGCACATCTAACTCTAAAAAACCCGATGACATAGAAGGTGCATTCATAATATAATACTTGGTTCCGAGCACTGACGCAATGAGCATCTCAACGTCCACATCACTTCTAAAACTTCCGTTTTCAATACCGTCGTTTATTACCTTCTTAATTTCCATTACATTTTTCAAGAGGATGTCTGTGATTACCTGGGTATGTTCCGACCGCTGAAGAAGAGAAAGCTCCCGATACACAAGCTTGTAGAAGCAGCCAGTTGACATGATGCGTTCTATATAAAGATCAACGCACTTCTGAAGTTTCTCCCAGGAAGAAATATCCTCCTCATTAATATTCTGAAGAACAGCACGCAAAGTAGATGAGCGTTTCTCGAAGATTGCCTTAAATAAACCATCTTTAGATCCAAAGTAATAGTTGAGCATCGCCATGTTGACGGAAGCTTCCTTAGCAATTAGCCTGGTTGATGCTCCGTCGTAACCAAGTTCGGAAAAGACCTTTTCTGCGACTATAAGGATATGATCCTTCTTATCAATTTTTTCTTTCTGCATTTTTTGAGCTGGCGAAATTAATCAATCGATTGAATAATTGTAACGCGCTTGTTGCATTTTACTTTTCTATGTCATTTCCGTTATAGTGTTACAGATTTCTATTCTCTGTCTATCTTATACAACCTGCCCTGATCAGTAATGGCATATAATGCTCCGTCCTTTCCCTGTGTGATATCTCTGAACCGTTGCTGTTCACCCGCTAGTAATCTCTCTTCACCGGTAACTTCATTGTCTTCTATCACGAGTCGAACAATATGCATCCCGCTCAAGGCACCTATGAACAGGTTATTTTTCCATTCCGCTATACGATCTCCATTATAGAATGTCATTCCGCTGGGTGACACCACCGGATCCCAGTAGTAAACTGGTTGCATCATACCCTCCATTTTTTGAATACCCTCACCTACCCGTTGTCCACTATACTCAATTCCATACGTGATGGTAGGCCAGCCATAATTAGCACCCGGCTGAACACGGTTAAGCTCGTCACCCCCTTTCGGACCATGCTCGCTCTGCCATAAGTCGCCGGTTACAGGATGAAATGCTAATCCCTGAGGATTCCTGTGCCCGATAGAGTATAATTCAGGACGTGCTCCCACTTGTCCTATGAATGGATTTCCCGCTGCCGCCTGCCCATCTTTAGTTATCCTGATGATTTTGCCCAGTCCTGAACTAACCGATTGTGCCTGCGCCCGCGTGGCCAGATCAGAGCGTTCTCCAGTACTTGCTAAAAGGTTTCCGTTACGATCGAAAACCACTCGTCCACCGTAATGATTCGATCCTCCGTATGCAGGTGTTGCACGATAAATAACGGTTACGTTTTCAAGAGAGCGTTCGTCCGTAGATAATCTGCCTTTTGCTATTGCAGTGAGATTTCCAGGCTCTGAGAACGACCAGTATACCATTCGATTAGATTCAAAATCCGGATCAAGACATAAACCCAGCAACCCACCTTGCCCTGAAGCATTAACTTGCGGTACACCTGAAATAGGTTCACTCAAAATACCGGAAGAATTAACAATTCGCATACGTCCAGCTTTCTCCGTTACTAAGAACCGCCCATCCGGTAAGGAGGTAATTCCCCATGGACTTGCCAGAGATGATGTAACAATTGTCGATTTGTAAGCAGTGGTTGTTTTTAAGCCGTTTATCCGCGTCTGCCCATCAAAAGCAGGTGCATAATTTGTATTCGGAGGATTAGTTTCTACAGGCGATGTCGTAGCTCCTGGTGTAGATGGATCTGAAGCATTGTCCTTCTTCTGAGTACATGATATTAATGCCGGCAAGAAACCAGCAAATAATACAACAAGCTTAAATTTAGAGCTGATATTCATAACAAGTTTCTATTTACATGGCACCTTGTCATAATACCAATGGTTCTGATTTTTGTTTCCGTAATTTACTGATAAACAACCAAAAGCAACACGATCAGAAATATATCTAAAAATTAAAGCTGCTTCTTTTTCTAAAATAACGCAGCTTTTTTTATCCCGTTGATACTAATTATTTGGCTCACATTCCATACAACAATATTTATAACACTAAGCAACTACCTCTCAGATTCATCTTCGTTAAAACGTTTACTCCTGGTATGAGGGATCCTTGCCTCGATCTGTTCAGCCAGCACGTTCAACAGCTCTTCGTCCAGCCCGGCTACGTTCTGACAGATATGTAAATAGTTCTGCGCATCCGGTTCAAAGCTGGCTACGTAAACACCATCTTCATAGATTCGGTATTTGCAACGTTCATCATCATAGTGCAGATACTCGCCAACCTCAAAGTGATACAACGTGTCGTCATGACTAACTTTGATTGAGTAGTTTTCCATACACATAAAACGACTTTGATCACTTATTGTTTACATCCTTTCAGTACATCCAAACACATCCAAGTGACTATTACCCCCCGACCGACCAGTTCCGGAATACTTATTGAAAAGCAACATGGAAACAATCTACAAAGCAATGGCAACGATAAAGAAAAAAGACCCATGCTGGTCGGGCTATAAGAAAGAAGGAATGAAAAAGAAAGATGGTAAAACAGTTCCGAATTGCGTGAAGACTTCTGAAAAAAAAGGAGATTAACCAGGACTAGCAATCGCTTCTTTAATTAGCGGATTGCTAGTTAAGAACTAAGCTCAGCAGGCAAACATTTCCTTCAATTAATCTGCCTCAATCAGAGATAGGATATTACCTGCAGGATCTTTAAACCAGGCAATAATAGGGCCTTCATCACGAAAAATCCCCTTTGAGTCAGTTTTGAGACCTTCATAATCGTAGTGTTCAAACTGGACACCCTTTGAAATTAAGTCATCAACAGCTGCATCAATATCTTCTACCGGAAAATTAAGCACAGTAAAACTTGCAGGCTCATGATTTGGTTTAGGATAGATCAAAATTGGTAATGAACCAAAAATGTGCAATTCCAGAGTTCCCATAGAACCTTCCTTTACATCCAAGCCAAGGATGATTTGATAAAATTCTTTAGCTTTTTGAAGATCATTTGCTGAAAAGGAACTGAAGGCTTTTGAGTTTTTTAACATGACGTTAAGTTTTAATGGTTTAAACTCAGGGTTTCCATATGCCCAGCAGACGTCTGACAACAACGATTTCTGCCGTGTGATATGCATTATGATCAGCGATCTGAAGCGCTTCCCGTAAAATATTTTGTCCACTACCATGGGGAATGGGCTGGTATAGATCTTCTTGCTCAATCAAGGTCAGGAAAGACTTCAAATCATCCTCGATCTGTTTTAAAGTATTTTTCCATTTAGCTTCATCTGCAGGGGCATTCTCCACGGGCCAGTATTCGCGGGGCCATTCCGGCGACTTATGGTTGGGATCCCGGCTAAATTCAAGCATATCCCATTGCGCGATCCTAATGTGCTCTACCAGCTGCCAAATACTATATGGTAGGCCGTGCGAAGCTTCGCCAAGCATTTCGAACGGGATACCGGAAGTGGCATCTTTTAGGCTAACATGGGCTCCTCCCCCACTCAATAAATTTTTTAGTTCTGAAATCAGGTCTTTCATCAAGGGTAAGATTTATAAATCAGTCACTTATATTCCTCATGAAAGACAACTCACTACCCATGAATGTTTTTGGTAATACGTTGATGTTTGAATTAGCTATTCTACCTTTCTTTCTACAGTTCTCACCAGTGAAGTGCCAAAGTAACCAACGACATTTTTAGAATCCGCTGCCAATTTCTTGACGTTTGTACGGGCATTCGTTAGTGGGGAGGCAAAAATGCCACCGTTTTGCAGTTGCGTACGAATGTCGGTCCAGAAATTATAGGCACTCTCACTAAGCGACCAAACCTCAGCCCTTAGCGTATCTCCCTGAACAAAAGCACTATCAATATCCAGGCCCATAGATATATAATTTCCGTCAACAAACTCATCAGGAAATATATTAATATCACCGGCACTGTTCAGATATTTGTTATTCTTAAAGAGTTTAACCTGAATGTAATCATCTTTGCCCTCCAGTTCCTGACCGTGGAGATAGGGATAATAGCCGGACTCTTCATAAACAACAGATTCCTCTTCATACTTAAAAGTAAGAGAATCCGGAGCCATAGAAAGTCGCGGCATTTTAGATACTACCTCATAATTTCCATCTGAAGTCAGAATCCTTAGCGTATAAGTATAACCTTCCACACCTTTCATGGTTGATATTTCATAGCGGCCGGGACCAATCTCTTTAAGTTGTTCAGAGTTTCCGGCATCATCAGTTAATAAAAGTGATGCTTTGCTTACCGGATCAAATCCATTAGAGCTACTAAGCGTATTTGTTAAATATAGTCTCACATAATGGTTTTCCGGGCGATCGGTAAGCCAACCTTCAACCACCAGTGCTGAGGTGCCCTTGTTCACTTGGATATCAACGGTGTCCTCACATGCGGAAAACAAGAAAGTGAAGAATGAAAATAGCAGTATTAATTTATGTTGTTTCATGATGATTAAAATTTAAAGTTCCAGGTAACAGACGGAATTACGGAGCCAAACATAGAAAAGCGGACTGTCTCAAGCTCGGTAGGATGGTTTTCATTCTGACGGAGATACAGAGAGAAGGCATTCCGGCGATTCAGTGCATTGAACATGGAAACAACCCATTCACTGGTAAATTTCCTTCCGGGAATCGGTTTCTTTTTAAAAGTAGCCGAAAGATCAAGACGGTGATAAGAGGGAATCCGATAATTATTCCTGGAATTCCCTGAGTTATACTGAACAGGAAAATTATCAAACTCAAAACGACCATCGGGTAATGTTGCCGGTATTCCTGATGCAAAATTATAGGTCCCTGAAAGAAGTATCCGTGGCTTTAACTCATAAACGGCAACAAGCACAAACGAATGTGTTTTATCATACTTAGCTGGAAAATAAAGATCATTATTAATTCCGTTGATTTTTCTTTCCGTTCTGCTGAGCGTATAGCTTATCCAGCCATTCAATCTTCCGGTGTTCTTTTTAAGATAAAACTCAGAACCAAAAGCCCTGCCATTACCAAACAGCATATCTCCGGGCAGATCTTCATTAAGCAGGGTTTCCGCCCCGTCTATGAAATCTATCTGATTATGAAGCTTGCGGTAATAGAGCTCAACTGATGCTTCATACTTATTATCTTTTAAGTTCTTAAAATATCCTATTGACCCCTGATCTGCAATTTCAGGTTTGACATTATATGAGCTTGGTGTCCAAATATCCAAAGGACTTGAAGAAATTGTGTTAGACACCAGATGAAGATTTTGAGCAGTTCTGCTAAACGAAGCTTTTACCGCAGCATCTTTACCTGTTTGAATCTTGACAGAAGCTCTGGGCTGCAAATTATGATACCACTTTATAGATTCCCAGTCACTGAATGTTCGCTGGTTAACGGGTTCCTTTCGTTCGCCGATAAGTCCCTCATAATCACTGATGACAGTTTCTCCTTTTGCAAGACTTTGAAATGATGAATACCTTAACCCGTATTCCATTGAGATTACATCAGAAAATGCAACCTCATGACCCCAGTACAAGTTATATTCGGCAGCCCGCTGTCCCGGCATTTTAGTATAGTTGAATATAGAATTATCGTTTGAAGGTTTGGCACTCCCTGGCATAAAGTCATGCAAACCAACTTCAGCACCGAAATAAATGGTATTTCGCGAGTTTGGATACCAGGTATAGGCATTCTTTAAACTATAATCGATAATGGAAGCATCCCAGGTGAAGCTGGTCGCCGGATCCTGATAAGCACCCAGACGATACTTGTAACTAGAATACATCGCGCTGGTATTAGAAAACAACCGTGGGTTAAAGATATGATTCCATCTTACCGTTCCGGTACCATTAGCCCACTGTAACAAAAAACTCTTTGCTGCCTCAATATGATCCTTACCAAAATAGCCGGAAATAAATAAACGATCCTTGTTTGACAGGGTGAAGTTCAGCTTGGCACTCAAATCATAAAAATAGATGGAGTTATCTTTGATAGTCGGATCTGATGACTGTTTGGTAAGTACATCAGTATACGAACGTCTTGCACTGATGATCATTGAACTTTTGTCCTTTTTCAGCGGGCCTTCAGCAGTAAATCTGCTTGCAATAAGGCCGAGCCCCCCGCAAAATTCCAGTCCTGGTTATTACCATCCTTCATACGAATATCCAGGACTGAAGACAGTCGACCACCAAATCTTGCAGGCATTTCCGTTTTATAAAGCGCTGCATCCTTAATAGCATCCGGATTGGCTACCGAAAAAAGATTAAACAAATGGGATGTAAAATAAAGCGGAGCCTCATCAATAAGAACCAGATTTTGATCCACCCCTCCGTCTCTTACATTAAATCCTGATGCTCCGTCTCCAACGATACTTACCCCCGGAAGCAACTGGAAAGAGCGGATCAGGTCTGCCTCGCCCAAAAAAGCAGGCAGCTGTTTTACCTTAACCATTGTAAGTGGAGCGACACTCACAGGTTTGCTTACATTATCGTTTTTAGATGAAGAACTTACCACGACTTCATCCATCATATTTGAAGCTGGGCTAAGACTTACACTTAAAGTAGTATCTCTCATAAGCGAGACAGAACGTTCATCCTGCTGATATCCCATATAAGAATAACTCAGCTTATAATCGCCGGCACTAAGTGATAAAGAATAAAACCCATAGGTATTAGCTGAAGCCTTGATGCCGGTTTCCTGGACAATGATAAGTGCACCTGCAAGGCTTTCTCCGCTGACAGCATCTTTTAGATAACCACTAATTGTAACTTTCTTTTGGGCATAAGCTGTTGTCGAAATGGTGGGGAACAGCAGTGCCAGATAAAACAGTCTAAAAAATTTCATGCGTATCGAATTGTTCTTATTCAATACAACGAACTCTCTCTTTACCCCTATTACAGTAAAAAATTATTTTTTGAGATGCAGCTTCATCCATAGAAAGACTGCCAGTTTAATCGATGGAGAAAGTACATCAGTTTCATTTATATACTCCTATAAGTTTTTCACTAATGCAAGGATTGTATCATAATCATCCGGTGGAGTGTAAATAACTTCACCAGTACAGCATTTTTTAACGGTGTATTATGCAAGGAATTTAAACTAGAATTTGATTACTTACAATTAATCATCGACAAAAATGAACAGTTATCACATTCCTTAAACAGCTATGTGATGTCAAAAAAAAAATATGGCTCAAAAAGCAAACAGCACAACAGCAAACAGCTTAAAGACTTCGTGTTAATACACATAGTTATAAGCAATAATTATACTGCTATGAAGGACGCTTTTTTTAAAGGGCTTACGTATCAGGCGTTAGTGATTTTTAGAAATACCATTGAACTTACAGAACTTGCAATAGGAATTTTAGGTGATGAGGAACTGCACGAGTTTTACAGAAAAACAATTAACACAAAGGACGGAGAACACTTTCAAAGTATCAAATTCGGGACAATCAGAAAAAAAACAGAAAAAGTCTTTTCCTGGATAAAAAGCTTACCTAATAATAATATTGATCCTGAATTGTGGGATGGATATCTTATAACCCGGAATAATTTATATGATAGTTCATCTAGGTTTTCGCATTCAAATTTCGCAAGTATTTATAGCAATGCATATGTTACTCCATTAGCTAACAGGCATATGAATTTTAAAGAACAGGTGATGTCAAACATCGGCGGAATAATAAACCAAAAAACGAAGACCGCTATATCAGAGGCAATAATCTACGAGTCTACTTCCTACATGATTTTTGTTATCTTACTAGTGGAAAAATATAGATTACCCTTTAAATACTTCAACGAATCGGCAATGTTTACAACTGCGTTAACTAAAATAAGCTGGGATTTGATTGGGCAGTATATCGGCAGCGTAAAATATCATCCAGATTTGTAAAGTACATGTTGAATAAATTTTAGCAGCAGCTTTACCGGTGTGAGTTGCTTGTCAACGACGTAATGATTTGTACAATGTATGCCCCCCTTACGCTTATGCGTAATCCTGTATTTTACATTATAAGTACCGTTGCTCAAGTGCAACAAAGTGAAGCCGGCCTGCAGATCTATCTCGAAGAGAAGAACATCCATCCTGAAGAATACCAAAGTCAAAAGTTGGAGTCCAAGGGCTTTATGCCAGAGGTTACGATTCAGGATTTTCCTGTCCGTGGCCAGAAAGTAAGTTTATGTGTTAAACGCCGTAGATGGGAAGTCCTGAATACAGGAACCATCATCACCCGGGACTGGGACCTGGTACAGAAAGGAGCGCGAATG
>Ga0160467_100128_pt1 | contig 107635 bp, 67 predicted proteins | sample HID1972I_E11MG_FD_108221 | JGI IMG/M metagenome (GOLD analysis project Ga0160467, IMG submission 108221) | Enriched pill bug-associated microbial communities from UW Madison campus, WI, USA - HID1972I_E11 MG | ecosystem: Host-associated > Arthropoda: Insects > Digestive system > Unclassified ... | reverse complement strand
TACATTCCTTTAATCGCTTCAGCTTTGAAGCTTTCGAAATCAAATTCTTTGTTACTCATGTGTCGTGTCGAAAATAAAAATCATTCTTTAATTCTTACTTGACACACTTCATTTTACAGTCTCTTTCAGCTTTGACAAGACACAAAAGAACTCCTTTAACTTAGGAATCTTTATTCACTTGGTTTTCCTTATCCGGACGCAGTAGTTCCTGGGTCCGCCGTCTAAGTTCTTCGAGTTTGTTAGCAGTGTCTACTGACTTTTGTCTCAACTCCGCAGATTGCTGAAATAATTCCCTATTGATCTCTTCGTTATCCGGCTTATTTTCAAGGTCCTCTGTTTCTGCCATAATATTATTTTGTGCAAAATATTAAATATTTAACTAAGATGGAAAGTTGACTATGTAAATCGTTTGATATATATCATCTACAACTGTTGTATACCTTAGAACACATATCCTTCTTGTCAAACAAAATCCCCGTTTATGACAACATAATTTTCCACTGGCCGTCTCACCAATTATCAGTTCTGAACGGCGCAACCGGAATCCCATCCAATCCAAAAAGGCTAGCCTTTTCATAGTTCTTAAAAGCATATCTTACGGCTACTGGTTTCGAAACATTTTCATTATGAACTGCCAAGCGGCCAGTTTTGGTTTCTATTTCAGCTTTCGCAGGATGAAAAACTTTGTCTTCTCCTGCGATTTCGAAACCCGTTAAATCTGTCCACATAGGCGAAAGGCCATGAGGTGCGTTGTCAAAGTTGACATATATTTTCTTTTCGGCTACTTCCATCGATTGATATATTGCCGGTTTATAACTGAAGCCTTTAATGTTATATGTATCGCCCAAGGCCCAGTAGGCTAGTCGGCTACCGACTGCTTTTTTATCCACAGGATGTATAAATACAGGATTTCCAACATCCAAGGTAGTCACCATACCTGAATTTGGTATATCCTTCAGGTTTTTCAATTGTACTTCCTGTAACATTGCTGATAATATGCCGTCTGCTCCTTCGTAATTAAAAGGGGCTATCTGCACATAATAGAAAGGGAAATTGCCTAATTCCCATTTGTTCCGCAGATCTTTTACAAAAGCGGACATCAGCTGCCTGTATTGACTATAGTTGTTTCGGTTACTTTCCCCTTGGTACCATAAAAAACCTTTTATCTTATAGTTTATGAAAGGGGCAATTTTTGCATTGTACAACACACAAGGTGTTGCTGTAGGATTTTTCACTTCATTGTTATTATCTAAGATGGATAAGTCAATATCCTGAAAAGGCGAAATTGCCTCTCTACTCATCCATGCTTCAACTTTGGATCCTCCCCAGGAGGAAATGATTAGCCCGACCGGCACATCTAAAGTTTCCTGCAAATATTTCGCAAAATGATAGGCCACTGCACTCGTATTGGCAACGTTTTCAGGTGTATTGGTCAGCCACTTCCCCTTACAATCTATTTCGGGACTTTTACTAAATTGTCGTACCCATTTCCCATCCTCAGAGTCTGTAGTAAACATTCTTATTGGCGTAGAGCTTTTCGCCTTAATGATGACATCATTGCTATTTTGGACTGGCTGCCTATCAAATCCTCTCATGGGCATTTCCATATTCGACTGACCTGAACAGAACCAGACTTCGCCTATCATCACATTTTTCAATATTAACTCTTCCCCGTCATTAAAGCTAATTTTATACGGTCCTCCCGCTGACGGAGTTGACACCAATAACTCCCATCTACCCTGTCCATCACATGTTAATTTATAAGTTTTCTTATTCCATGACGTTGTAACAGACAACTTAGTATTCATCTTTGCTTCACCCCAAAGTTTGACGTCCGATTGTTGCTGCAATACCATATTATCCGAAAGAACAGACGGAAGCTTAACACTTGCACCTAGGTGACCCGCTAGTATAACAAAACAAACGACAAGAAAAATGCTTTTTAAAAATGCTCTATGCATTTCTATGTATCTTATAATCTGTAAGCCTATCGAAAAGTTCATTTTAGTTACTATTTTTAGTTAGGTTATTTATTTAATTTCTTTTTCACTTGTAGAAAATCATACTGCTTAGGAACCGCACCTTTCAACATATCACTTGTTAAACTGGAGAGTTTCAGATACCAGTCTGAAGGCTGACTTTCTTTACATTCATCCAGGGAAAGAAAACTTGTGCGATGGGGCTTATCACGAACAGATTCCGCAAGTTTATACATGGCAGTGCCTTCATCTACCTCATCAAACATGGCTATATATATCATTTCTGCCCCAGCTTTCATGACATTTGACGCCTGCTTCCAAAAAAACTCCCCCCCTCGTCTTGGGATCTGGTTAAATGCGGATCTTCCTTGCCTTAAATTATACCAGGAAAATCCTGGAAAAACAACTGGCATATAGTCAGTTCCTTGGTCTTTGCTCCGTATAATATCTGGAATGACTTTGTTCTTTGCAAAATTATCCGCTCCTTCAAAATCTCCATATCGGCCTACTGCCCATGGACTGATCACATCCATCTTTGCATAAACGCTTTTCCAAACCTGAGAATGATTACTCCAATTATCATTTACCCCACCAAACACTGTTGCTTGATATTTCTTTGGCGCATCACGATGAAACCAGTTGATCAGTGAATCTGCCTGTTTGTCCGAAGCAAATGAATTATGTTCAAAACCCAAACCCCAAATTGCAACCAGCGGCTTTTCTTTATGAAAAAGATAGGAGTCGCCCTCTGTGAGCTTCAAGGAATCTACTAGAAACTTCCAATCGTTCATTAACAGTTCTTTCCAGTTCTTCCCTCCTCCAGAAATATCATACATAATACAATAAACCCTCTGGTATTTTTCACTCGCCCTTTTCACATTTCTAACCACCTGGTCAAAATGCTTCTTTCCTGGAGGCCTTTTTATTTCGGTAATAAATCGCTGCTGGAACACTCCGTCCAGATTATAATCCTGCATCCATTTAAAGTGGAGGTCTACAGTTTGATAATTGTATGAAGAATAAAGCTTTGCAGGTTTACCATTTCTGTAAAACATATCTGTAGGACTTAAAGCAGCTTCAGGATACTCCCGCATATCCGGCCAAAAGTCAAACAAAGCATGGGCAGAGTCCGGTCTGCTATTCCGAAACCAGTGCTTCCAACCATTTACGCCCGAACCATCGTTGGGTGTTCCATGCCAGCCCTGATAACCAAACATCACCTTTCCCTTAAGTGTCTTGGGATTGGGTGAAACGCTTGTTAGCTGACCTTTTTTCTGTTTGTCGTCTCCCTTAGTTGATGTCACTAAAAAGAAAGTACATGCTGCGATTAATATATATTTCATCTAGATTATTAAAAAGCTTTCCTTATTATTTTATTTCGAAAACTCGTGCATGAACAAGAGCTAATATTTTAAAGCATTTTTCCGATAGCCCGAGTTATGGTTTCCTTGTCTGGAAACAAAGTCATGTAGGATTTTCTTGTCCAACAACCGTTTTACTGTTTTTTTTCTGTTGGGAACCTTTGATGTTTAATTCTAAACATGTCGGTTTCATCGTGATTATTTATAAGTACATTTTTCTGTTTTAGACCTGAAGACATGGGAAAAGGAGAGGATATACCGGCGATTGAATTAAACCAGCATGTATTCTTATTCAAGCTAATCCCTTCCATACTTTTCGTAAATTCGTTAAACTTAATGCCTGCCGCGTTTCCCTCGGCAAGGTTACCTTGTATAATTACGTTCGATACGTTGCTACAATAAAGTCCTGACTGCATATTTCTGGCGAGTTCATTATTTATGATTTTTGCTTTATCAACAAACGATAAGTCAATACCATTTCCCCACGGTGAGGTATCAAAACCGACTGCTGGTTATACTGCAATTGAGCAGTCTGCTCAGAACAAGGTTATGATTTAAACCGGCACCGGGAACTATACTTCCACCGTTATCACTGATATCACACTCTATGACCTCCACATTGCTTGCCCCTTTTATAACAACACCATTTTTAGTACAATTCTGTACAGTCACATTTTTCAGGCGCACAGAACCCGCTTGTCCTTTTGTTTCAGCCATGAGGCTGATCCCTCCCCGACTGGCAGCGCTCATATAGGATCTGCTTCTTCTATCATGATTGGGGTCATTGTTTGCTTTTACATTTACAGCGCCTTCTATCAGCAGATTTTCAATAACGATATTCCGGAAATCCGCTTCTTTATTGATAAGGGTATAACCCTGAACATTGGGGGATAAATGTAAAATTGTTTCCCTTCCTTCGCCAGTAATCTTAACATTAGATTTTAAAAAAACCGGCTTATCCAATTGGTGGATTCCTGCTTTCAATATTACCCATTGGTCTGTTCCTGAAACTCTATCTATGGCTTGCTGAACGGACTCTCCCGGCCTTACTTCAATTCCCTTTTTATGACTATGTCTGACTTCCAAGGTCGCTCCAACAAGGGATTTAACTGCCGGGAGGCTCTGATAACTTAAGCTTTCCCATTTCAGAGGTCCTTCATTATGGCTTCTTTTCGCTGTCAAGAAACCTGTTGAAGATTTACTTCTCGTTCGTTTATTTATCAGCTGATTAGTATAAGGGAGTTTTATACGCTTTTCATAGCTATAGTGATCTTCAATAGACTCATATATATCCCTGATCTTATCTTTTTCCCGTAAGGAAATTACTCCATAAACCGGAATATTATAGTTTCCTGTTAGAAATTTGGCGGCGTGTTCAAATCCTTTTGCCAGCCTATTGTCTGCTACCTGATAAAGGTCAATTCCCTGAGTCCAGGCTACAGCCGCTGCTTTGGCCAGTTCGCCTATACCTAGTTGTACATGCGCCCAGTCCCTGGTAGCCTCCTGTACTTGCCCAGATGAATAAATATATCTGGTGATACCAGAATTTCCCGGCCCAAAATAAAACCGGTCGAGTGCTTTGTTAAATATTTCCTGATTATCTGTAAATACCCCAATACAAAGCATGGTATTAATCATTGCGGCATCCCAATTTCCATTTGCCTCAGTAAAGAAGTTTTCGATGTAAGGATAGTACACCAATAGCATCAGGCTCTCAAACTGCTCTGCATCATGCTTTTTCCACCCGCTGTTAGTGTACCTTAAAATTTCAGCCGCATTCAGAAAATAATGCCCGCTAAGGCCTACAAGTAGTTTAGCATTATTGTCATCAAAATCCCATAAAGAGGAAGACCAGGAATTGATAATTTCTATTGCTTTTCTGGCGTAATTTCCGTCAGAGGTAAGATACCACATCAAAGCACAATTATAGGCCATTTCGGCACTTCTGGACAGTGCCGCTCCACCATTATCGTTAGCACCATACGGCCCGACTGAAATATGCGTCTGCGCTTTAGGTACAAAAGAAGTGTCTGTCTGTTGACGCAGATTTTCAAAACTCGTTTTCCATTGAGGAACGCGTTTATTGACCTGCTGTCTCATATATTCCAAATCCGCTGCGCTCTGAGCCATGCCCGGATGAGTAAATTTGCCCTGATGCGACTTTAGTTCCGTTGCCAGAATTGCATTCAATGAAAGTCCGAAAACCAGCGCAATGCTTAAAATATGTTTGGTCATTTTATCGCTTTGGTATTGAGATCGATAGCGGGCGTTCATTTTTTATCATTTGTCCGGCAAGTCCCGTGAGCCATAAGTAGTGGTCAGACGGCATTCCTTCTAAACCAAGAAAACGCGTTTTTTCTCCTTGTGGTGGTTGATCTGTCACTTTAAAGATCGCCGTACCTTCATTAACCTCATCAAACATCGCAACATATAGACGTTGGACTCCAATATTCAGCAATGTTGAGATCTGGTCCCAATAAAAAGATCCTTTATTTCTGGGAATTGAACCAAAAGGTTTAACATCGTCAGGAAACTCATAAGAGCTTAGGTTATGCCAGCTAAAGCCAGGGTAGACACATGGAATGTATTCAACCTGGTGCTCTTTACACCATTTCATATCCGCTATCGTGTTATCTCTCAACCTGTCCATATCGTTGTGTAACAATGGAGAGTATCTCTGCACCGTCCAGGGTAGTAATATGTCCGCCTGTTCAATTAATCGATGCACGTAGGGATCCTTCACACAATCGGCATCTAAGGTTCTCCATGCGGTGGGTACACCAAGTAGCACTTTACAGTTACCATATTGTTCATCATGTTGTAGAAAATCTATAAGCCTTTCCAGCCCAATATTCCTTATATCATAAGGTCTGTCTGGAAAACCTACTCCCCAAATGGCCACAATGGGTTTTCCTTCATCATATAGATAAGTTTTTTCCTGTTTCTGATTTGTTGCCCTTAAACTATCTACAAGGTATTTCCAATCTTCAATGATTGATGAGCAGTCTTCCCCTTTTGCTTTTAAACCGGAAAGATCATACATCACAGCGATTGCCCTTTTGTTGCTCGAGGCTGCCTCCAAACAAAATTTCAAAATTTGTGTACCGGCATTGCCCCTGTTTTGAGGACGGGTCTGATCAAAAAACCGCTGTACAAAAACTCCGTCTACCTGATAATCTTTCATCCATTTAAAATGAAGATCGACTGTGCTTTGATCATATGAACTAAAGAATTTCGCCTTTTTGCCTTCAGCATCAAGAAATGGAGTTTCATAGGTCCTTTTGTATTCAGTCATATCAGGCCACATATCAATACCGGTCTTCTCGTCATTTCCAAAAGAATTATACCTGGCACCGGAGCCATCTTCTGACGCTCTGAACCATCCCTGATACCCCGACATAATTAGCTTATCAAAAGAAGAAAATAAAGTACTTTTGGCATGTTTTAACTGCGCTTTAACAACAGTTCCGGAAAACATTAAGGTTAATAATAAGTAAGAAAATTTCATATCCATTCAGGTTCGATCCGATTCTAGTCAGACGTATTACCAGTGAAGTACGTATATATCGATTAAAAAAGCATTAATATTTACTTAACAGAACGAAGAGTAAACAAAAGATCTCAAGTTTCGGAAAATTAGAGATCTTTTGTCGTTTTACATATGACTTGTCTGATGTGATGTAGAAACGAGACCTATTGTCAACTATTTATGTGAAGTTGGATGATCCTGAACCAAGGAAGTTTCGCGTTTTAACATTTTTGCGGCATCACCGGTTAAACGTAGATAGAAATCAGAAGACACTTCTACTCCATCAGCGTCAAGGGTAAGAAAATATTGGTTTATGGGAATCTGAGAAGCGCCAATTGCTGCCTTGGCAATGGCTGTACCTTCATCATACTCGTCAAACATCGCTATATAGGCATTTTGCATACCCAACTCCACGATATTTGTAAATTGTCTCCACATAAAATCTCCATGCATCCGTGGTTTCTCATTTCTTGGTGATCCAGGCTTCCATGTCGACCAGGCAAAGCCTGGAAAAACTACCGGTTGATAATCCTGATTTTTTGACGTACAATAATTCAGGTCTCCCTTCAACACTTTCATATAATCATCTGCACCACCTAAACCTGAAAAAGAACCTACAGACCAGGGCGTGATCATATCGGCAGCACTATAAGCATTAAGATTGGCTGTATCTTCTCTCCAATTTCTGGAAGTACCTATGATGACATAGCATCCTTGTTCCTTGAACCAATTTATGACATCAATATAAGAGGCTGCGTCTCCCGGCCGACCTGAAACTCCTAACCCCCAAATGCATACTACATATTTATCATTCTGCTTGGCATACATTGTCGAGGCCGTATGCGCCTTCATCAAATTGAGCCAATCCTCTTTAATCTCGGTTTGAAAATTGGTCCATCCGGAGATGTCGTACATAATATAAAACTTCACACCGTGTGCCTCTGCGGCGTTTCTTGCCTTTTGAACCATGCCTGTTTTGAAATTTTTATCCCTGGGATCGTTGCTCATGTGGTTACCAAACCTTTGTAAAGCAGCGCAATGGATCCCATACTCCTTCATCCATTTAAAATGTATATCAACCGTTTGATCATCCCAGGATGAAAACAGTCTCGCTGGTTGGCCATTTTCAAAATTGGCATATCCTGTCGCATAGGTGTTGATATACTCACCCATATCCGGGTAAAGTTCAAAACTCTGATTATTTGGAGCAGGGATTCCTGAAACTGTCCAGTGCCTCCATGAATTAAAAGGTGAGCCGTCTCCAGGAGCGCCGAACCAGCCTTGATAACCTACAACAATCTTCCCCACAACATCTCCTACTGTCGAAGGTGAGATAATTTCCTGTTCTTGTTCATCCTCTTCAACTATAGGTTCACTGCTTTTTTTCTTACATGCCATTAAAAAGGCAAAAGCAATAAGGAACAGGCAGAGCTTCTGCCAGACATTTCTACGCATAGAAAACTTTCTATTCCGATTTACTTCATTTAATTTTTTCATGTGGGTTTATCTTGGTTACATAATAGATGTTGATAGTAAACATCAGACGTTTATAGCAAGCCAACCTGATGCATTGCTAAATAGATAATAGGACCTGATGAATAAAAAACTGACTTTCTTAGCGGATATCATTGAGAATAAATCTTGCCAAGTGTATCATCTAAGCTCGGCATGATAACATCTTATCATTGAAATTATTTCATCGAGTCACTGCATCAATGAAGATATCTTAATGCCCCTGCTATCAATGGCGAAAGCATAGTAGTTTACCTCCTTAACTAGGGCTTCTGCCGGTATTACTGCGATGTATAGCCCGTCTGCCTGTAAAACAGCTTCTGCAGTTTTCCATTCTCTTTGTGGAGATTCAGGCCCGGATTGACTATAGTAAAGTGTTACTGATTTAATTGCAGCCGTATTCAGGTTGCCTGCTTTGATAAAGATCTTCTTTCCTTGATCCAACTGGTATTCTGATTTTACAATTTCTAAAGAATAAAAGGGCTCACCTTTTCCTTTAAGGTGATAATCGAAGTATTTCATCTGCATATCTCCTCCTCCTTCTACTCTGGCGTGGTTCAAGTTTGGCCCCCATACCTGATTTTTGGTTCCGGGAATAACATTCAAAGTCGCCATGACGGCCTTGGGCCGAAAATAGGTATCGTTCGATGCTGCTTCTATAAAATATGGCGCTGTCATAAACGACGCTCTGCGGCCAGCATCAAAATATTTCAGCCAGTTGTTGCGAGCAGGTTCTGATAATCCAGCGATTAAGTTAGTCCAGAAAGACTCTTTATCATAAAAACCGCTACCATAGATTGAATAAGCTGCTTGAACCCGATCTCTCATAATAGAGGAAAGGAATGTGGTGGTATATCCTCCCCAGGAGAATCCAGTTACCCCTATATGTGATTTATCTACATCACTTCTGGATCGTAGCAGATTAAATCCCTGCATGGCAGCTATCAGTCCATCTGTAAGTGTACTTTTTGCAGGATCAACAGCAACATCAAATCGAGGAGCCTCCCCTGCTGGCATTGATTTCCAGGGTCCAGTGGAATAAGGGGTATTTCCTGTTCCGCAAATACCTGGTAAGTCCATAGTCATAGCTACATATCCTGCCTTGGCATATTGCTCTGCCATCCCTACCAAACCATCTGCGTTTCCACCTCCACCATGGAGAATAAAAATACCAGGATGCGGCCCTGATTTTACAGGAGAGGCTATAACTACATAAACAGTGTTGATTCCATCTCTGGATTTAAAAGTCATTCTTTCTGTAGTAATCATACCAGAACCTGCTCCGGAAACATGGGACGACATCGGGCATTTATCTTTTAAGACAGTAAACAAATAATCCTTGAAAGGATCACCATCATCAATAATTGCTGAGCTATCCTTAGGAATTTCTACAACCTCTTCTTTATTGTCTTTGGGCTGCGCTATATCTTTGTTTCCTTTACAAGAAAGCTGTAAGGCTAACATCAGCATCATCAGTAAGAGGCCTTTATAACTATATATTTGCATCATTTTAGTTTAGAATCCAGTTTTTTCAAGACAAGAAATCATGAATAGTTCCTTTCGAAAAATCGATTACTTCTTTTTAGTTAACTGATATTTAGCATTGATTTTAACACAGATCACTTTAGGACTTCATTTCTAACACCTTATGAAGATTCTATTTTGACTCATGGAGTGTAGTGCTTGCCACTGTCAAACACTACACCTGAGTTTCTTAAAGTGCAGGAACGGTAACAGTTTTTACTGAACTATAGTTGTACTTCCTGTAGGTATCATTAACTTTTATACCAATTCTGATGTAGTATGTCGTCTCATATTTCATAGGTTGGACCGAAGTGATTGTGATATTGGTATTTTCCTTATCATTGGTGACTGCTACAGGCTGTCCAACACGTGTTCCATCGAAATTGTTATTGCCGACATATTTTGTATTGGAAATAAATAACTGGTAATCCATCATATTAGGCATTGGCTGTCCCGCTGGACCAGGATTCCTTTTAAACCTGAAAGTCGCAGTAACCTTATTATCAGGGAGAAGTTGCGGCTCTCCCACCCATTCCACATCAAGATAAGGTACCACGTGAAAATCATGTGTGGTATTTCCCGAAACATTTATGGTATCACCAACAACAGGATAAAAGGGTCCCTCAACAGGTGTGGCAACATAGGTACCTGAAAAAACCTTGTTATTCAGGTAGCTACCATCTTGTCTAAAGTTGAAATAAAGAGGAACCGGATTCTCGCTCCAGCTTATCTCATCCATTCTTAGACGGCAGGAGCCGGCTCCTTGTTCCAACTCTAACGGTTTATCGTTAGCGTCATAAATTACCCCTTGTACAGAGGCATTAGGACTATCATAATTATCAGTCTCACAGGACTGCATGAAAACAGCCGAGAAGAAAAACAAGTTTAAAAATATTCTTTTCATCTTATCAGAATTAATATTGGTCATTTTGTTCCAGATTAGGATTAGAAGCAATCTCATCTGCGGGAATGGGCTCATAATACGCGATTGTGGGAATGGTAAATCTTGAATTTCGTTCATCAAACCTACAGTCAAAAATGTATTTACCTCGGATATAATCAGGTGCCTCCGGTACAGCACCCTTCGCAAATAAGAAAGGATTGCATTTTCTCCATGTCCTTGAGTTCACCTCAAGGTCTGCCGTTCTCCAGCGAAGCATATCCCACCACAGTTTGTGTTCGAACGCCAGTTCCTTTCTTCTTTCAATTCTGACCAACTGCAGACCTCGCGTAGGAGCCAGAACATAGGACCCCACTCCGGTGCCTGGTTCCAGAGGTGCACCAGAAGACAAATCTTCAGGAAGAGTCAACAAGGTCGCTCCTGCCCGCTCTCTGATTTCGTTAATGCATGTGTAGGCATCGGTTTGCATGGATACACCGTCAACTGAACTAACTCCGTTTTGGGCAAGTTCCAGTGCAGCTTCGGCTCTGTTCAACAACACCTCCGCATAACGTATTTCAATCCATGTTTGACTGGACTCATGCAACCTGGTTACCGACGCCTCCAGGTTAGGATTGAGGTATTTACGTCCATGAAAGCCAGTTACTGTAGCATTGTTGGCAGATGTAGGGCCGTCCAATCCCGTAGGATTGATTTTTTGTCCAGTTGAAAGTTCAATTGGAGTTTGAGAGTTCCAGGTACCTGCCTGCCTCACGTTCGCACTATAGAATGGGTTAGAACCATAGGAGGCCGTAAGGCCCTCTGCCACAAATTTTTGGATAGGAACCGCAGGATCAACACTTTCTATCAGAGTCCCGCGTCTGATATCTGTGTGCAGCCCCTTGAACGGCTGACCAGGCAATAAAACTGTTCCTCTCAAACGAGGCTCACAATTTTCAAAAAGTTGTTCCACAAAATCATACACGATATAAGTACCATCGGCATTGGTGGTTTGAAGCTGTCCTTTAGAGTTTTTGGGAAGGCCATCAAACAACTCTACATAATCAAGTGTCGGATTAAAGCGATCTCCATAGGTAGAGGTCATATGAGGTGGACTATAAACAGCATCAAAACTGTGCACCGCATCAGGAAAATGATAGGCTTTGAAGAAAATAGTTTCTGGGCTGCTTTGATCCAAAAACAGATTGGCATAGTTATCGGCCGTTGCAATTTTATCTGTACCTGACCATGTTTTTTTATAGAGAGAATATTTCCCTTCTATGCTTTTTGCTGCCTGAAAAGCCTGCGTAAAATATTCATTAGCCTTTTCCGGAGGAATACCCGTTAACATTACACCATTCACAACATACGGCACTCCATATCTAGCCTTTGAGCCGGCAAATAATGCCACTCTTGACTTAAAAGCTGCAGCCACGTTACTATTCACCCTACCTGATTGTTCACTTGCTTCAGGCATATTTGCTATAGCATAATCTAAATCACTTAATATAAAGTCATAAGTTTCTTCCTCGCTGCTCCTGGGTATTTGCAGGGGCTCCAGATTTCCGTTTTCATAGGGGAGCACCTGATCAGTAATTGGCACCCCACCGTATCTTTTAGCTAATGCGAAATAGGTGAAAGCCCTGATAAACCTTGCCTCTGAAATCCATCGATCCACCTTTGCCTGAGTTAAGGTATTGACATAGTTTGGTAAGTTCTCGATCAGGTAATTGGCATTCCTAATCACCTGATATCCGCTATCCCAGTAACCTCTGGCCGGATTTAAAAATCCGCCTTGATTTCTATTGGCATTTTCTCCGGTATTCAGCATAGGCAACCATATCTGGTTCCAGGTATTAAAACCGTCATTCTCAGATCCGCTGTATTTAAAATCCTCTATTGGCATTCTGCTATAAAGGGAAGCCATGTAAGCTTGCATGCCTGCATCCGTAAAAACAGCTTCATCCTGTATAATATTGATTGGGGGAATATCTAATTTATTGCAAGCGTTTAATCCTGCTAACATGAGGACAAATGTTATTAATTTGATTCTTTTGTTCATAACATTGATGTTTAATAATGTATGGGTTGTGTTTTTTCCGGTTGACATTTTAATTAGCTTAGAAAGTTAAACTAGCACCAAAATTGAATGTCTGACTCAGGGGATATAAATACCCATATACTTCTGCCGGGTGTTCGGGATCCAGACCTTTTACCCCAGTTATGGTGAAGAGGTTATAGGCATTGGCAAATACGCGTAAGCTCTGAACACCTGCTTTACTAAGAATCGATTTTGGTAAAGAATAACCCAGCTCGGCACTTTTAAGCCTTATGTAGGCACCGTTTTGTATCGATCTTTCAGCAAGTTCATTAATGACCGTACCTGTGTAAGCATTATAGCCACTCACCCATTCAGTTGCCGGATTGTAAGGATCTGCTTTAGGGTCCACAGGATGCCATCTGTCCAAGAAGAAATCAAGAGCATTGCCATCAAACGCCAGAGGCTGTCGTAATTGCTCTCCATAGGAAACATACGATAGAGCACCGCCCTGAAAAAGAAGATTAAGATCGAATCCCTTATAGTCTAAGCCCAGGTTCATTCCAAAGGTCATCAAAGGAATGTTTCTTCTTGCGTCGGCTCCTGCAGCTGCTGTACTGTTAGCATTAATGGAAGTGGCGATAGGGTGAATATCCATCTCGTCAAATACACCATCCCCGTTCCAGTCTTCATAAATATAATCTCCGGGAAGTGTAGCTCTACCTGTAAATACATCATAGTTAGCAATCTGGTTAAAATCCTGATACTGACCTACGTAACCGTAACCAAACCAGATATCATTGTACCGGTTGGTAGAGTTGTTTCGCCAGTTACTGTAAGAGTTTCCGTCTCTGTTCCTTTCCTGGAAAATGATCTTTGTGCGGGTCAGTGCTACATTACCACTTACTGTGTATCCGAAGTTACCAAGAGTGTTTCTATGAGTCAGTGCAAGCTCCATACCATTGGTCTCATCGCTGTTTAGATTTTCCTGTGGTAACGGGTTTCCAAAAATACCTGGTACTGTTACTAATCTTGTGGCTAACAATCCGCTTCTGCTTCTCCGGAAGGCATCGAAAGTCAATCCAAATTTACCTCCCCAGAATTCAGCATCTAAACCAATATTTTTTGTATCAGAAGTATACCATGTAATATTTGGGTTGGGAGTTACTCTAAACCCTATTGAGTTAATAAAATCTCCATCAAAAACGTGTCCTCCCGGAAGTCCACTATTGCTCCCGTTTATATAAGGATAATCGTATCCTGAGATAAACTGATAAGCCACAGCAGAATCATCACCTACTTGTCCGTACGAAGCCCTCAATTTCAGGTTGTTAATAAAGGATAAGGCAGGACTATTCTTAATAAATCCTTCTTCTGATATTCTCCAACCCAGCGATACTCCAGGAAAAAAGCCTTCACGTTTGATCTCGGGGAATCGTGATGACGCGTCATTACGGAAGCTGAATTCGGCAAGATACTTCCCTTTATAATCGTAATTCACTCTTCCTACTAGCGCTGCGGTAGCATTCGTAAAAATTCCATTTATATCGCTGTTGGCAACCTGGTCTCTGGAAATCCCTGCAAAAAGATAAGGCAGTGGTATTCCAAGTACTCTTGAAGCATAAAAATTATCTCCCGAATTCTTAGTTCTTTCATATAGCAGCAATCCTTTTACGTTATGTACACCTCTAAATGTCTTGTCATAATTCAATGATAATTGCAGCAATGTAGAAGGTGTATTTCCATAACTTCTCCTTACCTGATCAGGCCCGTTATTACTGGACGGAACATAATCTCCGCTTGCCGCGTTATAATCATATACATCGAATTCTTTCCTGTAATTCAGATTGTCATTAAACCGGGTATCATAGGAAAACATACCCCTGGCCAGTAAGCCTTCTATAAAAGGGACTTTATAGTCTAAGGAAAGTTGGCTCTGGATCCAGCTATTTTTGTCTTTGGCATAGCCTGAAAGCTCCTTCTGTGTATATGCGCCAGGATGTAGAAACGTCGGCTTATACAAATAATCCGGATTGTCATTTGCATAATAAGGCTCATTAGGCTGTGCTCTCCATAGCATCCTGAATATCTCCCATGAAGGCACAATCGGGTTCATTTTGTCCTCCACTATACCATTTAATTTGATGGAAGCACTGATTCTCTCTGTTATTTTAGCATTGACGTTCGTTCTAAAATTGTAGCGGTCATATTTCAGTGAACCACTTTTCCAATAGCCCTCCTGAGAAGCGTAGCCGGCATTCATATAATAGTCGATGGACTGATCTTTTGAAGCACCGCTAAGACTCAAATTATGCTGAGACTGAGGAGCTGTGGAGTTCATTACTTCGCCATACCAATCTGTACTTGTTCGGGTACCGTTTAAAAAAGGCGCAAAATCGTCATCGTCGTATGTTAGCGTCGGCCCATCGACCGAGTGCATGGAACGCTCGTTAAAAAGTGTGTATCGATCAATAGCTCCAATTGGTTTTGGCAAGCCAATCGCTTTTTGAAAACCGATATAGTTGGAATAGGTAATCCTCGGTTTGCCGGATTGTCCCTTTTTGGTGGTAATTAACACAACACCGTTTGCTGCCCTTACTCCATAAACCGCAGCAGAAGCATCCTTTAACACCGAAATACTTTCAATTTCATTGGGGTCAATTCTTGTCAAGGTTCCTCTCGGTACTCCATCCACTACAACTAAAGGACTTCCAAAACCTCGAATGTCAAACTCATTTGAAAAATCTCCCGGCTCAGAAGTTTTTTGTACCACTCTGACTCCCGGAAGTTTACCTGTCATCATATTTTGAACATTTGAGGTTTTGGTTGTATTCAACTCTTCGCTAGAAATGGAAGATACTGCACCGGTTAAAGTAGCCTTCTTCTGCGTACCGTAACCTACTACAACGACTTCGTCCAAGTCCAGTCTTTCTTCCGTTAGTATTACATTTAAATTATTGAAATTTGCATTACTAACCTGGACATCCTTCTGGGCAAATCCAATATAGGATATCGTCAACAAACTATTTGGTGGTGCTGAAATGGTGAACTGACCATTGGCATCAGTAGAGGCACCTCCTGAAGATCCCTTTATTTTTACGATGGCTCCTATTAAAGGGTCTCCGTTTTTATCTGTAATCTTACCTTTTACAGTAATCTCCTGGGCATATGTATAAATTGTAACACAACACGCCAGTAAAAAAAATACTATTTTTTTCATACCTTTTTAGGTTAATAAATTGAGTTATCTGTTTGAAACATTACTAAATAATGCTTAAGAGCTTAAAAAAAGCTTAATATTTAATTAGTTAAGCATTTGCTTTTCTTCTTTTTATTCGCAGGTCTAAAAATTTAAATTAATACTGCTCCGGAGTCTCAGCCTTGCTCAGCAACTTTCCGTCAGGGGAAAATATCCTGATATCAAGTTGCCGGGGCGCTTTCAATTGATAGTGTAATATTGGCAGGCACAGGGAAAATTTTAATCCGTTCTTGTCCAATACCCAAATTCCTAATGCTTCAAGGATTTTGAGTATTGGCACGTTCCATTATGATTAACTTGTTTTATCCGGTAATAGCTTGTTCCTGTCGGGATAGAGGCGTCTGTGAAAGTATAAGTTTTTATCTTGTTATTATTCGGACTACTTTTCACCTCCCCAATTCTGTTAAATTGCGTACCACTTGCTGATCTTTCAATTTCAAAATGATCGTTATTTTTTTCGTTAGTTGTGGTCCAAATGAGATGATTCCCATTAGTATTAGTGTTAATACTGAAATCCAAAAAATCCACCGGTGAAACAGCATTTTGCAATGCCTGAGCATACCTGATTCCTAAGGTTGTAGCTGATGCACTACTGAAGTGCAAGTTATCGCCTTTATGTTCAAGCGATTCTGCCGAAACCATATAAGTATAAGGAGTCGTGGCCACAAGGTCGGGAATCAAAATGTTCAAGTTTTTAAACTCGGACCTGTAATACCCCAACTCACCAATTAGAAACTTTAGTTGGGGATCTTTAAACTCTTTGCGAAATCCAGAGATCACATTTTTCACTTTGGCAGGCCATGTTGAATAAGTACTATCAAAAACATTAGCCTCTCCCTGATGGAACAATACGCCTTTCAGTACGCCATCAGTACTTGCGATGATCGTCTTCGGAACTGCTCTGTTGTACAATACCTGGCCTGGTTGCCAATGGTCTATATTGCTTCCTCCTACCGCTGTAGGTATAAGGCCGATTGTTACATCAGGACTTTCATTTGCAAGCATTTTCAACGCAAAATCAAGCCCCGGTCCTACAGCAGCGTCAGTATAGTCATAATGCAAGGGGTGCTTGGCCGCCACCCATTCATTATCTGCATTCAATACTTTAATGCGACTACTGGAAATGTCAGCATAGGTTGACATTGTATCCTCATACAGATCGGTGAGTTTCCCTCTTCCTGACATATTTGATTGCCCGGCAAGAAGATAGATATGGAAATTTGGATCTTTGACATGTCCGTTATCATAAAAGTCCGTAAACCTCATATTATCCACCTTAAAAATCACAGAGGCCGAAGAACCTTGATGGATCCTAACAAAATTTATTGCAGAAAAATCCGTCTCACCTCCTCCAGCTCCTGGGGTTTTAGATCCTGTGCTGAGCTTAAAAACAAGGTCATTCCAGCCATTTTTTAAGTTGATACTTGAAAATCCCCAGGCAGTTTCATAGAAATCGGCTTTCCCCCCACTGCTTAGTTCAATTTGGCCACTGCCAGACAGCTTCGTAATATCTGAAACAAATAAAGAAAGACAGAAGTAGCCGTCGTCTTTATCCAGCGACGCATCAAAAGGAGTTGTTAAAGTCTTGGCATACCTAAGCATGTTGCTGCCTTCTGATTTCAAAGCATATAGCCCTTCTTTTACCTCTTCATTATCCAGCGTTAAAGAATTGCTTCCTGATGTCCACCCTGACAGAGTTTCAAAATTATCTAAAACTCTCACCCTTTGACATAAGGCTGTATTTGTTACTACAAGAAACACTAATAAAAGTCCGATGATTCTCATTGATCTTGGTTTATAATTACCTACCTAAAAGAGTGGTCTATTGTCCTCGGCTCTTCCAAAATCATAATTGGGTTTATTCCCCATATAAATTTTAAGATGGCCACCCTTTATAATATCCGAATGATTGAAAAAGACTTTCTTATAAGGCTGTCCGTTCAATTCAATCTTCTGTACATAAATATTTCCTCCACCGCTATTCACTGTTTCGACCCGGATAGATTTGCCCTCAGGCAAATCTATTAGTACCTGTTTAAAGTGCGGTGCACCGATAACATATTCACCCGACGCCGGGAACACAGGGTAAAAACCAATTGAAGAAAAGATATACCATGCGGACATTTGACCGCAATCTTCATTTCCAATAATCCCGTCGGGTTTGTTATGATAGAAATTATTAATAATATAGTTCACCTTCTCAGCTGTCTTCCATTGTTGCCCGCTGTATGCGTACAGATAGGCAATATGATGACTTGGCTCATTTCCATGAGCATACTGACCGATATTACCTGTCAAATCTACCAGATCACCTATGGGATCGATACTAAAAAATTGATTTAGCCGCTCATTGAATGCCTTTTCTCCTCCTAATAACTTTATCAATCCTTTTACATCTTGAGGAACGAGCCATAGATATTGCCAAGCATTACCTTCTGCGTAATCGTTCGCATATGGCTTTGTTGAGCGGAGAGGATCAAAAGCAGGATTCCAGTCGCCATTTTTCAATTTTCCTCTAAAAAAACCCTCATTTTGATCATAGTAAAGCTTATAATTTTTCGCTCTTTTATTGAAATATTCAAAATCAGAAATTTTGCCCATAGCCTTGGCCATCAGTGCGGTACTCCCGTCTGCTATAGCATATTCCAAGGCATGAGCGACAGGTCTCCCTATGCCTGCATCAGAAGGTATGGGTTTAAAAGATTGGACATAATTTAATCCTCTGATATCTGACATTGCTGTAGCTTTCATTGCCTGAAATGCTTTCTCAGCGTCAAAGCCCCTGAAACCTTTCAAATAAGCCTCGGCAATTATTTGGATACTGCTAATACCGACCATAGTCCCTGTATCATAACCATCCAGGTGCCATACCGGCAAATAGCCTTGCTCGTCATAAATGGCAAGCATACTATTTATCATATCATTTACCCGCTCCGGATTAAGCAGAGCATATAAAGGATGTGCTGCCCTGTAAGTATCCCAGGTGGAAAAAATAGTATAATTGTCAAACCCAGGACTTTTACGAACTTTGTTATCTGCACCCCGATAGCTTCTGTCATGGTCATTGTAAAGAGATGGATGGATCATAGCATGGAACATTGAGGTATAAAACAGCACTTTGTCCGTTTTACTATTTGCCTCAATTTTAACTTTGGAAAGTTCTTGATTCCATTTCTTTTCGGCTTCCTTTGCAACTTTTTGAAGGTTCCAACCAGCAATCTCGCTATTCAGATTAACTAAAGCACTTTCTGCGCTTACCGGCGATATACCTACTTTAAACTCTACGGTTTCGGGATTATTCTCAAAGCTGATCACCCCTTTAATTGCCTGTCCTTTTGCGGCCTTTCCCTTTAAAACCTGTTCATCATCAAACAAATTGAACTTCTGAACAGGTTTTTTGAATCTAACAGCAAAAAAAACCTGTTGTTCTTTGGCCCAACCCGATGAAGATCGATAACCTACAAGGGTAAACGGATCTTGCTGCTCAAGATAAGTATCAGTAGAACGATCATTAATTCCTTCTTTCAAATCTATAATGATATGTGCCTCTCTGTCTTTAGGAAATCTATATTTATGGTAGCCTGCTCTGTCAGTTGCTGACAATTCCACATCAATATCATAATCCGACAATTTTACGGCATAATATCCTGGCTTCACCTTCTCCTGTGTATGGTCGAAAAGAGAGGCATAGCCACTGCGATGATCTTCCTGGGTTCCTTTTTGCGTTTTGATTTTGCCAGTATAAGGCATGATCAGTACGTCACTCAGATCACCTATGCCCGTTCCACTCAAGTGACGATGTGAAAAGCCGATTATGATGCTGTCTCCATAATTATAGCCTGAACACCAATCCCAGCCTTTAAAAATATTGGACGGCCCCAATTGCATTGCTCCAAAAGGGACACTTGCCCCAACAAAAACGTGCCCGTGACCACCTGAACCAATATAGGGGTCTACATAAGAAGTATAAGACTGTGCATACGATGTATTAAATTGCAGTACAAATCCCAGGAAAAAATAACATAAGTACCTGTTCCAAAAGGATTCCGCTTGAATAAAATGATTCATTAATATTTTTGATTAAGTTTATAATGACGCAATAACATAGAATCAGCTTAAAAAAAAATTAACAAATCATTAAAAGCAACATAAATAGTAGCCTAGATGGAACTAAAATCGAATTAACAGTTCCTTTCTCCCCGACTTACTCCAAAAGATGCTTCCAGTTGGCGGTATAGTAAGCACCTCAACCTTTTTAATCAAAGCCTCTTGGACAAGGCGGTAACTTCAAAGCATTTATTAACGTTTTGTAATTCCAATAGGTGTTACCGGTTCTTGTCTGTGCCCCACCAGGGTACACAAACAAGCGTTAAAAAGTAAAACACATCTGCGTAGGCAACGTGAGGTATTTGGTTGCATGTGATTCTAATTACGTTTTAAAGTTCTATTCTTTTTTCCAACCGAATATCTTCTGAGGAGGCCCCGATCATGATCTTAAACCATCCCGGTTCTGTTACCTTCTCCATCTCCCTATTCAATAGGGACAGGTCTTGATCCGATATCTCAAACTCAACCCGTTTCTCTTCTGCCGCTTTCAGTGCTATCCTTTTGTAACCTCTGAGATTTTTAACGTAGGTCGTCACGGAGCTCACCTCATCCGTAAAATAGAGTTGGACGACTTCCTCACCTGCTCTTATACCTGTGTTCTTTAATGAAAAAGAGACCTTTATTTTTTTATGGCTATCATATAATGACTGGTCTATCTTTAAGTCTCTATAAGCAAAGGATGTGTAGGAAAGACCGTATCCGAACGGATATAAAAAGCCACTTACGTTTGCATCATCTTCGCCGTGTGCGTCAGCAGAAGGCTTCATAGGAAATGACAGGGGGATCTGACCTACAGATTTCGGAAATGGAACGGGAAGTTTGCCTCCGGGGTTGTATTTCCCGAAAAGCACATCTGCGATTGCCTGTCCTGTAAATTCACCCAGATACCAGGTCTCCAGGATCGCTGAAGCAGCATCTTTGTCAAAGTTGAAAGTAACCGGACGCCCTCCAACAAGTAATATTATAGTAGGTTTTTGGAGGGCAAGTATACGGGTCACCAACTCTTCCTGATGTCCGGGCAACTTCAAACTTAATCTTGATTTTGTTTCCCCTATGGTCTTATCGCTATCTCCGACGGCAAGAACTACTATTTCTGCCTTTTTTGCTGTTTCGACAGCCTTTTTCATTTGCTTCTCTTCTTCGCCGGTCAGAGGATATTTTTTAATGTCACTTTCCGGAAAATGCCTGTCAACATGTTCGCATCCCAAGGCATAGAGAAGCTTTGTTTGTGGATCTAAAGCCTCTTCTATTCCCTGATATACTGTTTTAACATTGGCATGAGCAGGCCCATATCTGGAAAGCAGGCTACTGTATTCTTTCGCATTGGGACCAATTAAGGCAACTGACTTTAACTTAGTGGAAGAAAGCGGAAGGAAAGACTGCTTATTTTCCAGTAAAACGATTCCTTCCCTGGCTGCTCTTAAAGCAAGATCTCTCGCATACTTTTCATGAACTATTTTATCCGCTTCATCTGCTTCTCTATAAGGATGGTCAAATAAACCCAGCTCAAATTTCATTTTCAGCACTTCACTGACCCTTTGATCAATGATATCCATCGAAACGGAGCCAATTTTAATTGCTCTTCGTAATCCACGTACATAATCTGCAGGGTTTTTGAACTCCGTCCGAACATTTAGTCCAGCCTTTAATGCCATAGCTGCGGCATCTGCCGTATCTTTGGCAACGTGGTGTTTTGCAAATAAATCCTCCAGGGCATGACTGTCACTGACAACGTAGCCTTTAAATCCAAACTTATTCCGAAGTATATCCGTTAAGAAATAACGACTTGAAATGATAGGCACACCATCGTAGTCATTATAGGATACCATCACCCCTTTTGCGCCTGCTTCCTGAAAGGCCATCCTAAACGGTTCTAAATACAAGTTCCACATTTCTCGTGGAGCCACATGCGGATCCGTTCTGACATTGCCATCCCGTCCTCCCACAGGAATACTATAGACCGCGAAATGCTTTACCGTCGAAATGATACCTGACTTCTGAATACCTTTGATATTTTCCTTTCCTAAAGTCCCTACTAAGAAAGGGTCCGAACCGTATGTTTCTTCTATCCTTCCCCATCTCGGGTCCGACGAAACATCCAGTATGGGAGAATAGACATTCGTATAGCCCAAAGCTTTGGCTTCTCTACCAGTTACCTCTCCAATTTTGTAGATCAAGTCTTGATCAAAGGAACTCCCCTGTGCTATTTGGGCGGGAAAATAGGTCGCCTTCATATGGTTTAAGCCCCTAATTCCTTCTGTTGTAAAATCTACCGGTATGCCTAACCTCGTTTCTTCGATAAACCATTTTTGTATTTTGTTTATTGCTTCAGTATGAGAAGAGTAAGGATAAGCATATACAGTATCTTTACGATACCCGGTTAGTTGTTCATCAATATTGGCAATTCCGTCCTTCCAAATGCTATCCTTCCAGGAATCTTCAGGGAGCCGATCTTTAAGAAATGCGCCATATCCATAAAGTGTTACCAATTGACATGTTTTTTCGTCAGTGTTCATCTGACTCAACAAATCCTTGACCCGAACATCTATAGGCTCATGAATATTTTCGTAAACATCCATCTTTCCGTTTTTATTAAAGTCTATCCAGTCTCTTTTTTCACTTATGGTATAAAAAGAGGAACAGGTAAATACGGCTAATATGGAAGTGGTCAACAGTTTATTTCTCATAATGTCTTTTAAATTTCATTTTTTCGTCGGTCAGGTTTAAAAGCGTTTATCGGTATCGTCCAAAAAAGGATGTCTTCCGTTTTTAAAATAGCTAAAACCACCTGATGTTTTGCTAGGGTTTTTCCAAAGCAGATTCAAGATTGTTTAAAAATTCGGTGTTATTGCATTTCAACCGTCCGTAGAATCGCCAATTTCCTTTGGCGTGAATCACTTTGATCAGGATATTATTCCAACCCTGTTGCAGTTTAAGGGCGTTTGCAGTGGCCTTACCACTTTCTATAGGACCTTCATGAATATTTTCAACAATCAGTTTCCCATTCAACCAAACTTGCACAGCATCATCTGCTGCCACTTCAAGGTCTACTACAGGAATATTAGGTTCAATCAGCAAGTCTTCTAAAGAACGGGGACTAGAAATCCAAAAGCTCATATAAGCTACAGCATTTTCCTGAGGTCCATCCAGTTGAAATTTCTTGAAATCAAAAATATTGTTTTCACTAGTCGTCTTACGCCAGACTTTCTCTCCGGCTGGCCCATCTGCTTTAATTCTGTCTGCTTCGTAAGGTTTTATGATATTTAAGTCTGCTCCGGCCGCTAAAGATTTCGCCGGAAAACTGCCTATTACCAGCGCATTTACAATATCGCCCGTTTCCTTCAAAGGCTTTCCAGATCCTTCATTGGAGGATAGTACGAGTCCCAAATTGGACAGCAGAATTCTGAGCATTTCTTCACCCTTGCTTAATTTTGGGGAAGAGGGCAGAGTGGTTACCAGCAGCTCTCCACGTCCCACCCTTTTAGAAATCAATACGTTTCCATCTGGCTTAGCTTCCTGTTCGGAACGGATAATCATAGCTGTTTTTGCATATTCAGGTTGTTTATTCCATTTCTGCCAATCTGTGTTGCTCGCCTTAAGTAATACACTGCTCTCCCCAACAAGCCTTCCGCTTAATCCCTGGCTGACAATCTCAGCGGGCATCAATTCTGAAAAATATAACGACGAAGGATTTAAGCCCGAGAAAAGGGGACTATTATCAACCGGCAAAAGAGAGGAAGCTTTCCTGTTGGTCAAGGCTAAAGGGGCAGGCAGTAATTTGTTGAGTTCAGGAAGTGAACTGTTATCGACACCCCAAACAAACACTTTTCCTCCCTGCGCAAGCACTTTGTCAATCTCCGGCTTAACATTATCTTGTGGTAAGTTGACACCATCAATAAACAAAATATTAGGTATCACTTTGTGGTTATTATTAAAACTTACACCCAATCTTGTGAGATTTTCTTCTAATAATCCGTTCTTTCCGGAAAGTACCCGAACTACCACCTTCTTCGGTTTTACTACTACAGGCGATTGTATAACCGATTTCCCATTGGTCCATTTAGAAGACTTCACAGGTTCGGCTGAAGCATCTTTTATAGCATCAAAAAGCGGCCATGTCTGATAAAGCGGTAACGATTTGTCATAGCCTGGATTGAGTGTTGTGGAATAAGGTCCAAGACGCTCAGGCTGAACCCCAGGTTTTCCTTCCACAAACGAGGTAAAGAAAACACCCTCATTATCAGCGGGCGGAGTGCTTAGATCGCTTTTTCCCAAGGGCAGAGGCTTTAATCCGTACCATGCTAAATTGAAGACACTTTGATAAACAGCGTTTCTCTCTCTTTGAGCGAGCAAAGAATTGTATGATGATGCAGCTACGCCTTCCATCCTGCCCATAAATGATTCATAGGAACGTTCACCGTTTGTTTCTGAAGTTTGTAAGGGTGTACCGTAATAGGCATTCCCTGCTTCCCCCACTCCCCACGGCTTTCCGCTTTTTTCACCACGATCCATTGCTCCAAATCCACCATAATGTACTATATAAACAGGAAGTTTCCCTTCTCCGTCTTCCTCCCCGTCGGCAGAAATCCAGGGTCTTGTTGGATCAAATTCTCTACAAATCTCTGCCCACCTTGCGTAATATTCAACTAATTTTTCTTTCATCCCCGGTGGATTCCTCATCACTCCCTTAACAATGGGCATTACTTCATTAGAAACGCTCCAGCCTATTACACTGGGATGATTCCGATCTCTAAGCACCAGCCGTTGTAAATGATTTTCAGAGTCTTTCCAGAAAGTATCGGAACCCAATTTTGGCCCGCCATCGCTTGCCCACACGGCCGTTTCATCTAAAATTAAGATACCCATTTCATCGGCCATATCCATATAAAATGATGGGTAAGGCTGCGCATGAAGACGAACCGTGTTCAAATTTGCGTCCTTCGCTGCCTTAAACCACGCCCAGGCATAGCGTCTTGTCATTTGAGGAATTCCCATAAAATGCCAGGAGTCGCCCTTCATGGTAAGCGGTTGGCCATTGAGTAAAAACTGACTACCTTCCAATGAAGTTTGTCTCCAACCGAACCGGGTATATTTTTTATCCAGAATACGATTCTTTCTTTTCAGGCTCAGGACTAAACCATATAGGTTTGCTTGAGTTGGAGCCCATTCCTTAAGCGTTCCATTTACAGGAGTAGAAATGATAACACGAGCGGTATCTTTTGCTTGAACAGTTATAGATTTTCTCAGAGTTAGTACCGGATTATCTTTGAGATGGGCTCCGGGCAAGGGCATTCCCATGGAATCTCTTTTCATTAGCCATTCCGCAACTTCCGATGCAACATCTAACTTAATAGCCTGATTTCCTCGATTGACAACGGTGGCTTCGATCTCCAATCTTTTTTGGTCAAGAAGTGTCTTTACAAAAACATTCTCAATTGACACCTGAGGCTCGGCTACAACAAAAACATCCTGCCATATTCCCACAATATGTTGTCCCCAAAATGAACCTGCCTGATAGGTTCTCCTGCCGTGATCACTCCTTTGATCAAATAATGATGCTTTTCTTATACCAACAAGCAATTCGTTCACTTGCCCTAGTCTTGCTTCTTTTGTAACATCTAGATCAAAGGGTAAAAAAAGATCGAAATTTTTGCCCACCATTTTTCCATTCAGCCATATCTCCACATTACCTGCAATTGCTTCGAAATGAAGTTTGATAACCTTACCTTTAAAATTTTGAGGGATGGAGAATCTCTTTTTCATCCATCCCATTTTAACTGATTCCCATTCTTTTGGATAAGAAGGATAAGTATTAAAATCGCCTCCTTCCCCATTTCTATCGGCAAAACTGTTTACATTCCATGGAGAAGGAACCTTTATTGGAACTAGAGACCAATTTGCATCATTTGCTTCGGGCAGTGGTGGTGCGAGATCAATACCTTCCTTAAACTGTTCCGGTAATTTTACTGGCTGAAATTGCCAGGATCCATTGAGGCATATCTCATCCCGGTAAGGTTTCTCTATTGTTTTCACTAAGCCATCAGAAGGTGAAAAATCACCCGTGAATGTAAGTTGTGGCTTTTGAGCCTCTACTTTCAGCACGTTCAGGAAAATGAGGAGAGCACCAGTGTATTTTTTTATTGATTTCATATAAGAATACGAATTGATTGCGAGGTGAAGATTAGTGTTTAGTTAATTGTAAATGCTTGTATGAGCTTATGATAGGCCGAGTCTCCGTCGACGATGGGTTAATTATAGGTTTATAATGACAATTTATGCAGCGACTTAAGTCAATCAGGAGCATAAATATCGATTGCCCCCTTAAAAATCTATTAATAATTTATTAACCCACATCAAGAACTAGTTTTTTTGTTAATTTGACCTCTATGATATTCCCTTTGTAGTCCCCTTCAGGCAAGGTAATGTCTTTTACATGTTCATATTGCCTGAAGATTTGCAGTTGGATCCGCGACAAAAATCCGGGGATGATTACCCTTATGGTAGATGATGGCACATGCATCTTCTCAAAGATTTGTTTCAGTTGATTGTAATCGTCATGAATTATCGCTAACCGGCCTCATTATCCAGTGCCAGATCAGATTTTGTCCCGTTGCCTTATAAACAGGAATCCTTTTTTGGATCACTCCCCGGAGTGGTTTTTATAATCTTCCCGGCAAAGAAACATTATCCTAAAGATGCCAGGAGGGCTTCCAGGCATTGTGCATTTATGACTGATAATCAAATATCCGGCCAGCGTCCTCCAGGAAAAGCATATTATAATATCCTTCCGTATCGGTAGTATATATGATATCATCTGTGAGGCAATAGCTCTGCTCGGTGGCATAAGGAGTTTCTTTCACTGTTTCCATGACCGCAGATGTATCTATAATAACCGAGGGTTTTGCTGAAACAGGAAAAAACAAAAACAAAAAAAATAGCTAAAATTTCTCTTAGAAACAGTCATAGTTCAGAGTCATTTAGTTGCTCTAAAAAAACATATTTTATTAAAAAAGATTAATAATTGACAAATTGGTAGAGAGAATCCTCTCATTTTTATTTTATTATTCCCAGCATCCGCATGTCCTCTATTCAAACTATCAAAACCAGGGAACAGAAGCTTGGTATTCTATAAACAACTTTCACTAAAGAAACACACCTTTAATTTAGATTAATACCTCTGGAAAGTTTCTACCAAAATCTTCACCATAAATTGCTCTATAATCTTTGCTAAAAGTTTCAAATACAGCTTTTGCCAGAGAGTGTTTACCTAAAAACACCAGCGCTTTACACTTGATAACCATAGCCTCTTCATTTACAGAATCAAAATAAAAAATGAGATTCGCCAGGTTGATTAAGAATTCAGGGTCGTTTTCGATTTTAATATTGGAGGCAAAATGCAGATAGGTATCTATGATTTTATTGGAAATTTCCGATTTAAAAGTATCTAACCAATCATATTCTACTGTAGACAGAAAACTGCCCCTTTGAACGATTTCTGTAAGTTTATTTACTCTTTCTTTGTTTATCTCTTGCTTGCTATTAACAATTTGCAGGTATTGTTTGTAATCTACCTTGACTTTAGTATCATCTATTTTAATCTTCCAATACCCGGTGTCTTTGGATATCTGGAACCCCTCCAGTTTGTCAAGAATAGTTTTAAGTTTTGCAATGTTTACAGAACGATTGTTCCTCGCGCTTTCTGCTGTTTTATCGAACCAAAGTATTTCAGTAAGTTTTTCAGAACTTATTCCTCTTTCCCATCGCAGTGTGTGCAAAAGTACAACCAGGAACAACTCTTTGATTAATGGTGTAAAATATTTAGTAATATCTTCTCCCTCCGAATCAAATAGTTGCAAATTCCCAAATAAAAAGACAGCATTTTTAAGATGATCATTCGTAACTGTCGTTTCAAAAACAGGATTTACGCTGGGTTCATGTTCTTCCTTAACTCCGGTTTTTTTGGCAAAAATCTTCTCATCCTGTACTTGATCAATCCTATTCGATCTTTTTTTGAAGAGAAAAAATCCACCAGCAATTAACAAGACCAATATCAAGCCTCCAATAACCCACACGACACCCTCGATGGATGAGGCCGTGAAAGTGGTGATAGAAGGTTCAGGAGGACTGGATAAGGTATAAATTTCTGCTAAAGTTTCATTTGTTTCTGGCATATAAAACAATGTCACAGCTATAAATTTACGACTCTGGGGTGCATAATAGAGATCAGCGAAAGAACTAATATCATGAAAGGTGTATGGTATCTCACTTCCCACAAAGATATATTGAGACGAGTCCAAAGATCCTTTTATTAATTGCAAAGAAGAATTATACTTATGGTTAGAAAACGCTAAAGCGTAGTAGCTTCTTTCTTTTTCATTGACTACCATTGAATTGGCAAATGCAAATTCATGATTTTGCGTTTTAAGATCAAAAAGCTTTGTAAAACTTTTTGTTTGTGGATCAAAAAAACTCAGATCATAAGTGTTTTTCGGGTTCAATATTTGCTCTCCACTAACGCTTCCGTATCCGCCAAGAATGTATACACCCTTGTTCGCTAAGCCCAGTGCTGACAGATATCTGGGCGTGATATTGTTCTTCACCTCAACAGTTTGCCAGGATTGATCGGCAAAAGAATAGCGATAGATCGTGTTATGATAGTTAAATTGACCATATCCACCAAAAATGTAAAGAGAGTTGTCTTTAGGATAGTAAAATTTATTCGTGTGCCAATTTGTCGTTATATAATCAGGCACTTTATAATCTTTACTCCAGTTACGTTTTTCAGTATTGAAGGTAGAGACCAGCTTCTGATCTACATAAAAATTAGAAAGGCCGTTAGATCCTGCAAAGACGGATTGGTTACCCCTAAGTAACTCGTGTTTTCCTGTGACATACGGTATATAAGTAAGCTGTCTTATCGCCAACTTATAGTTGGTTAAAGAATCTTCTCCTACCATGCAAAGTGTTTCTGTCTGTTCATCAAATGCGACACTTGCCGGCCCCTTCAACTTTATTTTTTCTACAAGTTCCCAGTCATGATGTTTTTTGCTTATCCAAATTGGATTAGTAACCTTCGCGTTATTACCATTTATTTTTTCTTCGCCTTCAATACCTTCTCTTTCCATCAGATCCCATTGGTAGCTTACTTTTCCACCCTCAGTAATCTTAACATTCTTCACATTCATCGGAGGCAGATCAGTTACTTTAAACTCTTCGAAGTCGTTGGCTCCAAACAAAAATTTATAGCACCCCTTTTTGAGAGGCACTTTCTGACTGTAACTTTTTCCGTTAGTTTTAAGCGTGATGAGATTTTTATCAGCATCAAAAAGCAAAATAATGGTATGCCAATCTTTGTATAATCTCTGAATGGGAATATCGAAAGAAATCTTCGATTTCTGGTCGCCTATTACTAAAACAAAATGGCGGTTCTCGGCAAACCGCTTATCATAAATTAGATCTATATTTCGCTTTTTGTCATCTATAGCTCTAAAAATATATCCGAAATAATCTGAGTATCCAGGAATGAAAGAAAGATCAAATTGCAGCTCAAACTTTCCCTCTAAGCAAATAGGATGGCTCGGACTAAGGTCCAATCCTGTCCTTTTATCCTGCACCACTTCATGTCCTGAAAAACCGAGGCCATACGTTTGGGAGAAAGAAAAATGATTTGAAATAAAAAAGCTTATAACAAAGATTAGATAAAATTTTAATCTCATATTTCAAGTATCAAAAATTCAGTTGTATTATCAGCCACGAGTAATCCTTTCACTAAAACTGAAATTTGTTGGTTGACACTAGCAAAAATAGAAGTTATTTTCGTTAATCAATTTTTTAAATAGCGCAGCGTTATCTGTATTCTCAATTACTAAATTAGAAAAACTTCTTACAATTTCAATTATTTCATTAATTATCTATTAATAGATAATTAATGACGATTTCCACATTCAGTAAAAAACCACAATCATTTGACCATCAAACAATTAAAAACTTCCATCTCTAAGAAATAAGCAATAGAAATTATACACCATTATCACTTGATAAGGTAGATCTAGTAGCTATCGTTGCAACAAGTAAAGACATCTGGTATCGAAGCGTAGAGCTAAATGAACAACCCCTAAAGAGGACATACTTACTTAAATGAAGAGTCCCTTCAAAATTTTGTAGGGGAAAATGCTCCTCCCACAGGTTTACATTTGCAAGGTAGCCGCTGTTTGCGATATAACCAAACCGGACATTCCATTGGCAATAAAAAAAACTTTTGGCTCCTTTTGCACTTTTTATCTACTGTTCAGTTCCTAATCGCATTAGCCGTGTCGGATACAGGATTTGAGAAAGCGGGTACATTGTGCAGACTCTCTAATTATTAAATAAATAGGCTTAATCCAACAGATCAGAACTACTATTATGCAATCTTCGGCAGGAAGTATTGGTTAGTGTCCGTCTGTTTCAATGCTACTGACATCGTATCCCTGCTTCCTCAGCTCTCTAGTCACTTTCCAGGCAAAAAACAACAAGTACATGAAGCATACAACGGGGACGAGATAAGAGGAGTGTATACCGCTATTGTCCGCGAAAATTCCCTGAACAGGAGGAATAATCGCTCCACCCAATATCATCATTATTAAAAAAGAAGAACCTTGGCTAGTATATTTACCCAACCCTGTAATCGATAAGGCAAAGATACTTGGCCACATGATGGAACAACATAATCCGCCACTTATGAATGCATATATCGCCAAGTCGCCATTAGTTAGCAGGCCTACTACCATCGCAATAACACCTAGTACAGAAAATGTGGCAAGTGTTTTAGCAGGCTTCTCTTGACTAAAGAAAAAACCTACAATCATAATTACGATACTTATAGCATAGACATACATACCTCCAATATCTGTTCCTGTTACTTTGTTTGACATTAAAATAACAACGAATGCTACAAATGGAACGATGACTGTAAGTATTCGACGAGTTGATTTTTTAATGTTAAACGCGGAAACCGCCCCCGTCCAACGTCCAATCATCAGACTTCCCCAATATAAAGAAATAAAGGGTGCGATATCGGCCTCGTGGTAATTACCAAATGCAGGTGTATTTAAAAGTGCTCCGAAATTACTTTGTATACTCACTTCTACACCAACATACGTAAAAATAGCCAGCATCCCGAGAACCAATTGCGGATACTTCATCGCACCCCATCCTTCCGGTCGCTGCCCGGCTGACTTACTGGCTAAAAAAAGTGTACCAACGATGATTGCCAGCGAAGCATAGACAAAGGCAGCGCCTGGGAGACCCGTGGCCTCAGATAATGGGTCAACTGCCAGAATTAGTATGAAAGCCAATAGCATGATTAAAAGTGGAAAATTGGTCTTCTTACTTGACTCAATTGTTTCTTGGCTGGTGACATCGGGTAGTTTAGAGACGAAGAAAAACGTCGCAACACTTAAAAACAAACCTGCCAGTATGTAATACAGCGTATTGATGGATGTGATTTCAACATTGGAAATAGCTGTTCCGGCAGCTGTCCCAAACAATACTACGCTCACAACTATTGGTCCCAATAAAGAACCTAAATTAGTTACACCCCCAGCTAAATTTAGCCTATTTGCTCCTGTTTCAGGCGTGCCCAAAGCCACTGCAAAAGGATTTGCTGCAGTCTGTTGCAGAGAGAAACCCAGGGCGATAACAAAAAATGACGTAAGAATTAAACCAAACGAACCGCCGTGCACAGAGGGAATCATCATCAAGGCGCCGATAGCTGAGATTACCAATCCATAAATGATACCGTTTTTATAGCCTATTTTATTTAGCAGGTCAATTTTCAACACCTGAGAGGCAAAATAAAGTATCAAAGAGCCAATGAAATATCCTCCGTAAAAAGTAAAATCTATCAGTTGGGATTCAAATTGTGTTAAATCAAAATGGGTTTTACAATAAGGTATAAAAATTCCGTTCGATGCTGCAACGAATCCCCAAAAAAAGAATACAGTTACGAGCGTATACATGGCAGAGCCATAGCTTTTTTGTTGGTTAGTCATGGTTAATTTATGGTGACTTTACTTGGACTTTTTTTATGATAAAATTGTGATGCTGCTCCAATAAGGGCCGCGTTTTCTCCCAATGTCGATATGCATACGGGGATACTGAAGCCCATTAAATCATACAGCTGCTTTCGTACTTCTCTCACAAAGAAACTATGTGCCTTTGCTATATTTCCTCCCAGAATCACAACATTTGCATCCCGCCGTGAAATAAACTTATAAAGAAACTGTGCCAGATTGCTGCTGAATTCGAAAAATAGCTCTTGGGTGGTTTCATGCTCTTGGTAGTTTTCGACAAGATCCCTTACGTCTTGTATATCCTGGCTGGTTCTTTTCTTAAATTCGTTCACAAACCACCTGGAAGAAATATAATCTTCAATAATGCCTCCTAAGTACGGAGTCTCCCATAGATTAGCATCATAAGCATTCTTTTCGACCATATAAGCGCTTCCCATACCGGTTCCCAAGGTTAAGCCTACCGCCCTTTCATATTTCTCCAGCTCGCTTTTATGTATCTCTCCCTGAAGGAAGCAGCCAGCGTCATTACTAAAACGGATATGATCAGCAGGTATAGCTAATTCCTTACTTAATAGTTGTTTAATATTCAGCTTATATAGGGAATCATACTTGCCCTGATCTTTAACCAGGCTAATCCCATTCTTATAATCAAACGGACCAGGCATGGCAATTCCCAAATAGGCATCCTTTCCCGGTTGAATTTCGCAAGCTGTTCTAATTGCTTTAGCCCAGTTTTGAATTATTTCTTCAGCCGGAGCTGAAGAATCGATCCTCATCCTTACCAGGCTTTCTGGTAAAATCTCAAGTGAACTTAAATCAACAAGTGCAACCGTGATGTGAGAACCTCCAATATCCACACCTACTATCCTTTTATTATCCATATATTTTGATACATAAAATCGTTAAAACCACTTTAATATTTATCCATTAATTACTTTTATCTGAATACTCTTGAAGTGTCTATCTATTCTATAAAGTTCTACCACTAAGGAGGCCAGGCGCGAACGTAAACCGTTCAGAAACATTTCGTCTCAGCTCCTAGTTTAAAAGTTCCATCTGCTGCTTTATCCTATTTTCCGAGCTCCAAGGCGATATTCCCGGAATGCTGAGCCTGAAATATGAAACGCTTGCTTTATCACTGAACAATAGAAAGACCAACAATGACATTCTGATTACCGTTTGGTAACCTTTAAGCACTTCATCTTATCTCTTAACTCCCCAAGTTTTATTGGGAAACGCCCCCATTTCCAGTTCCAAGGTTCCTCCATTTGTAATATCATTATGAGTGAACCATGGTGTAGTTAAATCCTTACCGTTAAGTTTTGCCGATTGAATGTACTTGTTCTTCTGGGAAGCGCCTTTAGCCAGAATTACAAACTCCTTCTCGTTTGTTAATTTCACAACAGCCTTTTCAAAAAATGGACTTCCAATGGTATACAGGGGCTTCCCAGGGGATACTGGATAAAAGCCTAATTGAGAAAAAACCACAAAAGAAGAAAGTCCTCCTCCGTCTTCATCACCCGGAACTCCCATTAAATCATTTCTAAACCATTGTTGGATAAGTGTTCTGAGTCTTTTTTGGGTTTTCCATGGCTGGCCTGCGTAATTGTATAGATACGGAATATGTAAAGAAGGCTCATTGGCCATAGAAAATTGTCCCACATTGCCGGTATGATCCGGCAATTGAGCATAGAAGGCGAATTTAGATTTCCCTAATTTTTGATTAAACATATCATCCAGAGATTTGACAAATGGCTCATTGCCTCCCATTAATTTGATCAAATCGTCGATATTGTGCTGTACATCCCATCTGTAAATCCAGGCATTGTTCTCTCCGTAGTATTCACGAGCACCTTGTCCTCCGGAAAACACATAATCAAAAGGTTCTATGAATTTACCGGCCGAATCTCGTGGATGGAAGAACTTTGTTTTTTCGTTGAACAAATTCCTGTAATTAAAAGATTGCTTCATAAACAGCTTATAATCTTCTGTATGACCCAGGATTTTAGCCAGCTGAGCTAAACACCATAAATCATATGAAGTACCTAAAGTAACGGCGACAGGTTGCCTCTTCTCAAAATGGTGAACTTCCGGAATAGTCTCCATCTCACCTGGATATAAAGCAGGTATATAGCCCTTATCCTTAAAAAATTGTTCTAGCTTACCAGCTGGTTTGGCAGACCATGGGGCCAATGTTTTTTCTGTCAATGCTCCCTTTGCTGCTTTATAAGCCTCAGGCAGATCAAATGTGCGAATGCCTTTTTCATAAGCGTCAAGTAGGGATGCTACACCATGATTGGAGTTCATCCTCCTACTATCCCCATTGATCTCCGGGAATGTTGGTAACCAAAAATCATCCATTTGTTCAGACATTTTTACAAAGGAATTTAAGACGTCAGCTTCTTTCTTGCCATCGATCAGCACATTTAGTGGATGATGAGCCCGATAAGAATCCCAAATCCAGTCATCCGTATAAAATGGCCTGCCTTCATCGTTATGAATTTTCCCGTCAAATCCACTGTAATACCTTCCATCTTCGGAGATATTTACCGGACGCTCGAATGACCTGTAAAGAGAGGTATAAAAAACATGCTTATCCGCATCAGTTCCACCGCTAATCTGTATCTTTCCTAATGTTTGATTCCATATTTCTTCACCAGCTTTCTTAATTTTTAGCAGATCAAAATCCTTTATCTCCCGGTTCAAATTTGCTTTGGCTTGCTGCTCGTCTATGAACGATATCCCATACCTGATTTTAACAGTAGACGCCTCCTTATTGAAGCCCAATATCAGGCACACATCATTACCGCTACTTTCCTCATCAATGGATAGCTTATCATTTCGGAGTGACCTAACAGTTTCAGGTTCATGATCTGGCTCAGCATACATATATACCCTTGTGTTATTCCCTATTTCCTGACTGCCCAAAAGACCTTTTCCATCCCATTTTAATCCACCATTTTTTGAATTGAACATTAAGTTTCCATTATTTTGACCGGTAAAATCAAACTGGTAAATAGCTGATTGATGGGATACTGCAAAGTCAACTCCTATATTCTCTTCTTCCAAATAGACACTGTAAGAATACGGTGTGATGACTTCTTGATCGTAACTATAATCAATCACCGGTGTCGATGTAGCAATTTCGCCAGAAAATGGGCTTAAATTAAACGCAGAACTACCTCTATGGCTGGTTACGACTAAAGGTAGCCCGTGAAGTCTGTCACCTGTAAAATCATCTCTTTCCGGATATACTCTTAAGAGACTATTCGGTAAATGGACGGTTGGATAAGTAGGTACCAAAAGATGGCTTATATTTCCCATATATGGGTTAACGTAGTTGACAGGATTTGTACCAACTATTTTTCTTGAACAAGAGATAGTACCAAATGCAAGTATAATTGCAAAGCAACCAAGCGGTAGATAATATCTAATCCTCCTTTTAATCTTTGATGGTGTCATGTTAAATTTTGAATATTTCTTTATAAGGCTTAAAATTTTGACTTATGCTTTTAATGTAATCTCGTTATCAAACCTATCTGCCTGACCATTTTGTATATTGTCAAAAGTTTTCTTCTCGAAACATACCAGACTATTAAAAGCAAGGTAAGAGAGCGGCCAGCTTTACAACTAAACCTGACTCCCTAAACCAAGCGATACTATTTATTAATCAGGGCGGATATTAAATTTGTCAGTAGTTTTCCTGCCACAGGATCTGTTGTAGCTTTTTGTAATAAGACCTCTGAAAAAATAGCTTCACCCTTCTTATCTCTTACCTTTACTATTGGATAGCCTCTGATAGAATCGAGAGTTTTCATTCTCTTTTCTATACTACCTTCCAAATAGCCATGTACTTTGGTGAATACTGCTAAGGCCTCTATCTGAGGTTCACGGTTGATCTGATAAGCGCTTTTTGCTACCAAAGGGTTTTCTCTGGTATTATTATTAAAATACCTCAAATCCATTGGTTCTATGCCTTTAAAGACCGGTGATTCCGGGACATCCATGGAAATTATCTCAGCATCTTCTTTTATCAGCCCTCTAATAAGTTTTGGATAAATTACAGCTGCGTTCTCTCCTGCATTCAGAATAAGCGCTTTCCCCCCATTTGCTATGTAATCTCTCAAATTAATGATGTCTTCCTTCTCCGGACCAGACACTATAATCAGATCTGGCTGATTTCTTCTGGCAGCGTCGATGTTGTTCGCTTTAGTATAATTTATGCCTTTCAAAGCTGGCAAAATGCCTTCCTTTCGATCTATAACAGCTATTCTAGCCTTATTAACAGCAGGAATATCCAGCCAAGTTTGGTCCGCAATTGCTATATCATATTCATTTTCAGAGATAATCTTACCTTCCTCGGATAGTTTAAGAACGAATTTTGCGTCAACTCTATTCGAAGGTAAATTGGCGGGAATAGCAACTTGAAGATCATGAAATGTTCTTTGGTAATAAGGCACAGCTTCGAACTGTTCCTCTCCCGATGCAAGGGATTTCCCATTTACTACAAAGCTCCAGCTTAATTTAGTAGGTTTAAGATCCCTAAAATCTTCACTATCATTTACAATAAAGATTCTTGTGGGTAGTTTTTCACCAGCATAGAAGTGCCTGCCCCATATTTCTGCAGAAACCAGGACCGGCTGTAATGCTTTGCTCATTAAATCATAAGTAACATGTGGTGTTATTTTATCATGCAGATAAATATTCTTAAACCATGTAAGCATTGCAAAATGTAATATTCCGGCAGCATTCCCATTGCTTCTTCTTATTGCTTCTGCACTCTCTCTGGTTATGAAGGATTGAGCCTCTAAAAAATATTTCGGATTGGCATACTCGTAAGCATAGTTCCCTACTAACGAGGCAGGATTTTGATGAACATAGGTATAGAAGCGAGTTGGATGACCAGTTTCAGTTGGATATCCGGTTGAGAATTCCTGACTGATTAGTGGACGATTCAGATTTTTAAATCTCTCTTGCCATTCTCCCTTAAATTCCGAAAATACAGATCCATGATACCAATTGATATACCAATGCTGATCATCAATATCTCCATCGTCTATGTCATTGAAAAAGTCCTTACCAAATTTCTTTTCATTTCTTCTATAGTTGGAATCGAAAACAATCGGTCGGGTGGGATCAATTTCCCGCATTTTCTTGACCACATCGGATATGATTTTCATTTTTAACTTTGCCCGATCGAAGTCCGGATCATTATCATAGAACTTCATTTCGTTATTAATCGTCCAGTATAATAAGGAGGGATGATTTCTATATTTTTTCATTAAATCGAAAAACTCCTCTTTCCATAGATCAATTAAATGCTGATCCGGCATACTTTCGTGAATCATCAACCATGGCCATTGGCCTTCGTAGCTCACTCCTATCCCATTTTCATCAGCGGCATTCATCCAAGTTTCGCTATAGGGAGCAGTATGAGTTCTCGTAACCGCAATATTTGCCCGCCGCATCAGCTTAGAAAATGTATCTGCCAGCAGGGTATCATTAGGAGCCAAAGACATCGGGCTATGATTTCCTCCTCTTAACCAATACTTATGTCCATTTAGATAGAGATAATCACCCTTTGCTTCGAATGTCCTAAAAGCGGAAGTCTCTACTTTTTCATCCACCACTTTTCCCTTATTATCAATAATAAAAGCAAAATTATACAGATTAGGGGTCGAAGGAGTCCACAACTTCGGAGACAAACCTTTGACTTCGTAACTTAATCTTTTTTCTTCTCCGGCTTTCAGATTAATATCTTGAAGCACGCTCGTATTGAAGATTTGATATTTTGTATGTTTATCTGTGATCTTTGTGATCAAAGAGAAGACCGCTCTTTGTTTCGATTGATTTTTTATCGTAATCTCAAATGCACTACCCTTTAAGTTTGGTTTTATAAAGACATCTTCTATTTTTAGAAGATTTGATATTTCCAAACTTACCGGTTGCCAGATACCCGCAGGATCATCATTGTAAAAACCATGAGCCAGGTCTTCTAACATCTTATTGGTGATGGGGACAGTAACGGCCACATCTTTGATCTGGTCCGGATTCTCAATATTTTTGACATAGTCCCTGGTTACCTTTACTACAACAACATTTTTTCCGGGCTTGATTACATTTGTAATGTCTGCCTGGAACTCCCCGAACATGCCTATATGATCGGCTACTTTTGATCCGTTTACATAAACATCACTTACTTTAGAGACGGCGTCGAACTTTATAACAAACTTTTTATTCTTAATTTGATCCGGAAGATTTATCCAATGGCGATAATATCCGATTGCAGTTTTTTTATAATCGAATGTATAAGATTCACAACGCTCTATCTCTTTCTGAAAAAAATTATCAGAAACTCCCTTGCTTGCCGTGTTGTACTTTTCTCCATGAAGCCACTCCCTGTTTGGGTTCCAAAAATCAGGTACATGCATGACATGCCATTGAGAATCATCGCCTTTCCCGTTGAGGACATCTGTTTCATTGACCACCTCATAATCAGGCAAAAACAACCATTTTCCATCTAAGGAAACATTCATTCTTTCATTTGGCAGACTACTTACTTTAACGGCCCTGTAAGCTGTACGTTCCTTTTGTCTTTTCTCATCTTTGTTAATCGGCTTTAGTGCAAATTCCTTAGATGGAGAATCTATACCAACATCTCCCGGGGATAAAGACTTTATATTTAAATCGTCGAACTCATTAGAAAGCCAACTACCACCTAGAATCACTTTGCCCTTAGGAGAGAACCTGCTGTGACTATCTTTTATATCAATTCTTGGCAGGGCTTCATTATTTAAAAATACACGTATTCGATTTCCAAAAACCTGTATTCTAATGTCATACCACTGACCTAGTTTTAAAGGGAACTCAAGATGGCGAAGTGCAAGATGATCATCTGTGCCCATATATCCCAATCTAGCTAAATACAGATCATTTTGAATACCACCTCTAAGTCCTAAGATATATCTGTCGCTACGACTAGATGCTCTGAACCCTGCCCAAATTTGCACCTCCCTTTCAGAAGCTGATGTTCTCGCCTTAAAACTTACTTCATAATCTGCCCAGGTTTCCTCTCCGAAAGTTGCATAAGCTTCTTTCGTTTTTAACCTTCCTTCCTCTATTTTGACAATACCTCTGTCAACTTTGGTCAACTTCGGGATCTTACTCTCGAAATCAGTATACAATCTGAAATCAGTTTGAGCATTCGCTGAGATATTCGAAAGAAAAAGAGTCAAATACGTCAACACGGAAAAACACCGCTTTCTACCTTTCATATTTTATTTCGTATTTAGGTTTAAAGTTAATATTGCCGCAATAACTGAGTCTGTGAATAAAAAAAGATTAATAAAACATTAACGAACCTTCACTTAATCACCTTTTAAGTTATTATTAGCTTTTTTCTGTCATTTGCGCAATCCCTAATAGTATTTTATGTTTTATCTATTAAAGAACTGCTAGTTCGAAAAACTAGATACCCATCAGTCGGCAGAGAAAAGAAACGACTATATCCGTCAAGGAGGGCGTATGTATGAAGTTTGAGGAAGTTATTTTCTCTCTTGCAAAAGATCTTTGTAATTCAGAAAGTTAAAAAATAAGTTTCTCGCAACTTCAGAAGGACCAGAGGGATCAGTTAAGTTATCTACGATGTTCAGGGTGGAAATAACGATATTTCCTTTGCCACACGGAATAACTGCTACCGAAGTGCCCAGGTCAAATGGATAGCTCCGATATGCTCCAACGACAAGTTCTTCATTTTCAAGACGCAGAGCTATGCGCCGCTGTCCATCACTAACTACGGCCTGGTATGGCCAGTTCATCCCGCAATTAACCGGTAAGCCATGGAACAGGGGATGGTCTTTTACAAAATGAACACCACCTACCCAATTCTTATCAACGACAAAGCTCCCATGAGAGCGAACGTTGGTGTTTCTCGCAATTATATCCATCCATGCATCAGAAGCTTCCAGCAATACCAGAGTAGTTGCGTCATTTTTAACGCGGTCAATGATTAATTGCGGGTTAATTGCAGTCTGACCTGGAAGTGACCATTGCAGTTGCAGGCTACCTGACTTTTTCTGTTGACGATATTCCACTCTGATGTCTGCCGCTTTTCCCTTTTCAAGCATGATTGCACGCGTTAAGGACACACGTTTGAAGTTGCCCCAATCGTCAATAATCCTATCGCCATTAATTGTTAAGCGCAGACCACCATCTAGGGTAAGCCCTATCAGATACTGTCCAGAGACCGGTGCAAGAAGCTTTCCTTCCCAAATTGCGGAAAACGGCTGATTCGCAGATAATGACTGGTCTGGTTGAGCTCCTTCTATAAAAGTAAAATCCACTTTTGAATCAATGCGGGTCCCCGCTTTTTCGCGGATGTCGTTATCGTGAAAGAATGTAGCCTGAATACCAGGCCTACCATCTGGAGTCTGAAAGGCTGTCTGCCCGATTGTGCTCGGTGCGTCCAAAGGTGGACGAGTGACAGCGATCCAATCCAGGGGCCCCTTAGTGAGTTCGAAGCTGGCAAGATCTTTATTAGTCTCTCTCTTAAAGAAATCATCCACTTTTCCTTTTTCTGCATAACGATATATCGCCCCCGCTCCTTTTAGCGAGCTTGAATTCCAGGAGACACCTAAGACTTCATCTTTTCCGGCTGCCTGCTCAATTCCCCGAGAGTTTAAAAGACTCGCTTTTACTTTAAATATTCCCGGTATTGCAGGTAGTGATACTTTTAGATTTTCAAGCAGGAGTTGTCCAAATTTTTCTCCACCAATAAGGTTGACGGGACGCTCCTCGTCAAATACGATCTTGTTTTCTGCCGATTCAACTACTATCCTTAATGTGTGCTTACCATGAATACCGGTTTCATTAACAGCATAAAAATCTACGCCTATATCTGTGGGCAGTCGTACCACTTGCTGACGCGGCACAACGGCGATGTAATGAGACTGGTTGTAATAAGCTAGTATGTCAGGGCTTCCTTTCGGATTCCTATGAGTGTCAACCACGCCCGAATGGTTATCGTATGGCATCGATTCCCAACCATTGATAGCATAACAATCCCCCACATTCTGCATCCTCATTCCCTGTATGCGACGACCCTGGTGTTCATACGAAATATCTCCAAGTGTGCGGGTAAGGAAATCAACGCTCGGAAAATAAACCCTCAATTTTTTACTATCGAGCATCTGTTCAAACGCTTCAAATTGCTTCTTCCAAAAACGTCCGTCCCAGCCCGGAGCTTGACCCTGCTTTAAGCTCGCATTAATTTTTTCAAGTGCAGGTGGCGTAGAAAGGGCACCTTCCTCCCCTCTCATATAGATCTCCGAATTATTGTCGGTGAACATCAGGTTGTCTGAAGGACTTGTGTAATAAATCTCCTTCCAGGTTTCGGGTCCACCTGCCCTATGGTTATCAAACCATCCTGTTTTATGCAGGTTTCTGTCAAAGGGCCTGAAATGCGCCTTTGCTATTTCCGATGCATCCTTTCTGCTGGCCCATCCTGAGGTAAAGGTCACCGTCCGGCTGGGATCAGTCTTATGAAGTTCCTGCATATCCCTGAAGCGGCTGGCCAGTAATGCCGAATCTTTATTATACTTTCCACCATATTCATTAATCATGTTATAAATAACCAAGCTTGGATGGCTCCGGTCGCGTTTGGCCATCCGGACAATTTTCTCAAGCATAATATTTCGAATAAAGATTCCCTTACCGACCGCTTGAAAGCCTCCCGGTTCTTCGTAATAAAGTAATCCTAACTCATCAGCAGCCTCCAAAACAACCGGGCTTCCTATGCTCCTGTGAAAGCTCAGCATATTTAATCCTAGCTGTTTTGCAGTAAGAACTTGTTTACGGGCCATTTCGGGGGTAGCAATCAACCCGGTAACCGGCCAGTATCCCCAACTGATGGCAGTTCGTAACACAATACGTTTGCCGTTTAGTCTGAATACGGCTTCTTTTCCAAATCCTTCAGGAGCGAACCACCTGAATCCAAAGACCTTATTTTCTGTATCAATATTCTTTTCACCATCTTTTAAGGTTACCTGATTAAGGTAAAGATTAGGATTATCGAGGTCCCAAAGCTTCGCATCCGGAGCGTCAATCTCAACCAGCAACTCATTGTCGCCTGATTTCAAACGGACATTTTTCAGACTTTTATGTAAAAGCCTTTTACCTTGAGCTTTCTTTTCAACAATTGATAAGTCAAGGTTACGTGTTATTGAATGAGAAGACTTGTTAGTTACCGTTATGACGGCATCAACCTTCCGCATCTGCGGAGTGTTCTGCATATAAATATCTGAAATATATGTCTGGTTAACAGCTATCAGCTCTACTCTCCCGATTATTCCGGAAAATGCCCGTCCCGGCGGAAGCTCATATTTCCCCCAATTCAGGATGTTGAAATCCTGCCAGTGAAAATTTCCACCTGGGGTAGTTACCCGAACTGCTAGCATTTGTTTTTTTCCTGGCTTCAGGACTTCAGATATGTCTGCGTCAAAAGGACTTTCCCCTACCAGATCATATGCAATAAGCTTTCCATCGATATATACTTCGGAACGCATTCTGACAGACTCAAAACGAAGAATGTAACGTTTAGCAGTTATGTGAGCGGGGACAGTAATTTCCCGGTACCACCAGCTCACACCAGAGAAATCAGTATTACGCGGTAAATCTGAGACTGTTAAATATTCTTCAACAGTGCCTGGAACATTTACCTTTACAGAGGGAGCCTTTTGCAGGACCTGCCAGCCACCCGTCGGTGGATTAACGGAAAGAGCCGCTAAACTTGCTATCTGGGAGGGCAGGTACAGGGAGTCATCGGACCATGCCGCTTTTTTGTCGAGCCACAAAGACCAACCAGATCCGGAAAGAGGCAATACAAGCCTCCCGGACTTTTCCTGCCCGTGTGTATATGTGTAACTAAAAAAGAAGAATAAAAGTAAAATAAAACGGTAAGCCCTAACTTTCATATAAAATTATCAGTTGGATTAACAGAGCTTAAACAGCTGAATCAATTCAGAAATGGCATACTACTTACTACTCCACAGCCGAATATATCAATATACTATACCTTTGCTCTAGGCGGCAAAACTAACCCGGCAGCATAAAAAAACATTAATAAATAATTAATTATGGTCAGGATGTTTAAGTACACATTTCCCTTCGAGCATAGACCAGCCATCGAAATTGTATTTGCCCTCACTGCTATGCGTTCAGGTGCGCTCAGACAAGTGTTAGAAGTGACTTGGGAATTTCTAAGCCTAGTGATTTCAACCGATTAATTCCAGATAAAAACGCTGGAAATATTAAAGTCATCGTTTTCAGCAAAGGAGTTTTCGAACTGAAAGAGGCCTTAAGGATTCCATCTCCGTTACCTTGGCAGGAGAAGGAAGACCAACAATCCTTATTTATCTCTAAGAATAACAGAAAGATTGATGGTACTACCATTTATAGGATTGTTAATTTTTACCGATCATCTTAGTCTAATTAATTCTTAGAGTAACAGGTCTACCTTTATAGCTAACCATTTCGCCTGAATCGTTGAAGTGTATTCCGGCTCCCTTTTGTCCATCTACCAGGACCACATTAAATTGCCTGGATCGTACCATGCCGGAAAAATTGCCTGTTCTTTTACCAATAGTTAATTTGCGTGACTTATCGTCCCAGGAAACCGGAATGAAGCTATGTTCCCCTTTTTTATAGGCAGTGGTTGTTCCATCATCTTCATAGATATCGAACTTACCATCGGCCCCGGGATAGATGCGTAATGTTAATGGCTCTTCGATTTTCTCATCAGTATATTGAACCGATGGACCAAACGGAACAATTGAGCCGCTCTTCACAAAAAGAGGTATCTGATCTATAGGGGAATGTACTGCGACAGACTGTCCGCCTGCTAATTTCTTTCCTGTCCAGAAATTTATCCAGCTGGCTTCTTTTGGCAGGTAAACTGTTCGTTCAGAAGCACCAGCCTCTGTCACAGGACAAACAAGGAAAGCTGGCCCATACATAAACTGATCCTTCAGATCCCGGACAAGCAGATCGTTGGGAAAGTCAAATGCCAGCAGCCGCATTGGCGTATAGTCTTTAAATGTCACTTTTCCAGACAATGAGTAAACGTAAGGCAGCAACCGGTAGCGTAGTTGATCATAGGAAGTACAAATCTGCTGTACTTTTGATCCAAAAGCCCAAAGTTCATTAAAGCCTTTGGTATCTCCTGGAAATCTCCTGCCATGGGACCTGAAGATTGGGCAAAATGCTCCGTATTGCCACCAGCGAACATACACTTCCTGATAAGCGGGATCTGCCGGATTCCCTCCGCTGTAACCACCAATATCGGTTGTCCAGTAAGGAAAACCTGATGCAGTAAAATTCAATCCTGCAGGGATCTGTTTTTTTAATTCCTCGAATGAACTTTCTATATCACCTGACCACACAACTGTTCCATATTTCTGTTGGGATGCCCAGGCGCTTCTCGTAATGATATATTGTCTTTTTGAAGAGTCTACCTCATTTAGTCCGGTAAAGTAATTACGAGAATGGAAAAGAGGATATAGATTGCGGACTTCTAGAGCTGGGCCCAGATAGGTCGTCGATTTTAAAAACGAGGTCACGTTATCAGGCTCTGGTCCATCCAGAAACCAGCCATCGATTCCGGTGGGCAAAAGCTGCTTTTTTACCTGGTTCTTATAAAGCTCAGCAGCTTTGGGATTGAATGGATCGTAAACAAAACCGTCCAGCGCTTTCACGCCTTCCAATAAAAAACCATTTTTGGACATCTCGTCATAGTTAGATGAGCCTGGCCGGAATGAGGGCCAGACTGTTGCTACGACACGGGTGTTATAAGTGTCATGCAATTTCTTCACCATACCCGGCATGTCAGGAAACTGGGCTTCATCAAAGCGGTGCGAACCAGTGCCATATTTTCCCCAATAGTAATAGTCAATAAAGATTGAACTAAACGGTATCTGTTCCTTTCTCATTCTTTCAGTAACCTGAAGCAGCTCATCTTTCGTGGCATATTTGTTTCTGCTTTGATGATACCCTAACGCCCACTTTGGTAGCAAAGGGACCTGGCCGGTTAACTGGCGGTAATCTCCAATCAGCTCGTCCATGGACGAACCAACAAAAACATAGTAGCTCAGACTTTCTCCGAAATCCGAACTAAATTCCATGCCCTCCTTGCTATCCTGAAAGAGTGTGCGGGTAGGATTGTCCCAGAATATCCCCCAACCCCGGGTGGAGAAAAGAAGAGGAAGGGCGACCTGTGTATTTATGTGTGCAAGTTCTCTGCGTTTTCCTCTTAAATCCAGCACTCCATCCCTGTACTGCCCTAATCCGTATAAAGACTCTTTTTCCGAAAGTTGAAACACCGATGCCGGTGCCCTTCTTCCGTTCTCCTTGCTAACTTCCCTTACTATTGGATTCTTTTCCGTCAGCAATACTTCTCCGGTCGGAGAAAACAAGCGCATACGACTGTCTGCTTTTGAAATTTCAACCATATACTCTTTTGTTTTTAATAACAATGCGACAGCATTTTCAGTCACTTCAAAGGCGGCTTTTTCAGGCTCAATAGAAACAGCAAAGTTTTTTACAGAATCCAGCCCTTCCTGGTTCCCGAACTGTATTCTGAGCACCTTTTTCAAGTAAGGCGTTAATCGCAGTATCTGCCCATTTGTGCTGATACGCAAAGCATCCGATTCCTTTTTCCAGCCAAGAACTTTATAATCAGCAGACACAGCATTCAATGCTTGCGTTCCGGAGTTACCTCCGATCAGCACATCCTGGAAACGATTTCCAAATCTGATAGGGCCGATAGCACCTGTCATATTCGCACTGTGTGCCCCAAGCACGATTTCATCAAATTTGAATTGCCCTTTTAAGGTGACGTGAGCGCCCTCAACATCGGGAGTTGACGTTTCTCCGGGATTAGCAAACACGTAGGCCACATCTTCCCCATCTTTGAAATCTACACGAACGAATATACGGTGTGCAACGCTGCTGCTGACTCCATTTAATACATGTTCACCTGCAACGAAAATATCTCTTTCACTTGAACCGATAAAAAGCTTTTCTCTCGTATTTTCCGAAATACTCAGCCCAAGTCGTCCGCTTCCACTTTCTTTAAGCATGGAAAAACTCAGCCATACAGTTGAACCTTTTGTAACGGGCGAAAAGCCTAATTTACGTGTCAAAAGCTGTGGATTCAATGCAGGAGAAACTTGAACACTTGCAGCACCGGTTGACCCGGCACCTGTCACAATTCCCTTATTTGTGATGGTCAACATCTCAGCATTTCCGGTCCAGGGGCCGGCCCAGCCGATGCCTCCTCCGAGACCCATAAGCTTTTTGCCATTCTCATAATCCTGACCATTAAAAAGTTCCCTGGCAGCAAGCTGCGGGCTCTGTTGAGCAAACGAAGTACTAAACTGGAGAACCAGTAAGAGCAGAACCAAAAAAAGGTTCGATGTCACGTATTTTATGTTCATTTAAAATTATTTGATTAGTCCTTTTTCCATAAATTCAAGAAAAGCAAGCAGGGCTCCCCAGTGATAGCTCCCGTCTGCATTGATAACATCGCCACCTTCACCGGTTTCCGCATTATAATTCTCATATACACCATTTGTCTTCCTCCAGTTTTCCAAGAAAAGTTCCCGGGACTTTTTTACGAAGTCAGTTCTTGCAGCAGTGGTATTGTAGTTTCTTAAAGACAGGTAAGTCAACAGGTTAAGCGGTCCCCAAATTCTTCCTCTCCAGTAATCATTATCTTTAAAAGCAGGGTCATTTCTCGCTATGGAAGGAATCATGTACTTCCCGTAGAATTCTTCGGGATTAAGAAAATGTTCTTTGATCATACGATCAGCCTGTTTAGCTGTTGGAGCGTTTGCAAGAAGCGGATAAAAATTTGTTGGAGAGAGGCGGGTACTGAACTCTCCGTTGTCAAGCCTTTTGTTCAGATAGATACCCGCTTCCTCGTTCCATAATAGATTAAGTTTCTTTCTGTAGTGATTAGCCCTCTGGTTTAGTTCCTTCGCATCCTTCTTTTTACCTAGCTCTGTCGCAATTTCAGACAGAGCCTGGCAATCAGAAACATACAGACTTAGCAAGCCAACATCGGCCAGGGCTAGTGTATGCGTTGTGGAATCCAGCGGAACCTGATCATACATTGGGGAATTATCCAACCCGGATTCGTACTTCGAATAAATCAAAGATAACTTCTTTGTTGGGCGCTCAAATGAGCCCCAAGACAGATATCCCTGGATACTTCTGTTCTCCGGCCACCACCTGTTCCATTTCAGAAGCTCACCGTAAACCTCAGTTAAAAACCATTTTTCCTGGTACTGCTTATAAATATGCAGAATAATGGTGCCGCCTATGGGAGGCTGTGAGCGATCGGTTGAAACGCCCCTTCCGATAGACTGAAAATTAGGCACAAAACCCTCCCCGGTAATAGCCTTGGTCATTTCAATCGCATTTGCATAGGCTAGTTTTTTGTTAAAGGTGGCGAGCATATAACTAGCAAAATAGGTATCCCAGTTGAAAAGCACATATCCTGAACCCCAACGGTAATTCCATAAACGGCTAATAGGTGTTATTACTCTTTTGTTAGCTGCGTCATATATGGTGTTCCAGGCTAATATAGACTGCATTGCAAGGAAAGATTCTGACAAATCACCAAATGAATTCACTCTTTTTAACTGCTTTTCCCTGTTTGCCGCAATAATTTGCTTGATTTCTGAAAGGCTGCAACGCTTGCCTGTTGAAATTCCCAGTTCCTTATTGAGGGTAAATGAAAGATGAGGACTGGTACTGGAAGCGTATACATGCTGAACAGGCATCTCCGTGAAATATACCTTTATCTGTCTTTGCTCAAAGTCCCCGAAAAGGAAATCCTCCCTGACGCCAACTGTTCCGGGCGCATTCCACAATACTCCAGCCTCGGCAATTAACAGTGCCGATGAGTTTTTTTTTGGTGTAATTAAAATGTACTGACTTCCATCCTTAACTGCAGTTTGGAATTCAAATTCATCTCCTTTATAGGTGAGCTCAAGGCTGGTATATTCTCCGTCATCTGATCTCAGTCCAAGTTTAACTTCTTCAGGACGTTTCAAAATCGCTGAAGACGTAAATACTTCCTTCAATAATTCGGGACTGTTTCTGTTCGCTATACCTAAGCTTATTGCAAAAGATTCCGGCAAAAAAGCCTGGGTAATTACACTGTTATTATACCAGGAATTCCAGCCGCTGGACAGTTCCTTTTGCAGCTGATGATATTGTTCGGTTCTTATTTCACGCGAAACCGGTTGCCCAGTCATGCAAAAAGGGAAAAAAACAAGAAGGAAAAAAGCCCCCCATTGTTTCATAATTAAACTGCCTCGAAAATAAAGTAGATTCATCTATAGATTGGTTAATTTGACATGCACATTGCTATGAAATTCATATATTGTCTGTTGCCAATACGGACGCATCTGCTTTTGTGGCATCTGAACAAATATCAGCAAGCTCATATAGTGATATTGATTTTCTAATTAATTTTTGGTTTAAGCATAATTTATACAACCATAGAATCAAAAGGATCTCTTATATGCAATTCTTAATTCCAAATCAAGCATTTATTATTAATGAGAGCTTAATAAAACATTAATATAAATTCCGCTATTTAATATATCTTGTTTATTCGCTTAAGCTAAGATTTTCGCAAGGACTCTACTTAAAGTAGGCTTTAAGGAAAACCAGCAGTTATTATATTTTAGTATGAAACAAATTGTTTGGATAGCTGATAAATGCTTATTCTTCGTTACTGTGGCTTACTTCCAATAAACCTCAATATCTCCCCGGTTAGGTAAAGCATTTAATAACAGCTTTCCTTTATCATAAGAAAATGAAAGATTTGTTGTTCCCTGAACAATATTTATTTTATTCGGGCTTATTTTATGTTCAATCACCAGAGTAAGAGGTTCGTCGTAAACTTCTTTCAGATGGGGTGCTATTAATTTAATAATGAGTCGTTTTCTATAGTGGCTTACAGCAAGCGATGAGCTTTCCCGGGCGACTCTATATTTTATTAAGGAAGCAAATGAAGCCACCCAAATACTATCTTCATGTTGTTTAACATATTGAAAGTGCTTTTTCAGTTCCTCCGGACTTTTCAGGGCATCGAAACCGGAAGATATGGCGTGAATCATTGCAACTCCCCAGGTCTGCTTTTCTATAAGTCCATCTATCCATCTATTGCCCATTTCTGTAGAAAAATTTGAACCTACTCCAAATTGGAATTCTCGTGATGCGATATGTGTCCGTAATACAATAGACTGCGTTCTTGCGTTATAAGCGTTCCATGGATAAGCAAAGGTCAGAGGACGTTCACCAATCATTTGTTCAATGGCATTGCTTGCTTTTTCAACTTCCTCAATTAATTCATCTCCACTTATTTTTGTTAAATCCTTTGTATGGGACCAGCTGTGGTTTGCGATTTCAATTTCATGTTCAGCCATGTCTTTCAACTCACACAGGTTTATTTGGTTGAGATATCGGGAGCTGTCGGAGACAATATGACCGCCATTGCCACAAAGCCTAACCTGTGAAGGAACGATGAAGAAAGTAGCAGGGAACCCATATTCTCTGAGCATAGGGTAGGCAATATCAAACTGATCTTTTATACCATCGTCAAACGTATAACAGACTGCGGCGGACCTGCCTCTGGGAAATTTCGAAATGTAAACAGTGTCCTTTAGTGCAGTTGGCTGGGCAAATTCGGGCCAGAGTAACAGAACATTAACCAGGATAATTTGCAATAGTCTGCAAAACTTCTTTTTTCTGTTCGGCATAGCATATTAAATTGTTAAACTAAAAGATAAGTAAAGCCATTATGGAAGGCATAATTGTAAATAAAACAGCACCAAGCATACGGATTGACCGCTTCCCTGGTGCTGAAAATGAAAGAGGTGTAGAATAAACTACCCCCTTATCAATTTTTCTTAAATTGCTGTCTAACTAATTGAAGGTAATTATTCCCATATCCCTTTCCTTTAGTGGGATCCGCCGGCTCGATAGCCGTATTGTAATTCCAGTCATTATAGGAATCGATTAATACAATTCTTTTTGCCCCAAGATTCCTTTTTGCAACGTTACAATAGGTAATAAATGTTTTCGAATCTCTTTCGACAATCGGAATGTTGTAAATATTTCCTGATGTTACCCAACGGTTAAAAGAGGGGCTTACTGAGGGTATAAAGTCCTCTGACCAGTTAGACATCAAATAATCTTTATTGTATTTCCAGTTCTGATCGATCATTTGCGGATACAGCAAAGATCTTTGTACGTCACCCTGATTATACATGCCGCCATCGTTGTTTATAGTTACGGCATCAACTCTACCGTCGCCAAAAGTGTATTTAAACCTAGGCGAAGGTTCCCATTGATTCTGCTGCACTACAATATACATGTCTTTTCCGGATGCTGCTTTTATATACGATCTCATGTCATCATAGAACTTCTTGGAATCAAGGGAATAAATATTCTGAGGCTGTTTGATCACGATCATGGGCTTACCATCAATATGATAATAATTATCATCGGCGAAGTAATCAGACATACGCTTTACTACATCATAAAAGCGCTGTACCCGTGTAACACTTTGCCCCTGAATTGTCGTTGCCGCAATATTTTCGATTGGCGTATTGTTATTTAATCCTGTATTTAATGTACTAGGGTTTAACATAAGTACATATTTTAAACCCTTCATATCAACCTTGGCACCCGCAGTCACCGCTGCAGGCTGACCATCAGAACCAATTCTGCCTGTCAGCAAATCGGCAAATCTTGTTTGATTAGCATTGATATTATTGGGATACAGGCTGGCTGTATTTTCTGAAAACGCAGGCATGACGAAAAAATCAAGCCCAGCTTCAATCGCCCAGTCAACCTGTTGCTGAAATATACTCACCTGAGCTGGAGAAGTTGCATTCTGATGCATCCAGTTTCCAAGAACAGGTGTAACATTAGAACCATATAGACCCGCAGCAGGATCATATGCCACGTTAGTCAGCCTATCCCAGACAGCAGCATTCCATCCATTTGCTCCTGGATCTACATAATACGCACCTACCGTACAATCCTGGGTAAGAGGAACATCCGGGATTTCATAATTAAGAAAGTTGTCATCTATGGTAGGACCATCCTGCTTTGTGCAGGACTGGGCAATAACTAATATTGCTAATAAGACGATTAATATATTATTTAATTTCATATTCACTTGCACTTATGGGCGAGGCTGGATTACCTCTGCTATTTGATATTTCAGGTAAGTTTTAAGTCCTGTGGTATCCGTAATACCCGAGAATTCCTGACGGGCAATTTGTATCATTTCATCTTCCGTTTTTCCATATTGGTTCTGAAGAGAATGCTGGTTGTACATAATAATGCGGTTTGACCAAGTTGCTTCAGCACCCGCCAATGCCGGATTAACTTTCGCAAATTGTAAGTGGGTCCACAGATTGTCACCCCATCTGCTCGCTCTATCTCCTTTTGGACTTGCCGCCTGAAGCAGTTCGATTGCCTTATCGTATTCGTTTTTATTCAATGTTCGCTCGTTTATAGAATAAATAAGCCTTTCGGGAGGAAAATCAAAGCGGTTGTTACTGCCTTCCAAACCTGCTGATCCGTTGTAAAACATGGGAGGAAAATTCATTATTCTCGTCCGCCGTTCAAGCGTCCATTGGTTAAAGCCATTGAAGTATTCCGAAATCCAACGTTGCTTTACGATTTGTTCCAGCGGATTACCGGCTCCATGAATATCGGCATAATAGATTTGCATATAATCCGAAATTCCCTTGCCATCAGTATTCCATTTAATTCCATCTTTGCTCATATAGGTGGCCAACTGCTCGGGTGACAAACCATACTGGGCGAATGAAGCTGCAATTCCACTTTCATAATACTGTTGAACACTTCTAGCTCCCACACCATACTTCAGTTTAGCCTCTGCCTGCATAAAACAAGTGGAAGCCCAACTTAAAAACACTACTTTGGCATCGGCTTTCAGGAAAGACCTGTTCACTACAGCCCAGCCTTTGTTATCGATCCCGGAATAAGGAAAAGGATATTTATTTGTACCCTGGCCGTTGTTACTGTTAGGGTCAAACGCGACATCCCACGTTTCGGGAACACGTGGTATTTCTGGCGCCGGCACATAAGGGACAGTATGCAATGCCACTACTGTTAAAGTAGTATCGAGGCCCGAGTACGTGGATTTCCGGTTAATTTTTATCGTATCCCTGATCGCCAACCGGTCTGTATAGTTAGGCCGGTCAACAAATTTTTCCAGTCGCGGATCACCATAGGATTGCAGATAGTGGAACATGTACTGCCCAATACGGGGATAAGTGTTTGGATTGAAGTTCTGATCCGTCAAATTTCTCAACAACCTATCATAATAGTAAGAGGCATCACTATTTACATCTGTTCCCCAGGAAGGTTGTACCATATCTTCTACCGAAGATATCAACCAGTCTTCATGCGCCATACACTCCCTGACATGCTGCTCAGACAGACCGCGATCGATGTTTTCAACCCTCAATGCGACATCAAGTCTTAAGGTATTGGCAAACTTCCGCCATTTAACAATATTGTCTTTTGAACTGGTTCCGAAAACGGGGTCTGGACTTAAAAAATCGTTTGTAACAGGATTCAGGTTAAATCCTTCAGTTGCCGTTTTAAGCATCTGCAGAATTTGCAGGTAAATTTCCTTCTCCGAATCGTACTTAAAATCGAATTTATCCACAGAGTTTGAAATCGCGTCAGACATTGGCATGGGCCCCCAGGTACCAACGATAATAGAATAAATCATCGCTCTCCAGGCTCTCACCATATGTGTTCTATTCTCAGCGCCTTGTACGCCCTCGTATTCTCGTTCAACATTTGTTAAATCCTTTAACACGTTCACATAAAAATCAAAATAAGCTCTGTCCATATCGCCTTCACCCAAACCGATATCCCTAAACGAGACACTTACACCTCGGGAGTAATTAGAATAATAGTTATAATTCAGGTTTGCGAAACCGTTCATAGTACGATATACAGTGCCTGGAAAAATGAGCTTGACATCTGTAGTGTACATTTTATTAGGATTGATATTAGCCTCCTCAAGGTGCTTGCAGCCTGAAAACGTCAACGCTGCCACTGCGACTATTATAAATGAAATTCTCTTAATTTGCATCTTTTTGATTTCTAAATTTAAAATGATAGCCTGAGATCAAAACCATAATTTGCCTGAGGGAGCGCGAAGCCTTGCTCTATTCCCTGTCCGTTACCTGTTGAGGTAGTTGCTTCTGGATCCAGGCCGGTTGGCGTCTTCTGGTGGATAGTCCACAAATTACTTCCTACCAAGGAAAGTCTTGCCGCCGAAAATGGTGATTTCTTTAATAAAGATTTAGGCAGGTTGTATCCCAAACTCAATGACCTGAATTTTATATAAGAAGCATCATACAGGTATCTTCGGGTACTTTTCAATACATCATCTGCATAGTAGTTGGTCGGTTTTAAACTTGCGGTGCTGATTTGGCCTGCTAAACCAACCACTTCGGAATCATACACTCGCCGCTCTGGTAAATAAGCTCCTTTAATCCTTTCTAAATCAGGATATGATGTTGAATAATTATCGGAACCGTTGGTGCGGTTCGCCTCTAAAAAGCCTCGTCTTTCCGTATCATTCTCACCTAAAATAGTCTGACTAAAGAGATATTCATCCCTTCCATAAAGAGATTCCACAGTTTGTCCATAACGGCTTCCCTGGTAAGAAGAATACGACCAAAGCTTACCACCTTGTTTGAAGTCAACCAGAAAGCTCAAGCTGAAAGCCTTATAGCTAAAAGTATTGCTTATTCCACCTATCCAGTTAGGATTTACATTTCCGAAATACGCATTTTCAGTAGCAGATTTTGGACGACCACTGGCATCAACAAGCACATCTCCTGCTTCGTTGCGTTTATAGTCTGTCCCGTACATTTCTCCATAGGGGCGTCCCACCTCTGCGAATATCTCGACTGATGTTCCATTCCAGTTTGCCAATCGGAAGCGGTCCACTCCTTCCATCAGACTTACAACTTTAGACTTATTTGTAGACCAGTTAATGGTGGTAGACCATTCGAAGTTTTTAGATTTAACCGGGCTGCCAGCGAGAGTCAACTCATAACCGTAGTTGCGAATTTCCCCGCTGTTAAATAATTGACGCTCGAAGCCAGAGATTGCTGAAACGCTGGCCTGCACAATCTGATTTTTAGTAGCCTTTTGGTAATAAGTAAAGTCTAGGGATATCCTATTATTTAAGAATCTCAGATCAGTACCCAACTCTGTTGAAATGGTATTCTCTGGTTTCAATCCTGCATTTTTACCCACTGTTTCACCTGTATACCAAGGCATATTTCCTCTGAAGAGTCCTCCGTAATTGTATCCGTTGAGGAGCATGTCAAAGCCGGTATCATTTCCCGTATTAGCATATGATGCCCTCAGCTTCGCGAATGAAAGAATCTGCTTGGGTAACTTGACAGCCTCCGTCAAAACAAAGCTGGCACCTCCTGAGTAGTAAAAGTAGGAATGCGGAGAAGGAAGTGAGGAAGACCAGTCGTTACGAGCTGTTGCATCCAGATAAAGGAAATTCTTGTAGCCAAGATTTGTCTGCCCATATACACTTCTTTTTTGCTTAGCTGAGTAATTTTCGAAAGTACTGGCTGTACCGGCGTTATTACTTAAACTTTTTATGTCAGAGGTGAGTAGGGCTTGTACTTGGCTTTGAAGCAACTTGCTTTCAACACTTTGTGTACTTGCCCCTAGATTGGATGTAAAGCTGAAATCCTTGAAGCGTTTGTTATAACTAAGTAGTGCCTCAAAATTATTGTTTACTGATTGCTGTTGTTTTGACCTAAAATTTCCGTCAAGATCAAAAGGGCTGTAAAAGTTAGTAAAATCCCAAGATTCTAGCCTTTGAACATCCGTAGCTCCCCTCAAACGTAACCCCAGATTATTGGTTAGCCTAAGATTGAATGTAAGGTTCGTGAGCAACCAATTTTTGCTATCAGCATTTGACAGCTCGTTTGTTAGCCAAAAAGGATTGATGAAGCCCCGTTGTGTCTTTGGTGTGCCGTCTCCATTTTTCCAGACTTCCAATTCATGGTATGTGGCATCCCTTGGTAAACTTGATATAACATATAGCGGATTTCTGTTTGATGCGTTTCTAAACCCTCGGTTGTCAACATCATCTACGAGATATTGAGCATTCAAATCAACAGTTATCGCTTTAGATAATTTTGCATTGGATCTCAGGTTGAAGGAATTTCTTTTCAACTTATTGAAGTTCTCAACGATATCGTCGGAATTTGTGTTGGTATAGGAGAATCGAAAAGACAGCAGGTCGTTTACCTTGTCGAATGACAGACTGTTGGTGAGCTGGCTGCCTGTTCTATACATTTCGTTAATAGTTTCTGGGCTGGGTGAATATGACTTAATGTTACCATCTCGACCTATCACCTGAAAGCCAAGCATAGGCAGGCCAAAACTTGCTTGATTGAATGCGCTCGCAGTCAGATTTGCCATATGCAACGGCATATTCGGATCGAACCCTTCCTGGCCCTGGAAGTTGAATCCTGAAGGGATTCCATTTGTTCCTACGCCATAGACATTCTGATAAATTGGATATTGGCTGAGTTTACTGAATTGGGTATTAAGACTATAGTTTACTCCAAGCCCACTTTTGTTAGTTGCTTTCTTAGTGGTAATCAGGATCACACCATTGGCTGCGTCAGAGCCGTATAAAGCAGATGCATTAGCACCTTTCAATACCTCTATGCTTTCGATATCATCAGGATTGATGGCAGAGGCTGCGTTTCCGAAATCCAGATCTCCATCGTCTCCCATATTGTTTAGAATAGGCACCCCGTCTACTACATACAAAGGTTGGTTGTTACCCGTCAATGAGTTTTCACCTCGGATTACCACCCTTGTAGAGCTTAAGGATCCTCCGTTAGAGGTAAAGCGCACATTTGACACCTTTCCGGATAGCATATTTAACAAGTTGTTATCCCTTGTTTCACTTAAGTCTTTGATATCTATACTTTGCCTCGCGTAGGGAAGACTCTTCACATCCCTGCTAATACCCAATGCTGTGACCACGATTTCATTCAACTCTTCCATTCCAGCCTGTAACTGAATTTTGAGATTGTTTTGCATTGCATCCACCTCGATGATCTTGTTTGCAAAGCCGATGTAGGAGACTTCCAACTGAATTTTCCCTAGAGGCGCATTCATCAATTTGAAACTCCCTTCGGCATCTGCAATAGCAGTAGACTGTTCCATATGGAGAACTTTTATATGCGCACCGATCAGGGGTTCATTAGCCGCATCTGTGACTTGACCCATGATAGTCCTAACTTTCTGTGCAAACAGTGTTTCCACAGAGATGGCCAAAACAGATACAATGACGAACAGCATTTTTTTTGAATTCAAGAACAAAATCATTTCTCGAATCACATTCTTTTTAGTAAAAAACTTACTCATACTTGTTAAGGTTTAACGGTTTAATAGCTTTGTAGCCTCCGGAACAGCAATTGGGAGACATGAAAAATTTCGAGAAGTCCAAAAATGGCTCATGGGAGGGAATACCCCCGGTCAAGGCCGCTGCCTTGATTTTCAGGTTCTTAATATTCATTGTTTTAGGTCGGTTATATAAAAATTGATTAATTATTAGTTCGGGAACGTCACTACTTATCTCTGCAAAAGATCGGTCTTCAGAACCCAAAACAAGCTTCAAAACTTAAAAAAAGCTTAATTAATGATTAATTATTCCGGTCAAAGTAAAATATTTTTAAAAAGAGTGATTGATAGCTGAAAAATGCTTTTAGAAAAATTTGAACTGCGACTATTTCTAAGCTGTCCGCTCAATGAGGTTGCCTGTACTAGGCCAGTCATGCCGGTTATTATTATTTTTATAGCGCTGCGTTTTTCAAGTTACTTTTTGACTGCATCCAGCTCAGCCCAGATCCAGCTTTCTGCACGTCCAACTGTTTCCTGCCTTACACGCTTGACGTCTGCAGGCTTTACTACTGAAGCCTTGTTTCCTAGGTCACTACGAATATAGCTAAGAACAGAAGCAATATATTCATCGTCATTCCCTCCCAGGGCAGGCATAATATCTGTGTAAGTTCTACCATCGATGGGACCTGTCAGTCCATGAAGAAGGATTTTGATTAACTTTTCGGGATCACCGTTGACATTTTTTGAAGACGCAAGAGGTGGAGCTGGCATCAAGCTATTTCCATTATTTACTCCTTTTCCGTCCGCTCCATGACAGGTAACACAAAGCTGTTTAAAAAACACTCCTCCCTGCTCGACCAGTTTCTTATCCGCTTCTGCCATCATTCTGGCATTTTTCTCAGCCAGAGCCTTTGCATCTATCCCCCTCTGATACTTGTTTTGAGATTCAACCAGTACCTGGTTCTCCGGATAACGTCTTAATAAATCCTTAATAATATTTTGTGACGTTTCCGATTTACTGAAGCGAAGTGTTAATACAAGTTGAAAGCGCACATCTGCGCTTGGATCGGATTTTAACGGCTCCAATATTTTTATGAATTCCTCATTCCCTTTAATGGCTTCACCTTCACAAATCCAAACGGCTGTCCGCCTTATCTGGGTATCGTTATCTTTCAGTGCCTGCTCCAAGGTCCCTTTACTCAGCGCATTTAAACCCTTTAATGTCCACAAGGCATCAATACGCGCCAGTTGTGAATCTGAGGAGAGTGCCAGGTTAGTCAGGGCTGGATCTACGGATTTATCTCCTCGTACAACTATTAATTTCTGAGCATTATCTCTCCACCATCCGTTGGGATGAGCTAAATATTTCACTAATTGAGATGTAGGGAGGCTAAGCATTCTTGGAATCGTTTTATCCGGTTTGATACCGTCATACACCAGACGATAAATGCGGCCTCTTCCAACGTTCCTATCTAACTTTTTACCCAGAATTTGCTCTCTTAAATAGGATCCAGCCTTGGTCCAGTTCCCTTCCTGAATAATACCCCTGTACATATCTACTATATACAGACAACCATCAGGTCCTGTTGCAGTATTTACTGGTCTGAAATTCATATCGGCTGATGCTATAAACTCTTCACGGTTATATGCATTGTGAAGCGTTATCTTTCCGTTGTTATTCACGACTTTGGCTCTTCTAATCAGCCGCCCTACGGGTTCCGGAATGAGCAGGTCTCCTTTCAAATCGGCAGGAAGTGAGTTTCCACGGTATATTGATTGACCTGCAACAGCAGTAAAATGGTTGAGGGTACTGTCTTCTGGGCGTAATCGTCTTACCCCACCTTGAACATCAGGAGTAGAAATAATCGGCCATACTGCACGAAATTCATCGTCGTACTGATCTTTAATATCCAATCTCCCATAAAATGGATTTTGCTGAAAGTCCAGGGCAGGTACTTCAGCCCCTGCCGCAGAATAAAACAAACGACCGTGGTCATCATTTGCTAATCCCCACTGCCCGCCAGAACCTTCGTGAAGATTTTCAGTTTTAAACATACCACTTTCATGATCGTATCTATATCTGACGTTTTCGTATGTTACATAAATTTTATTATCCAAATTCCAGATCAGACCGCTTCTTTGATGTTCCAGATTGCTTTTAGATATTTCATTGTTATAAAATATAATTTTCTTTTCATCCGCAACTCCATCATTGTTGGTGTCCCTATAACTATACAAGTGTTTGACATTGGTTTCACTAACAATCAGGCGGTCGTCAAGTGTCAACAGCATACGAGGAAGCAGAAGACTGTCAATAAAAACAACGGACTTATCCATTATTCCATCCCCGTTAGTGTCCTCCAGTCTTTTTACAGAACATACAGGCTTCATTCCATCAGAACCTTCTACATCCTGCATATAGGTGTTCATTTCTGCAACGAACAAACGACCGTTTCCATCCCATGCAATTGCAACCGGCTCATGAATCATCGGTTCACTGGCTACCAACTCGAGATGATACCCTTTTTGCAGGAACATCTTTTTAAGACTTTCCTTGGGAGACAGTGGCTCCGGCGAAGGATCTTTAGCTACTACTATTTTACCATTTGCATCTCTATCAGCTACTCTGTGGGTTACTTTACAAGTGTAAACGAACATAGTTATTCCAACTATGCCCAGAACCCATTGTTTATTTCTCTTCATGTCTATTGATTGTACATGCTAATTCTTTTGCCCCATGGTATATTTGATTCCTCCTAAAAGATGTTGAAGAAACATCGTATCTGAATAGGATTCTTCAGTATGACCCAAGGCTGTATAAAATGACCTTCCTCCGTCGTACTCATGATACCAGGACATCGGGTGATTTTCCCTCATTCCATTCTTTCCTGCATCGTAGCTTTTTTCATCTATAGAAATGAGTACGTTAAGATCGTTTGACAACCACCTGAAGTTATACCACTCGTCCTTTCTTTTCCATTCAAGTGGTAAATGTCGGGTAGACAGATGCTCCGAATTTTGCACCTTCAGTACTGCTTCCTGTTGATTGGGATGGCTGGCAAAGTAAGCGCCAACAAGATTGCCATACCATTGCCATTTATACTCACAATCTGTAGCTGCATGCACGCCAACAAATCCACCACCAGAACGGAGGATATAACTTTCAAATGCCTTTTGCTGTTCATCATTCAAAATATCTCCTGTGAGGCTTAAAAATATCACTGCCCTATATTTTTTCAGGTTGGAAACAGTCATTTGCTTGGCATCAGTTGTTGTATCCGCATCAAACTTAGCTTCAATTCCTAATTTCTGAATTGCTGTGATGCCTGCACCAATAGCATTGTGATGGTATCCGACAGTCTTGCTAAAAATCAATACACGCGGACGTTTTTTGCCGTATAATGTAGTGATGCTGAGACAGCAGACTAGCACCAGCACTATTTGCCAGTTTCTAATTTTCAAAAAATCGCGAATAGTCATAGTTTGAATTATTAAAAGAGGGTCCTTATTAATAAACCGTAGATACGTGAATTGCCCAGATGAGCCGCTCCAAAATCATAGGCATAATCTACATACACTTGGTCAGCCAGATTTTTGCCATAAAAGACAAAACTCATTTTCTTTATTTGTATCCCGATGTTAGCGTTTAACAAATCATAATCTGGTTGATGATATCTGTTAGCTAAATCAAAATACTGATCGCCAATACGGCGCCATTCTATATGCCCTGTAAGCTTTAAATCAGATTTTCTATTAATCTCAGAAGTAAAATCAACTGAAAGTCCTGATGTTATATCAGGAGTAAAAATCTGCCGGCTATTTTCGTAAACTTTAGCTGTCCCATCAACAGGAATGGTTAACACTTCATATCTCGCATGGGTGTATCCCATGTTATAGTTGAACTCAATTTGTTTTAAAGGTTTTAACCTCAATTCCACTTCTACTCCCCTACTGTGAAGTTTTCCAGCATTTCTGGTTACTATTATCGCCTCCGGCAGTAGAAGCGTGGGAACCTGAGCGTTGCCGACACTGGTGCTAAATAATGCGACATTCAGCTGAAGTTTATTTTTTAGAAAAGTATTTTTTGAGCCAACTTCCCAATTGTCACTATTTTCAGGGTCGAAAATCTGCAATGCTTCGCGAGCATCACCTGAAAGCTGACTGATCCCACCAGCCCTAAAACCTCTGCTATAGTTAAAGTAAACATTGCTATTACTGCAAAATTGATACTCAGCGCCTACTTTAGGGCTGAAATTACTGAAACCATTTGCGGTAGAAGTATCTGACCTTGCCAAGATTACTTCCGCCTCATCAGCCATGTATTCGGCTCTAATTCGCTGATTTTTATACTCATAATCGTAGCGGATACCGAAGGTTACTCTAAAATTGCTACTTAAATTATAAGTTCCCTGGCCGAATAAAGCAAGGCCGTAACCTTCTGTCCAATTTGTGTTGATACTTGTGAAGTTTTTATCCTCAGCACCTGCAAGATCTCCATTCTCACCTATATGTATACCTTGTTTGGTTGGGCTACGATTATAAAAAAGATAGCTGCCCGTTAGCCATTTCAATGGCGAAATAATAGAAGAAGCAGGCGAGCTTAGTCGAAATTCCTGGCTCACAACCCGTACATTATTCCATTGACGACCATAATTATTGATCACTGAATAGATATCTAAAGGAGAAAAGTCAGAGTCGATTGGTTTCGTATAAAAGCGATAATTTGATTGATAAGCTGTTAACGAAGTAAAATTAAAAGAGTTAGATGTGGAATTTACAGCTAGAGAAGCGTTAAAAATATTGTCTTTAGATTAGTTGTATTATTCTGATTTACTTTGAATGGCTGCTTTATTGCATCGGATATGGTTGCTGCTAAAGGGAACGTTCCTTCGTTCCTGTTTGCATTATGCTTTACATTAAGCGCGATTGAAAAATTTTTCCTTGGCAAAAACTTGATATTATAATTGCCGGCAATGCTATACTGATCGTCGAAACGTGAGAAACTGCTGGTAACGCCGAAGTCTTAGGCTTTACTGGCCTTTTAGCTGGAGCTGTTTGGCCAAAAATGTAAATGAAATCACCAACGAAACAGCGGTGACCGCGAGGGCTAATCTTTTTCCCATAATAAGTCAGGTTTACGTTTTAGAACAAATCATATTGGAATGATTTGTAGGGCTTATAATTTCAATAAAACTACATGACGCCATTAATAAAAGGCTAAAAAAACATTAATGAGACGTGTTATTTAGCGACATTTTAAAGGAATGTGTGACCTTGGGAATGCTCCTTCGGAAATCGTGATGTTAATAATGAAACTTTCCACCATAAAATGAACTTCGCCAAAGCTTCTATTAGTCAAATAGAAAAACAAGTAAACTTTTTAGCAACCAAAACGCCGGTTTCTTGTGCCTGCAGCACCATTACCACTATTACAAAACTTTCCCAACCAAGCTACCGATGAAAACAAAAGGCATGGCTGCAATTAGATTTTAAGAACAGAAAGGCCAGAACAATGAAGGATTTGTAAAGGTTTCATCCGGCACATTACAAAGGCTCTGGATAGACGGTAGTCGCAAGGCTGTCAAGATTGCCGGAGCCTGGTATTACAATGCCAACGGAATTCAGAAACTTAAAAAACAGCTTTAACTTTTAACTCAGAAACCAACAACTTGCTGATGACAATTAACAAAGATTTTAAAGTCATGTGAGGCTAAAAAGTCATCAAACATAATAACTGTACAGCCAAAAAAACTAAAGCATCCTATCAACATTCACTTGATAGCCAAGGCGAACAAACTTTTCCCTTGCATCCAGCCTTCATATGCTTTCCTTAATAGGTTACAAACCTCAATTGGTTAATTTTCCCGTCTGAACAACCATTTTTATAGAACCGTCATCATTAAAAAAGAGCTTATCAACACAAATGGACCTCAAGTTTCCCTGTCCGGAAAGGACGCTGTTATGGTAAAAAGCATACCATTGCCCCTTATATTCCGCAACCGATCCGTGGCTTGTATCACAACCCGTTTGATCAAGATAAACACCACCATAAGTCCATGGACCAAGAGGACTTTTACTCGTTGCATAATTTAAACGATTTGCCCCCTTTCCATCAACCTTGTTGTTGTCAGCATAAGTTAAGTAATAAATTCCGTTTCGTTTAAATACCCAAGTAGCCTCATGAAAATCTTTCAAACCCTCCATAGGCCTTAAAGGCTCGGCCAATTCCGTCATATTATCTTTTAATCTGGCACCCGCACACCTGTTCCCGCCACCATAGTAGAAATAGGCTTGTCCGTCATCATCGGTGAAGATGCATGGATCTATCATTGCAAAATTATCATCACCCAAGTCAAGGTATCCTTGCACTTTAAAATCACTTGCAGGCTTTTGACTGGTTGCAATTCCTACCTTCCAGGTCTTATTCCATTCACTACCGCTAGGGTGCGGAAAATAGAAATAGTATATACCGTTTTTATATGCACAATCCGGAGCCCACATAAATCCGCCTTCTTTTCGCCCCCAAGGCACATCAGTCGCTCGTAAAATCTCACCGTGGTCTCTCCAGTTTACCATGTCGTCTGTAGAAAAAACATGGTATTGATCCATCAAATCGCATCCGCGCGGCGGTGCGATATCATGAGACGGGTATACATATAATCTCCCGTCTGCCCAAACATGGGCAGATGGATCTGCGGTGTAAATATCTTTTACAATGGGATTCTGAGCACTCAGTTGCAAAGAACAGCCGGATACCCACATTAAAACAGCAAGTCTGATAGAAAACATCGATTATTTTTATTTATATTATTGTATCTTTTGTACAGTTTTGTTTCTAGCTATTAACCTTATATTTCATAGAGAGCGCTGCTAATTAACTTTCTGGCGTTAGTTAGCAAACATCCAGGCAAGAGGCAGGCTTATTAAAGACGCAAGTTATAAGAAGGGCTTAATTATTCATTAATTATTCACTAATGATAAGTGCTATTCTGATTAATGTAACCACTAACGCATTTTTGGAAGAACTTTACAAAGTGAAAGTTCTTAATCATTGATCATAAGCTGTTACGGATCTAATGATGACTAGGCCTCGACAGCAATAAGGGGAGATCTATCCGCACATCGGAGATAGCAGGGACAAATAATTTTCAGAATACTTATATCTAGCGTCAGCTTCAACAATTAAAACGTTAATTGAAAACGGTGCATAACCAATACACCTACCCAAACCAATTATAATTGACATGTAGTAATAGATACGCAGGCTTTGAGAGGATCTGTAAGATTGTCTATATGAATAATGCCAAAAGCTTTGCCGATGTTAAGACAGGTTCCCTTATCCAGAATACCGTCCTTAGTACAAGAACGAGAAGAAGTCCCACGTCTCCAGAGGATGGCTTTACTTAAATGTATTTCCTCTGAGGGCAAGAATCCATACCAAGGCCACTATCCCACGTTTTAACATGAGGGTTTATGTGCGGTATGACGGATTGAGCTAAAGATTGGCGGCAGTCTGCGCCGAAAAATTGATAAAGGTTTAGCGAACAACCGTTTTGAAATCATCGTACCTCGACATCAGGGAATAAAAATCCAGAAAGATTAAGCCTCGAAGTTTGGCTTCTATTGCTAAAATTGAAGATGTCAGTGTTCCTTTTCTTCATATCAATCAACTGATCGAAAATAAGAGGGTTGTTAATCTTCCGAAGGATCAGATAGACGTGTTAGCACTCGAGCAAATCCGAAAACTGAGGGATAACTCTCAAGAATCTTAACTCAACGGATCTACCTGGCGGTCGTTCATTGGGCAATAAGTCTGACAACCTCATCAACCCGAACAGTTCGAAGTGAACCATTTCTATCTATAATTTGTCCGGGTAAACAGCAGCAAAGTAAATGCTGAATTCAAACATTCACGATGTTGTTAATCGTTGCAAAATAGCTTAACTTCAACACGCTGTCGGCCGCGGCTAACAGGAAGTTAACACCAATTATTTCGATAGTTTACCAAACGCGCTGCAAGAAACAACCGATATGAAGAGAGAAACCGTCATAATGCTGTTATCAGGAGCTCTATGTTTCCTTGGCTCGTTGGTCTACGGACAACAGAATCGTCTTCAGGTTAAAACTGATGTTCCTTTAGATTCGATCCGGCTAAGTGATCCTTATATTTTGGCCGATGCCCAGACGAATATGTATTATATGACGGGTACTGGTGGCTTTGTATGGAAAAGCAAAGATCTAAAATTATGGAATGGCCCGTACCAGGTGACGCAAACAGACCCATATTCATGGATGGGACCAAAACCGATGATATGGGCAGCAGAACTGCACCACTATAAAGGGAAGTACTACAACTTTGCAACGTTTACCAATCGGGATATTAAGATCGATACCGTAAATGGCAATGTCATTGAACGACGTGCCTGTCATGTGCTGGTGAGTGATAAGCCGGACGGCCCATATGAGCCGATGAAAGATGCAATCTATCTACCGGCAGATAAACCAACACTGGATGGTACCTTGTGGATAGATAAAGATGGCGAACCTTATCTTATTTACTGTTACGAATGGTTACAAGCAATTGACGGCACCATCGAGAAAATAAGGCTAAAGCCCGATCTAAGTGGCACCACAGGTGATGCTAAACTACTTTTCAGGGCAAGTGACTCGCCATGGAGCCGTGCTGATAAGGATGAAAATAAAGATGGGAAGCCGACACCAAATAAGGTGACCGATGGTCCTTTTGTATTTCGTACATCCACTGGCCGTCTGGGCATGTTATGGACAAGCTGGATAGGCGATATATATGCACAAGGCGTAGCTTATTCAACCAGCGGTACACTTGATGGTCCATGGGTGCAGGAGAAATCGCCTATTACCCCACCTAACCATGGTCACGGCATGCTCTTTAAAACATTCAGCGGAAAGTTATTAATGTCTGTACATAGCCATCAGGATATAAACGGTAAATATTTAAGACGGCCCAAACTGTTCGAAGTGGACCTTACGGGCGACAAGATAGTTGTGAACAAACCGTACAGGCCTTAAGTTAAATAGCCAATTTGCGGGATCCCTACTTACCTCTACGTTAAAATTAACATTTGTCCTACTAAATAAACTAATTGTCCCCTCCCAGCAGGAACGTGTCAGCTAAATTTGGCCTTGATTACAACCATTAAGACCTGACAACGTGAAAGAAAAATCAGTACTTTTTACGATGGCGTTTGCGGCTCTGCTACTAACCAATTGCAGCAGCATCAGCAAGACATCGGAAACCAAACAACTCTCAAATTTAAAGGACGTCTTCAAGGACGATTTTCTGATTGGAACAGCGGTTAACGTGAACCAGATTCAAGAAACGAACCCGCAGCTTACAGAAGTTGAGGTGACCCATTTTAATGCTGTCACACCCGAAAACATCATGAAAGCGGAGGTGTTACAGCCGGAAAAAGGCAGGTACGATTTTGAAATGGCCGACCAGCTAGTTGATCTGGCAAAACAGCGGAATATGGTTGTTAATGCCCATGCTCTAATCTGGCATAGTCAATTGCCCGACTTCGTAAGAAGAATGAAAGACGCCGATTCGGTCAGGCACTTCTTCAAAGATCACATCACAACCGTTGCGACACGTTACAAAGACAAAGTTTACTCATGGGATGTAGTTAACGAAGCATTGAATGAAGACGGTACCATGCGGAAATCTATCTTTTTAGATAAAATAGGGGAAGATTTTGTGGTCGAGGCATTCAAACTAACACAAGCTGTTTCGCCTGAAACGAAGCTGTATTATAACGACTATAATATAGAACAGCCAAAGAAACGTGCGGGAGCCATCCGGCTTATTAAACAGATCCAGGCGGCAGGCGTCCGTATTGATGGTGTAGGTATACAGGGCCACTGGAATGTGAACAATATACCGATGAAAGATATTGAAGATTCTATTCTGGAATTTGCCGCCTTGGGCGTTGATGTTATGTTCACAGAACTGGATATAAGCGTATTGCCGAATCCTCTCAATGAGAGTACTGCGGACGTAGGGGCTCATGCAGAGTATGATGCCAGGATGAACCCTTATGCCGGTGGTCTACCTGATAGCGTTCAAAACAAACTGGCAAATGGCTACGAATCATTGTTCCGCCTCTTTCTGAAACATAAAGATAAGATAGGACGTGTTACCTTATGGGGTGTTAGTGATGCCGACTCATGGCTTAATGACTGGCCGGTTAGGGGAAGAACTAATTACCCTTTGCTTTTCGACAGAGAACTAAAGCCTAAGGCTGCTTTCCATCAGCTGATTAATATTAAAAAAGACGTATCTTCAAATCAGGGAACTAACCATGTACAGCTCAAATAGCGAAACCGCAAATTCTGAAAAACCCAGGAATGAATTATTGCCTCCAGAACTTCAGAAACTATCTGTAGTAGAGAAAATTGGCTATAGTCTGGGTGATCTTGCAGCAAATCTTATTTTCCAGACACTGATGGCATTTTTGGCCTTCTTTTACACGGATATTTACAAGATACCACCTGCCGCTGCCAGTCTGGTAATTCTTATTGGAGGTGTAGTTGGTGCTTTTTTTAATCTGGCGATGGGCGCAATTGCTGACCGGACCAACACGCGCTGGGGAAAGTTCCGGCCCTGGATATTGTGGACTGCTATTCCATTCGGTGTTATTTCTTTACTTGCCTTCTCAACTCCAAATTTTAATGAGAACGGAAAAATCGCATATGCATTCATTACCTACTTCCTCCTTGTGCTTGTTTACTCAGCCAACAACCTACCCTATTCAGCCCTGAGCGGGGTACTTACGGGTAGCATGAAGGAGCGTAACAGCCTGGCTTCATATCGTTTTACCGCGGTAATGGTGGCACAGTTTATCATTCAGGTACTGTTGCTTCCGTTGGCGCTCTCGCTAGGCGACGGAGATAAGGCGAATGGATTTGAAAAGGTGATGCTGGTGTTTGCGGTGACGGGTGTGATTTGCTTCATTATTACATTCTTCACGACGAAAGAAAGGGTAGTTCCGACGAAAGAACAGAAAACTCCGATCTTGCAGGATTTGGCTGACCTTTCGAAGAACAAGCCCTGGATCATCATGCTTGTTCTTACGATATTGGTATTCATCACGCTTGCGACGAGGGGCGGCATGAACATTTTTTATTTCAAGTATTACCTTACGGAGGCTAGTCAGGTACAGTTCCTGGAGCTTATAGGCTTTGAGGGTATTATTGGCTGGCTGGGCACGATATTTACACCCGAAGCATTTGTGGAGTTTTCGAAATCAGATAATGCACCTTATGCGGTTGCTAGTCTAAGCAGCGCGTTAAGTACTATTTCGATGATTGTGGGTATTGCCTTTTCTAAGCCGCTTGCGGATAGGTTTGGAAAACGAAACATCTTTGGGTGGTTTCTGGCAGCTTCGGCATTTACTTTAATTGCAATCAACTTCCTCTCAGCCACTGCTGTGATAGCGGTATTTCTTGCTCAGATTTGCTTTGGTTTCCTTTATGGTATTACAACTCCTTTATTATGGACGATGATCGCAGACGTGGCTGATTACAGTGAGTGGAAAAATAACAGAAGGGCTACGGCCATCATATTTTCGGCCATGATCTTTGGTCTGAAAGTAGGATTAAGTGTTGGCGGAGCGCTTTCAGCATGGCTGCTTGGAGTGTTTGGCTACATACCGGACGCAACTGTGCAACCGGAATCAGCAATGACCGGCATCCGGATGTTGATGAGCATTATTCCGGGCTTTATATTTTTGACAGCGGCATCCCTGCTGTTCTGGTATCCGATTCGTAAAGAAACTGAACTTGAGATAGAAAGGGATCTTGCGGCGCGGCGTTCGCAATATGCGGCTGACCAAGTGATTTAAACAGTATTTCCTAATTAAACTAATAATATGCCTGAAGATAAAATTGACCATATTGATTTTGTAGAATTAAACGAGTTAGCAATTTCCAGTCCTCTGGTTAAGCATATTTATACAGCAGACCCTTCAGCCCACGTCTTTGAAGGAAAAATCTACATCTACCCTTCTCATGATATTGATGCGGGAGAAGCTTTTGACGATTTGGGAAGCCACTTCGCTATGGAGGATTATCATGTACTTTCTATGGATAGCCCAGACGGCGAAGTTACAGATCATGGTCTGGCTCTGCATGTAAAGGATGTGCCCTGGGCAGAGCGACAGATGTGGGCTCCCGATGCTGCTCATAAAGACGGGACTTATTATTTATACTTCCCGGCAAAAAAGGCTGATAACATATTTCAGATTGGTGTGGCGACAAGCAGTTCGCCTGCAGGTCCTTTCATTGCTGAGCCGGAAGCAATTGAGGGAAGCTATTCCATTGACCCTGCGGTTTTCCAGGACGATGACGGCAAATATTATATGTATTTCGGCGGAATCTGGGGCGGACAGTTGCAGCACTACCGTGACAATCAATATAATGCCGCGCATCTGGAACCTGAAGCACACGAAGTTGCCCTGGGACCACGTGTCACTTTGCTTACTGATGACATGAAGCAGTTTGCAGAACCTGTCAAAGAGCTCGTTATAACTGATGAAGACGGAAATGCTCTCTTAGCAGGAGATAATAGCCGCCGATTTTTTGAGGCTGCGTGGATGCATAAGCACAATGGCAAATATTATTTTACCTATTCGACTGGTGATACGCACCTGATCTGCTATGCCATAGGGGACAGTCCATATGGGCCATTTAAGTATTCGGGAGTAATCCTTACGCCTGTTGTGGGCTGGACCTCTCATCATTCGATAGTTGAATTCGAAGGCAACTGGTATTTGTATTATCATGACTCATCCTTGTCCAGCGGGGTTACTCACCTTCGCTCCGTAAAGGTGACCCCTCTCATTCATAATGAAGATGGTACGATTCAGACGATAAACCCGTACAAACAGAAAAACGAATAAGGTCGGAACCAAATACAAATTAAGGATGTCCAAATGGCTTAGCGATCAGATATCTGATCGCTAAGCCTGAAGTAATCAAAGTCTACAAAACCGCCCGTTGTTTTAGTGGCATAGTTAAAAAGTCCGAACCGGTATCCCATAAAGTGAGGAATAGTGTAGGACATCTTAAGCTCAGAGCCAATAGCCGTCCAGGATTTACCATCGAGACTGTAGTAAAACCAGGCTTTATCTGCGCTTTGCTTGAAGTCACACTCCGCTTTCAGATATATTATATTTTGTGTTAATGAGATCTTTTGAGATTCTGTCGGTTTATTATCCTTGCCCTGCACCATTACAATTGACTTGATTCCGTTTTCTGATTTCACTCCTACCCATCCATAGTCATTTTGAAGCAGCATGAGTCCGGCGCAATCACCATCTTTTATATTGGAGACATCAAGAGCTGTTATAGCAGAAGACTCGGGTCCGAACGTGCGTTGAGTTAGCGTGTTGCGCGCCATTAGAACACTGGTATCAATGCGCCCTGTAGTCAATCTAAGATGTCCTTTGCGTTTAGTTACGGACCACAGACTATTTTCAGGATTGTGGTTCCATTGCCATACTAATGGAAGAGCCCGGTCGTTCTTCGTTCTTTCAAACTCGTCGGCAGCAACGATACCAGGAGAAAGACCCTTGCCTGCCGGAAGATCCAGCGTTTCCGGAACCTTACCATTCACCCCTAATACCGGCCAACCGTCTTCCCACTTCACAGGAACAAGATATGGAATACGACCCACCGCTCCAAAGTCGCGGAAGAGATAAGAATACCAGGTACCATCGGGCTTGTCAATCAAGCCCCCCTGAGCAACACCCAGGTCTTGCAAAGCCACCCTTCCCTCCCATGGACCGGTAAGTTTGTCGGCCCGATGTATCACTACTGTCCGCATTCCGCCACTTGGCCAGGTAATGTTGAAAAGGTAGTACTTCCCTTTTACCTTAAAGAGCTGGGAACCCTCCCCCAGACCACTATTTCCAACAGTCCGGCTTGGCTGAGTGGAATCCTTAATAATGACCTGGTTAACACCTCCGTCTTTGATGCCTGACAGGTCGTCTTTCAATTCCACAAGTTTCAGTTCCTTGTTTCCGTAAATCATATAGGCTTTACCGTCATCGTCAAAGAAGAGAGAATGGTCATGCAGGGCGGGACTGAAGGAGATTTCTTTCCAGGGTCCTTTCTCAATATTCTGAGTGGTGTAGATATGTGTTTTGCCACTTGTAGCGGCGAATGTAGAGACATAATAAGTGCCATTATGGTGTCGTATGCTACTGGCCCATGACCCTCTTCCATAGGTTGATTTTCCGTTACTGAGGTTCATCTCATCATTATCTACGAGGGTGTCATAGGCGTAACTTACCAGTGTCCAGTTGACCAGGTCTTTCGACTTCATTATCGGCAGACCGGGACTCATGTGCATGGTCGTGCTACTCATGTAGTAGGTATCTCCCACGCGAATTACGGCGATGTCAGGAACATCTGCATGGATAATTGGGTTTTTAGCCTGGGAAAAGACGTTATTCGTTATTAAAGTTGAAGCGAAAATGGCAGCACTCAATATGATCTTCTTCATCTATCTGTTCTTATGGTGAAAGAATACAAGTTACTGTTTTACTTTATAATTTGGTATTTCCCACTTAAATGCATCAGGCTGAACATATACAGCAAACCGTCAGAGTACGGGTCAAAGTATCCGCCTTCATAAATTACCTCCTTGGAACAGACGCCACTAACGATAAGGGTATATGCAAAGGCTCCGTTCAGAATTGAGGCTTTCAATACTACATCCGTTGAAACAGTAGGCAACTTCGATTTGCAGTACCTCCAGATCTTCCTGAATGACAAAGCAGCTGCCCGTATAACTTCAAACACTGAAGGTCTTTATACGCGGATAAATCATTCAGCGAAGTTAACACTCGGAGGCAGATCTGAAGATCATGTATCTGTGCGTAGTATTGGAGCCAGGATAAAAGCGGCAAACCTTGTCTGCCTCAAGACAAATACGTCTTATTTCGTTCCCGCTGCATACACTAAAAAACTTACGGCAAAAATCTGTCACGCTAATCCATACCTGAACCGCTGATTCCTGCAGGTAGAGCCACCTGTATCTTAGCTGAACAAGACCTATTCAGACCACATCCCTTTCTGAAAGATGTGGTCTGAATCAACCACCTACTTCAACACACCTAACTCTTTCCCTACCTCTGTAAAAGCTGCAACAGCTTTTACAAGATTTTCCCGTGTATGAGCCGCAGAAAGCTGTACCCGGATGCGGGCTTGTCCTTTAGGCACCACCGGATAGAAAAATCCGATAACGTAGATATCCCTGGAAAGCAATCTGCTGGCAAACTCCTGCGCAAGCTCTGCCTCATACAACATGACCGGAACGATAGGATGTTCACCTGGCCGTATGTCAAAACCGGCTGCAGTCATCTTCTCTCTGAAATACAGGGTATTTTGTTCCAGTTGATCACGCAATTCTGTATTTTCAGACAGCATATCCAATACCGCAATAGAAGCTCCGACAATAGACGGCGCTAAAGAGTTTGAGAAAAGATATGGCCGGGACCGTTGTCTGAGCATTTCAATAATCTCGGCTTTGCCGGAAGTAAAGCCACCCATAGCGCCTCCCAGAGCTTTTCCCAATGTACCGGTTATAATGTCTACCCGTCCCATCACACCACGATATTCATGCGTGCCACGGCCAGTTTTGCCAATAAATCCTGACGAATGACTTTCATCTACCATCACCAAAGCCTTATACCGGTCTGCCAGATCACAGATCTTGTCTAACTGCGCAATGGTTCCGTCCATGGAGAAAGACCCGTCAGTAACGATGATGCGGTGCCTGCACTCTGAACTTTCCCGCAGACATCTCTCCAGATCTGTCATATCGTTGTGGGTATAGCGAAAGCGCTGCGCCTTACAAAGTCTCACGCCATCGATTATAGACGCATGATTCAGCGCGTCAGAAATAATGGCGTCCTGCTCATTAAATAGCGGTTCGAACACTCCGCCATTTGCGTCGAAGGCAGCCGCGTATAGTATGGTATCTTCAGTTCCTAAGAACTTAGCAAGTTTATGCTCAAGCGTTTTATGAATATCCTGAGTACCACAGATGAAACGTACCGATGACATCCCATAGCCGTGTTCGTCAATTGCCTTTTTTGCAGCTTCGATCACCTTTGGATGAGATGAAAGCCCAAGGTAGTTGTTTGCACAAAAGTTAAGCACCTCTTCTGATTCGGTAGTGCTGATCTCCGCACCCTGCGCCGTGGTAATGATCCGCTCTTTTTTGAACAAGCCAGCTGTTTTTATTTCAGCCAATTCTTTCTCTAAAACTGGTTTTAGGGTTTCATACATATCTTTAATGTTAGTTTTTTCTAAACAGTTACTCTAATACCCTTCAGCATCTCATCTACCATGGCTTCCAGATCAAACTTTGGTTTCCAACCCCAGTCTCTTGATGCAATACTGTCATCAATACTTCCGGGCCAGCTTTCTGCAATCTGCTGACGGAAGTCCGGGGCGTAGGAGATCCTGAACTCTGGAATACGTTTTGCTATAGCTTGAGCAACCTCAGCGGGCGTAAAACTAAGTCCTGCCAGGTTATAAGATGTGCGTACCGTGAGACTTTTCGCATCCGCATCCATCAATTCCATAGTGGCTCTGATCGCGTCAGACATATACATCATCGGAAGCGAAGTATCAGCCTCCAGATAACACTCATATTCGCCGGTTTCAACCGCTTTATGAAATATGTCCACTGCGTAATCCGTTGTGCCTCCACCCGGAGCTGCAAGATAGCTGATAAGTCCCGGGAAACGCAGGCTACGCACATCCAGTCCATACTTCTGATGGTAGTAATTGCACCAGTATTCGCCCGCACACTTACTTATGCCATAAACAGTTGTTGGTTCGGTCACGGCCTGCTGTGTACAGTTCTCTTTTGGAGAATCCGGGCCAAATACAGCTATACTGCTTGGCCAGAAAACCTTCTCAACACCCGCTTCCACTGCTATGGCAAGCACATTCAGCAGACCCTGCATGTTGATCTGCCAGGCCAGTTGAGGTTCCTTCTCCCCTGTTGCTGACAACACAGCTGCCAGATGGTAGATCTGTGTTATATTTTCGTTCGCTACAATCTGCGAAAGGAGGTCTTTATCAAGAACGTTCAACTGAACATAAGGCTGTCCTGGACCTGTATGACTATCGGCACTTAGCCTGTCCCCAGCTATCACCTGAGAGTTTCCATAACGCTCGCGAAGCGCATGGGTCAGTTCACTTCCGATCTGACCACAGGCACCAATCACCAATATCTTCCCTGTACTGTTCATGAATATCTTTTTCGTTAACATCCGTAGCAGACAATTGTTCGGACGCCTAATTCAGCACAAAACTGAGGATTACTAGTATTTAATCCTACATCACTGCAATAAATTAGAACATTTTTCTACCGCAAGGTCAACATCTAGCTATTTATTCTGATTTTTGACACTCTCAATCAGTAATATCAGAAATTTTATCTTTTATGAACCTCGACCCTACAGATCTTAAAATACTTGAATTATTGCAGAAGGATGCAAGGATGACCATTAAACAACTGGCCTTAGCTCTTAAAAGATCGCATACTCCGATTTTTGAACGAGTAAAGCGCCTGGAGGAAAAGGGATATATCAAACGTTACGTGGCAATCGTAGACCGCCGGATGATCGGCAAAAACCTGATCGCGTTTACTCATGTTCAACTCAAAGAACATTCCCAGGAGATCCTCAGCACCTTTGAAGCGGAAGTCATCAAATTTTCAGAGGTGATGGAATGCTACCATATGACCGGTGCCTTCGATTTCATTCTCAAGATCGCATTGAAAGACATGGACGCCTATCATCAGTTTTTAATGGGTAAGCTATCCAAGTTGCCGAACATCGGAACCCTTCAAAGCCTGTTCGTGATGTCGGAGGCTAAGAACGAAACGGCTTATGAGCTCGGGGAGAGCTAAAGGTTAAAGGCTGTCTCAAACAAACATTTTAAGATTTTTCAGGGTTTATCTTTTTCAACATGGAAAATCTGAAAGTTGCCTTCACGTCAATTATACTCTTCATTTATCTGAGCAGTGGTCTGCACGCTCAGATAAATGCGCCTGTCGATTCTCTGAAAGCTGATTCGCTCCGTGGCGATACCGCTATAGCACTTCCGGCATATTCCTCACAGTACGACGTAGGCGACCTGATCAGGGACATATTCCACCCTGGCCGGGAGCCGAAACCCGCCAGTGAAAAATCAGGAATTACGATGATGCCCAATATTGCATACAATCCCAGCATCGGCGCCCAGATAGGCATCAAGGCGGTGGCAGGCAAAGTTCTTGGTAGAGAGAAGAACACACTGATGTCGGTCGCTGCTACATCCGCTTCCGCCACGACCAAGGGAATTATATACTTCTATATCAGCCATAACGTATTCACCTCCGGCAACAAATGGAACCTTCAGGGAAGCCTGGTCGCTGCAAAAACTGTAACTCCTGACTTCGGGATCGGTATAGGTGTGCCCGCCGGAAATAACGAATTCGATGAGATCCTGTCGAACCCTGAGCGTACCGGATATGTCCTTCACGCTGAATTCTATAATTTCCGCGAAAAGATCTATAAACAGATTGCTAAAGGTCTTTTTCTCGGAGCCGGAGTCTCATTTGATATTCGAAGGAATGTTATCGACAAAAACACGGCTAATGAATTAACTCCGTACAACATCTACAGTGACCGGTATGGGTTTGATCGCGATGGTTATAACTCAAACGCATTATTATTCAGTGCCCAGTATACGAGTCGCGACAATCAGAATCGCGCTTATAAAGGCATACATGCAGATGTGGGGATCCGGGCAAACCAAACCTGGATGGGAAGTTCCAGGAGTGCTTTGCAACTGACTTCAGACTTCAGAAAATACTGGAGCCTCTCCCGCCACAACCCCGAACACGTTATCGCCTTCTGGAACTTTGGCTCTTATGTGCTCAGTGGCAAGCTCCCCTATCTGGAACTTCCGGGAACAGGCAAGGATCCAAGCGGCCGCAGCGGAAGAGGGTACACTATTGCCTATTTCAAAGGGCCGAAGTATATCACTTCTGAGGTAGAATACCGGTTTCCGATAACAAAAAACAAGTTCCTCAGCGGCGTTACCTTTTTCAATATACAGTCGGCAAGCGACGACCTTGGCACCAAGCTGTTTGATAAATGGCAACCCGGTGGCGGAGCCGGACTGCGCGTCTTATTCAACAAAGCTACCCGCACCAATCTCTGTATCGATTATGCATTCGGCAGATACGGAAGAAGAGGATTGTTTCTCGGTTTGAACGAAGCCTTCTAAACTAACTCGTCTCTACCCTCTTTTTGTGCTTTTCCGCAAACTCACTCGGCGTTTCCTTAAACTGCTGATAAAAACACTTCGAAAAGTAAGAATGTGAGTTAAAACCAGCCATATACCCCACTTCAGAAATCGTGTACTCCTGCGTAGACAGAAGCTTTGCAGCATGTTTCAAGCGAATCAAACGAATGAATTCATTGGGAACATATCCAGTAAGCGACTTCACTTTTTTGTAGAGGCTCGAGCGGCTCAGACCAAGCTCCTTGCCCAGCTCCTCAACAGAGAATTGAGTATCTGACAGATGTGTCTCTATAGAATTGATCAAACTGGCCATAAACTTCTTGTCCCTGCTTTCCGAAATAAAGGTTTCCGCTCCTTCAAAGGGTTGCTGGGCAAACTTTTGCCTTAAACTCAACTGGAGATCAAGCAGATTCTTGGTGATGAGCGACACCTGCTTCCACTTAAAAGGCTTGGAGATATAAGCGTCAGCTCCGTTCTCAAGCCCCTCAATCTCCGCCTCTGCATTCGTCTTCGCCGTGAGGAGGATTACGGGAATATGACTGTAGTTAATATCTGTTTTAATGGTCCTGCAAAGTTCAAAGCCATCCATCTCCGGCATCATCACATCTGAAATAACAATATCAGGGGTATGCTTCCTCAGCTGCTCCAAACCTTCCACACCATTTTTTGCCTTGATAGCCTGATAACCCTCGCTCAGTAAACTCTCATAAATAAACGACCGAAGTGCTTTATCATCTTCAACTATCAGTACGGCAGGGTTATCGTTCAAAGGAGCTTCTTCGACACCGGCGTCTGGGAATAAGTCTTCAGCGTCTTTCTGCTTCAATACCAGTGGAATCCTGACAGTAAAGATGGTACGAATGCCCGAATCACTTTCAACTAACAGCTCGCCACCATGTTTCTCGGTCAACGATTTCGCCAGGGCAAGCCCTATGCCTGCTCCACCCAGATTACTGTAATGGTGATTATCGGAAGACACTTTAAAAAACTTGGTGAAGATGTTATTCAACTGATTCTGCGGGATACCTATGCCATCATCCTCAACACTTATAGATACAACACCATCACCTTCACCGCTCTTTTCAACTTCATGAATACGAATCTCCACACGGCTCCTCGTAAACTTGAATGCGTTGATCAGCAGATTGCTCAATATTTTTGTCAGCGCCTCCGGATCTGCGTAGATCTCCAGTTTTCTCAAATCACTCTTCAATACAAAGTTGACGGTATTTTGATAGGGTATAGAGCTAAACCGCTTATGAAGTGCGCCTACAAAAGACACCAGCTCCAATTTTTCAGTATGAATCTCATAGATATCACTTTCAATTCTGCGGAAGTCGAGTAACTGATTAACAAGGTTCAAAAGCCGGTCAGAATTTTCTTCCATAATCTTCAGCTGACTGGCGGTGTCTGCGTTTTTTTCACGGGAGTTCATCAGGCGTTCCAGAGGCGCAATGATCAGCGACAAGGGCGTCCTGATTTCATGAGCCATAGCAGTAAAAAACTCGATCTTCTGCTTGTAAAAGTCCTGCTCGCTTTTTGCCTTCAACCGCTCTAACTTTCTTTCGTTATTCTTTCTCGACCGGAGAATGCTGTATCTTCTTACGGTTAAAATTGCAGCAACCAACAGAACAGCATAGATGATGTAGGCTAATGTCGTTCTATAAAACGGTGGATTAATCGTTACCTGGATACTGCTAACCGTGCTCTCGTTTATTGCACCACCCTCCATTTCGGTCACCTTAAATACATAGTCCCCGGGAGGAAGATTGGTATATGTTGCCTTACGTTGCTGGCCCACAAAGTTCCAGTCTTTATCGAAGCCCTCCATTTTATATGCGTACCGGGCTTTTTCAGGTGCTTGATAGTGTAATGCAGCATACTCAAAGCTAACAACAGACTGGTCGTACCTCAGGGTTATATGTTTCGTAAAGTTGATAGCTTGTTCAAGAGGACTGTCATCTTTCTGAACATCAACGTCCTTATTGAATAACTGAAAGTTCGTAAATGTAATTGTTACCGCTTCCTTACTTCTCCTGATACTATCCGGATAGAAAGCATTGAAGCCCTTTATGCCACCAAAGTACAGCTTCCCTGAAGAACTTTTGTAGTATGATTTATAGTTGTATTGATGACTCTGTAGGTTATCCCACTTCCCAAAGTTCCGTTCCTTCTTTGTCTTCGGGTCGAACTCATAAATCCCACTATTGGTCGACAGCCACAGCTTACCTTTGTCATCTTCAACTATTCCGAAGATCACAGCGCTTTTGATCCCGTATTCATCACCATACACCTTAAACTTCTTCGTTTTCTTATCGAAGAGGTTGAGACCTCCTCCATCGGTACCCACCCATAGATTTCCTTTTTTGTCATCAAAGAGCGTAATAACCTTATTGCTGCTAATGGAGCCTGGCTTTTCAGAATACGAATACTTTTCGATGATCTTAGTTTCAGGGTCAAGACTAAGAAGACCATTATCGTATGTAGCGATCCAGAGCAGATCCTGTTCTGAATCCTGGCAAACCTGGTATATACACATCTTATCAAGGTTACCACCTCTGATTCTTAAAAAATTGTCCTTTTGCGTATTATACAAGTTTAACCCTGAAATGGTCGATACCCAAATACGTCCTTTACGGTCCTCATCAATCGAATAAACACTATTATCGCTCAGGGAAGAAGGGTCTACAGGATTGTTCGTATAACGTTTTATCTTTCCTGTACGGGGATTATAAATATTCAGCCCGCCGGTATACATTCCGATCCAGACATTTCCCACGCGGTCTTCATATAATGCGTGGATATTGTGGTAAGACAATGTATCCTGATCTGCTCTGAAAGGATATTTGAGGAAAGTCTTGCTGGCGGAGTCGAAGTAACTTAAACCGCCGTCTTCTGTGCCGATCCAAAAGTTGTCTTTACCGCTCTCAAGAAAGGCGCTCACAGCGTTGCCCGACAAGGAATTCCGCCCTCCTGAGGAATAGTAATACTCAAACGCAGGCAGATCTTCGTTGTGATAATTCACACCACCGAAAAAGGTACCCGACCAAATGCCATTCTTGTCGTCTTTAAAAACTGTGTAGACAGCATCGTCACTAATGCTGTAGGGATCATTGCTGTGATGCTGATATGCAGTAAATTTTTTTTTAGAGATATCAAGTACATTGAGGCCCTTCTCAGTCGCGATATACAAAACGCCCGGCCTTGGCTGAAAGATTCCCCTGACCAGATTATCGCTAATCGAATTTTTACCCGACCGTTTAAATACCGTGAAAGAATTAGAGCTGCTGTTGAAGAGATTAAGTCCCCCGGCCATGGTTCCAACCCAGATTCTTCCTTCCAGGTCTTTGTAGAGATCAATAACAGCATCATGAGAAAGGCTCCCTTTCCTCCCATCCGCTTTGTATCGGTGTATCCGCGATGACCCACTTTCTAAAACATCTATACCTTTTCCGTATGTGCCTAGCCAGATGTTACCCTGATCGTCTTCAACTATCTTTGAAATTTCATTAGATGAAAGGCGCAGCGGCGAACCTTCCAAAGAGGTATATTGCTGCAATCGTCCCGTTTTCTGCTGATAACGGTACGCGCCCTTTTCTTTGGTCGCAATCCAGATATCGCCATTCTTCATCCTCGATATGTCATTTATAAAAATCTTGCCCAGAGGTTCAAAGAGCTTAAACGTCTGACTTTCAAAATTAAATATATAAACTCCGCCATCTGTTCCTATCCAGAAGGTCTTCCGGTCATACTTAAATATCTTTCGAATAAAGTTGTTGCCAATAGATGATGGATCATCTTTATGGTACTGATATGATTTAAATTGATATCCGTCAAAACGATTAAGACCGTACTTAGTTCCAAACCACATATATCCCTGCTCATCCTGCTCTATATCCCAGATGGTATTAGAACACAGTCCATCTGCTACAGTGTAATTCCTGAAATGAATTTTCTGCGCTTTCAATCCAACGGCAAAGGCCAGGTAACAAAGCAGGAACAGGGCCGAAGCCCTGTTTAGAAGTCTGATCATCGTTCGGATTTTGTTATTCAATATAAGGATTTATTCCTGGTTCAACCTACGGATAATCTCAATTTCATCATTTCTGTATGGCGTACCATCCTGATTAAAGATATCATGAAACCATTCAAGAGGCTGTGACCCATCCGGCAAAGGTGTATCCCAGGCATATATGGTGTTAGACTTGCCGGCTACAAAGCCCCAGTTTATAGCTCCTATGTTCTCTTTCTTCAGGATGGGCATGATGTTCGCAAATCTGCTATTGCGGGTTCTTGCCATATACTCCGTGCAGATCATCGGCCGTCCATGAGACTTTAGAAGATCAAGAACACGCTGATGCCATGCAGGTTCTTCATAGTCGTGGTAGGTAATGATATCTGAATTCAGCGCTTGAAATGCATTCAACTCTTCGTAGTCCCATGCCCATATTCCTGCGCTCACTGGCTGCGCTGGGTTTACATCTCTGGCCCAACTAAATACGCTCTTGAGCAGAGGAAGAGAAGTGGTCAACTTCCCGGAATTACCTGGCTCATTATACAGATCCCAAAGCAGAATTCGCTGATCTGCGGCAAAATGCGCCATCACATCTTTTACGTACTTTTCGAGAGCCGGAAAGTTCTGAGGATCCTTGGAAGCCGGATCGCCGGGGTCCTGTACCCAGCCTGAATTATGCACTCCCGGTTTAGGCTCAGGCTGTTTGCCTTTGAAGCCCTGTTTATTCCAACAGTCGTCGAAGAAAACAAAAATAGTTTTGATCTTGTGCTTGTCGGCAATCTCCAAATAGCGGTTCATTCGCTCCTTGAAACCCTTCTGATCCTGCTGCCAGGCAATACTATGCAGGTAAACCCTCATAGTATTGAACCCAATCTTTTCTGCCCATCCGAGTTCACGGTCAATAGTGGCCGGATCAAAGGTCTCAGCCTGCCACATTTCCAGCTGGTTGATTGCTGTACTCGGCAGAAAGTTCGCCCCCGAAATCCACTTGTGTTGTGCATACCACTGGTTTGCCTTTTCGATACTCCAGACCTTGCCCGGACTCGACTTTACTTTACTTTTCTGTGCATCTACAGTTCCTGCAGAAAGAATAAAAAATAAAAGAAGTAATTTGTATCTGAGTAATTTCATTTCTTAAGTACTAAGTTATTTCACTGAGTTTTCTGAAGGGTTGTTTAGAACCTCGCCTTCCCTTACAGGCTTATTAAAGTTAGGTGTACCGTCTGCGTTCCAGTCAAACTTTTGGGCTCTCGGAGAACGGTGTCTGCCACAACCCTGCCCCGGTTCTGAATTAGCATGATACAAAATCCAGTCTTCGGTTCCGTCAGGCGATTTAAAGAATGAATTGTGTCCAGGGGCATAAACCTTATTTTCAGGCGACTGCTTGAAAACAGGCTCCGGATTTTTTCTCCAGGAGGAGGCCTTCATCAAACTTCTGCCATCGAGCGTCAGAATACCAAGCGCATAAAAATCCGTCCAGCAGCCACTTGCCGAATAGATCAGGAACGTTTTCCCATTCTTGTTCTTCAGGATCTGCGGACCTTCGTTCACACTTACATGCGGTGGATTCTCCGGATCGTTGAGATCGCCATGCTTTTCCCATTCATACAAAGGACTGGAGATCTTTACCCGCTTGCCTTTTATGGTCCACGGATTCTTCATCTTTGCGATGTAGATTTCCTGTGTGTGGTTTACGTCACCTTCCCATCCTGCCCAGACCATATACAGCTTATTCTTATGTTTAAATACCGAACCGTCAATTGCCCATTTGTTCGTGCGGTCTCCAACCTTTCCTTTCAACACCCAGTTGCTGTTCATCGGGTCGCCAGAGGTATTCTCCAGCACATACATCCGGTGGTTATTATTGTTTCCGTCATCAGCCGCAAAATAGACGTACCAATTGTCATCGATAAAATGAATCTCCGGTGCCCAGAGCTGTTTAGAGTAGGCTGTTCCCGGAGGAGGAACAAAAATCGTTTTCTTCTCCGCGTTCTTCAGCTCCGCCAGATTATCGGTTTTCCAGATGACGATGCTATCCTGAAGGGTGTGTGTATAGTAATAATATCCATCCTTATGTATACTCCATGGGTCGGCACCCGAAGGGAGCAAAGGATTAGTGAATGTCTGTCCAAAGGAGAATCCCCAGACCAGACTGAGTATCCAGATAAATAAATTTGTTTTCTTTATCATCATATCGATTACTTTTCGCCCGAAGGCACCGCTATTTTAAGACCTGCTGCTAAAGGCTCACCAAAATTCGGGGATCCATCAGCCTGGAATGCAATTTTCTGCATTCGAATATTCCTTTTCTCCGCGCATCCTTCTCCCCTGTTGGAATTGGCATGATAGATCAGCCAGGTTTCCTTTCCATCGGGAGATTTGAAAAATGAATTATGACCTGGACCATATGCATTACTGCTGGGCCTGGTAGAAAAAACAGGGCTGCTGCGCTTCTCCCAGCTAGCTGCGATCAATGGATCGCTTCCTGGTTTAAGTGTAAGCAGGCCGAGGGAATATTCATCCGTACCGCAGTAGCTGGCTGAGTACGTGAGATAGTAATTTCCTTGTTCATTTCGCAAAACCTGTGGTGCCTCGTTAACGGGAAAGCCGTGCTTTTCCCATTCCAGGGTGGGCTGTGTCAATACTGAAACTGGCCCTTCCAGTGTCCACGGGTTAGTCATTTTTGAAATATAGATCATCTGAGTGAGATCAGCATTCGTTTTATCTGGCCTGCCACACCAAATCATATACCTCATGCCATTATATTCCATCACGGTCGCATCTATCGCCCAGAAATCAGCATTTAAATTGGAGATTTTTCCTTTCTCCGCCCAGGTACCGGTAGTTGGATCTGCGCTTGCATTTTCCAGAACCCAGGTTCGTTGACTCAGATCGGTTCCGTCTCCTGCCGTAAAATAAATATACCATTTGTTGTCAAGAAAAAACAGTTCGGGCGCCCAAACATTCCTGGAATTGGGAGCGCCTGCCGCTGGTGTGAAGACAACCTTTGAAGGAGCGGCTGCCAAACCGGACATTGCCTCTGTTTTCCATAGTCTGATGTCATTACCGGTTGTCTGCAGGTAGAAGTAAGTGCCATTTCTCTGGTAAACAGATGGATCTGCTCCTGACATCATAGGATTGGTGAATGTACCGGTTACGACCGGGGGATTGACAACTTCTGTATCGGGTTTACCTGATTTCTTACAGGTAATACCTGATATCGCCAGCCATAAGAACAGGTATCTTATGAAGATCCTGTTTAGCTGCTGTCTTCCTTGTTTGTTTCGGATATCCATAATGATGTGTTTAAAAACTAGATGAACGCGCACTTCAAGGAAATGCGCCTTCATCTAAATTTATTAATAGCCCGGATTTTGTGTTAAATTTGGATTTAAGTCTATGTCACGCTGAGGAATAGGATAATATTCATGCTTGCCCACAGTAAAGGTTTCGAATTCAGGATCCCGGTTTGCAAGTGCAGGACTCAAATCTCCCCAACGCAGCAAATCTGCCCATCTCCAACCTTCTCCGGCAAGCTCCACTATACGCTCATGCTTAAGCTGTGTTAAGAACTCTGCCTGATTCAATCCTGGTCTAGCAACTGTCAATGATCTTAATCCTGCTCTCAAACGCACTTCGTCAACATATGGATATGCTTCAGCGGTCCGGTTAAGGCCGTTCAGGCATTCCGCATACATTAGTAACACGTCAGCATACCTGATTATCCGGTAGTTGTTTGGAGAGCGAAAACCTTCTTCATTTTTCCAATGATCATTTAACAGTTTCCTGAACCAAACCCCGTTTGCATTTGGACCGTTTCCAAAGCGAGAGGCAAAGGTTTGTCCGTAGACCATCGAAAATTCGGGACCGCGAGGATCCATATTGTTAAATATAAATGATGCTGCAAGTCGTGGGTCACGCGCACCTGATGAAGTATTTTCCTGTAAAAACTCGTCTATCAACCAGCGACGGGCTGCTCCATCGTTGAATCCGACACCCGGAGGGCCAAAAAACTGTGAAATGGAGGTGCCGGTATTGTTGACCCTTGACTCATCCACATCGTCATCTGTATTTTCTGCCAGGTTCTCGTTAAACTGAATCTCAAATACCGATTCGCTGTTATTTTCTCTTGAAATAATAAAGTTATCACGGTAGTCGGCAGTCAGCGAATAAACTTGTCTGCCAGGACCTGTTACCAGCCAGTTAAAGGCATCGAGAGCGAGCTGATAGTTCCTTTGCTGTAAATGTGTCTTACCCAACAGCGCATATGCAGCTCCCTTAGTTGCTCTTCCAAGATCAACGCCTGTGTACCGCTCCGGAAGGTCTGGGATAGCTTCGTTTAGATCCTGAGCAACTTGTGCGTAAGCCTCCTGAGTGGTCGCGTTCGCAGGCTTGTCGGTGGTTTGAGAAGGGGCCAGCAATAGAGGGGGCCTTCCATAATACAGTGTCAGGTTAAAATAGAACAAGGCTCTCAGAAACTTGGCTTCTGCGATGACCCGCTTCTTTAAGTTCTCGTCCATGCCTATTGATGGAACGTTTGCTATCACTTGATTTGCCCTAAAAACACCTACATATAGGGTTTCCCAGGTAAGTGATGTCAGTCCGTCATTATAATTTGTTTGGTTAAACCTCATCAGGTTATTCAGCCCGCCATCTCCACCGGAACCGAAACCTTCGTCGGATTTAAGTATCCCGTGATAGTAAAGCCATCTGGAATACAAAGCTGGTGTACGGTAAAATGTACCGTAGACGGCATTTATCCCTTTAACGGCGTCGTCTGAACTCTTCCAAAAGCTCTCAACAGTAGGAGCGTTAGGATTTGCGGCATCGAAATCTCGCTTACATCCCGCGCTTAGCACAAGGAGTATCGACAAAGTGGCTATGATGTGTTTCATGTGATCTGCGTTTATAATTAAAAACCTACACTTAGTCCGAAAGAAATAATTCTTGATGATGGATAGTTTCCATTATCCACTCCCGGCTCCAGTGTTGTATTGGCACCTACTACGTCAGGATCGAGTCCTTCATACTTCGTGAAAGTAAGCAGGTTCTGGCCGTTAACATATATTCGGGCATTGCTTAAACCTGATCTTCCAAGCAGACTCTCCGGAATGCTATACCCTATTTCAACATTTCTCAATCGCAGGAAGGACCCATCTTCAATCCAACGGTCCGAGTTGCCCCGGGCGTTTTCGTTTATGCCCCTGTTTAGAATGCCTGGAGCGAATTGGTAACCCAGGCGGGGAAAGTCTGTATTGGTATTTGTTGGCGTCCATGGGTTGATATCACGTCTGTAATTCGAGTCGCCGTAGCTGTCGAGCTCCCTCCGTACATCATTGTAAAGCTTATGTCCGAATGCACCATACCACTGCATCGAAAAGCTAAAGTTCTTATAAGCGGAGTTGAAGAGTAAGCCAGTTGTAAATTTCGGCCAGGGACTGCCGGCATACTGTCTGTCAAAATCGTTGATATCGTCATTTGATCCCCCATCAACCAGGTTGACGTAACGTATGTCACCTGGCTGTGCATAAGCTTGCTGTGCTTTGTGTGCAGCTATCTCCTCCTGGCTCTGGAAAATTCCATTTGTCTTCAGCACATAATATTCGCCGATCGAACGACCCACTTCTGTACGCGTGTTTCCGGAAGTAATGTATTCGCGCGGCGCGCCTGTTTCAGGGTCAACACCCAAGTTACCAAAGCCCAGCACTTTATTTCTGATAACGCTGACATTGGCAGACAGATCCCATTTGAAAGCTTGGTTGCCCGTTTTCGGACGATAACCAACTTCCAATTCCAGTCCCTTGTTTTCTATCGAACCGATATTTACTATCGGATCTCCCTGGAGATTTCCAAGATACTGTGGTAAAGGCTGACCAGTTAAAACATCACGGGACTCTGATCTGAAGGCGTCAATTGCGATATTCAGACGGTTGTTAAACAGGGCAGCATCCAATCCAATATTTGTTGTTTCTTTCTCTTCCCAACGTAGCTCCTCGAAAACCAGCTTCGCCTGTGTTGCTCCGGGATAAACTTGCTGGTCAGGCCCGAATACAGCGCTTGGGGCCTGATTCAGGAACGGTGTGAATTGGTAGTCGCCAAGTGTATTAACCCCTAAAACTCCCCAGGATCCACGGATCTTCAAATCAGATACCCAGTCAGCGTTGAAAAAGTCTTCTTCCGAAAGTCTCCATGCAAGCGCTACGGAAGGGAAAGTACCCGTGCGGTATTTGGGCGAAAATCTTGAATCTTTGTCTGTTCGGAAAGTAAGAGAGGCCAGGTAACGGTCGTCATATGTATAGTTAAGCCGACCGAGGTACGAGGTCAGCAAGGTCTTGAACAAGGTGCCTGATGAAAATCTATCGCCTGGGTTGCCACTGGTTGACGACAATGTAGTATAATAGTTTCCACCAAATTGTGCAAGGCGTACTCCGGATCCAAGCGTATTATCCCTCTGCGTGGTTTGCTCGGTGTACCCGACTACTCCATTCAGGCTGTGCTTGTCGAACTTGAAGTTGTAGTTCAGCGTATGCTCAAACAGATAGCTCAGATATTGCGAGCGGTTGTCACTAAGCTGACTAAGATCAGGCGACTGGTTCTGATACCAGGAGCCGTCCCGCCGTACAGTCTTTGCCTTATCAAAACTGCTCTCTACCCCTGCATTGAACTTATAATTTAAGCCATTTATAATCCGGAAATCCAGAAAGGCATTACCCAGTAGCTTCACGAAGTTGGACCTTACAGAGGTAATATCTGAAATCGCAACGTGGTTTCTGGAGAAGGTATTGATGAATTCGTTCGATCCATAGCCCCATCCGCCGGGGTTGTTGTTGCTGATGAGCGCGTCACTTCTTATCGGAAGAGCTGGAACACTGGTCCACATATCATACCAGGGGTTACCTACGGCAAAGCCCTCCTGGATCGGATTACGCAGGTTAGATGTAGAGATTGCCAGATTCTCTCCGAATTTGAAGCGACCTTTTGTCGATTCTGTATTTACCCGCAATGATGCGCGGTCAAACCCACGGGCTATCAGTGTACCTTCATCCTTAAAGTATCCTGCTGATACAAGATAACTAGACGTGCTGCTTCCTCCCGAGATGCTGGCGTTATAATCCTGAACAGAACCCTGACGTAGAAGTTCGTCTGACCAGTTTGTATTAACAGCCCCGTTATAGTTTGCGATACCGGGTTGTAGTGCAATGTTAGAGTTCGTATATGCCTGCCTGTTGGTTTCAACATATTCAGCTGCTGACATCATATCATACTTTTTAGGAATATTAGAGATACTGTATCTGGAGGTTACAGAGATCTTTGGTTCACCCTCTCTTCCTTTTTTAGTAGTAATAAGCACAACTCCGTTAGCTGCTCTTGATCCATAAATCGCAGCTGCAGAGGCGTCTTTTAAAATTTGAATTGACTCAATATCGTTTGGATTCACTGTTGTGTTGGGGTCTGCAAACATCCCGTCGATGACGTACAGTGGACTTGATGTACCGAACGTTCCCAACCCGCGTATATTAACAACAGCCTCCTGTCCGGGTGCTCCGCCATTTCTCACAGAAACCCCCGCAGACATACCCTGTAAGGCCTCCGGCATGGACCTGCTTACCACACGCTCCGTATTTTCTGTATTCACAACTCCGGTCGCGCCGGTAAGATCCCGGCGTCTTATCGACTGGTACCCTATCACCACAACTTCATCAAGCGAGTTAGATATAGGAACCAGCGTAACGCTAATCTGGGTTCTTCCTCCTACGTTGATCTCCTGGGTAGAGAAGCCAATATAGGAAAACACGAGAACCGCATTCTCAGCTACAGTTAATGAAAAATTGCCGTTAACATCAGTTACAGCTCCGACACCTGTGCCTTTGACAACAACGCTGACGCCTGGGAGTGATTCCCCGTCGTCGGCTTTGACTGTTCCTCTAACGACGATGTCGGCTTGATTCACTCCGAAATGCGAAGACGCATTCACAAGCCCGTAATAAAAGATAAAAAAGACCGAAAGCAGCGGTATCTTATACTCGCTCAGAACTTGGGTCATCAGGTCTGATAGTAAGTTTTTGCGTTTCATAAATTTTGGTTAGTTCGTTTTAGGTATTGGCTATACAAGTCTAGGAAAACCACATTTCAACGATTATAAAATTTGAATATTAAGCTGTAAAAATTGATTCATATATCGGGAGAAAGGAATCAGACTGTAGTTTATCGGTCATTATTCATGAATATCTGCCCGCCGGTGATGTTCAGAGAAAAGCGTATTGATAAGACTGCGGCTCTGGAAGCAAGCAATTAACAAATCCCGATCGCAAATAAACATAGTAAGGAAGTTTTGCTAGTCCAGATTTTTCTTAGCATTTTCACAAAGGATACCGGAGATATCGCGTATCGGTTAATCGAAAGGACGACATGGAACTTGGCTTAATTACTTTCGCGGATATGCAACCTGAGAAATTGTCAGGGGGCTCAGTACAGGCGCATCAGCGTATAAAGGATTTGCTGGAAGAAATTAAGCTGGCTGATGAGCTGGGCTTAGATGTATTTGGCATAGGAGAACATCACAGGCCAGACTATGCTGTATCGGCACCTGCGGTGGTACTGGCTGCTGCAGCGACAATTACAAAAAACATCAGACTGGCCAGTGCCGTAACCGTCTTAAGTTCAGATGATCCGGTACGGGTATATCAGGACTTCGCCACATTGGATCTTTTGTCTGACGGCAGAGCTGAAATCATGGCCGGCCGGGGGTCATTCATTGAGTCTTTTCCTTTATTCGGTTATAATCTGAACGACTATAATGAGCTCTTTACTGAAAAGCTCGAGCTTCTGCTAAAAATCAATGAGAGCGAAACAGTATCCTGGGAGGGAAAGCATCGACCATCTGTTAACAACCTGGGAGTATACCCCCGGGCCAAACAAGACGCTCTTCCAATATGGCTTGCTGCAGGCGGAACACCTGCTTCCGCTGTACGGGCCGCCACACTTGGAATGCCTCTGATGCTTGCCATTATAGGCGGACGGCCGGAGCAGTTTACGCCCTTTGTTAAGCTTTACCGGGATACCGCAGTAAAAATGGGAAGAGATGTCAGTAAGCTTCAGATGGGAATAAACAACCATGTGTACATTGGAGAGGATTCGCAAAAAGCGGGGGACGACTTCTATCCTTATTACGGAGCTATGATGAACCGGGTCGGCCGCGACCGCGGATGGCCGCCTCTCTCGCGGCAGCAGTTCGACTATTCACGATCCGCTGAAGGTGCTTTGATGGTAGGAAGCGTACAGCAAGTTATTGATAAGATATTATATGAGCATGAACTGTTCGGGAACACCCGCTTTCTTGCACAGGCAAGTGTGGGCAACGTTCCCCATTTGATGACTATGAAGTCAATTGAACTCTTCGGAACAAAAGTAGCACCGGTCATCAGAAAGGCGACTTCGGAAAAATTGAACGGGAAAATTGATTGAATTATCGATTTTGATAATATAGCATTAGAGAACTAGCAATTTTCTGCCACTTTTCCCGCTTATTTGATACAATTCAGGCCCTTAGAAAAATAAATAATCATTTACCTTTGTTTCCCGGGATTCTCGGCCGTTTCCCCTTCTTTAAACAGTTTTTATTTAATAATCACCTCAAACACTTTTATAACATATGGATGTATTGATTCAAGAATTTATGAAGAAAATCGAATTACGAAACGCTAATGAACCCGAGTTTTTGCAGTCGGTATTCGAAGTAGCAGAATCGATAATTCCATTTGCTGAAGAACATCCAAAATACAAAAAGCACAAAATTCTTGAACGAATCGCAGAACCGGAAAGAGCTATCATCTTCCGCGTGCCCTGGCTTAATGATGAGGGCGAAGTGGAAATAAATCGTGGATTCAGAGTCCAGATGAATAGCGCTATTGGCCCGTATAAAGGGGGGCTTCGCTTCCACCCATCTGTGAATCTTGGCGTATTAAAGTTTCTTGCTTTCGAGCAGGTATTCAAAAACAGTCTCACAGGACTTCCTATGGGAGGTGGAAAAGGAGGCTCTGATTTCAATCCACGTGATAAGTCAGACAACGAAGTGATGAAATTCTGTCAGAGCTTCATGACGGAGCTCTATCGCCATGTCGGTCCGGATATTGACGTTCCCGCAGGAGATATTGGTGTAGGCGCTCGTGAAATAGGTTTCATGTTTGGTCAGTATAAGCGCATAAAGGGCGAATTCACCGGCGTGCTGACGGGTAAGGGACATGAATGGGGTGGCAGTCTCATCCGCCCGGAAGCAACAGGCTACGGTGTTGTTTACTTTGCTCAGCAGATGCTCAATACCAGAGGCGACTCAATGGACGGTAAAACCGTTATCATCTCCGGTTCCGGAAACGTTGCACAATATACTGCTGAAAAATGTATTGAAGTTGGTGCCACGGTGCTGACAATGTCTGACTCAGAAGGATACATCTACGATCCGGCGGGTATTGACAAGGAAAAACTCGCCTACCTCATGGAGCTGAAAAATGTGAGAAGAGGCCGGATCAGAGAATATGCTGTTAAGTACGGATGCGAGTTCTTCGAAGGACAAAAACCATGGAACGTAAAATGTGATGTAGCATTCCCTAATGCTACTCAAAATGAACTTGATGGCGTAGATGCTCAAACTTTGGTAGATAATGGCTGCTTCTGCGTAGCAGAGGGCGCTAATATGCCTTCTACTCCGGAGGCTATTCACGTATTCGAACAAGCAAGGATCTTATACGCTCCTGGAAAAGCAGCGAATGCGGGCGGAGTTGCTGTATCTGGACTGGAAATGTCGCAGAACTCTTTGCGTTACTCATGGAGCCGCGAAAAGATCGACAGCAAACTAAGGCTCATCATCGAACAGATCCACCATGTATGCGTAAAATACGGACGCGTTGACAAGGACTATATTAACTATGAGAAAGGCGCAAACATCGCCGGCTTTGTTAAGGTGGCTGATGCCATGATTGCTCAAGGGGTGGTATAACGCATATACTTAACATAAAAGTTTTTAGGGGCTGTATCTGAGGATATAGCCCCTTTTTTGTGCACAAGTTCTCTATACCCATCTCTGCGGCCATTGTATTTTTCCTCTACACGTACTTATGGACAGACTTTAAAGAGACCGATCAAAACTCCTGAAATAACGATTTAGGATTTTGAAGAAAACGATACTCGCTTCCCTACCTGGAAATGTGCTTTGTCTTCATCCTCTTTCGGCCGTTTCTTCGTTGTCGTTGTGGCAGTTTTTGGTGTTTTATCTTTCCTTCGTTGCCAATCCCTCAGCAGCCTGTTACCTTCGTAACACATATTATAAAAAGAGGCTCCCCGTGTTTGTTGCGCCTCGCTTAGCTCTATATTTACAAGACCTTCGGGAAACTCTCCCGGTTCTTCAGCTGCATAAGCGGCGATTATCACACAGGGACTGAACTCCTTGCTGTTCAGCAGTACATAGCCTTCTTCCATCCGTGTTTCGCTGTAAGCCAGGAGCGAAACACTCAGCATCAGCAACTGATCTGCTTCGGGCTGAGTCTCAAACCGGGTCTCCTGTGCTTCGAGCTGCCCGTGTTTACGAACCTCCACGTCTTTGACTTCCAGATATTCATAATACTCCTGACGGAAGTTGAAGCCGATCAGGCTGAAACGGATTTGTACTTGCTGACGGATTTGCTGATACTTAGAGGTACCCGGATGTCTGTTTTCGCATTCAGAGCCCCCATAAATACGCTGATCCTCCCCTGCTCGTCACGCTCTACCCGCTGACTGACCTGCAGCACTTCGCTCACCCGGCTTTTGATATTGAAGTCCATCCCGATGATGCTGTCGAGATCAGCATCATGCAGGTCGCGCTGTCCCACGCTTCCGTTCAGGCTGCCCCGGATGCCGCGGTACACCAGCTGTGTGCTGCGGCTGACCGCCTGTCCGTCGCGGTGGACATAGGCCGACTGAAACGCCTGGCGGATAACCGCCGCCGCCGTACTGGAAAGACCGAACTCCGTGGAGGCCCGGATGCTTGCACTGGTCTGCTTGAATTTGCGGGGCTTCCCCTGAATGATGTTCATACCGCGGTACCCGCGATATACTACGGGACCTGCCGTGCCGCGAATGATACCTTTGTTGTCTACTTTTGCCATAATGTTGTTTCTTTTTAAAAACAAGATAGTGCGGCTAAAGGTTTATGTCGATTATTTTGCGTTTTTTGTCAAAATCTTCCCGAATAAAGCAGATTTTGCGTGAATATTCGCAAATCATGTTAGATGCTTCAGTCTGGAAACCCTCTATATGAAGGTGCGTTCATCCGGATGAAAGGCTGTCAAAAGTCCGACTTTAAGTTAGTAAAGTCGGACTTATCACGGGAGAATAAGCGCCTGTTATCAGCTGCATATAATTATTGTCTTTGGTACAACATATGACAAGTCCCTTTAACATCATTGATAATGATAACGCTCAATTATGTTCGCAACACACCTACTAACCATCGATTAAGGCCAGGTACTTTAGTGCTGATGTTACCTTTATACACCCAAGGTGTCATATGAAATAAAAAAAAGGCTATAGGCAAACACTATCTGGCCTCGTCCAGCAAACGCAGCAGCTCTTTGTCGCTTATGTCGGCCTGCTCAGATTTGTCGTAGATCTACGGTTTCTTCAGTGATTGCAATATAGGTGATTACCCTCGCTCCGCCGGATTTTCCCTTTCCTTTGGGCAATGCCGAGCTTGATTTTATAGCACTCATGTCCTAAGACTATTCCTGTCTCGGGTAAATCTGATAGCTTGCTAAAAAGTTGCAGGAGTTCCGACTTTAACGAAGGGTATTTTTTAGCTAGCCGTTTGAATTGCTTACCAAAGTAAGCAATCGTAGTTACTTTATAACTCATTAAGCAATTCAGAAGCAGGACGTGTTTTTAATTTGCCTGCTTTGATCAGTTAATCAAAGCGTTAAAATCAAGCTATTTAGGCAGAGAACATTCTGTATAACAATAACTCACAACGACTACAGTGAGATATTTCCCGAAGCAAAACATCACACTGAATGTCAAACTAAAACGTTGCGAATCCGCACACATTCTGCGTATTCCCGGAAAAACAAAAGCCCGTAAATCAATGATTTACAGGCTTTTGATGTGTTTTGATTTGATTATCAGCGGTGAGGGAGGGATTCGAACCCTCGGTACCGTTTCCAGTACGACAGTTTAGCAAACTGTTCCTTTCGGCCACTCAGGCACCTCACCCCTCTTTTCAGGGACTGCAAATATAGTAATTCAACCTATGCTTCAAAAAATATTTTAACAATTTGAAGCTGGATTTTTAATCATTTTTCAGCTTTGGAACGAAGACCCCTGACAGCTAAGCAGTTATTAATAGCATTTAGAAAGACTTTTTTTAAACTGCATAGTCAATACGAACATGATAGATGCTCATTAGCATGTTTTTGAATATAGAACGTATGGTGGCAATGTCTTTTAGTGTGATATTACAGTTATTCAATTGTCCTTGTTCGAGCTTGTAATCGATGATACGGTCTACAAGAGCACTGATACTATCCTTATTAGGCTCTTTCAGGCTCCTCGACGCAGCCTCTATTGAATCTGCAAGCATTAGTACTCCGGTTTCTTTAGAGAAAGGAATTGGGCCAGGATAACGGAAGATGTTTTCATCTACAAACTTTTCAGGAAAGTTTTTGAGGAATGACTGGTAAAAGTAGTCCATTCTGGTATTCCCATGATGCGTTCTGATAAAGTCTATCACGATCTCGGGCAAATGATTCTTCCTGGCTAATTCAACTCCCTTGGTGACGTGCTGGATGATAATCTGCGCACTGGCCTCATAGGATAATTTGTCGTGCGGATTAGATCCAACATTTTGGTTTTCAATGAAATAATGTGGATTTTCCATCTTTCCGATATCATGATACAGTGCTCCCGCCCGTACCAGCAGCGCATTCCCTCCGACATTGAAAATTGCCGCTTCGGCAAGGTTGGCAACTTGCAGCGAATGCTGGAAAGTACCCGGAGCCTTGAAGGAGAGTTCACGGAGCAGCCTTGAATTGGTATTCGTAATCTCCATCAATGTCACTTCAGAAGTAAGGCCGAACACCCGCTCAAAGGCATAGATAAGCGGATATGCCAGAAGCGATAACAGAACGCTGAACACAAACGGAATAAAGCTCATCCACTCCAGATTGGAGAGGGTACCGTTATTCCGTATGAGCGAAATACCGAAAAAAGCAACTATGTAAGTACATAGGATCAATAACGCGGATATCAGCAACTGCTCACGCTTTACCAGGTTTTTGATGCTGTAAATGGCCACCATACCTGCAGTTACTTGTAGAAAGGCAAATTCAAAACTATTCGGCACAAAGAAACCAGCAATAAGAACTACCAAAAGGTGAATATTTAGAGCAAGCCGGGTATCAAACAAGATCCGGATGATGATCGGCACGATACAGTATGGTATATAATACAGGTTGGGTATTTTCAGACTGATTGCCCACGAGAGGCTGACCAGCATCATGGTTATGACTACCAGAATGAGCGACATCTTGCGGTTGTCTTCATAAATATCCTTGCGGAAAAGTCGAAGAAAAACCATCAAAAGACAAACTATAAGACCTCCTAAAAGAAGCTGACCTATAAAAATCGCCTTTCTGTTACCGCTAAAATGCCGTTCTTCCTCGAATGTGCTTTTCAGCGACTCCAGCTTTTGATATATCTCCTGACTGATTACCGCCCCGTTAGCAATAATCAATTCACCTTGCTGTACCATACCTCGCGTTGGCGAAAGATTTTTCAGCGCTTCTGCTTCAACCTTTTCTGTGAGATGTTCATCATAAATATAGGTTTGCTGAATATGGTCTTTGATCAGCTTACTTAGCCAGGGCTTGTTCTTAATGGCATTAGCATCTTTAACCTGCTCATCAATATAGACTTCAGCGGTTTCGAGTGTTAGCACGCCGATGGTATTCATCTGCTTAGCCTCGTTATTGCTCAGTAACGTAAAATTATAATTGGTACCGGAACGCTGAAACTTTTTGACATGAGCCATGATCCCCTTCTCATAGACAGCTGCCAGAATACGCACTCCAACTTCCTGGTAAGTCTTCTTGAGCCTTTCTTCTTCGTCGGCGTTGTCCCACTTTACGTCGAAATCACCAATGAATGCCTGAAACTCGGTTTTGAAAATATCCGAGCGGTTGTGGTATACTGGCAGCACTGACTTATAAACCTCAGCTTTGTCTTGCTCAATTTCGTCAAAGGTCTTCTCTATTGCGAAGCTATACGGCGAAACAAGATCTTTGTTCATCCATACTTTTCCCTTTTCGTATTCGTATTTAAAGCGTGCATGCTTAGGCAAAAACATTGTTACAATAACAACGCAGGCTACCATCATGATATACTTTAACTTAGACCCGTACCGCCGGTATAAAAGGAGATGGTATTTTTTTTTTAGTTTTGCCACAGAAGTTCTTTATCTGTTCAAAAATAAGCAAGTTTTGATTAATTCTTCGTTTATATGAACCTATTGACTGAAAGAGAGATATGTCAAGGATAGTTTTTACGTTTTTGCTGCTAGCAGGATTGGGGAAAGTGGCGTTAGGGCAAAGACCTTTGACAGATTCTCAGTTGTCCAGGCTTAACGCTTACCAGGACACACTGAAAGAACTTGCTTACAAGGTGATCAACAGTCCGGATCAGGCTGAACGGTACGAGACGAATGCGATAATGGTTCGCACCCTGGTACGGGCGTTGCAGATACAAAATTCCTATACCTTCGATTTTGATTCGCTAAAATCGCTCAGCATTCAAAGATCCCCGGATAACGCTTTTCGATTATTTACATGGCATGTGATGAATCGAAACGGGACTTATCGCTTTTATGGAGCAATTCAGATGAAATCCTCTGAAAAACTTCAGCTCCACCCCCTAGTTGACTATTCTAACAACATAACGTCACCACAAGACACCTTGCTGGATAACAACCACTGGCTGGGATCGCAGTATTACAAGATCATTCCGGTTACCAAGAACACTTCCGCCCCCTACTATATTTTACTCGGCTGGAAAGGGAACAACGTCAAATCCACTAAAAAGGTCATAGAAGTATTGCATTTCGAAAACGGTAAACCGATTTTTGGCATGCCTGTGTTTGAAGGGAAAACGGCTCTTAATGGTAAAAATCGAATCATATTTGAATACAATCGTTCGGTTTCAATGATGCTTAACTATGAGCCCGGAGAAAATAGAATAGTTTTCGATCACCTTGCAGCCCCGGCTCAGGATATGGAGAATAATCCTGCGTTGTTTGGTCCGGATCTATCCTATGATGGCTTACAACTCGTCAATGGAAGATGGAAATTGACCGAAAATATTGAGTTAACTAACCGGGATTCAGAAATTGATGACTTGTATATCGATCCCAGGAAGAGAAACACGGAGATTATCAACAAACTGAGATAGTACTATAGGACTTTATTTTAAAAAAATATTGATATTTGAGCCCTTCCACATGTTAGAAATGATATTTCATACCATAATTTATTCTTCTTAACACTTCATGAAGAAATTACTGCTATTACTGCTCATTTCGGGGAGCGTTTTTGCCCAGACCAGCCAAAACATTACGCTGGAGGATATTTTCAAGAAAAATACATTTGCGCAGCGCTCTGTTTACGGACTCAATTCCATGAAGGATGGGAAGAGCTTCGCTTCTATTCAACGTGATTCCCAAACGGGAAAAATATTTGTAGCTAAAAACAACTTTAGCGACGGCAAACTCAACAAGGCGTTATATTTTCAAGAAGACCTGATATATAATTCTGACACGCTGGAACTAAGCACTGATTTTAGCAGCGACGAAAGAAAAGCACTCATTGCACAGGACGAAGAACCGATATATCGCCACTCGACAAAAGCAAACTACTACGTCTACGAGCTCGATTCTAAAAAAATCATCGAAGTTTCTCCGAAGGGCAAGCAGTCATTCGCCAGCTTTTCTCCTGATGGCAGCAAGATCGCATTTGTCAGAGACAATAATTTATTTGTTAAAGACCTCGGGAACGACCTCGGGGAAACACAGATCACAACTGACGGCTCTTTTAATAAGATTATCAACGGACAGAGCGATTGGGTATATGAAGAAGAATTTGCTTTTGCAAAAGCGTTTTTCTGGAGCCCTGATGGTCAGAACATAGCATACTACAAATTTGACGAAGCTTTGGTTCCTGAATACTCCATGACGGTTTTCGATAAACTGTACCCAACAGAGTATAAATACAAATATCCTAAAGCAGGTGAGAAAAACTCTGTAGTAAGTATTCATGTATATAGCCTGCCCAGGCAGACAACGGTACAGGTTGATGTTGGTCAGGAAACTGACCAGTACATCCCCCGGATAAGGTGGACGAACAGTTCTTCCTCACTTTGTGTTCTGCGGATGAACAGGCATCAGAATAAACTCGAGTACCTGCTGGCAGATGCAACCAGCGGAAAATCCAGGGTTATCTTAACAGAAACCGACAAGTATTACATTGACATAGAGAAAGAACAGCTTACTTTTTTAAAGAACGGAAAGCAATTCATCAATGTCAGCGAACGTGACGGATTTAATCATATCTACCTGTATGACTTGAACGGCAAAGTGGTCAAACAGATCACAAAAGGCAGTTGGGAAGTAACAGAGCTTTACGGTGTTGATGAAAAAACTCAGACCGTGTTCTTTCAGTCAGCAGAGTATTCCCCGGCTCAACGAGACATTTTTTCTATAAAACTGAACGGCACGGGAAAAAAGCGTCTTAATGAGAAGGCGGGCACCAACAATGCTACCTTTAGTGCCGACTTTTCTTACTTTATACTCAACCATTCAACGGCTAATCAGCCGGCTTATATAACGCTAAACGATCGTTCAGGAAACACCGTCAGATTGCTTGAAGATAATTCTGCGTTAAAAGCTCGTGTGGCTAACTTCAAGATTGCGCCAACAGAGTTTTTCAATTTTAAAAACTCAGAGGGAGTCAGTTTAAATGGCTGGATGATAAAACCCGCTAATTTCGATCCCCAGAAAAAATACCCTGTATTGATGTTCGTTTACGGCGGTCCTGGCAGTCAGAGCGTTGCAGACGCATGGGGTGGTACAAGAAACAAGTGGTATAACATGCTGACACAACAAGGGTATATCGTTGCATGTGTTGATAACCGTGGTACAGGCTTTAGAGGAGCTGAGTTCAAAAAAATGATCTACAAGAACTTGGGAAAGCATGAAACTGAAGATCAGATTGAGGCAGCGAAATGGCTGGGCATGCAATCATATGTGGATACTGGGCGAATTGGCATATTCGGATGGAGCTACGGAGGCTATATGTCGTCTCTTTGTATCACTAAAGGGGCAGATGTGTTTAAGATGGCAATAGCTGTTGCGCCGGTCACCAACTGGAGGTTTTACGATTCGATTTACACTGAACGCTATCTTCAAACGCCGCAGGAGAACCCGGCTGGTTACGATGATAACTCTCCGGTTAACTTCGCCCATCTCCTTAAAGGTAAATTTTTGCTGGTCCACGGAACAGGAGATGACAATGTCCACTTTCAAAACAGTGTCGTTCTCTCAGAAGCCTTGATACAAGCGAATAAGCCGTTTGAGCAGGCCTACTATCCCGATAAAAACCACGGAATATACGGTGGTGAAACGTCAATGCACCTTTATTCTAAAATGACAGATTTTATAGTAAATAATTTATAATGGCCGGACTTGCAGCATCCACCCAACCTACGTTGGAGGAAATCCAGAACTTTCAGGGAAAATACCCTAAACAATTGTGGTACCTATTCTTCTCGGAGATGTGGGAACGATTCTGTTTCTACGGAATGAGAGGTATGCTCACCTATTTCATGGTGACGGAACTCTTGATGAAGGACGAGATGGCGAACCTTCAATACGGAGCTACGCAAGCTTTTGTGTACGCGTTCACCTTTATCGGAGGGCTTTTTGCCGACAAGATACTAGGATTCAGACGATCCTTGTTCTGGGGTGGTCTGCTGATGATTGTAGGTAGTGCGATATTGGCATATGACCCGCATGCACTTTTCTTCCCCGGCATTGCCTTCACTATTGTAGGTACCGGTTTCTTCAAACCCAACATCTCTACAATGGTTGGCGCCCTATACAGAAAAGACGATTCAAGAAGGGATGCGGGGTTTTCACTTTTCTACTCGGGTATCAATATTGGCGCTTTGATGGGCGGATATGCCTGCGTAGCGATAGGAAAGGAATATTCATGGCATCTTGCCTTCGCACTTGCCGGAATAGTAATGACGATCAGCTTAATTACCTTTGTTTTCACGCAAAAAAGCCTCGGTCCTATCGGTCTGCCGCCTTCGACGACCGTTCCTCAGCCACCAACTACAGACAAAGACCTATCTACAAGTACTGCAGGTGATCAGGTTGTTGAGATAAAGGCCCAACATTCCCAGCCTCAGGCATGGAAAAGCTACGCCGTATACCTCGGTTCTCTTGCCGTTATTCCACTGATCGTCATCATGGTTTCGCAAACGCAGTACACTGACTGGTTTATGTATACAATAGGACCGGCAACACTGCTTTATCTGTTTTACGAGATGACCAAACATACAAAGGAGGAACGCAAAAAGCTGTTGGCTGCTCTGTTCTTCATTTTGTTCTCTATTTTATTCTGGGCTTTCTTCGAACAAAGCGGAGGTTCTTTGGCTCTGTTCTCGGCGCGTAATCTCGACAACCAGTTGCTAGGTACTTTTACATTAGATCCAAATGGAGTAAACAACTCAGTGAACTCTCTTTTTGTCATCATTTTTGCACCTATTATAGGATTGATCTGGCTCGCTATGGCTAAAAGAAAGATTGAACCAAACACTGTTGTCAAATTTGGCTTAGGCTTCCTCTTTCTTGCCGGTGCGTTCTTTACCTTCTACGCTACTCGTTTCTTTGCTGATGAAAACGGAATTACATCACTAGATGTTTTCACCATAGCTTATCTCATAATCACATTCGGTGAGCTGTGTCTTTCTCCTATCGGCCTTTCGATAATGACTAAACTTTCCCCTGCCCGGCTTCAGGGTGTTATGATGGGTATGTGGTTTCTTGCGAGTGCTTACGGACAATATGTCGCCGGAATATTGGGTGCCGGACTATCAAAGGCAGGTGAAAATGACTCAATTCAGCAAAAGCTGATCACTTTTACTGATGGATACAAGCAACTGGCCATATATGCTTTGATTGCCGGCATCGTAATGATCATCAGCGCGCCCGCGATCAGAAAACTCATGGGCGAAATAAAATAGACTGCTTATTTATTTGAATATGTCGTATCAATCAAATGATTTATTTAGTTCAAAGGTATTAGGACATCCCGAAGGATTATTCGTATTGTTTTTTACCGAAATGTGGGAGCGTTTTTCTTATTATGGCATGCGCGCCCTCCTTGTACTGTTTTTAACGTCCTCGGTTCTGGGATCTAATCCAGGCTGGGGTTGGCCAAGAGAAAGCGCACTTGCTATCTATGGCTCTTATACTTCTCTTGCGTACCTGACACCAATCGTTGGTGGCTATGTTGCTGACAGGATAATTGGCTATAGATGGGCAATAATCCTTGGTGCGTTGTTAATGACCATCGGCCATTTATCAATGGCTATAGAAATCGATCCCATCTTCATGTATATAGGTCTATGTTTTCTGGTAGTAGGCAATGGTTTTTTCAAGCCTAATATGACGTCTATACTTTCCAAGATGTATAAAGATCATCCGCAAAAGAAAGATGGAGCCTATACCATATTTTATATGGGTGTTAACTCTGGTGCCTTTCTTGGTATGCTTCTTTGCGGATACATTGGAGAGAGCCCTGACTGGGGCTGGAGCTATGGTTTCGGTTTGGCAGGAATCTTTATGTTTATCGGGATGTTGCAGTTCTATTTCACGCAGAACATCTTTGGTAACATTGGATTGAAGCCCGTTGAAGACGAGATTGCAAAAGAAGTAGAACACCCCGATGAGGCGACAAAAAATCCTTTCTCCGTGTTTGACCTGGTGCTGATCGGTGTTATAGCTGTCGTAGGCCTTGTATGGGTGATTAATGACCCTATATCTAAAATTACATCTTTCGACATTTTTAACTTTTCTATTGGCGGTCTCTCAGGAAGCAATTTTGCGATCATGACTGCGCTTACACTATTCCTTCTGGTTATAATCAAGAGGATATCACAGTACACGCCGATTTTGAGGAATAAGATGATTGCGGTTGTGATTCTGGCATTTATCACTATATTCTTCTGGGCCTCTTTTGAGCAGGCAGGTGGGTCTATGACCATCTTTGCGAGGGATTATACGGCTCGTGTCCTGGAAGGAAATTATAAAGTGATCTTTAATGTGGTTAACACATTGATCACTGTAATTCCTCTTACTATTATCACCTACGTTCTTTACAAGCTGATCAAACAGACATTCAACAGATTCGCAGTAGGAAATATTATTCTAACCAGCGGCTTTGTAATCATCTGGAGCATCGTTATTTATATGCTTAAGAGTCAATATAACGATGTAAAGGCTGAAGTACCTGCTACATGGTTTATGGTATTAAACTCATTGTTTATCATAACCCTTGCCCCCCTATTCTCGAAAGTATGGGAAAGCAAGTTTAATCCGCCGGCAACCGTTAAAAACGGATTGGGAATGATCTTCCTCGGTATAGGCTTTGCCACACTGGCCTACGGCGCAAGTGGGATTCCCCAAGGGGCCCGGGAAGCTTCAGTAAGCATGGTATGGCTTGTTGCAGCCTATTTCTTCCATACCTCAGGAGAGCTTTGCATTTCCCCGGTAGGGCTTTCATATGTCAGCAAGCTTGTTCCCGGACGAATGATAGCTATTATGTTCGGGATATGGTACCTGGCGATTGCAATTGGGAATAAAATAGCAGGGACCATGGGAGGTATGATCGATCAGATTACATCGCAATATTCCATGTCGACATTTTTCCTGATCTTCACATTGATCCCGTTTGGACTGGGTGTGCTTATTATGTTATTAACGCCGCTCATGAAGAAACTTATGCATAATGTACATTAGTAATAACAGACTTATCCGTATTCATAATCCAATGCCGTGTTAGTTGATAGCTTAGTTATAATCCCTACTTATAACGAAAAGGAAAACATTGAAAAAATTATCCGGACGGTTTTTTCTTTGGCTATTCCTTTTCATGTCCTGATTATTGACGACGGATCACCCGACGGTACCGCAGATATTGTAAAACATCTGCAGGGAGAATATTCGGGAAAGCTCTTTATTGAAGAGCGAAGAGGCAAGCTGGGTTTGGGAACTGCATACATCCACGGGTTCAAATGGGCGCTTAACCACACATACGAATTTATTTTCGAGATGGATGCAGATTTCTCGCACAATCCGTCAGATCTTTTGCGTCTTAGACAGGCATGCCTTAATGGCGCCGATCTTTCCATTGGCTCGCGATACGTCACGGGTGTCAATGTTGTGAACTGGCCTATGAGTAGGGTTTTGATGTCTTATTTCGCTTCTGTGTATGTTCGCTTCGTGACCGGGATAGATATACATGATGCAACAGCCGGGTTTAAATGCTATAGAAGGCGTGTTCTGGAAAAGATAGAAATGGACAAGATCAGGTTTGTCGGTTATGCGTTCCAGATCGAGATGAAGTTCACAGCCATCAACTACGGATTTAAAGTTGTTGAAGTGCCAATTATTTTTACCGACAGGACCGAAGGGACATCGAAGATGAGTACCCGAATCTTCAGGGAGGCCTTTCTGGGCGTTATTCAAATGAAGATTAGCAGTTGGTTCAGAAAATATAAGTAAAAGAAAAAGCTGGACGAATATCCAGCTTTTTCTTTATTTTTTTGCCTGATTATACAGTTCTTCTACCACCTGCCAGTTTACGATCTTCCACCATGAGGAGATGTAATCCGCTCGCTTATTTTGATACTTTAAGTAATAAGCATGCTCCCAAACATCCAGAGCTAGTATAGGAGTTCCCTTTTCTGAAACCACATCCATTAAAGGATTATCCTGATTGGGTGTACTTGATATTTTCAGTTTTCCGTTTTGTACAATTAACCAGGCCCATCCTGAACCAAAGCGTTTTGCTGCGGAATCTGCAAAGGCAGACTTGAATGTGTCCAGCGAACCAAAGTCCTTATTGATTAATTTCACTAGAGCTGCTGAAGGTTCCGTATTTTTTGGAGTCATTATTTTCCAGAACAGGGAATGATTATAATGTCCACCAGCATTATTGCGAACTGCCAGGGAAGCATCCTTTAACGATCCAAGAATTTGTTCAAGGGATTTTGTTTCCAATGCTGTGCCCTTGACGGCCGCGTTGAGGTTGGATACATAACCCGCATGATGTTTACCGTGATGCAAGGTCATTGTTTCCTTGTCAATTACCGGTTCCAGAGCATCATAGCCGTAAGGCAGATCCGGTAAAGTAAATTGGGCCTTCAGTTGATCTGAAACGGCAACAAATAGTAGTCCTGTGATTAAGAGCGTTTTGAGCTTCATATATTTAATGATTGTTGAATTGATTCGTGTTCGTCACGTAAGGCTCTACGTGTATTATCGCTCCTTTTATCTGGCTATTGCTCTTCATGAGCCTATCCTTTACCATATGAGCGATAGTATGTCCGGCTGATACAGTAAGATCAGCATCCACCAGGATATGGAGATCTATAAAGTAATCAAGACCCATCTTCCTAACATAGCACTTTTCTACCTCAACAACTTCCTTTACACTCCTAGCGCTGTCCCTCACCTTATTAATAATCTCACCGGATGGCGCGCTATCCATAATTTCGTCAAAAGCCGGCTTCAATATATTAAATGCGTTATATACAATTAGTACAGCAGCTATTATTGCAGCCCAATCATCGGCTCCTTCATAGCCCTTTCCTCCTATGATCGCAATTAAAATACCTATAAACGCTGCCGCTGACGTAATCGCATCGCTTCTGTGATGGAAGGCATCTGCTTTTACAGCCTGACTGTTCAACTCCTCCCCTACTTTCAGAACGTATCGATACAATGATTCTTTGATGACTATAACAGCAATCAAAATCCAGAGGGTAAATACCTCGGGACCTTTATGTGGTGTATTTATAAAACCAATCGCATTATAAGCTATCCATACTGCCGCTACAACAAGAAACAAAGAGATAACAATAGCTGCAAGTGGCTCAGCTTTACCGTGACCATATGGATGGCGGGCATCGGCAGGTTTAAGCGAGTACCTTAGCCCCAACCATAAAAGAAATGAACTTACGATATCTGCCGCGGTTTCCGTGGCATCCGCTATCAGTGCGTACGAATGTCCAAAATGCCCCGCCGCCGCTTTAACCAGGACAAGCACAATGCTTACTGCTATGCCTAGCTGCGTCGTACGTATTGCTTTAATAGATGGGTCCAGATCGATATCCTTCATTCATGAGGGTGTTAATTCCCACAAAAGTAAACGTTAATCCAAGCATAACTGGTATCTGTGGAAAATTACTCTCTCAGGGAACGATAAGACTTGTTTCAACATGTTAATGCCACAGAAACCTTTTCAAGTATTTAACTTGCCATAACACGTATTAGTTCGCGAAACTTATCGTCATGACCGATGTTGTTATCGTATCTACTTCTACCTGTGAAAACATACAAGAGCCGGTGCGCCGGCTCTTGTTTCCTAAGCCTTATCCTATTTAATTCCGGGTTGTATCTCTCCTGAACTTATCTTTAATCTGCTGTCCTGTTTTTTCCAGGCTATCGCCGAGTCTGTTTAAGCTGCTTCCAACTTTATCACCAGTGCGTTCCAGAGAGGTTTCAATTGAATCGATCCGGGCTTCAGAAGATGTTACTATATTATAGACCGTATCCTTACGGAAAATGACGCTTCTGTCTGCCTGAGGATAAACCCAAACATCGATTACAGCGAGTTCATTCTTCTTCGCAGGTTCACCGGCAGCTGCAGTCACTTCATCTTTCGTCATCCCGATGGAGACTGAGCTGAAATCTTTCGGTGCCTCACGGCATGAAAGGAAGCTTAAAGGTAGTATCGTTGTCAAAAGTAATCGTTTCATAATAGTTACCTAACAAAGGTCTACTAGGGATGTTTGCAAAGGCCACACTTCCTTGAGCAATAAATCTAGTATTATCACGGTTAATCTTCCTCAGGTGTTTTGCCTTTGGATTCGTACCCGTCAATCGATTCTCCGATCTTGGCTGCAGAATTGGGATACAGTTTGACACCCGCATGATTAGGACCTTCTTTTCCTCCGGATTCCCATACCCAAAAGTTATTATCTTGCTTAGTCAATACTCCAAGACTAACTTCATCCACAACGATAGTATATCGTGACTTCGATTCTTGGTTGTCCCGGGCACGATACACAGCGAGTACAAAGGATGTATCACCACTGCTGTAAGTTATTTCAAATGGTTCTTCCATAGCTTCAGAATTAAATAGCAAGAATTTCTTAGGCTCGCCAGGAATGCTTGTGCATGAAAATCCAGCAGCGCCTAAATTATGAACGAACAAAATGGACTTTTGGTTTGATTAATTAGTATCGCAATACATCTCAAATCAAGATGAAAGTAGTTTCAGAAGCGAACTGTTCAATGGAAAAGAAAAAGTATTGAAACAAACAGCAATAAAAAAAACCCTCTGCATATTTTACTCTGCAGAGGGTTCTTATTGTACGCCCATCAGGATTCGAACCTGAGACCGACGGTTTAGAAAACCGTTGCTCTATCCAGCTGAGCTATGGGCGCCTTTAGTGGCTGCAAATATAGAAAATCTTTAAATTAACTCGCAAGCTAATTTAAAGATTCTACTAAAAAACTAAGATCCAGCAAATTAATTTTGCTCTATGCTCAGCTCAGCGAAATATTTATGGAATAGAGGTATCGTTTCGATGCCTTTATAGTAATTAGCGATATCAAATTTTTCGTTTGGAGAATGCAAATTGTCGCTATCCAGACCGAACCCCATCAGTACGGTTTTAATTCCAAGCTCCGCCTCAAAGAGCGCCACAATAGGAATACTTCCTCCACCTCTTGTAGGAATTGGTTTTTTACCAAAAGACTCCTCAATAGCCTTCTCTGCGGCTTTGTATGCTACGCTGTCTGTAGGGGTCACAACGGGTTCTCCACCATGATGAGGTGTAACCTTTACACTTACATAATCGGGAGCGATGCTCTCAAAGTGCTCTTTAAATAGTTGAGTAATTTTGTCGGATTGTTGGTTTGGTACCAGGCGCATGGAAATCTTCGCGCTAGCCTTAGAAGGAAGGACTGTTTTAGCACCTTCGCCAATGTAACCACCCCAGATTCCGTTTACTTCAAGGGTCGGCCTTATACCTGTACGCTCTATAGTTGAATAGCCTTGTTCTCCCCATAGAGATTTAACTTCAAGGTCTTTTTTAAACTCATCTTCATTATATGGAGCCTCGTTAAGACTACTTCTCTCTTGTTCTGAAAGGCTCAAAACATCATCATAAAAATGAGGAATAGTGATATGGTTATTCGTATCGTGCAAGGACGCTATCAATTGGCATAAAATAGTAGCCGGATTGGCAACGGCACCACCATAAACGCCTGAATGAAGATCTCTGTTTGGACCAGTGACCTCTACTTCAAGATAAGATAATCCACGAAGTCCTGTTTCGAGCGACGGATTCTCCAAACTAATCATCGAGGTGTCTGATATCAACACGACATCAGATTTAAGGCGTTCTCTGTTTGCCTTAACAAAAATACCTAGATTGCTTGAGCCCACTTCCTCTTCGCCCTCGATCATAAACTTGATGTTGCAGGGAAGTGAATTGGAATTGATCATCAGCTCTAATGCTTTAACGTGCATATAAAACTGGCCCTTATCATCGCAAGCACCGCGTGCAAATATCTTTTCGTCTCTTATTGTAGGCTCGAAAGGGGGTGTCTTCCATAATTCCAGCGGATCGGCAGGCTGCACGTCGTAATGACCGTAAACTAGAACCGTCGGTTTTTGGGGATCTATAATCTTCTCGCCATAAACAATCGGATATCCAGCCGTAGGGCAAATTTCAACATTTTCAGCACCTGCTTTTCTAAGCTTATTCGCTACGTAATCTGCTGTATTTAAAACATCTTCTTTATATGAAGGGTCCGCACTTACTGAAGGAAACCTGAGCAGCTCAAGTAGTTCATCCAAAAAACGTCGTTTGTTCTCTTCAACATACTGTTTTATAGTCTGCATAATCTGTAAAGTTTACGCAAATATACTTTAGTGAAGAAGAACAATAGGAGGTTTAAATAACTTTCCGAAGATTTACCTTAATCCCAACCACTCATATCTCTCTTTTCACCACCCATTACTGTCTTCTCAGCTTTTGCTGATGGAGTTGCGCCTTCTTCTTTCTTGCATGATGCAAACATTACTGCTACCAATGCCATTACTGCTACGATCTTTTTCATCTTCTTATTT